>Ga0070741_10001320_pt1 | contig 76932 bp, 79 predicted proteins | sample Coa_R1_4_FD_66440 | JGI IMG/M metagenome (GOLD analysis project Ga0070741, IMG submission 66440) | Surface soil microbial communities from Centralia Pennsylvania, which are recovering from an underground coalmine fire - Coalmine... | ecosystem: Environmental > Terrestrial > Soil > Unclassified ...
TGCAGGAATAACCCAGGCTGTTTACATCGATCCTTCAACATCTACTATCCAGACAACAAAAGGTACTGGACTTACCCTTTCAGGTGGAGGAGTTAATGGCGGTGTCGCTTTATCAGGATATTCAACAGGAGCAATTCTTTCCAACGCAAACGGAGGTTTAACATCTGGAACCATTGCCTTAAACAACTCTAGCTTTGTAAGTAATACCTTAGGAGTAGGAAATGGAGGGACAGGGACCAACAGCACTTTCACCCAAGGTTCGGTAGTCTTTGCAGGAGCAAGCGGTGTTTACAACCAAGATAACGGAAGTCTTTTCTACAATTCAGGTGCCCATCAATTAGCTCTTGGTACAACCGTTACCAATTCTTCACTCACCGTTGTTGGTATTGCATCTCAACCAATCGCAAGCTTTTCGGCAATTGCTGCAAACTCGGCAGGAGTAATTATTGATAATTCTACCGGGAACATCTTCTCTGCATCTAACTCGGGAGCAACAAGATTTGTGATTACTGGTTCTGGAATCGCTTCTGTTTCCGCATCTTTTGGAGCAATTGTATTAAATCCATCCAGCGAAACTATTTCTACAACAATGAACAAACCGCTTACTCTTTCCGGAGGAGGAGCAATAGGAGGAATAGCACTTTCAGGTTACACAAATAATAACAATAGTGTCTTGTACGCAAATTCAACCGGAACCTTGCAGGTTGCAGAAACATCGGGTTCGGGAACCTGTCTTATGTCTAACGGCGCAGGAGCAGCCCCTTCATGGCAGAGTTGTCCATCTGGTCCCGGTGGATCTTCAAGTAACTGGTGGACTTTGGATACAGCAAACGGAATATTGTTTCCCGGAAACTTAACCACAGACCTTTTGGTAGGAGGTAATTCAACCAAATCTGCAAGTTTCCATTTCTATGGAAATGCATCTCCTCAAACAAATACCAATCCAGCTGCTTCTGTTTCCGCAAACACCAGTGCCGCAGGATTCGTTGTTGATAATAAGGGAACAGGGAATATCTTTACTGCCTCATCTTCCGGCCAAGATAGGTTTGTTATAACCCAGGCGGGAGTTGTAGGAATTGGAATTGACAATCCAACAACCGCAACTCTTCTAAAAGCTCAGGAATCTGCTTTTGTACCAACCAGTGATTTGGTACAAATTAATAATGTTGCGGGGCAAGAAGCAACAGCGGATGGCGTTAACGGTTTGCAGATTGATTGGTTCTCCAAGCCTGCAGCTGGAAATACCAATGGATCGGAAAAAATTACGATTACTAATAATAATACTGCTGCAGGAGGAAGGACAGATGCGCTCCGGCTTGTAGCTACCGGACCGGGAGCTTCCATAAGTTCGGCCACCCTTGGTTTACTTATCGATGGCCTTTCAAATGTGAGTGTAGGCACAACATTACAAAACGCAATAGATATCGGGACAAACTGGAATAACAGTATCTACGGAGAAGGTGACTTAAGAATTAACGCAGGAGGCAACATTATACTTGCGACTTCGTCCGCTTCCTCAAAGGTAGGGATCGGAGTCGGGTCGGATACTCCATTGGCCGTACTGGATGTCAGAGCAGGTAACGGAACCAATTCGGTTGCTTCTGTTTCGGGTAAAACATCGGGGACTATTCTTTCGCTTGACCAAAGTGGCTCAGGGTCGATTTTCACTGCTTCTACAGCAGGAGCCACCCAGTTTGTAATTCAAAACAATGGAAATGTTGGAATAGGTACGGGTGCCGCTACCGCAAAACTTACCGTTATGGGAGGAAATGTGTTAATCGGTCCTAATTCAACCGCTTCTTCGTCTGCATTTACTGCCCTTAACCCTTCTGCCGGTGCGATAACTTCGGGAGACACCGGCGTTATGGGAGCTGCAACCTCGTCTGCAGTGTTTAGGGGAAAACTGTTTGTTTCTACCTGGAAACAGGGAGCAGCTGCTATTTACCGGTATGACGGAGACCCATCTAAAGGCCTTTCGGATACCAACTGGACCCGTATCACCTTTGCCCCGGGACAAGCAGTCTCCGGAGATACCGCGTCTTCTATAAATGCCTATGTAATGACCGAGTTTAACGGCGCGCTTTGGATTGGGGCCCGAACCGGACCTGCACAGTCGAAAGCTGCAGTGTACTATTCAACAAATGCAGATACTACAACAGGAGTTGCCAACTGGACGCTGGTAAATACCACCAGAGGTACCTTTAATGCAACTGCAAACATAGACGGAGTTTCCGATATGGCGGTGTACGACGGACAATTGTGGATATTTACCGAAGAACCAAACTCTGCAGAAATTTATAGGTATAAAGGGGGAGTCCCTGCTTCTTCTGCGGCTCCCTTTGACCGAACCAATGGGTCACCCGGACGTTTCTGTTGTCTGCAAGAAGCTTCTGTTGCTACTCCAAATAATGGAGATATCGATGCCGGAGTATTTACTATCTACGGAAATAAATTATATGCAGGAGCACAAACCGGAGGGTCCCCAGTTGCAAATAACGGTCGGTTTGCTATGTGGGACGGAAACCAATGGTTGGTCTTAAATTCTGTTGCCGGTCAACTTGACCCGACTGTTGGCGTAAACGAACAAGACATTACTGCAATGACCGTATACAATGGGGCGCTTATTGTTGGTACCAGTAAAACGAATGCTTCCAACATTTATATTTCTAGAGGAGGAAGTCCAATGGCGACCGGTTCGGCGCAATTTAAGCGGGTAAGTAATGCAAATGGAAAAATCGACGGAGGAGAAGTTGCTGCAAACGTAAGCCAGGTGAATGTACTCCGTGCATACAATGGTAGATTATATGCTGGAGTTTCAAGTGGAGGAGGTTCAACTTCAGGAGCATTGGATGTGTGGGTAGAAAAAGACCAAAGATTCCAGCTGGTAAACAGCCGCGGTATTTTTGGATCCCAGACAAACATTGACGCAGTAGACAGCGTTATCGAATACAACGGTACTTTGGTTTTGGGTACTGATGACTCCGGAGGAGCAACAGGAGGTATTTATACATTTTCTGCGACAGGGGAAAATTCATTCGGGCTTCAGTTTGCTTCCTCTTCCACTGCGTCGCCCGCAGCAGCTCTTAATATTGCTTCAATCCAGTTTGTAGGAGATTCCCAGGTTTCCGATAACCAAAACCATTATGGTGCTTTTGTATTCTCGCACGCTATTTCGCTTTCTGCAGGAGCCTTTGACTATGCTGAAGATTATCCGACCTTTGATCCTTCTTTGGAAGCAGGCGATGTGGTTGCAATAGACAAACAGAATTCAGAGTTTATTGTAAAGGGGACTGGCCAAAGTTCGTATCTTGGAGTTGTTTCAGAGCATCCAGGTTTCCGTTTGCAAGCGCAAAACGAGAATGACGGTAATAGATGGGTGCCAATTGCACTTACCGGACGGGTACCGGTTAAAGTTTCAACAGAAAATGGCCCAATTCATGCAGGCGACTACTTAACCGGCTCAACTATAGACGGAATAGCAGCAAAAGCAACCAAAGCAGGTCCGGTAATTGGACAGGCAATGGAGGATTTCAAAGCCGACGGAACAGGAAAAATAATTGCCTTTATTCAAACAGGTTACTTTAATGGAACTTCGGTTGCAGATTTGTTGCCAGGAGAAAATCTTGACAGTCTTGGCTCACAAGAATCAACAATAAGTGCTGACTTCTCTCATCGGGTTCTTTCAAACCTTTTGGCAAATGGTTCAAGCCAATCTGCCAGAGTTTCCGAAATTACCACCGATCGGTTAGTTGCTGGCCTTGAAATAATTACTCCAAAATTAACCGCACAAGAAGTAAATGTAGATACCATTAAACCAGTGAATAGCTCGGTAAATCTCCAATTGAATAAAGATGGGACCTTTGCCATAAAGAATCAAGTTGGGGAGAGTGCAATAACCTTCGATAGTAATGGAAATGCAACCTTTAAAGGTACTGTAACTGCCAACTCTATTAAAGCAAACCAGATTGAAGGACTAACAGTCTTGGCAGACCAATTGTTAACCGACAAGATAAGTTCACTCGCGCAATATCGAGCATCTACCCAGTCTGCAGTATTGGCCGAACAGACCACCACTGTCCAACAGACCATTGTAGAGCAGGCAACCGCGTCTGCCCAGTTCGATGCAGTTGCATTTGAACAACTTACACAGCTTATTCACTCAATCGGAGTCAAGGATAACTCAATCGAGCTTGCCTTAGACACCCATATTCTTAAAAACCTTACAACCGATGGTGCACTTACGGTTGCAGGACCGGCCGAGTTTAAAGGAAGTGCGCTTTTCGATGGCATAGCACAATTCTTAAACTCGGTAGTCTTTAAAAACAATGTAAGCTTTGAAGGCCGCCCAACCTTTAATTCAGATACTGCAGGCTTTGCAGTTGTAAGAAAGGGTGCGGATACAGTCGATGTTACCTTTGATAACGAATACGATAAAACACCTATTGTTTCGGTATCCATAAGCTTTGATTCATCGGATAACCAGGCGTCCCAAAGTGCAGTCGAACAGAACGTTTTGGATAACAACGTACGATACATTGTTACCAAGAAAGACACGAAAGGATTTAGCATAAAACTTAACCAATCTGCGCCCGAGGATGTTTACTTCTCATGGGCTGCATTGGTAGTAAAAAGCGCAAAATTATTTGAATCCAAACCAATTCCAGTACCAACCATTCCTGTATCTACCGCAACCGCATCTGCCTCTGCCAATTAATCAAAGGTTCTTGCATTACCAATCTAATTTAGATATTATAAGGAAGAGATGGAAGCATCCGAAAAACCCACAAAAAAGAGTCCTTTAAAACTTATTTTAATTGCAGTAATTGTAGTTGCAATTGCGTTAGCAGCATATTTCTTCCTGCAGTATCAAAAAGCTCAGCAACAACTTAAAAATCCAACGGCAGCTGCCAAAGAAGAAGTTCACAGTTTGGTTGCAAAAGTAGGACAGTTAATGGAACTTCCAAAAGGGGAGGATCCAACTGTTGCAACGGTTTCCGACAAAACAAAATTGGCAAGCCAGCCTTTTTTTGCAAATGCAGAAAATGGAGACAAGGTCTTAATTTATACTCAGGCAAAGAAAGCAATTTTGTACCGCCCATCGGAGAATAAAATTATAAATGTTGCACCAATCGACTTAGGCGCTGCGCAGCCAACCACCGCACAACCTGTTCGCGTTGCATTGTATAACGGAACCTCGATCGTTGGCTACACAACAACTATAGAAAAGCAGTTAACATCGGCCCTTCCTAATGTCACCGTTGTTAAAAAAGATAATGCCTCAGGCACCTATTCTAAAACAGAAGTAGTTGATTTAACCGGAAAACTTCCAGATGTTGCTAAAAAAATTGCCGATAGTCTTAGCGGAAGTGTTGTTTCTTCTGTTCCGGTTGGGGAAACAAAGCCGGACGCGGATATTCTGGTTCTTCTTGGAAAATAACCCGTTGAAACAGTAGGATAGTATCCTGTATTATTTTATTACAGATGAGTTTCTTGCGGAAAAATTGGCAGTATTTTGCAATATTCCTTATTGGGATCGCCGTTTATTTCGATACGTTTGACAATCCCTTCGTCTGGCTTGATAAAATTTATGTTTTATACAACACCAGCGTCCACACGATAAATCTTACAACCTTATTTAAGACAAGCGTTGGCGCAGGCCATTATTCACCTTTAACCTCAGTTTACTGGGCAATTTTATACACTTTGTTTGGGGCAAATCCGGTCCCGTACAACGTAATTCAGATTCTTTTGCATATTGCCTGTGTTTCTTTGGTCTTTTACTTTTTCAAAAGATTCATAGATCCTACTTTAGCCTTTTTTCTTTCACTTATTTTTTTGGTCCATCCCATGAATGTGAGTGCCACCCAGTTGGTTAGCGCGGTTGGGATATTACTTGTCTTCTTTTTTGGAATGATCGCAGTTATTATTGCTTCCCACACAAGAGAAAACCGAACCTGGAAGCATCATGTACTTATCTCTTTTTTCCTTCTTTTGTCTCTGCTTTCAAAGGAAGAGGGAGTTATATTCTTTCTAGTTATTGTTGGTTTCCAATTTTTTTACAACCGCAAAGAATTTATAAGAGGAATACCTTTTAAGATAGGAGTGGTACTTTTCTATATTCTGCTGCGGTTTGGTTATGCAAGCGTTGTATATCGAACCGACGCATTAGTGCCTATTTCCCGGCTCACTTTTCTTCAAAGGCTTGCAAATATACCCCAAATTCTCATGTTTTATATTGGAACTTTCTTTAACCCTACAAAAGTTGTTATAGACCAGCAGTGGGCAGCTACAAAGTTTACGTTTGATAATTTTTTCCTTCCACTTTCGTACGTTGTGCTTTTCGGAATTCTTTTATATTTTGTGGGAGAGCTTATCAAACTAAAAACAAAGGAAAATTTTACGTTGTATCTATTTTTTCTCTCTATTTTTTCACTGGGGCTTTTGGTTCATTTACAATTAATTCCTTTAGATTATACGGTTGCAAACCGCTGGTTTTACTTTTCAATGTTTGGAATTTTAGGCATAGTTGGGTTAGGCTTAAATACTATTCATCTTAAGGTTAAAAAAGCTTCCCTTTTGGGTCTGGGAATTTTCATATGTGTATTTCTCTCTGCAACTACTATGAAACGGGCAGAGGCATGGGATAATGAAATTGCACTCTTTAGCCAGGATGCAACTACCGCAGATAATTTCGATATCGAAGCAAATTTAAGCGCCGCATTATACGCAAAAGGGGATATCCAGGGCGCAATAGCGCATGGTCACAAGTCTGTTGAAATGTTTCCCTACGACTTGAATTTAATGAATTTGGGGAGCTTATACGAGCAGGCAGGGAATGCAGAAAAAGCAAAAGAATATTATGAGAAAGCTGCTTTTGCCGATAATTATGCACCGGGAGACCACGATAAGCTGCTTTACCGTGTTGTCGGAAGATTTCTTATTATTAATGATCCGGTATTGGCAGAGAAAGTTATTAAACAAGGTATTAAAGAGTATCCAGTTTCTCCACGTCTTCACGCATTACTAGCTATTCTTACCTATTCCAAAGGAGATGTGTCTACGGCGTTGGGTTTGCTTGCTAAAGCTTACGAACAATCATCAGATAAAAGCACTAAAAACACTATTCAAAATCTCTTTTCCGATATGCGGGCACGAGAACTTGTGAATATTAAAGACGAGTTGGTATACTAGTTTTACATGGCTGATTTTCAGTTTCTCCAAAATCCTCTCTCTAAAGTTTGGGTAGTGCTTGCTCCCAGGCGTGCAAAACGGCCGGACGTTGCAAAAGGGGAAGAGCCTGTTTGTCCCTTTTGTTTGGGTAGGGAAAAAGACGAAGCCGAATTGTATCGGGTTGGAGGCTCGGCCGGGGATCAAAACTGGCAGATCCGGGTTATTCCCAATAAATTTCCCTTTGCCCCAATCCATGAATTAATCATCCATTCGCCAGACCACCATAAAAATATTGGGGAATTGCCACTAGACCACGTTCAGCTTCTCTTACATGTCTACCGCCATCGGTATTTGGAGCACAAAAATAAAGGACAAGTGTATATTTTCCATAACAGGGGAGAGGCAGGAGGAGAAAGTCTGCCCCATCCTCATACCCAAGTTACGGTTGTTCCTAATGAAGTAAAAATGGAAATTCCAAGGCTAGATCCATCTGCAGATAGCGGAACAGGCCCGGAGGGAGAGCAAGTAAAGGTAGAGACAGACCACTTTTATTTGTTTTGTCCTAAGACTTCCCAGTGGCCGGATGAGGTGTGGATTGCGCCAAAAAACCGGGGCCGCGCCTATGGTGAAATATCAGACGAAGAAATTGTAGATCTTTCAAAAGTCTTAACTCAACTTATTTTAATTATGAATATGCGCCACGGATATGAATTTCCCTTTAATTTCTACATTTATCCGGGAGGGGATTGGTATATTAGATTGATTCCGCGCGATAAACGGCTCGGTGGATTCGAAGTTGGGACAGGTGTAATGGTTAACACTCAAGATCCTTCCGAAACGATTGCCTTTATCAAAGAACATTTGATAACTCCAAACGAGGAAAAGATTAAAGCAGAGCACCAAGCCGAATACGACCGCGTTGTATAGCGTCTAGAAAATAGCGTCTAGCGGCTAGAAATGACTTATTTAAAATCTTACAAAGAGTTAATAGTTTGGCAGAAGAGTATTGTTTTAGTTGAAAAGATCTTTTTGCTTACTTCTAAATTTCCCCAGTCAGAACTCTATGGTATAGTTTCTCAAATGAGGAGAGCTGCAATTGCGATTCCATCGAATATTGCTGAGGGTTATGGAAGACGATCTTCGAAAGAATATGCTCAATATTATGCGATCGCTTATGGATCAGGTCTAGAACTTGAAACTCAACTAATAATTGCTAAGAAGTTAAATCTTACGAAAGAGAGTTTTCTTTTTAAGGAATCTGAAGATTTGTTAAATGAGGTTTTACGAATGTTGAATGTGATGAGTTCGAAGATGAAGCAACTAAACGCTAGCCGCTAAAAGCTAGACGCTTTTATAACGTTTCGCTTTTGGCTTGAATTCCGAGGAGATAGAGGACTGCTTCTTTTTTGTATCTTCGGTCGCCCCGGGAGTTAATTCGTATTGCTGGCAATTTTCCCCGTTTGCCCCATCTTTTAATGGTTAAAGGGGAAACTCTAAGGACTTGGGCTACTTCGCGGACCGTAAGAAGATCTGGCATATTATTGATTGATACGGTTTGATTATTCATAGCCTCAGCACTGATAATATACTCATCAATGTGTATTTTTGTTGTCTATAAAGTAACAAAGTGTAACAAGATTGTCAATATATCAAAACAGTTCAGTTAGAGTTTTACACCTCAATTAAAAAGAAAATTATAGAAATAAGTGCAGCGGCACCTGCGAGAAAAATATTTATCACTAAGAGTGTTTCTACTAAAATAGGCAGCTTTACAGACATATGGTTTTTTATTTTTTTTACTTCATGGGCGTACAGGCAAAAATATCCGGTTAAGATGAGAAAGAAAAAAAATAGTAAGACGAAAATAATATTACTTTTCATATTACGAAACTCCAAAACGATATCTTGGTTTTAATTCTTCTGTGTATCTAACTTTATGGGGAGCTTTTTTGCTTTTAAACCATGACTGCTGTGTCCCTTCGTGTCTTAAAATATCCAACTCGTCGGCCAATAGCGCCCCCGCTTGGTTTGGATTTGGAATATCAGAAAGCGTAAACTCTTCTTGGTGGGTTGGCCGGTCAAATGTTATGCCAACGTCGCCCATATCCAAATACTGGTTTAAGATCCCGTTTATCTTTACGTCGACTTCGGTGCAGCGGACCTGGTCCAATAACACTCCGTTGGTAGAATGGGTGCCAAGAGGTACCATGCAAAGCTCTAAAATTTTGTGGCTGGTAACAATATACATATGAGTTCGCCAGTTAACCAGTGTTTGCACAAATAAAGCAGAGGCAAGAAGAAGAACTGCCAAATCCGAAAGCAAGAGAAAAGGAAACGAAGGGATGAATTTAACAAAAAGGAAAGTAAAGCCGAATAAAGCTGCAATTCCTATCAATCCAATAAAAAAGAGGGGGAAAAATAGTACAAACCAGTGTTTTCTTACCGCAATAAGGATATGCTCACCCGGAAGAGTAAGAGGACTTGCCATCCCATTGAGAGCTTTCAGCATATCATACCTCCTTTCGTTAATAAATTCAGCCTGATATCCTAAAAGCTCCTGTTTTTGATTTGTCTCTAGTATGGTAGGTTTTGGTCTAAAACGCGATAAAACCCCGTAACAAAAGGGTAAAGGTTCGATATTACGTTTTATAAGGCTAAAGCCGAAGCTGTCGCAAGAAAGGCAGAACAAGCCATAAGAATCATTGAGCCACCAATTGCAATTTTTAAGATAGTTTCCAAAACAGGCGGGATCGCGTGGAAAAATTCATTCCGTGCTTTTTGGATTGCCCGCGTGTAAAAAATAAAATAGACAGTCAAAAACAAAAAGATAAGAGAAAATAGTGAAAACGATACTACATTAGTTAATTGCATAGGATGTTTCCCTTTCTTGTGGTAATACCACATCTTCAAAAAATCTGAATTCTTTTTTGTTAGTTTTGCTTTTCGATCGATACCACAAAGGGCTGTTTAGGTTTAGTTGCGGATTGGATAGTTGGTAGGGCCCAACTTCCAGTTCGTCTGCCAAAACTGGGCCAATAACATTTGGTTGGGAAATATTCGATAGCACAAATTCTTCCTGATGTGTAGGCCTATCAAAGGTTATGGTTATCGAACCCATGTCCAAAAACTCCCGCACCGCCCCGCCAATATTTACATCTATCTCGGTGCAACGGACCTGGTTTAGCAGTACCTCGTTAATAGTATGGGAAAAAAGCGGGGCATAACAAATTTCCATTAATTTGTGGGAGGTAACAAGGTATAAGTGTGCGTACCAATCGACAATTATTTTAGTACCAAGTAGGGTTGTTATTAAAACAACCGCCGAGAGCCCAAGCATAAAGAGCAATCTTGACTGCAAGAGTACTATAAATAGTCCATAGGTAGAGATTGCAAAAAAGAGCGAAGAAACTAACGTTAGAAAGATTGGAAAAAGTAATACAATCCAATGCCTTCTTTGGATGGTAATTACTTTTTCGTTTGGGAATCTCAAAAACCGTTGGGCAAAACGGTCTGTTTGAAATGTTGTTTGGTTCATACTGAAATATTAAGCTCTTTGGTAGGTAAAAGCAGTAAGTATGCTAACAGAGTTAGGGTAAGACCTATTACACAAATTGTGTAAGATTGCTTACACTTTACCCATGTGCTACACTTGGCGCAATGGAAGAGAACGCAGCTTTAAAGCTTGCTTCCTTTTTCGGCAAGTACCCCGTTAGGTCGTACCGCAAGCGGGAGTTGATTTTGCGGCCCGATTCCTCTGCTGGACACATTTTCTTTATGAAAAAAGGCTTTGCCCGCCAGTATTTGGTAAGTGCCCAGGGTCAGGAGTTCACCACCATCTTGTATAAAAAAGGGGATTGTTATCCTATTTTCTTTGTCCTGGGGAGCTATGAAGTTAATAACCGCTATTTTGAAGCAATAACTCCGGTTGAGCTATACAGTGCTCCTAAAGAAAAATTTATGGAATTTATCCGTGCCAATCCGGAGATATTTTTTGAGGTAACAAAAGCAATGGCAAACCGGTTGAATATTGCAATCGAACGGCTAGAATTTCTTACTTTTGGCCACTCGTTGGGGAAAATTGCATCGATTCTCTTATCCCTTACCAAGCGGTTTTCGGAAAGAGATGGGAAAGATACCGTTATAACGGTTCCTCTGACCCACAAAGATTTGGGGTCGATGGCCGGGATAAGCAGAGAGACAACCAGTACCGAAATGGAGAAGCTTAGAAAAAAAGGGATAATAGATTTTAAGTCACACAAAATCTTAATAAAAGATATGAGAAAACTTAAAGCAGAATCCCTTTTCGACGAAAGCCTCTAGCTATTTAAGTTCGACAGTAGCACCTGCTGCTGTTAATTTCTCTTTTGCTTCGTCTGCAGTTTTCTTGTTAACTGCTGTCATTGCCTCTTTTGGAGCTGCATCTACCAAATCTTTTGCTTCCTTAAGTCCCAAGGTAGGAACCAATTCACGCAAAGCTTTGATAACTGCAATTTTGTTTGCTCCCGAGCTTGCAATAACAACGTTGAAGACTGTTTGTTCTTCTGCTGGTTCTCCGCTTTCAGCTGCTGCTGCTCCACCTGCTACTGGCGCTGCCATCATAGGTGCTGCCGAAACTCCAAATTTTTCTTCCAGTGCTTTTACAAACTCTGAGAGTTCTAAAACAGACATTTCTTCGACTGCTGTCATTAATTCGTCTTTAGATAATTTTGCCATTATTTTTGTTCACCACCTTTCTTTTGCTCAACTGATTTGAGTGTCATAACTAACTTTTGCATATTCCAATTTAATGCCCTGTGTAATCCAAAAAGGGGTCCTTTTAAATTGCCAACCAACTGGGCCAAGAGAACATCTTTGGATGGCAACGTTGAAAGCTTCAAAACGTCTTGTTCGGTAATAACTTTTCCTTCAAAAATGGCGAGTTTTATCGATGGAAGTTTTAACGCTTTGATTGATTTTGCAAGCTCTTTTAGTGGAGCAATCGGGTCGTTGTAAGCAAAAAGAGTGGCAGTTGGTTGGTCTAATTGTAAGTCTTTTGCCTTGTCTCCAACCGCAATTTTTAACAGGGTGTTTTTGGTTACCACAAGCTCGGCATTTGCAGCTTTTAACCCTTTTTTAAGTTCTTCCAACTGTTTGTGGGTCATTCCCTGGTAGTTGGTAAAAACCATAGCATTGGCTTTTTCAACCTTTTTACTGATTTCGGCAACCAAGCCTTCTTTATTTTGTCTATTTTGTGATTTTTTCTTTTCGTCTGTGCTCATAAAAAAACGCTCCAAAGGAGCGCTTACAAGTTCAACCCGAACTTTTTTTGCTCCTCCGCAGGATTTATTCTTTGTTGAACCTGCTTCTTAGGATTTAGCTATTATAAAGTTCACGATAAGATTTGTCAACACAGCCGTTTTTCCCTATAATGCAGAACAATGAATAGAGAGCGTGGGCCAATTCATAATATGCAACAAGAAGCCGAGCCGGCAGAGCATGACTTGTTTGTGCCTGTTTCAACAGGACTTGTACGTGCCGACGCAACAGCCCTTGCAGATTTAGATAACGAGGCAAAAAAACATGGACAAACAACCGTAATGTATGTCATTCCTTATGTTTTGCGTCCTGATGCTGCATCTGGGGTATGGCAGTCGCTTCTTTCCATGATGGACGAACTTAAAAGTATTGGGGTAAATCCAGTAATTTTAACTGGAAAATCAGACGGAAATGAAAACGCAAACTACATGATGGGAAGACCTGTCAGGATTAAAAGAAACAGCACTACATACGAAGGGACGTTTCTTGCCAGAAAGAGAAGTGCGAAAAAAGCACTCCGCGAGTCCCAGCCGGATGTGGTTGTTTCCGAAGAATCACTTGCTTCAACTCTTAACTGGACCGTAATCCGGGCAATGCCAAGGGATAGGTCAGGTAATCGGCCAGCACCAGTAGTTGGACATCATCATGGTCGAATAGAGTCATTAGATAAGACTACGAAGATTTTCGAGCAAATCGTAAGACGGGTTGGAATGATGAAAACGATTGCGCGTAGTTATGCTTCTCTGACTTCTCCCTCGTATGCCACAAAAGATTTCTGGGTAGATATATTCGATGGGCTTATTGATGGAAAAGAGTATTTGGTTATTCCAAACGCGATCGATTTAGAGGAGTTGGCACCTAAAGGAAGAGAAAAACTTTGGGATGATGGGCGCAAAACTGTTGTTTTCACCGGACGATTGGAAGACAGAAAGGGAGTCTTAACCCTTATGGAAGCAATTTGCAAATACACTCCAAGAGATGCCTTTAAACATATTAAATTCAAAATTGGAGGAGAGGGGCCACTAAAGGAACAGTTACTACAAATGCGTGCCGATGCAGGATTATCCGACAACGAAGTTGAATTTATCGGATTTTTAAATCGGGACAACTCAAAAGTAGACCTTTTAGATCCCCAAAAGGCTGGGAAACCTGATTTATTGCAGGTCATAGAATCAATGGATATTGGGGTTGCGTCTTCAAACGAAGGGGAAGGGGAAGGAATTTGGGCAAAAGAAATCTGCGCTGCCGGTAAATTAGCAATTATTACCAGAATCGACGGGCATAACGAGGTAATTAAAGGAGCGAAGGAGTCATTTTTTCGGGGAATTCCACCAAATAATCCGCAAGCAATGGCTGCTGGCATTTTAGAACTTGCAGGTATTTCTAGTAGTTGGGCAGGAGATTTAGGAAAAGAGGGAGTTTTGCACATGCAAAAATATTCCGCAAAGGTTATTGCGCCGCAACATTTTGAGATATATACAAAGACAAAGGAAGAAAATGATTTAAAACGGAAAGTCCAGTGGGATAAGAGAAGGACCCCCAAGAGAATCTATAGAGGAGCAAAAGTTGCCATGAAGCGGCCCCGGACTGTTTTTAGGAAATACCGCTAATTTTTTCCAACAAAAAAGCGCTGCAAGGGAATGTCCCGAAAAAATAAAATAGAGAATAAATCTCCAAGTTTATTTTTGCTTTTTCGTGCTGCAACGCTTTTGTATCTTTGGTTTCGTGAATGTTCACAAATTCTGTTCGCTATCGAACAGTTGGCAAACAATCATTACTTCCTACGCAATACAAAAGCGAAGTCCAGTCGAGGATCGAGGGGCAGGGCGATTGCCACCTCATCCGAGAACGGTTAGCGGCTCGAAAGTATCCGAGCGACTTGCCGAGTCCGGCGGCGCTGGATATGACCGCCACAGGTTACTTCCCAGACAATCCCGGGAATAGTGGCTGCGACCACCAGGCATTGGACAACGAAGTGAACCGCGCCCATGACCTTGGCAACCAGCTGCTCGGAGACCGTTTCGATCGTCTGATCAGCAGTTTGCGCGAAAGCCTTGGCGATCAGGACGGCATGGGCGAACTTCTGGGCGAAGCTAATCCGCAGCTTGGGAATGGTGATCCCATGCGCAGAGAGTTCCTCCTTGAAGTCATCCACGACAATCCTATGAAGAGCTTTAACCCTTCTTCGGTCTAGGACGTGTCCGTTGCCAACTTCAGCTTGACCCGTTGCAGAGAAAGCTCGGAGAAAAACCTCCGGGATTTCAATGCTCTTGGCCTCTTCTGTTGGAGGATCCACGATCGCAGTGCGCTGCGGATCAATGGTTTGGGTTGTCATTCAGGCTCCTTCAGTACAATTTGCTTACGCCACTTGCTATTCGCCCTTTCAACGCCAGCTTAGTCCCATGAGTACTCGAGTAAACTCACGAAATTTCAGCTATTGTTTCACAAGTGAAGACTGCCGGTTTAGGTTCACTTAGAATATGCTGAACCCAAAACGACAGCCTCCACTTAACTTTTATATTGCGTTCTAAATTTTTAAAGTTCGTTAAAACAAGCGCTTATGCTTGTTCAACAGGCAAATTATAAAATATTGCAGGGGTAATGGCAATTATTCTTTGGGTTCTTCTTTGTAGTGTAGTCGTCCTGCTTCTAGGGTTGTTGAATCGTTTTCTACTGCTCTTTCCACAAATACCACAAGATCATGCGAAATGGACTCTTTTTCTACCACTACGTCGGAAAACCAACCGCTCGAACTAAATCGAAGTTGCCCTTCTTGGGTTAGATTGGCATCCGTTTTAATAACTCTTTTGGTAAATCCCGACGCAGTCATTATTACGGCACTATTGTCTGGAGCAAGCCTGCCTGCGCCTTTTGAAGGGGGAAGCGCAGCGATAGAAATAAATGTTTTTTGAATATCCCCGTTGGGAATTGCCAAGGCTTCAGGGTCTTCACCCGGTCTGTTTAATTCCAAATAAAATCCCATAACATTACGGTTTTGAACTAAATCGTCTTTGGTGGGAAAGAGGGACAAATTTCCCAAAAGAGACTTTGCTTCTTACCGTCTCGATTTTTGGAGTGTCCGATTTAAAGTATGCAGGAAGAGCTTCGTTTGGATTAACTCCTTCTACAAAAACTAATACTTCTTTCGGAAATGCACCGCCATCTTGGTATTTTCCAACAACTTCATCGCCTGTTTGCACTATTTTTCCGGCTATTTCTTTTTCTCTTACCACTCTTTTGTTAACCTGCACCAGATTTAATTGTCCATCTTTAACTATTGCATAGCCTTCGACTACATAATCTCTCCATCCGGCAGAATTCACTTTTCTGGCCGGCACCTCGGTAGAGCGGGGAGGTAAATCAAAAACTGTTTTAACTGATACATGCACCTTATTTCCTTCTTCATCCTTTTCCATCTTTGAGGTCATGGAGCGTGACGGAATTAAAATGCTCAGCGGTCTTTGATCTCCTGGTTTTAGCTTAACCACCTCATCCGGCTTCAGCTGGACTGTTTTTAGAATGTTTGCATCTGTTCCGCCTGCGAGAATTTCTAATCGAATGGCCATTTCAGAAAGATTATAACAGTGGGAATTAATGAGTTCAATATTCGATTTGACTTATTGATGAGATTGTCTATAATTGCCCCAGATGAAGGACGTATTCAGACTTGTTTTTCGTAGTCCCAAAGAATTGAGTGAAGCTCAAAGACTTGGGCGTAGGCATACTATTGTCGGACTTGTGACGACAGGAGGAGTGCTTGCTGTAGGAGGAGCGGGAGGATGGTATGCCTTGCACGGCGGATTTGAACAAAAGCCCGAGCCACTTCCTAATGATTACTCCGGGGAAGTTTCCGAAACCAAAGATGCTTTAGAGATGCTTGATTCTCAGATTCAGGGATACCCTGACAGAATGAAAGCAAGCTACGGGCAAATTTATAAGCTTGCAACCGCATACTACTCAACGCAGATGAAAGTAGATAGGGAAGAAATAAGAAAAAAAGTCGTGTTGTCCGAGCCCGCAGAAATGGCGAAACTTGCACAAGGGTGTGGCGTTTTTAATCCCGGAAGTATTGAATATGTGGATATTGTTGGAAATCGAGTAATGATTAATCAAGAGGTTGTTCCGGCGTCCGGAACTTTGGCAAAAAATGTTTTTTCCCAGTATCTTGCAGATTCATGTTTTGCCGATTTTACTTGGAAAAACTTCTCACAACCTCAGCGAGCGGAAGGATCGAATCTTGCTATTTTTTATCAAAAAGGAATCGCAGTTTTTGGAAAAGAACTTAATTCAATCGGCCCGGCTCAGGCAGCCGAATGTTTTAACGCCCTAAATAATGAATTAAACTCGGCTATTGCGTATGATGCGACAGACCGGATGTATGAATTACTTGGATATGGAGCACTTGTACTTAGTAAAAATACGGTTGCCTACAGGCAATATTTTGTTGACGGTCTATACGATGGGAATTGGACTACCCTTTTTAATTTGGCCAGACAAGGACAATTGAACTCCTTTTTTAACTCCATGGATGCTCAGTTATCAAAAAAACAAGTTTCCACAACGGCGACTGACTATGTAAAAAAATATATTACCAGTTCCTAAATCTCCTAATTCTTTTACCAGATCAACTTTTCCAAGAGGTTTTCCCGCGGTAAACAAAGATCTTAGCTTGCCCTCTCCCCAAAAATATCCTATAATAACTACTTGAAATGAGCGAAAGAAGAGGGGGCGCTAGAAACCTGCTTTGATATGAATATTCACGAGGAGGGCAGGTTCCAGAACCAAGAGTCCTACGCAGATTTTAGAAGGCGGCTTATGATCAAAGCAGACCAGCCTACTTACGAAATTTCTGTCCGGGGAATCGAAGCGCTGCTTTGCATCCAACTTGATGCGATTCTCCAAAGTGAAAATCCAAACGACTCATTAACACTTATCCCTGACCAGAAAAATCCCAATGTGTTAGTTGCAAAAGTTACAGGTAGGGAAGAGGCGGCGCTGTTTGTTTTGAATGTGCTTTCCCAAAAAAGGGGGACCGAGGTACAATCGTTTCCTCCGGTTGAAAAACCAAAAGAGCCCGAAAAACCGGTGGTGGAAGTTAATTTAACCTTGCGCGAGGTAGAAATATTACGTTTGGTTGCCAACGGCTTATCGAACAGTGAAATTGCAGCTCAAACAGAAAGCTCTTTTCATACGGTAAAAAATATTCTTACCTATACTATGAAAAAATTGCATGTAACTAGGAGAGCACAGGCAGTTCATGTTGCAGCGGAGCATGGATTTATAGAGGCAAAGTTGCTGGAAAAAACTCCAAGGGTTTCCAAAAGGAAAGAACGCGCAGAAAGAAAACCAAGACGAGAATATACGAGAAGAAATAAAACTCCATACGATTTAAGCCAGAAACAATTGGAAGTGCTTTCGCATCTTTTGCAAGGAAAAGCTTACTGGCAAATTGCAGCTGCAACGGGTTTAAGTATGGGAAGTGCGCAGCAACACATAGCAAGGTCATACGAAAAGTTGGGTGTTAATAGTAGAGATGCGGCAATTACAAAAATAATAGAAGAAAATATTCTCCCTGCCGAACTTGTTACAGAGCAAGCTTAATGCCGGGGGACATGGTGGATTTTAGGGTAACGTTTACAATTTTGGACCCTGGAATTGCGCCCAAAAGGGTCTTAATATTTTCTTCCAATTTTTTCTCCCCAAAGGAAACTTTTCCAACGGCAACATGAATTATAGGGGATTTTTCTGTTTTAAAACTCATTTGGCCACCTTCGAATTTTTTAGCGGTTTCTGCAGGGTCTGTGGTTACCGTACCATTTTTAGGATTTGGCATAAGGCCGCGTGGACCCAAAACTTTTGCAGCTCTTGCTAATTTAGGCATCATATCGGGAGTTGCCAAAAGAATATCGAATTCAATTTTTCCTGCCAAAACTTGCTCTAAAAGTTTGTCGTCTGCAACGGCAACCCTCACTTTTTTACCAGTCCCATGGGGGAGAGTTACTTGTCCGGAAACTCCCTGTTCGGCTGTATTTATATGGAGCTCGACTGTTTCGTCGAATTTTCCACGTTGAAGTTGGTTCAAAGCATTCAATCCTTCGGCAAGAGGATATGCTTTTGTTTTATCGATTTTTGCTGCCAAGCCTTGATAGCTTTTAGATCGGGTTATGCTTTGCTCTTTTTCTTTTGCAAACTTTTCTTTTTTGGTTGGCTTGGTTTTTGCTTCTTCCTTTTTTATCTCCGAACCGCCTTCTTCTAGGTTAGGATTAAGCTTCTTTTCAGGCTCAACTTGTCTTTTTTCTTCCTCTCTTTGGGTAGGCAAAGTCTCACCTTTTCTTAGGGCTTTTTGTCTTCTTTTTTCTTCCTCTTTTGCTTTTTCTTCTTGCTCTGTTTGCTCGTCTCCGAGTGTTTTAATTTTTACTTTTCCCATATTACTCCTTTACTTGAATTCCCATCGATCGGGCAGTGCCGGCAACAATTTTTGCTGCCTGCAAAACATCGTCTGTATTTAAATCTTCAAGTTTTGCTTGGGCAATTTCTTCTGCTTGCTTTTGGGTTATAGTCCCTGCGGATTCTTTTCCGGGTTTTCCTGAGCCTTTTTCTTTCATAATTGCCTTTTTTATCATTTCTGCAACCGGCGGTTTCTTAATAATAAATGAAAACGTTCTGTCCTCATAAATAGTAATAACTGCAGGAATAATAGTACCTTTCATCTCCGCAGTTTTATCATTAAAGGCTTTTACGAATTCCATAATCGGAATTCCATGAGGACCAAGTGCGGTTCCAACAGGTGGAGCAGGAGTCGCTGCTCCTCCGGCAATATTAATTTTTACAATTGTTTTAATCTTTTTAGCCATATATTATATTTGTGTATTGTTTTTTTCTGCTTGTGCCCGTAATAGCACCGACGCTTCTCCTAAAAATTGGTGCATCTCATCGATATTTCTTAACTTTGCAAGCCGTTCTGCCGAAAAAGTCATACTTGCAACCGGAATATTTACAAATCCGAATGCGTCAAACGCGTTTTGCATAGTTACCGTATCGAGTTCTACTTGATTCGTGCCAACATCTTTCCAAAGTTTCCCTTGTCCTCGAAAAACATCCAAACTCCATTTTCTTTTTAGCTCGGTATCTGTTAAACGCCTTTGTTCTACTGCTGCTCCCATTCTATAATTTCGAAACCTGTAAAAAGTCTAATTCAACAGGTGTTTCTCGTCCAAAAATACTCACGAGAACTTTTAGCTTGCCTTTGGTTTCGTCGATTTCATCAATAGTCCCCAAAAAGTCAGAGAATGGCCCATCGACAATTTTAACTGCTTCGCCCGAAGAGAAGGAAGTTTTGTACAATGGCTCTTCCATATCCATAAACTTTTGAATTGCTTCTACTTCTTTTTCCGAAATAGGAGTTGGCTTGTTTCCGGCACCAATAAATGCGGTTACTCCTTGGGTTGTGCGAACCAAAAGCCATGTCTCGTCGTCTAAAATCATTTTTACCAATACATAACCCGGGAAGATTTTTTCTTTTACGGTTTCTTTTTTACCCTGGGAAACTTTAATGGTGTCGCGGACGGGGACAATAATATCGAAGATTTTTCCTTCGTATCCCATGGTTTCGACCCTTTGTTTTAAGGATTTTGCAACTTTGTCTTCGTGTCCCGAATAGGTGTGAACAATGTACCATTTTGCAGAATCATAGGCCTCGCCTTTACCGCTTTTGTGCTTTAGCGAATCTTCTTCTTTAGGTTCAACTTCGTCTTCTGCAGTTTCTGTCTTAGCTTCTGCTTTGGGTTCATCCTGGGGTTTTGTTTCCGGCTTAACCTCTTGTGCTTCAGCTAATTTTTCATCTGACTGCTCTTCTACCATTTCGTCTGTCCCATCTGCACTTACTTCTGCAGGCTCAGCCTTTTGTTCGTCTGTTTTTACTTCGGATTTGCCGGTTTCAAGGTCAACAGTAACTTCAACAGGAGAATCGACACCCTCATCGGGCTTCATTATGTCGGACTCTTCTACTTCTTCTTCTACCACTGGTTCGGGTTGCTTGGTTTGATCGTCCATATTTTTAAATTATCGAATTGCTATTTGTAACGCATTAGTTAACAAATAGTCAACCCCTCCTATAAACAAACCTACAATAAGACTTACTAAGATAACTACTACTGTAAGTCTTATTACCTCTTGCTGGGTAGGCCAGGTGACCTTCTTTAGCTCGTCTGTTGTCTCACGCAGGAAAACAAGAGGGCTTGTCATCGAGTAATTTTACCAAATCCCGATTGACATGTAAAGATAGGGGAAGGTACAATACAAAATACGGTATGAAGATTCGAAAAGTCGTTATTCCTGCTGCCGGTTTTGGTACCCGGTTTCTTCCCCAAACCAAGGCAATGCCCAAAGAAATGTTGCCAATAGTGGATAAACCAGTGATCCAATATGTTGTGGAGGAGGCTGTCGAGTCGGGGATAGAAGACATTATTATAGTAACCGGGTATGTTAAGCGGGCAATCGAAGACCATTTCGATGTGCCGTCGGCAGAATTAATAAAAAATCTCGAAGCTGCCGGAAAAACCAAATTAGTAGAAGAGGTTAGAAAAATCTCCGAGATGGCAAACTTTATTTACATAAGGCAAAAAGGAATGTATGGAAATGGAACCCCTGTTTTGTCTGCAGAGCCGGTTATAGATAAAGAAATGTTTGCAGTAATGTGGGGGGATGAATTTATTTATAGTAAGCCACCGCGCCTTTCCCAAATGATTAAAGTCCACGAAAAATATGGGGGTGCCGTTATTTCGGCAGTACGGATTAAAAAGAAAGAAGACCTAAAGCGCTACGGTATTGCAAAGGTTGCACCGGTTGAAGGCAACGTGTACCGGATAGAAAAAATTATAGAAAAGCCGGATCCCGATAAAGCCCCTTCCGATTTGGCAACTCATGGTGCATACATTTTACCTCCTGAGATTTTTGAGATTTTAAGAAAACAAAAGCCGGGGACAGGTGGGGAAATTTATTTGCCCGAGGCAATCGATGTGCTTATCGAGACGGGCTATCCGGTGTATGCATGCGAAATAGAAAATGGTGAATATTTTGATACGGGAAATAAAATTGAATATATGAAAACGGTCGTAAAACTTGCCCTGGACCACCCCGACATTAATGGGGAATTTAAAGAATTCCTCAAAAACCTCAAGGTGTAATGAAAAAACGGATCGGCTTTTTATTTTTGGGTTGTGGTTTGTTTGGCGCTTTTGTCCTGTTCTCGTACTTAGTCCACAAAAATTTGTTTACCCAAGCGGATTTTGACATGACAGTACGGTTGCAAGATCATATTCCGCGAAAAGTCGATACATTTTTTTCTTTTTTAAGCCTCATCGGGAGTTTTGAACCGATGGTAATTCTGCTTCTTATTATTTTGGTTCTCCGGAAAAAAATAAGGGGAATTGTGGCGCTTTTTGGATTTGGAGTGTTTCATTTATTTGAACTTTATGGAAAGTTTTTTGTAGATCACAGGCCGCCGCCCCATTTTATGTTACGGACAGAGCAGATAGGGAATTTTCCACAGTTTTACGTAAGCGCGCAAAACTCGTATCCGTCGGGACATGCAGGAAGAGCAGCCTTTTTATCGATTGTAATAGGAATTTTTGTGCTCCGGTCTAAAAAGCTTAATCAGACAACAAAAATGTTCACAATTGTTGCATTGGCTATATACGATGTAGTTATGTTCACTAGCAGAATTTACCTTGGCGAGCATTGGTTAACCGATGTTATTGGGGGAGCAATTTTAGGGTATGCTTTGGGGCTTTTAAGCCTTTCGATCTACTAATTACGCCGCTCTTTGTGCAATATTTTTGTGGCTTTGTTGAATTTTTTGTAGAACTCTGTTTTTTTGGATAATCTCTCGTGCTGCTTTAGCCCGCATTTTTGCACTTTCGATATGCTGTTCGGGGGTAGTAAATTCGTGTGCACCGGAACCTTCGGACATAGATATAGTAAGACACAATTATCCTATTGTGTCAAGGTTATTTTCTTATCCAAGTTAACCCTAATGTAGCCATGATATCTCTGTTTCTCCATGGATCATCTACTGTTGGGGCAGCATTTAAAGGATCTTTTGAAACAACTTCGTCTATTTCAAGCTTTTTTAAAGCTCTTTCGTAGTCCAAAAGCAGCTCTGCCTGTGCTTCATCTTTTAAAACTCCATCCACAAAATGCTCTAAAATGGCAACTCCTTTACCTTTGGTAAAGACAAACCGGTCATTCCCAATTGTCATTTCGTATGAGCCATTTTGCATAAACATTTGCATTGTTGCCTCGTCCAAAAATGCTGTGTTAAAATCCATTTTATTGGTATCTCCATTAAATATTCCAAAATATTCTAGTTCTCCGTCTGTTGTATATCGTGCCCTTACAAATTTTTCTTCGTTATCTGCTAAAACTCCATATTTTAGGCTCACATACGGAGTTGGAGAGTCTTTGTCCTCCATGCCAAAATGAATGTACTGTTGGTCTCTGAATTTTGTACCCCATCTCTGAGTTGGTTCTCCTAATCTTTCTATATGAAAGGGTTGGAAAAACCCTTTCCAGGTATTGGTAAATTGAATTCTGTCGGTCCGAAGAAACTGTCCTTTTTCTTCCGGGAGATTTGAGGGAATATAAATATAATACTCTCTTTGAAATTGGTTTGTGACAATGTCTTCCTGGAACCAAATAGAAAGCTGTCCTTCGTGGATTCTTAAAGAGTCTGGATCGGTATATCTTTTTTCTTTCGCAAAAGTGGTGAATTGAGCTTTTACCGTCGGATCAACTGGTTTTTGTTCGAATCTTGGTCCTTGTTCTGCCGGATCTATGGCCATACTGTAAGTATACAATAATTATTTTACTATCGGAAAAAGAAGATGAAGATCGCCCTCGCTTCGATAAAATTCTATATCCGGTCTTGTAGGGTCGTGTTTGTATTTTTCTTCGACTGCTTGTGCCGATTTTCTAATTTCGTCTCCAATATTTGGGATTGCATGAGGGTTTTGCAGTTTTACCCGGGCATAAAATCCTCCGGAGAGCAGCCCTTTTTCAAGTCCAATAATAAAGTCATGGTCATCTTCCAGAACACTTACCGCTGAGCGATATTCTCCGGTCTCCCGGAAGAAAACTCCATAGCATTTTCTCCTTTTTAAAGAAACCGCGGCTTCGATTTTAGCCTGAGTTTCCAAAATAGTTTCCAGCCCACGCTCTGAAACTGCGTACCAAACCGGCGTTTCGACCATTTCGACCTCGGTTATGTGAATTGTTTCTGATGGTTTATCTCGTTCTGTCATGTTATTGGATGCTTTCTTTCCCACTCGTCATCTTCAAGATTAAAAGGATAGGCGTAAGGAGTGTCGAATAAATCTACAAGTAAAGGGAGGACCTTATCTATCTCTTTTGGCTCTCCTTTAATGCTTATTTCGTGTATAGTGCAAGCAAGAGTACCTTCATTATTGTAGCGTCTTGCTGTACCAAAGCTAAAAACTGGTTCAGCCTTTCCTTCTAAGATTATTTCAAAACGTGGATACTTCTTTGTAGGTTGTATATTTTTTCTTCCGTTTACTATAACTTCCATCGGTTGCATGCTTGACATTTCTTCAAACATTTCTTCTGTCACTTCATTCAGAGGAAGTTGCAATGGTTCTGGAGACTCAACAAGCTGATAATTATCTTGTTGTTCATGGGGAATTCCGATAAGAGTGATTTTTCTTTCCGGATAGGCAGTTTTTAAGAATTGTTTTATGTCTCCAAAAGTTGTCCGTAAATCGCTCCAGATATTATTATTGTCCAATGTAACTTCGATATTTCCACCAATTTGTGCACGAATTCGTACTCGGGGAGCTGAATGATATTCAAAATTGGTGTTTATTAAAGGAATTTTTCCAGGAACTAATTCTAAATCAACTGCGTAAAGTGGGGGAGCAATTTTGTCAACTAGAAGTTCATTGAGGCGGCCCAGCTGTTGCATCATTAAAGGAGTGATTCCAGCATTTTCAATAATTTTACTTGCAGAAACTGCCTCTAATTCTTGCTGACTTTTTCGGACAACAAGACCTCTTTCGCTTTGCGGCGTCATGAGGGGACTATAAGCTATGACGTAAGGTAAGAGTCAAGTGATATCTAAAAAGTGAAAAAGCGCCGGTGGGTTGTGGTTCTTGCGAACCAAGACCGCAGAGCGGCGCTTTTGTCCGCCTAACGGCGGACGCTCACTTGGTGGGAGGGTTAGAGCTACGGGTTGTAGTTTAGGGCAAAGAGCAGGCCTTCGAGTACGGACGTATCCGCATCTTCGAGTCGCTCGGTGAGCTTTTGCCAGACGGCAAAGTGACGGATTGCCGGCATGATGTCGTTGAACACGACCTCTGCGTCTTCCGAGCCAAGTTGGCTTTCCAGGATTGCCTTAACGTGGTCCTCGCAATTGGCCAGATCGACCTTTTTTCCAAAGTCGATTGTTAAGCCCGCGGACCAAATGTAGAGCATTCCGTCCTGGAGCCTAAACTCGACAAGGAATTCCTTGAATTTGTGCAGCGACGGAACTTTTTCTTCCAGCTCCAGGTTTCTTACCTTCATTGCGATTTCCTTCCTTTCTTTGGTTTTCGATTTCGGTATCTATGTTGTAGGCCTAAGCCTGCCCGGTACATGCTTGCGGCATTTTCCAGAAAGCCGTGGTCGCGAAGGTCTCGAAGACCCCGCAGGGTGACTTTTTCCACCTCGTCCGGTGTTGGTAGGGGATCAATAGGTCCTGCTGCTGCAAGTGCAACTCGAATAATCTCGTCGAACTCGTAGACAGGCCTAAAATCTCCTTCCTCTTCCAGAATCTGGTCGAATAGCTCCAGCACGATTTTTGCCTCCATGTTGAGACAATCCTCGGCCAGCCGTGCGAATGGATTAACCGTTGTCACTTTTCTCTCCCAATTTTTTAATGAGCAGCTTGTTGCTTTAGTGCCCTGAAAGCCTGTTCTTTTCCCGCAAGAGCAGGTGAGATCAAAACTTTCTTGACATTTTAGCGAGAGCTTGTTAGACTATAAGCTATGACGCAACGTCAGAGTCAAGTAATAGTTGGAGAGGGGCTTTTGAGCATTCACGAGCTTGCTTTAATTTGTTATACCACTGTTCGAACGCTCCAGTTTTACGATAGGAAAGGATTATTAAAACCTGCGCATGTAGACCCATCCAGCAAATACCGGTATTACAAGCCCGAGCAGGCCCGCGACTTTTTCAAAATACGACTGCTTCAATCGTTCCGGGTCCAGCTTTCAAATGTTCCCCATGCATTAAAAAAGTTTGACGAACAAAAATTTCTTCAAGAAAGATTGGCAATAGTTCACCAAGAAATTGAAGAAAAGAAAAAAGAATACAAACTGCTTAAAGCAATCCAAGAAGATTTGTTTGGAACCAAAATGGAGCAACATATAAAGGTAAAAGAGATGAAGCCGATTCATTTTGTGGGTATGCAGGTTGAGATCCGCTACGATGCAATAAATTCGTACATGGAAAAAATTATAGAACTGGTGAAAGGATTGAATCTGCCGTTAAACGGAGATCAAATCACTTTATATTTGGATCCGTTGCATTACCGGCCGCATGGATCGTTAATGGAAATCGGACTGGTTCTCAAAAAAATTCCAAAGAATGTTCAATTACCTGAGAATTTGTTTTTCAAAACATTACCGCGGAAGAAAACATTGGTGTACGAATACGGTGGGCCGCTTTTTTACTTAACCTTTGTCCATAAAAATATGGTGGATATCGCTGCGAAAAGAAAGTTCACCGGCCTGCCATACGATATTTACAAAGGGCCACTTCCAAAACCTTCGGCTTTTGACCAGCTTACTGTTGTGGGGTATCCGATTGAGTAAAGTTCCACGCAGTTTGTCAAGATCTTGATTTTAATTCTCCCAGGTTTTACAATTAGATTGTTCTTTGGTACGCGAGGAAAATGGCTATTTTTCCTCTACAAGTTTTTCGAATAGGTAGTCCCGATTTTCGGGACAAAAGGGCGCATGATTCCATTCTGCGGAACGGAGTCGAGCCTTTCCTAATTTACTATTCGGGGAAATTACCATTTACTCTCGGTGCCAAAGACGAATTTATCTTTATTTTTTCCCCAGCCTCTCCGAGGCTTGTTCGCCTTATCATTCTCTGGTAAAATCGGTTTACACTAAAAAATTTGGGCGCAAATTTTTCAGTGCCGCCTTAGCTCAGTGGTAGAGCAATGCTTTTGTAAAGCAAAGGTCCTCGGTTCAAATCCGAGAGGCGGCTCAGATTCAATACAAGCTGGGTTCGCATAGCGGCAATTGCTCGTGGCTGTAGACCACGCGGCCTCACGGCCTACGGGGGTTCGAGTCCCTCACCCAGCACTGAAAATTTATTGCGATAAATTTCCAGTGTGAACACTTTCAAAGAGTGCTTGCACTGAGCGAAGCGAAGTGCCGGCGTGGCTCAGTGGCAGAGCGAGTCATTGGTAATGACTAGGTCGCGGGTCCGATTCCCGCCGCCGGCTCAATTTTGATACAATAGGCAGGAAGGAGGAGAAAAATTATGGCAAAAGGTGGAAATAGATTAACTTTGGGACTTGTATGTACTGTATGCAAACGCAGAAATTACATGACTCAGAGAAACAAAATAAATACCGAAGCAAAATTAGTACTTAAAAAGTTCTGTCAAAACTGTAAGAAGAAAACCGAACACAAAGAGACAGATAAATTTAAGTAATCTTGCCTAGGTCGTTAGTTAAACGGCATAACAGGGGTCTCCAAAACCCTTATTGGGGGTTCGATTCCCTCACGACCTGCAAAAATGCTTTAGTGAAACCTAAGGGGTGACTTCTTGCCAGACCGAGACACTGTGTCTTATTAAATCCGGAGCATTCAGGTAAAAGTCTGGCCTTTCTACAATCTTAACACCAGGGATAGTTAAATCTTGATTACAAAGGTTTCGGTTGCTGAAAAAGCTTCCGCCCGAAAGTCCTGCATTTATTACCAAGTTTCCGTTAATAACTAACTGTTGATCCGGCGTTGCGCAACTTCCGTTTGATCCAATGCCACCGGAATCGAATGAAACATTGGCGCTGTAAAATCCATCGATTCTGGTTGCGGCTGCAGCAACACGGATAGTTCCTTGCGAGATTACGGTAAGCGTTGAGCCGGGTGAAACAACAATATTACCATCTATAAATACATCGCTTGAGGTAAGCATTACTATATTTCCTCCGGAGTAGGTACTGGTATTAAGGTACACCACATTGCTTCCTTTAAATACGCCGTGGTTGCCTCCGCTTGCAGCAACAAGCGTTGAAATATCGCAGCCAGGAGGAGAATAACAACCATTCGGAAGGTTTGTCGAAGCGATATTATTTTGGGTAACCGTACTATTCACATAGTTATAAGAAGTCCTGATGGTGCCCGTATTTACAGGACTAAAGGTCTCAAGATTTGGGGCAGATGATCCACCTACCTTCCAATTGTTTGGAGAAACACTGTTTTGTGCGGCACCCGTATTTGGGCTGCTGTTGTTTCCATAAAAGACAATTCCCGCAGTTCCACCAGCACCTTGCAGAGAAACATAGGGGTTGGGATTTGGAGTCACGGGATCGTTGGGGACAGGGTCGTTGAAGCCGGGATCCAGTCGCATGTCCCCAGAAACTCCCTGAAACCACGGAACCGCATCGGTAATTCCGAAATTAAGATTAGTTAATTCTCCGTTGGTACAAACTGCAGGTTCGAAAGAATCTCCAGATGTTGTACAGGAGGCGCCAACCCCACCGATCATTTGGAGGGGAGTTCCACTTGGGTAGGTTGCCGTGTAACCAGCCGGGAGATTTGTATACCTTACATAAAATTGAGTATTAACGGGAAGATTCGATAATTTGTATGTCCCATCGCAGCCAGATGAGCAGGTGTAGCTGTCTAAAAGCGCATCTGTCCCGGTGTTATGCGCTTCTATGGTAATTGGACCGGTGTAATTGCTTTGTCCGGTTGATTTGTGGGTTTTGTTGTAGTCAAGATACACTTTTCCGCTTACAGAATTTTTACGAAGTCCTACGTTTAGAATATAATTTTGAAAATATTGATCATGATACCAGTAGCCATATGTTGTGCCTGCTGAACTCTGTATAGAACCGGGTGCAACCGGAGGTGTGCTTACTGCATAACCGGAAGGAATTGTTACTCGTATATATTGTCCATTTGAATTTGGCACTGCAGGCCAAATGTATGTTCCATCAGACGCAGTATTATTCAAAGTGCCTACATTAGATTCATATACTTGAACATTAGAAATTCCCGAATCTCCCGGATCCTGGAAACCATTCCCATCAGCATCGTTATAAACGTTTACGGTGACATTGCCAAGGGGTGCTATATAAAAGTTGTTGCCTGAAGAATTTGCACTTAAGTTATTTACGGCTAGAGGGTTTAGGCTGGTAAGCGCATAGCCTGTTGGAACTCTATGACTAATAGAATAATTTCCATAAAATTGATTAGTATAGAGATAATTGCCTGATGTATCGGGTGATTTTACTTGCCCTCCATTGAGATAGATGGCGCCATCTGTGCCAGTATAAGCAGATTGACCTCCACAGGGACCGCCACAAATATTAGGGTCATTTATAATAGAACCGGAAATTGAAAAAACAGGACTTGCTCCCCAGTCCCAAGTCCAAGTCTGTCCCGCGCTTGTGTTGTAGTTTCCTCCATGATCCCCGTTAGCATCAAAAGAAGGACAGGCGCCTCCTAACCAGCTTGCCTGCGAATCCCAAGAATACTGATAGCCTGCCGGATTGACCATGGTAAGGTGGAATATCTGGGGGGAGAAATCGAAAGAATATGATCCATCGGAGGCCGTGTTAGCAGAGGCAATAGTAGTACAGTTTTGATCACTTAGTTTTACTAAGACGCCACCGAAAGGAGTGTTAACATTATGACCACTTCCTTGGTGTTGTGCATCTTGATACACATGTCCTCTAATGTGCGAATTCGGATCGTAACTGCTTTGATAACCGCCCTGATATCCACTTTGGTAACCCGATTGCGCAGCTGTTACGGAAAAGCTTGTTGAGCCAGAACAGGCCGTTGCTCCTGAGTTTTCTCCGAAATAAAGATTATGCGAACCGGATGATGGAGCGGTAAAGTTAAAGCTAAACCTTGGATTGGAGCCACCACTAACTACTGTGACACTTGTACTCCAACCTCCTCCATCCATTCTCCAAGCGACATTTGTCCAACAGCTAGGTCCGCTGCACGAATTTCCTGTTACGGTTGCCGTATAGCTGCCGCCAGCGTTGAGGTTACTCCCTGAAGTTGGCGAGGTAAAACTAACTGAGCAAGAACTAGAGCCGCTGTAACCACCTTGATAACCAGATTGACCAGGGGAATAACCACCTTGATAACCGGATTGACCAGGAGTATATCCTCCTTGATAACCTCCTTGATAACCAGATTGAGGAGGAGGGGGAATATCGCATGTTACTTGGGCGAGACCATTGTTAGTTGCATTACAAATAGTTTTAGTCGTACTATGACAATTGTAATTAGAAAAGCTTGCACTAATGTTGAATGACCCGCAATTAACGCAGTCCATATTGTTGACTTGACATTGTCCATTAGAACCAGTGGAACATGAGCCGTTACTAAAATATGAGGTTCCACCGATTGTGCAGAAGTGAGCAGTTCCAGGATAATTGATGGACACCGAAGCTCCGTTTATGGCGTGACCTAGATTATCAAGTACTTGCACCCCTTGAGAGGCTGTTCCGTTGCAAGGTCCATCATTAATATCTGCATATGCTTCTTCTTTAAAATTGCCCAAAAAAAGAGTTAGAATAAAGACAAAAATTACGAGATTAAAGATTTTTTTAAAATGAATCATCAATATTGCAGTTTAATATTTAGATTTTTTTCCTTGTCTTTTAGCCATGCGTCGTACGAGTTAAAAGGGCTATTTTTAATTGAATCTAGAATAGCAATTGCAAAACCGAAATCTTTTGAATTATTTGCTCTGCCGTGAGTCTTTGGGTCATTTGAAAGGGTTATAACAGGTGTTATTTCACCTATTTTCAACTTGTAAATAGCATCAGTAAGCTCTGGTGAATAGAAGAGGAGAGGCTCGGTTGATTGGACCGTGTAGTTATTATACGCTTTGTCTGGCTGAAGAAAATCTAGCTTTTTAACTTCATCCATAGAATTTATCTCCTTTCCAACTTGATCGAAGCTTTGCCCATTTTTTAATTGAGAATAGGCGGCATTAATAATGTTGTTTGCTGAACTTTTTTGATCTAATCCAAGCAACTCAGGACTGTAGAATCCAAAAAAGACAACTATGTATCTTCCGTCTCTTTCGCCAACAACTAATGGTGTCAATTTGTTTTTTATAACTAAGTCCTTTTCGAAATCATAAAGAAGATTTTTATTTAGGTAATAATTAAAAGTGTTTGTGATTTCATTCTGTGAGACAGTTATGTTTCTATTAGTTGCTTCTTTGTCGAGAATATAGATTTCTTCGAAATTGCCAACAGCTGTTGATATCGCCAATTTATTGTCCTTTATATTTTGAGTGAATTTTACGTAATTAAGCATTGAATCAAAATCACTCCGAGATATTTTTTGTCCGTTTATTTCTAAAGGATAGGCTGTTTTCAATTGATTTATCACTGGCAAGTTAGAAAAGGAGACTATCCCTAAAAAATTTAATGAGAGAAGAATTATGAAAAGAAAAGATAAGACAAAGAGTACCTCTAGCAGTCCAAACTCTATCCCTTTTAACGTTTTTGTAGGTTTTTTAACGTCCGGGTTAGAAATATTTTTTTGCGACTCATTTACACCCATGTTCTGCTGGAATTCCTGCATAAATTCATGGTATGTAATCGTATGATCAATGTCAACAAGAAGCAATTTCTAGCAGAATTGGAAAGGAGACCACTTGTATAAAAAAATCAAACTGAGAGTATATTTTTATCTGACTCAGGAGGTAATTGCTGCTTTTAAAGGAAAGTTCATTGACCCATCGTTTAAAGGGTCCTCATCTAATTGCTTTATTACGGCCGCGTAATCAGCTCCCCAGTTTGGAGGGCCATCTTTAACTTTCATAAAGATTAGTACTTCTTGTGTTAATCTTTGGCTTAGTTTATTGACTTGGTCTGGTTTTACATCTGGAATACTATAGTGAAGTTGCCAGACTCCATTTTTATTAATCATTGCCTCTTTGCCAGGAGGTGCATGTAAGTCCACACTAAAATTAGTGTCTTGCGAGGGAGATGGTACGTTTTGAGGGTTGTCATAAAAATAAAACTCAAATTTTTGTCCTGGGATAAATTGTTGAGCAGCTTTGGCGAGAGCATCAATATTTCCAGGCACGACTCCTTTACTTGTTCCTAAATTATGGAATGTTAAAGGACCGCTGCTAAAGTCTTTGGGGAAATTCGTATTATTCTCGGGATTCTGAGATTTATCCGGTGAGCTTGGTTGACTTGCTGGCTGGGTGGAAGGTTTGGTGTTCGGGTTGCTTGCTGGGGCGTTGTTTGGGTTGGATGGGGCGGCTACGACCTGTGCTGGTTGAGACGGGCGTGCTGTTGGTGTTGGAGGCATTTTAATTGTCCGCAATGCTTGTTCGGTGGCAACAATATTTGCCATAATCTGATCTTGCTTTGCTTTTGCTTCCGCAGCGGATTGCGTTTGGGGTGGAGCCGGCGGAACGTATGGTTTATAGTCTTTAATAAATGGATCCTTAGTTGGAGCAGGTTCGGGAGTGTCGGTTGGGGTTGGAGGTGCTGGTGTTTCGGTAGGAGTTGGGGTAGGAGTATCGGTAGAGTTGACAATTATATTTAAAAATTGACCGTCTTTTTGAAATGTGGGTGCGTTTGGAGATATTGCGCCGCGATTATCAACGTTTCCGGATGCCGGAGCAGCTATGGATTGCTGAGAAAGGCCTTCTGCCGCAGCAAGAGCTGTAGCTCCACCAATTAAAGCAGCACCGCCCACGACGGCCGCAGCCGTATTCCGGACTCTATTTGGATTAACTCCACGTTCGCTTAATGGTGGCAACATAGTACCTTGTATTCTATCAGCCATGTCCTATAATTTCAAACCCATCCATCCCTATCATAGTAGGCGATTAGAGTTATTGTCAAACTAGGTCGTATTTATCTCTTCTTCTATCTGATTCAAACAGGCATCATATAAAGATTCAGGGAGGCCTTTGCAGAGCTGGTTTTTCTGGGAGCGGTATGCATCCGCAGCATAAAAAATTCTGCCTGCTGCTGCTCTGCATAAAACTTGCTCTTGCAGGTTTCCCGCTTCGGCGCAAAGGGAAATTGTTCTTTCTATATTATAATTTGCAAAGTCTTGAGAAAATTGGCCGATGCCTAAGAAACACTGTTTTTTTGATTCAGTATCCCCAAGATTGTCGCACATCTTACCCATCTTGCCAAACTTTTCATCTATAGTGCCCGGAAGAGTTCGCGTCCACCATTGTGGAAGCCAGTAATAACAAAAGCTTTGATCTGAAGAGGGAAGTTGGTCGCAGGGTGCTGTCGGATTTTTTGGGTCAAAAATACGAAGAGGACTATTTTTATCAAGCATGGTCCGTAGATTGTATTCCATATAGATACCACCGCTGCAGCCTAGCTTAGATTTATCGTTTAAAGCTTTGCAGATTGAAATTGCTTGACTTAGAGTACTTTCCTTGTAACCTAAGTAGACCAAAATCCCATGTCCAATTCCATGCTGACAACCACCTCTCCCATTTGGATTTTTTAAGCACTCCTGATTTAGCTTTGTAACTATGCCAAGTCCTTCTTTGGGTATAGCATGCCCGAGGAATCCATGAAAACAACCATAATCGAAATCATTGTCACATACATCGATTCCAGAAACTCCAACCGTTTCATAAAGAAGCTGACCAAAATAATGCATAAGAAGATGATTTGCGTCCGGATTGTCGTTTTTATGGCTTAATTTGAATTGAGCGTATGCTTGTCTGGGACCGATAGTTTCAAATTCATGCAGCCATTTTTTACAATCTGAAGAGTCTATCCACTTATTGCAGTTAACGTTGTTGATTTTTATTTCATTTGATTTTTTTGATTGAAAAACACCAATTTTCCAAAACCCGATTGCAACAAAAAAAATCGTAAGAGGGACGAGGAAAAAAATAAAAAACGATCTTATAAATCGTGATTTCTGCACAATCATCTGTTTAAGACAGGTTGATTACCGGAACTTGTATGGGTAGATGTCAGTAGGCTTTCTTTACAGCTATTTTGATATTCGCCGGGCAAGTCTTTGCAAAGAGAATTTTTATATGTTTCGTCCTTATTATAAGTATCAGCTTGTGAAACCAGATTGTTGTAACAATAGTCTTTGTATGGTTGCTCAGTGACTACTTCACAGAGTTTTAAAAGAGCCTGGTAACTATTTTCACCATTCCATGAAAGGGCGCCTAAAGCGTAATTAATACATGTTTCGGTGTCTGTTTGGTTTCCTGCCATCTTGCACCACGAATAAATTTTTGCCGTTTGTTCGATGGTAATATTGTTATACGTTCGAATGTCGTGGTTATTTGATATTCCGGGAAGCTCTTTTCCCAGTCCTCCAATGCACGAAGTGTGGGAAGCTGGATCGGATGCTGGAATGAGATCGCACAAAGCGAAAGCTTTGCCAAAAAGATTCGTATTTGGATCGTTCCAGCCGGCGCCTGAAGCATCAAACAGATGCGGAGATAAGTATACATAACAAATTGGGCGAACATCCAAAGGCATATATGGTTGGTCGCATGGCGATAGCGGATCATTTGCAAGGAGATATTTTGAGGATTGTATATTCCACTCTCCCGGATTACCAAAGCCGGACATCATCTCCATAACAGATCCCCCAACACATTCCGTATAAATCATTCCCGAAGAGCCAATTTTTCCTGCCTGGCTACAAAGATTTATTGCATCCTCGAGTTTATACCGACTGTAGTCCAAAACTCCATGACCCATTCCGTGGAAACAATGAGCGTAGGCCCCATTGCCCGGTGCTTTTTCGCACGCTTTTACTATGTGGGGTAGCGCTTTTATTCCTTTGTCCCAGAAAAGATTTATAACAATCGCGTGAGAACATCCATATTGGAAGTCTTCGGTACATATAGATATTCCATCTGCACCTTTTTGTTTGTACAATACATTTCCGATTGCGTGTGCAAGCAAATGTACATCGGTTCGTACGGGGAACTGAGCGAATTTAAGCACATTAAATGCATAATCAGCTCCTTTTTTCTTTGCAAGAGCCCCGAAGTAATTTTGGTAATCGGTAAAAGATAGCCGCGTGTTTGTTTTTATAAAACTTAGCTCGGGATATTGTTGGGGTTGATGCAAAAGCGGCACTTCTTTTGAAAAAGAAGAAAATAAAAGAAAAATACTTAAGAGAATAAAAAAAACAATAAGAGGGACAAAGAAGAAAATTTTGAAAGACGCCAAAGGCCCTCTTTTTTTATTGGAAAACATATACTTAGCATAACAAATCAGTATTTTTTAAACTAGACTCATTAGCATCAACTTGTTAGACTGAAGAGGTGATCAAAAAATTGAAAAATTGGATTAATAACTTATCTTTTTGGGACTGCCTTTTTATTTTGCTTTTCCTTGTTAACATAATTGTTCGGCTGCACAATCTTGATTATCCTCTTGGTTTAGGAGGAGGGGAAAGCAGCAGAGATTATTTAATTGCACACAACATGGTGAAGTATCATGAGTTTGTTTTAACCGGGCCGTGGAGTAGTATTTATGGAGATGTAAAGAATAGCCCGCTCTATTATTATCTACTAAGTTTTATTCTTCTGATTCACGATGATTTTGTTTTTCTATTAGCTATTAATATTCTTATGCAAGTTGCTACCAATGCCCTTATTTATCTAATTGGGAAAAGAGTATTTAATTCAAAAACAGGTTTTGTAGCGGCATTACTTTTTAGCTTTAGTATGCAAACTCTGTATCGATCCCAGTATTTATTCCAGCCTTTTTTTATTGAACCATTTGTTAATTTAAGCTTTTTTCTGCTCTTTATAGCATTTGTCACAAGACAGTTTAAACCACTTGTTTTTGCCGTATCTTTAGCCACTTTTTCAGCAGTAATACATAACTCCGGATATTCGGTGTTGCCATTTTTTTTCTTAATTGCCTTTTTAATTTTAAGACAAGAAAAAAAATCTTTTAAAAAATATGTCTCTTTATTTTTAGTCCCTCTGTTAGTGCTATTAGTATCTTACCTTCCTGTTCTTTTTTACTTTCAAATGTATCATGTTAGTTTTTATTCCCGTGTGATCCTTGGAAAAAGCGTGTGGGGAGGGAGTACATATATCTCTTCCTTAGGACAATTTAAAGAAAATTTTATCATGAATCTTCGATTTATTTTTGATAATTTTTCCCTCCCTTTTAACATTCTATATTACATACCAGTAGGATTTTTAATTATTGCATTCAAAAGAAATCGATCGTTAAAATTTATTTTGGTAATTGCGATTTTTATTATTCAAACAGTATTTTTTTGTTCTTTTCTAACAAGTGGCAATACTTTCCTTTACCTTACTCCCATTTTAGGTCTTTTTTCCCTGTTACTCTCGGCTTTAGTAATTGATATTTTTTCCGGAAATATTGCTTACGATATGGTGGCTTTTGTAATTGTTCTTTATTTACTTACCACTATTTCCGGAGGATTCAATACTCTCCAGAAAAAAAACGGAGAAACCAATTTCCAAAGACTGGATACAATTACAAATCTTATTATCCAGAATGTAAAACAAATTCAAAGCGAGAAGAACTACTCAGAATTAACTTTTTTCCAAGTTACATCATATAGGACAGGAAATTATTCTGCTTCGGATGCTGTAATTCTTGTTCCCTTGGAAAATAAATTGGATATGAGGTTTGTAAAGAACAATGAAGGAGGGGATGGCTATACTCAGATGAATACGAACGATTATGTATTTCTTGCATGTTATGATCTTTGGGGGGCTTATGACAGAACGCAGTGCATAAGCACTTTTAACACGAATAAATCTTATGAGATGCTTAAAACTGTTTATGATTCCGAGCCGGTTTCAGTTTTTTTGTTGAGAAAGAGGGTTTAAAAACGTTTTGATCACCTTTGAGGATATAATAAATAACAGATAAAAAAATAATAAAAGAGAGTAGTGAAAACGCCTTATTTCCAGAGTTTAATAAATAGTCAAAAGAACTCAATCCTCTAATTAAACTTTTTTGATAAATTCCGTAATAATGGTTTTCATATACATTATAAAGATTAAGCACATTTATTATGCTAAGTAAAAGCGAACAAACTGCGAGCTTTTTACTTTTTGTTGCGATTGCCGTTACTATAAGAAATACAAGGCCTGGATATAAATATCTCTCGTGAATTTCTGTTGGAATATAAAAGAAACCTAGAAAAATTAGAGCCGCAAAACCGACAACAGAAAGCTTTTTTTTAAAATACAATAACGAGAGTAAGGCTAGATAAGCAACAAAAAATAACATTCCCCACGATTGTAAACTTAAGAAGAAAAATTTAGTTGAATCCAGTGTTTGATATCCTAGAATTCCCCACAAATTAAATGCGCTTACAGACACGTAGCGGAACTCTCCTAAAGGTTTTATGATTTGTGAAATCAATCCTGTTAAAGGTTGTTGAGGGAAAAAAGGAAAAGAAAAAGTAAAGGAAATTGCGATGAAAAAAAGAATAAGTTCAATTATTTTTCTGACCGGAATATGTCTTGCCCAAAAAATTATAAAAACAGGAAATAAAATTAAGGCTTGAGGCTTCACAAGTATTGATAAAGCGAGAAACCCTGTTGATATAAAGTAATTACCTTTAATCAAATAGCGAAGCGCAAGATATAAAAAGAGTGTCAGAAAACCATCTATTTGTCCCCAGACTGAACTATTAAATATAAATGCGGGATTGAAAAGAATAAAAGATAGTCCAACAACTGCATTTTTTTTGTTTGTTTCTCTTTTTAAATCGATGTATATAATAAAAGCAAGAATTACCTCATCAAGCACAGATGGCATCTTTAGAAAGACAAAGTAAATATTGTTCTGTATAACTAATTGACTTTTTATAAATCCTAGAAAGCTCAATATATACAAATAACCCGGACTGTAATCGCTGAAATATTCCGAATAAAAATGACTCATTCCAGCTTTATGCAGTTCATTAGACCAGTTAAACCATGAAATTACATCAGGGAAAAAACCGGGTATATGGAGCAGCAGAATACGTAGAAATAAGCCCAAAAGAATAATAAAATAAAGTATTTTGATCTTATTCTATTTTATAACACATATACGGTCGTAGTTAGGGGACGAGAATAAGAACCTTCGAACCCTACCTATGTGGGGGAGATCGCGAGGGCGGGTTGGGAAAAGAGGGACATTCTTTGTGCCAAGAGTGATTCGGAAACCATCCCGCTAACATTATTTGAGTACTCAGGGTCTGAGATTCTGATTTTATCACCGACAAATCCCGTTGCAACTACAACATGTTCATTCGGAACCAAATTTCCTACATTAGTTGACTGATCGTGCGATGGGTTAAGACCAAATGTTACCCAAAGCAAAACAGGTTTGTTTTGTTTTAAAGCTGCTTTTACCTGTTCGATATTACTAAGTATTTCGGTTTTGAATAATCCTTGTTTGGGATAGTTTTCAACCAATCTTTTAATTGCAGGGGCATTTGCTCCGTAGTTTTGCAAGCCTTTTGGGTTGCTTTTGTAATCACCCCGAAATCCAAGATTGGGATCGTCATTTATACCTAAGACTTCTTGCAATTTCTCTTCACTTAAGTCTACGCCTTGTAGTCTGTCTTGCCAGTAGGAAAGTGCGATTTTTGTAGAGGCAACCTCGCAGCTTAACGTATACTTTTGCCTGTAACCATCTAGCGGTGGCGTAGGTAACAAATACGATTCGACAATTGGCTTTGCTTCTTGTACCGGCTGTGCTTTTGCATACGGTTGAAGAGAAGGCGGAGGCGGAGGAGCTTTTCGTTGGTCAGGTGTAATTGCCTTTGGGGTCTGTACAACCACGGCTGCTTTTGGTGGTAAAGATGGTTCGACTTGTCTGAAAACCGGAACAGCAGGAGCCGATGGCGGTGGAGCCGTATTTTCAGGGGGTTTTATCGCAGGGGATGTAAAGACAGTTTGTTGGTTTTCCAGAACGGGTGCTTTTGGAACCTGAACTCCTTGTATTGCCTCGGGCTGGCTGTTAGGAATATTTAACTGCGGTGCGTTAATTACGGCAACTTGAGGCTGGATTTGAGTTATCACTTTTCCTTCTGTGTCTATGCTTGAGGAAATTATTGGACGGGAAAGGTCTGGGTTAGCCGGTTGAAGAGCAACGTATCCGGAAGGTTGATTTTCACCTGCATAAGCGGCAGCAGTAACAGCTGCGGATCCTCCGACAAATGCAATGCTTCCTAGAGCAAGCCCAAGAGTATTTGACCTTGTTTTTGGTCGTGGAAATTCGTTTCTATTCACCTCTGCAGTATAGCATCTCTTTGTAAGATATTCAAACCTATAGTTATGGGACGAGGATGGATTGTACTACCGAAATCAGGTGGAAGAGGAATTGGGAAAGGGAAAAGCCGCCAATTGGGAAAAGAAGCAGGAAAAAGATAATAAACATGCCAAATTGTTCGATGCTAAGATAGGCTGCAGCTTCACGTTCGGGCAAAAGCATCGAAAATACTTTTGAGCCATCAAGTGGCGGAATTGGCAGCAAATTAAAGAGTGCCAAAAGTAAGTTAAGTTGCATAATATTTCTGAATAAATCAAGCGCAAAGCCATTTAACACATCGGTCCGTAAAACAAAGCTGGCTAAGACTGCGATAACAATGTTTGTTAATGGGCCGGAGAGCGCAACCAATGCCACGTCTTTCCGTCCTTCCTTTAAGTTAAAAGGGTCAATTGGCACCGGTTTGGCAGCGCCAAAAATAATGGGTGAGCCGCCCATTAACAAAATAAGAGGCAAGAAAACGCTCATAAACCAATCTAAGTGTTTTCTGGGATCAAGAGTAAGCCTTCCCATAAGCCGCGCGGTTGGGTCTCCTAAATGCTCGGCAACAAAACCGTGGGCAATCTCGTGAAGAATCGAAGAGTAGAGCAGAATGATAAGGAGGATTATCAAATTCATATTGTCGCAAGCGTGATTCTATGATATCATACTCCTCACATATGAGCGGATATAAATGTTTTCTTTGTGGCAAAGGAATAGAGATTGGTAAACAGCACAAGCATCACCCCGGTGTTGCGGGAGGCCGATGGAAAAAAAGAGCCCCAAAAACAACCAAGATTTTCAAACCTAACCTTCATGTTGCCCACATTTTAATTGGGAATGTTAAAAAAAGAGTACGGCTTTGCACCAAGTGTTTGAGAATGGTTAAAAGAACCCGTTTGGAAGCATCGGCAAAAGCCCAGCCCCAATCCCAACCACAAGCGGCCGCACTTTAGTCCGTATTGATTTAAAAGGGACAGAAGCGTAAGATCAAAGTGAATGGCCGTTGAGCGGGAAATTACATTTGTTTCCGGTAATAAAAATAAGGCCGAGCAAGTTGGAAGATATCTTCATCTCCCTCTTGCATATGAAAGGCTCAGCATTGCCGAGCTTCAATCTCTCGATCCTCTCGAGGTAGTTTTACAAAAAGCACTAGAAGCACATAAGCAGGTAGGAAAACCTGTTTTGGTTGATGACACATCTCTTACCTTTACCGCTTTGGGTAGATTGCCAGGCACTCTTATAGATCATTTTCTGCAGGAGTTGGGAAACGAGGGCCTGTGCAGACTTTTAGACACCTATTCAAACAGATCGGCTACTGCAACTGCAGCTTTAGGCTATCATGATGGGAAAGAAGTCATAGTTTTTTCGGCATCAATACAGGGAGTGATTGCAGATAAGCCGCGTGGGGAAAATGGATATGGTTGGGATGCTATATTTATACCCGAAGGATATGAAAAGACTAGAGGAGAAATGATAGATGGGCAGGAGAGAGACAACACTTCTGTAAGAAAAAAGTCCATAGAAAAACTAGAGGAATATTTTGACAGTAGGAAAGAATGAAAAATATCGAAACGTATACGCAAATCGAAAAGGGACAACAAAGAGAATTTACAGTGTGGACTAGCGAAACTTTTCTCTCTGATGCTAATGCAAGTTTATTTATCCACGGGAAAATGGATAAGCCGGACGGCCGCGATGTCACGCTGAAATTTTCTACAACAGGTTATATCAGTTACGAATATAGTGGTTTGTCTATACTTTACAGAGAGGGCGTAAATGTTCCGGAGCCAATTGCATTGGTTGATAGAGATCAGCATCCCAAAACAGGAATAATTATGGGAAGAGTTTTCGGTCAGGATTTCACTAATGTATCTTCTGTACAAAACCGGATACTTTTAGGAAAAGAAGCGAAAAAAACAAACTCAATACAGGTGCCAGGATTTGGGTACATAACTGATTATTTTCCTCAATTCCAAAGTGCTCGAGAGCAGGTTAGGTCGGAAATTGGAATTATGATGCCGCATATTCAAAGATATGAAGAAGCTGAAAATTTATTAATGGAACTTTGGAGTCAGGTTTCGGATGAGGTAGCTGAACAGGAGCCAAGATTTATTCATAGAGACCTTAAAGGAAGAAATGTGATGGTTGATAATGATGGAAAGGTTATACTGGTTGATCTTGAATATTGGAACGGCGGAGATCCTCTTTGGGATGTTGGTGGTTACTTGTTTTACATATTAAGATCAGGCAAATCCGAAGCTGAATTTCACGATTTTTTAGAAGGGTATACTGACGGAAAAGAGCCGGAGGATGGAGAAAAACTTAGAATATTATTTTATACAGTGCTTTCAGCAGGAAGATTTGTCGAATTGGTCTCCAGGGTTGATCCTGCAAATATAGATTATGCTACAAATGGGCTCACTACGGTAGTAAATTTTGTAAAAGCTAAGCTTGGGCCTAATTATGAAAAAGTTCGCATTTTTTGATATCGATGATACGTTGGTGGATTACACCGGCGCTAAAAATAAAAGCTGGCAACACATGGGCAAAAAATTTTTCCCCCATATTCCCCAAGAAACATTTGGAAAAATATGGAACGAAAAAACAAAGGAAAATTGGAAGCTATTTGCCGATGGAAAAATAACATTTCAACAGCAGCGAAATAAAAGAATTCAATCTATTTGGGCTCATTTTGGGGAAGCTATTCAAGAAGAGAAAATAAAAGAAATTATTGCTTTGCATGTTGCCATATCAGAATCGAATTGGAAATTATTTCCGGGAATCAAACAAAGCTTAAAGACATTAAAAAAGAAGGGGATCCGGTTGGGAGTAATTACCAATGGGAATGTTGACCAACAGGAGAGAAAACTTAAACAAGTAGGAGCTTATGATTTTTTCGAAGAAAACCTTATTCTTATCTCGGAAAGATTAGGATTTTCAAAACCGGATCTTCGGGTTTTTCAACATGCCCAAAAACTTGCGAAATCAAAGCCTTCCGAAATCGTCTACTTCGGAAACGAGATAACTCAGGATTACGAACCCGCAGTAAAGATGGAATGGGAAACAATTCTGGTTACTTCACCAAAGACAATTAAGCAGTGGGTATTAGAGAAGGCCTAGTTTTTCCAGGAACTCTTTCCCTTGTGGGTAGCCGTTAATAAAGTCTTTGTAGCTTACCGGTTTTTTTCCTTCGACTTGCAGTTTTTGTTCGCTAAGAAATTTTACTATTTTCCCATTCCATCTTGTCCATGCGGTTGGCCAAGGATAATATGCCCGTATCATTCTGTCTAATTTTTCGGGCTCTGGGGGATTTGATAATTCAAAAAACCCATCCTCTTTTGTAATTGTTTTGCAGTAGGTTGCATTTTTATGGTTTTGTACGACCGGTTTTAGTTCGTCTCCTGTATATTTGGTAATAACTTCCGAAATTTTGTCTGCAGCAAGCCGGAATAGTTTGTTGCTCAAATACTCCAAGTCTTCCTTTCCTGTAAGTTCAACTTTAGTTGCATAAATTATAGGACCATGATCTACCTCCTCGTCAATTACTATAAAACTTACTCCGGTTTCTTTGTCTCCATTTAGGATAGTTTCTTGGATAGGTGAGGGCCCCCTGTATTTTGGAAGGAGCGACGGGTGGACGTTTAGCGTCCCAAATTTTGGAATGTCGAGTATTTTTTTTGAAAGGATTTTTCCAAAAGCTGCAACAACGAAAAGGTCAGGCTTCAACTTTTGTAGTTCTTCGATAGGAATTTCCTTGTCGGTAGCACGGATCACTTTTACCAAATTAAAATTTTTCTCTAGTTGCTCAATTATGGGATTTACAAATGGAGGAGTTCCAAAGAATACAATTTTCAATTTTAAATTTTCAATTTTCAAATTAGATTTCAATTGGGTCGAATATATCCTCGCCTTTTTTATTTTTGTGTGATTTATACAATTCTCCTTTTTGCTCCAACACTCTTTTTGGGAAAAGGATCCCTTCCAAATGGTCCATTTCGTGCTGCACAATTGTTGCCTCGAATCCTTTAAAGGTTTTCGTATGTTCTAATCCATTTTCATCCAAAAACGAAATCGTAACTTTGGATGCCCGCTTTACCGTGCCCCAAATATTAAGTAACGACAGGCAGCCTTCCAATTTTACGTTACTTTTTCCTTTTTTAGCTTTTGCGGAAGGTATGGGGTCAACACTAATAACTTTTGGATTTATAACAACCTGAAAGGGTGTTTTTTCCGATGGTTTCATAACAAAAACTCTCAATGGAATCCCAACCTGGGGGGCCGCAAGTCCGACTCCAATAATGTCTTTTACCGCAAGGAGGGTTTGTTTCATTTCTTCAACCAGCTCGAATGTAGATTTATTTACTTTTTTTACTTCGGTTGCCTTTTGGGACAACACCGCAGATGGTGCCTGAACAATTGTAAGCATGGGGAGATTATACCAAATTTAACGACTTTCACCCCACGATTTGAGAAGCGATAAGACGTTTTGGTTGTTGGGATCCATTGAAAGAATTATATTCACTTGCTCAACTGCCAGCTTTTCGGATTGAGGATCTATGACTGTATTTTTCCCATTTGTTGCCTTCTGCCTATAAAAGAGTGCTAGCGCATAGTGGGCGTCGATGTAGTCCGGTTTTAGTGTCACTGTCTGCTGTAAAGTTTGGATTCCTTTGTCTATATCTCCGGTTTGTCCGTACAAAACTCCCAGGTTGTACATGATTTTTGCATCGGTTGGGGCAAGTTCTGCGGCCTTTTGAATGCTTAGAAGGGCAGGTTGAAGATATCTTGAATCAACTTGGGCCAGTGCATAATAAATTCTTGTCCGAGTTTTCCAAAAAAGTAAGTTGTTAGGGTAATCGGTTGTAAGCTGGTTACTTATGGTAAGCCCCTCTTGTGCAATTTGGGATGCCTGTTTTGTCTGTTTTTGTTGGGCAAGTTGGGCTGCAATAATTGCATCGTTTATGGAAAGCTCGTCTGAAAATGTTGGTTCGTCCGAGCGTTCTGCTACAGCTGCATGGAGATATTGGTATGCCTTGTCAAACTGCTGAATCTTATCGTAGTTGTAGCCCAAGTAATATTGTTTATCTGCGTCCCAGAATTTGTACAAATTGTAAATAAGGTTGCCGCCAAACAATACTAAAATAACAATAATAACCCATTGTCCAAAGGAAATATGAATATATGAATTTTTTGTTGATTGGAGCGAAGAGCTTTTGGCAGATGGCAACAAAACAGAATTTTCTTCCAAAAGCCAGTTGTTATAGATAAAAACAAATGCAGGAATTAGAAAAAGATATAAGTTAGTTATTACTACTGAAAAACCAAAAAAATCTGTTATTAAAATAGAAAGGTACGATGCCAAAAGCCCCAAAACAATTAGCTGGTATTGTGTATGCGAATCATTTTCCGGTATTTTTATTTTAAGTTTTTGAAGGACTGGGCCAATGCGAAGTTCTTTATGGAATACCAAAGCAAAAAACAACAAGATCATAAACATATACGTTAAAAATCCAAAACTTCCTGTGGTCGAGAGATAATTTAGATATTCGTTGTGCGCCTTGTTATATAAGTAGTCCCACTCGGAAGTTTGGTTATGCGCAGCAGGTCTTACTTTGTAGTATGCAAATGCAAATGTTTCAACCCCCGAACCAAAAATAGGATATTGTTTCCAAATATCAACTGCGCCCTCCCATACAATTTTTCGGATGTTGCCGGAATCTGCACCCGAGAGTTCACCGCTTGCAGCAGGTTGTGCAGTAGCCGGAGTTGGTGTTGCAGCCGGCACATTGCTTTTTACCGCAACAGGTTGTGGTTTTTTTACATGGGATTGAATTGCATTGGGGATATTAAACTTTTGTAGTTGGACAATTGGGATAGGTGCAAAAAAAGAAACAACAACAAATGCGCCAACAATTGCCAGGAATTTCTGATTTTTCTTAAGAAGATTAGAAACATTGGAGCCAACCGAAACAAGTGGATTCTTTTTTATAAGAAGCGCTAGTACGAAAAAAGCAAGAGATACCCAAACTGCTACAAAAGAAGCTCTGGAAAGGGTAAACATAAGAGACACATAAAAAATTACAGAGAGAATCCCAAAAATAAGGAATTTTTTATTCAATAGAGACTCTTTTTCTTCGCTATTTTTAAAAAGTGCAAAAGCCAGTCCAATTGGAATTAAGATATTAAGGTATGCGCCAAGCCAGTCGGGTTGTCCAAGACTTGAAAACATGCGGACCGTTGGTTGGAACTGATAAGTCCAGCAGTCTACATTAAATTGTCCTCGGAAGAGCCAGCAGGTTGGATCATGTCCAAAGTGGGAGGGGAGTCCCCACAACGTTACTGCAACAGCAGTACCAAGAGTTACCCAAAGCATATTTTTTACAACCCGAAGCCTTTCCCCATTGAAATTACTTACAAATGCGTAATAAAGCAAAATATAAGAAATAGTAGATAAAAGTCCTCCATTAAATCGGGAATAATAGCCCCACATTGAAATGTGTTGGTCAAGTGAAATTGCAGTTGAGATTATCTGCGATAAACCAAACAGAAGGATAGGAATATCAAGGGGAGTTTTTTGGATTTTAATTTGTTTTTTAACCAGCATTTTTGTTGCCCAGGCAACACAAATTACTATGGTAAGAATAAAGGTTACCCACATTTTGTTGAATTCAAAAAGTTCGGACGTGTTATCGGTAAAAACAACGGGGACTAAAATAAAAAGGAGATAGAAGGAGTATTCAATAAGAATATTACAAAAGGAGAGAAGACCCATGTAAATTATTCTAACATATTGCAAAGTGGGGGCAAGGTGCTATTATAGGAAAACAATTTTAACTCATGTTTGATAAATTTTTCTCCTTATTTTCCCACGATATCGGCATTGATTTAGGTACTGCAAATATTTTAGTTTGGGTAAAAGGAAAGGGAATTGTAATCCGCGAGCCATCTATTGTCGCAGTCCAGAAGAAAACCAAAAAAGTTATAGCACTTGGGACAGAAGCAAAAAAGATGCTGGGGAAAACTCCTGCAACTATCCAGACAATCCGTCCTTTGCAGCATGGGGTTATTTCCGATTTCGATGCAACCCTTGCAATGATTTCCCATTACATTCACCAAGTCCATGAAGTTGGAAATATGTTTCCTACCTCTTTTGCAAGGCCAAAAGTTGCAATTGGAATTCCGTCTGCTGTTACGGAAGTAGAGCGCCGCGCGGTTTGGGAAGCAGCGCTAACTGCCGGGGCACGTGCTGCCTATTTAATAGAAGAGCCAATGGCAGCAGCAATTGGGGAGGGAGTTTCGGTTTTTGCACCAACAGGGATTATGGTAGTCGATATTGGCGGTGGGACAACCGAAATTGCAGTTATTTCTTTGGGGGGAATTGTAGTTTCGCGATCTTTGCGCTACGCGGGCTTAGAAATGGATGCTGCAATTATTCATTACATTCGTTTGCGCTACGGGCTTTTAATAGGAGAAAGTAGTGCCGAAGAAGTAAAAATAAAAATAGGAAGCGCATTTAAAAAATCTATTAAGCCAAAATTGCGGAATCTAAATTTAGATAAGAATGAAGAAGAAAAAGTACAAGTAGAAACCGAAAAAGGGGAAAGGATGGCAATTGTAAGGGGAAGGGATATCGAGACAGGACTTCCTAAAAGTATTCGAATTACCGAAACCGAAGTTAGGGAAGCATTAGCGTCGGTACTTACCAGAATTATCGAAGAGATTGCGGATGTTTTGGAAGAATCTCCGCCCGAGCTAACCGGAGATATTTTAGAACACGGAATTTTACTTACCGGTGGAGGAGCAATGCTTCCCGGATTGGATAGTTTAATTGTAGAGCGGATTCATATGCCGGTAATTTTATCTGCGGACCCGCTTACTTCCGTAGTAAGGGGTACAGGAAGAGTTTTGGAAGATCCGCAGCTTTTGCAGCGGGTAAAAGTAACCGGCGGACTCAAATAATTTCATGAGACGAAGAGAGTCAATAGTGCTAACCTTCTTATTTTTAGTGGTTGCTTTTGTACTGTTACTTCTTCTTTCTAAAATCCCCATTTTTTCTCCGCTTCGCTCGGTTTCAGAGCGGGTTCTTAATCCAGTCCAGTCTTTTTTTCTCAATGCTGCAAGCGCCCCTTTTGGGATTTTCCAAAACTCTTCCCTTAAAAATCTCAAACAGGAAAACCAAAGGCTTAGCCTAAAGCTTTTAGAGATGTCAAAATTACAGGAAGAGAATCAGGCGCTTTCGGACCAATTTAAAACAGAAAATTCCCAAAATACAAATTTACTTCCCGCGGAAATTGTAGGTATGCCACGATTTGTTCCGGGAGTAACGCTTCCGGACCAGATTGTATTGGGACGGGGAAGTGGCGATTCGGTGAAAGTAGGGCAGGCAGTAATATTTAAAAATATATTTCTTGGAAAAATAGTTGCTGTTTCTAAAAGCAGATCATTAGCAACTCTTGTTTCGGACAAATCTTCTACTTTTACTGCGAGTACATTGGAAACTTCTGCTTTGGGAGTAGTTAGGGGAACAGGCGATGGGGAAATGATTTTAGATAATGTACTTTTGTCCGATACGCTTAAAATTTCCGATTTGGTTAAAACAAAAGGGGATTTAGACAATTTTGGAATTGGAATTCCCCCGGACCTTCTGGTTGGGAAAATAGTTTCTATCGATAAAAAAGCGAGCAATTTATTTCAGAGTGCAAAAATTAAAAGCCTTTTGGATATAACAAGGCTTTCTACAGTTTTTATCGTTTTCCCATGAAAAAATGGCCATACCTGTTGCTGGTTTTAGCTGCAATTTTTTTTGAATCGGTATTTACTACAATTCCCATCGTCTTTTTAACGGTTGTGGTTTTGTATGTGATTCAAAAACAAGCATGGATTTTAGCATTAGCATTTTCCGCAGGGCTTTTTTTAGACATAATGTTGGTAAGACAAATTGGGACCACTGCATTTTTTCTTACCTGCTTTCTGTTTCTTGTATTTTTATACGAGCGTAAATACGAAGTCCAATCGTATTGGTTTGTTTTTTTCTCGACAATTGGTGGGAGTTTGTTATATACACTCTTTTTTAGAGGGGAAGTATTAATCGGGGAAAGTATTGCGGCTGCACTTTTGTCGCTTTTGTTATTTGAAGTATTCTTTAGGCTGCTTCCGAAGAAGGCTGATCTCCATTAGTTTTTCGTTCGAAAGCGCGAACTTGTGATTTTATTGCTAAGTTAAAGGCTGAATAGCTTGATTGATAATCTGCCATGTCTTTTGGGGAGGGCCCATGCAACAGAAAAGCGTACATAGAAGAAGAGCTTCGAAACATTTCTTCCCGAATATGTTCTTCTGCGCCTTCTCGTCTTGAAGGGGGAATAGTCTCGACACAGGACTTTGCAGTTTCTCTAATCAAGTCTGCTAATTGACTTACGTTTTCAAGAGAGGCTTCGCCTCTATTGCTTGAGAAGTATCCAGCAACAACTGTTGCCATCATTTCTTCCCTTGTTTTTATATCTACGGCTTTTGGGCGCTCTTGTTCTAAGTTACGATTCATAGGTATAATATTATAGGACTAATTTTGTGCCTTGTCAAGCACAGCAGACATGCTACTATTAGTAGGTGAGTGAGGAATCATATTGGCTTTCTTTCTCTGCATTTCCCGGTGTTGGGCCACATACGTTTAAAAAATTGCTCACCGAGTTTGGGTCTGCAAAAGCTGCATGGAATGCGAATCAAGAAAAACTACAGGATAAAGCTTTGGGTAAAGTTCTGACTTCAAAATTTGTTCGTTTCAGGGAGGGGTTTAATTCTGCATTTTTTGAGCAAAATCTTAAGAAATTGGGAATTTCAATCCTTTTTTCAAAAGATAACGATTATCCTGCGTTACTAAAACAGATACCGAATCCTCCTTTTTTACTTTATGTTAAGGGAAACATGGAGATTCTGAAACAAGTTCAGAATGACAGCGTTGGAATGTTCGGAATCGTGGGGACCAGGAGGATTACCGAATATGGGAAAACAGTTACCGACATGTTTACCCAAAGTCTGGTGGAAGCAGGTTTTGTCATTGTTTCAGGTCTTGCAATGGGAGTTGATGCGCAAGCCCATGCAAGTACTATTCAGGCGCATGGGAAAACAATTGCAGTTTTGGGATGTGGGGTAGATTGTTGCACCCCTCCGTCGAATAAATCTTTATACGATGCGATTATCCAGCATGGTGGCTGTATTATTTCAGAAGTTCCACCCGGCCATTTACCAACTCGTGGAACTTTTCCTTCCCGAAACAGAATAATCGCAGGGCTAAGTTCGGCTCTACTGGTAACGGAAGGTGCCGAGGATAGCGGATCGCTTATCACTGCGGATTATGCATTCAAGTTTAAAAGAAAAGTTTTTGCAGTCCCCGGACCAATTACCTCGAGTTTGTCCAAAGGTCCATACAAGCTAGTTCAGCTTGGTGCAAAAATGGTAGTTGAACCACAGGAAATAATTAGTGAATTAGGAATTAAGAATCAGGAATCAAGTGGCGAAAAAAGAAAAGTTCGATCAGGCAGTAGGGACGAGAAGAAAATTCTAAGACTCTTGGAAAATGAAGCGCTGCATTTTGATGATCTAGTGAGAAAATCTAAAATGAACAGTTCGCGGTTGGGTTCGCTTCTGTCTTTAATGGAAGTAAAAGGAATGGTAAAAAGCCAAAACGGGGGGATGTTTGCAATTATTGATTAAGTTTGGGGATCGAGATATTGCAAAGGCATGTAGCCCTGTACGTCCAGATTTTTATAGGTGCCATCTTCGTTTTTTTCAACCCAGACGACCTTTACATATTCGCGACCTTCGGGAGTATTTGTAGGATACAAAACTATCTGAGGATTGTCAGTTATTCGCACCAGTCGTGAATTAAACAAGGAAGGCCAGTCCGGGTTTTTATCTGCTCTTGGTTCTGGTTTCACATAGACTCCAACTCCTTTTGGCGATCCGGTCCGATCGTTTACCACTGCAACATCTCCTTTTTTAAGCTGTTGATTGGTCCGAAGCGTTCCATCTTCCATGGTTTCGAATCCGAAAAACTTAACCATGGCATCATATTTTGCTGAAAGAATGGTTAGTGCAGTGCTGTCTCCGGTAGCTTTTGCATAGGCAATGCGGTTTCGAAAAGCCTGACCATCGGTTAGGAAGTATTTTAAAGTTTGGGAAAATTTAGTTTCGTCGGTTGTCTCCGGAGTATATGGATCAATATTTACTAAATCATCAAAAGGGTAAAGATCACGGGTTGCCAAAGCTTCTGCTTTGTGTACCGACGCAGCAAAATCAGAATAAAACTGAGGATTTTCTGTTTTAAAATAGTCTGCAAGGGTTTCGAACGGGTTATACATGTCCGTATATGCAATCCCTAAATTTTTATCATAGGTATTATCGTTGGGGGCCTTATATGCACTGGCCGCCCATTTTTTTGGATAAGGGACTTTTTGCGTGTCAAAAAGCTCGAATACCGGGGTAAGCTGCGTAATACCATTAAAATAGGCGGGTATCACATTGTTTTCCACGAAGGTAACATGCTCTCCCAGTTTTGCCAGACGCTCTTGTTCTCTTACGGAATTTGGATTTGTATTGGCATCGTAGCCATTTATTATTCCAGCATAGGAATAAAGGTATAGAAGATCCTGAACAGCAAGCGCTGCCAGAAATCTTTGGTTAGGGTCTGTAAGGAGATAGCTCCTTTGCGGAGTTACTATCGTTGAGGCGTCAACTACATGCATTCCTTTTACCTGCATTTGTGTTTCCAAAAAGGACGCATCTTTTAGAATAAGATACTTAACTGCTGTTGTTATTTCGTTTTGATCTACTTTGTCTTTTTTTAAAAAGTTTGCTTGGATATCGCTCCAGGCGTTAGAAAGCAGCCGTGTTTGGACAAAAGGTGTATCACCTGGAAAATCAAATTGAGGAATAGCCTCGACTGTGGCAGTAGGATTAGGACCTACCGTTATAGTGGCTTTGCTATCGGAAGAAGCGCTTGCCAAAGGGAGAGAGGCTCCTGGGGAATCAACAATTTTTGGTCCATTGTTTTGTGGATTAGCCGGAAACCATTTATCCCAAAGTCCATTCGCATTAATATAAATTCCTGCACCTAAAACAGCTGCCGACGCAGCAGAAAATCCAAAAAGTTTTTTTCTCCCATCTGAGCGTTCGTTCATAACAGGTTGTTAGTATACCGAAAAAGGGGATTCTTGACAAATACTGTATACTGGGGAAGATGAATCTCGTAATTGTTGAATCACCAACAAAAGCAAAAACAATCGGAAAATTTCTTGGCGCAGGCTATGATATAAGAGCTTCGATGGGGCATTTGGTAGACCTTCCTTCTAAAAAGCTTTCGGTAGACATAGAACATAATTTTGAGCCTGATTTTGAACCTGTGGAGGACAAAAAGAAGACCATAGCAGAGTTAAAGTCTGCTGCGAAGAAAGCAGACTCTATTATTCTTGCCACCGACCCTGACCGCGAAGGGGAGGCAATTGCGTACCATGTTGCACAGCTTCTATCGACCAAAAATCCCGAAAGCTTAAAACGGATTGTTTTTCATGAAATCACCAAAGAGGCAATTGAAGAAGCACTTTCACACCCGCGTTCTATAGACAAATATTTAGTGGATGCGCAGATAGCGCGAAGAGTTTTGGATAGGCTGGTTGGATATAAGTTGTCGCCAATTTTATGGCAAAAAGTCCGCCGCGGGCTTTCTGCAGGCCGAGTCCAGTCTGTTGCCCTGCGGGTTATTGTAGAGCGGGAGCGCGAAATTGAAAAGTTTAAGAAAAAAGAATACTGGACGATTAGTTCTAACTTAAATCGGGCAGACAAGGGAAATGAGGGGGCACTGTTTGAACTGGTCGAAATTGATGGGAAAACACTGGAGCAAAAAGAAAAATTCAATCTTTACGATGGAGAATATACTTCGACATTTAGTTTGGTCACCCAAGAAAAGCAGGCTAAAGAAATTGCAGATGACTTAAAAACTAAAAAATTCGAGGTTTCGGACGTGTTGCAAAAAGAAACAAAACGGTCTCCGGCTCCGCCTTTTACAACCTCAACTCTTCAACAGCAAGCGGCCGCACGACTTTTCTTTACTGCTAAAAAAACCATGACCGTTGCTCAAAAGCTGTACGAGGAAGGGTTAATAACTTATCATCGAACAGACTCTGTTATTTTGTCCCAAAGTGCAACCACAGCGCTTCGTGGATATGCAGAAAAGACATTTGGCGCAAAATATATTCCACAAAGCCCTAGGTTTTATAAAACAAAGCAAAAATTAGCGCAAGAAGCACACGAAGCGATAAGGCCAACCAAGGCAATTCCGGGATTAGGAGGGGAACTTGGGCGGGACCACGCAAGATTGTACGATCTTATTTTTAAGCGGGCAGTTGCAAGCCAAATGTCGGATGCGGTAATTGAATCAACAACGGTACAAGTCCATTCTTCAGAAAAGAAATATACTTTAAAAGCAAACGGGTCCGTTTTGCAATTTGAAGGTTTTCTCAAAATTAACCCTCAGGCTTTGGAGGACAGAAGGCTTCCTCAATTTATCAAAGAAGAAGTTCTAAGCTGTGAAAGTTCAACTGAAGAAAAGCACGAAACAACCCCGCCGCCTCGATACAACGACGCATCTTTAATTAAAACTTTGGAAGAAAAGGGAATTGGAAGGCCTTCTACCTATGCGAGTATTATTACAACCATTGAAGTCCGCCGGTATGTAGAAAAACAAGAAGGAAGATTCGTACCAACCTCGGTTGGAATGGCCGTAAACGATTTTTTGGTCGCAAATTTTTCGGAAATAGACGACATTCCTTTTACTGCGGAAATGGAGGACGAGCTAGATAACATTGTCCACCAAAAAAAAGATTGGCATCCTATGATTAAGTCGTTTTATTCAAGGTTTGAGGAGCGGTTGGGGGATGTGAAAGAAGCAAAACGGGTAAAAATAGAAGTCGAGGAAACTGATGAAAAATGTGAAACCTGTGGCGCTCCTATGGTAGTTAGAATTGGTAAGTTTGGGAAATTCCTGTCGTGTTCGAAATTTCCGGAGTGTAAGTTCAGCAAGCCATTTGTAGAGGACACTCATTTGCTCTGTCCAAAAGATGGGGGAAAAGTTGTAGTTAGGAAAACCAGAAAGGGAAGGACATTTTATGGGTGTTCAAATTGGCCCAAATGTGAATTTGCCGCCTGGAACTTAAAAGATATTGCTAAACCCGCGGAAACCCCGGCAACTACGGCGACACAGGAAGTACAGGCTACTTCGTAAAAGTAAAGGTAGAGATTATGGTCTCCGGAATAGAAAGGGGAGCTTCATTTGGTGACTGATACATGTATGAATACCAATTCCCATCTTTTACAAAGAAGTAATAGAAATACGAGGGCTTTGGATCTGCAAATTCTGTATCAGTAACAACTCTTCGGGCGTCAACGCCTGCCACCGTTGTCGATTCTTTCTTTTTTATTTTGTAATTAATCCCGCCTGCAGTAAAAGCTTTAATCGAGTCGTCGGTAATTTGGTCAAGGGTTTTGCCTTGTGTTTTCCTTACATCCAGCAAAGGATCCCCATGAGGAGTTTCTAAATATCCTTTTGCAAAATCAGGTTGGGTTTTGTACACCGTGCTAAAACTTGTGTAGGAGACTAATGTTTTTTGTTCGTCCTTTGGAAATAGAGATACTTCTATATTCCGATACCAGTAATTTTGTGGGATTTTTAGCGAATAACCTGCCTCTTTATTTGAGTACGTTGTCCATCCTGCAGTATCAATCTTTGGAATAGGCTTTGTTATAAAAACAGAATATGCAACCCAGATAAGCCCCATTAAGAGAGTTGAGAAGACAACAAAAAAGAAGAAAAAGCTATTTGACCGGTGGTCTACTTTTTTTGGAGATTTTTTTCGCTTTTTCGAACTCATATTCTTATAGTTTCAAAAAGAATTAGAGTTGTCAATTAGAAGATTTTGGCAAATGCAATTACGATGAGTACGACTACAGCCTGAGTTACAATTCCCCATGGTTTATCAAGGTCCACATTGGTGGCTTTACCAAAGGTATAAGCCCATTTAAATTGCTTTACCCCAAAAAAATAGTAAGGCGCCAAAAGCCAATCAAAAATTTGGGCAAAAATAATAATGATAAATGCATAGCTAAACTGAGTTTGGGGAAAAAATTTGTTAATAAGAATAAAAGAAAGGAAAAACCCAAGCAAGACGTCGTAAAAAGAGTCCGAAATAAGCCTTTTTTTGCTCTTTGTTGCCCGGTTAGTTCCAGTATCCCAGTGGGGAATATAATCTGCTATTACATGCGAAGCAATGGCGATTGGGATAGCTAATTGTGGATTGCCAAATTTTGCTGCAATAACGGTGCCAATAAGTGCATGAGCGGTTGCAGTCATAAAAAACATTGTAACAGAGCTTGTCAACCGTGAGCAAGGTGCTATGTTTGCTGAGGTCGGAACGAAAATTTTTTGCGGTACAGTTCGCAAGCTCATTCCGTTCCTCAAAAATTTTGTTCCTCCCCGCAAACTACCGTCGTGTGGTAGTGTGGTACTTGACAGTTTGTGAAAAATACTTCAATAATAATAAAGTGAAGAAGATTTCTTCTTTGGTTTTATCTTTCTCGCTTTTGTTTGTAAGCGTTGTCCCGGCATTTGCCCAAACTTCAAAAGCAGAAGATGTTTTAGGGATCTCAACTTCAACAGTAAATCCTCAGATACCTGCAACAGCCGAAGGGCCTGGTTTTATTCTTCCGGACAGTCCTTTATTTCCCCTTGACCAGCTAAAGCAAGCATTACGGCTTACTTTTGCACTTAGCCCAGAAGCAAAAGCAGTAGTCCATTCAGAGATTGCAGGAGAAAGAATGGCAGAGCTCCGTTATATGCTTGCCCGCAATAACCAGGATGGGATCCGCATAGACCTTAACGGAATTTCCCAGAATCTTAGTGCTGCATCAGACGATGTTGCGGCAATCCAGCTTACCGGAAGGGATGCCACGGCAGTTGCAAAATTGCTCAACGAGAATATCAAAACAAAAATAGCAGTTTTCGACACGTTAGAAAACCAATCGGGTGGCCCACTTAGATCGTTGGTTGCAGCAACATCCGATTCGCTTTCTTTGGCAAAGGCAAAAGTCGACGATGCCTTACCTTCTGATCTTATGGCAAACGAAGTGCGCGACGACTTATTACGACAAACAGTACGAAATACCCAACAGGCACAATATGCCGAAGATATTCTTAAAAATACGGTTGCGGTTTTGGGAGCAAAAGCCCCGGCTAATAAAGACCAGGCGCAGAAAATAAAAGAGGCTCTTGAAAATGCGTCAAAGTTTGTAAGCGTTCCTCAAAATTCACCTTCTAAGTAGTTTTAAACTTTTTTAAAGAAGCATCCACCACCAACAGAATCATACCTCTTGAGGCATACATTTTTTCTTCGGCTTGTGTATCCGCTATTCTTTGGAAATACTCTGGAAACGGAGAGTTAGCATAATCAATTTTTCTAAATCTTGTGTGTCCGGTTTTCAATTTAAGATTTGCTAACACTTCCATAACAACTGCTTGGGCTGGTTGTTGGTCAAAGGTGCCCTTGCCGTCCCGCGGCTCTTTCGGTTCTATTCCTATTGCAATCGAAGCTTCATGGATTGATTCATTTCCTTTTGTGGAAAGGGAAATTCTTAAGGCAAGCTCTGGGTGAGCCTTCATAAATTCTTCAAACTTTGCTTTCTCCGGTTGTACAATTTCTAAGTCTGCGACTTCCAGATCGATACTGGTATGGCGGTTTAATCCTACTTGCGATGCATCCAAATGTTGAATTTGCAGACCTATTTCTTCAAAAATAAATTCTCTACGCTCAGATTCAACGAATGTTGCTGCGAGATTCCAGCGAAAGGAGAACATCTCTCCCTCTAGTTATCTGCAATTGCATATGGTTCTTGTGGTTTTGCAAAAATAAATCCGCGTCTTGATCTTTGTTCGAATAGGTTCACAATGGTGGATTATAGCCTTTTAGCTTACTTGCTTCAAGTTTGGGCTCAAACTCCTTAGCTTAAATAGATCTTTTCTTTATTCAGCTTTAATCCTAATCTTGTCAGATGTTTTGCTAGTATCAACGGGTTTTCTTCCCGAGCAAGGTGTTTCAGAAAAAAAGGTAAGTCTTCTCCAGAAAGATTTTTTACAACTTTGGTAATATGACCATAGCCCCGTTCGTTTGCTAAAACCCGTACCATAACCGCTTGTGAATCTCTTGATTCAAAACTCCCTTTTTCGTGGTCCGGAATATCTTTTTCCTCAACCCCTAAGGTAATCGTCCCTTCCCGGATTGATTTTGAGCCGCTTGAGGTAAGAGATAACCGTATCGCAAGGTTTTGATTGTCCTTAAGATATCTCTGAAAATCTTCCTTTTCAAAGTCATAGATAACCCCAAAATCAGAATTGGGTGGCACAATCAACGATTGGGGGTCGATGTCAAAATACATGTGGGCGTGTTTTTCGCCGCCATTTGCGGAGGAGTAGTCAACATCTAAAATTGCCGAAATTTCCCGATGGACAAACCATTGTTTTGCATTCGCAGTTGCGCCTTCTATACGTCTCCATCTCGTTCCATGATCTCGTAAAGGATCTTGTTTTGGTTTAAGCCGCTCCAAAGCGCTTTGTGCTTTCGAAAAAATGCCTGCCTCCCCCTTAAATCTCATAGTATTGAATTATAGGAAATTTACTCTTCAATAGCAAGATTTTGTATAATACGAAGATGATAAAACTAGGAGCGAAAGAGTTGCGGACAACCAAGTCCACAGAGCGGCAGCGGAAAACAATAAAGAAAAACCCAATTTATATTATTTTAGATAACGTTTTGGATACCTATAATGTTGGGGCAATTTTTAGGCTTGCAGATGCAGTCTCCGTTGAAAAAGTTCTGCTTTGTGGGCAGACAGAAAGGCCACCACACACCCGCATTAAAAAAGCATCGATTAACACTACCGAATGGGTTGAATGGGAATATTTTGAAAAAACAGAAGATGCTATTAAAGAATTAAGAAGCAAAAATCAGGATTTAAAGATTATCGCGGTAGAACAAAGTTCAAAGTCTGTGCCATACAACAAGTTCGACTATACATTTCCTCTGGCTTTGGTTGTGGGGCACGAAAGTGATGGAGTCAGTGCAGCCGTTTTAGATTTGTGTGACGGAATTGTCGAGCTTCCCATGTTTGGGGTGAATGTTTCCCTTAATGTAATGGTTTCCCTTGGGATTGTGCTTTACAAAGCCGTGGAATTTCTGCAAAAATAAGGTATGGACCCATTGCCTGCCCAAACTCCTGTTGGACAATCATTTCAGAATCAAGATGCTACGTTGCCATCTGGACCAACTCCGGTTAGAAAGTTTATAAATCTTACTACGTGGATTTTACTTGGATTATTTGCTCCAATCACCGTACTTATTCTTCTTTCCCAAAACTCACTTCCCGGAGATTTATTCTATCCGGTAAAAACCGGGTTCGAAGGAATTATTTTGGCAGCAGCATCGGTTAGTCCGGCAACCAAGGCCGCTTTTAGGACAGATTTAGCAGACCGCCGTTTTAACGAGACGCAAGAGCTTCTGATTTCGCGGGCAGATATCACCTCGCTTCCGGAGTTTGTAAATGAAGTGCAGACCACCCAAGATGAAATCGCAAAGTTAACCGATGTTTCTCAAAAAGCAGTGCTCCAGAAACAGCTAGATCAAAAAATCGACGGATACGAGCAACAATTGCGTCAGACAGAGGTTACAATTGCTGCACAAAATCTTACCCCGATTCAGCAGCCAAGTCAATCTAATCCTGTCCAAAACAACTCGCAGAATTCTGCGGGAAATGTTCAGACCCCACAGAATCAACAATCTCAACAGCAAGGGGGTCAAACAACGGTTATTCAAAATATTTATTATGTTTATCCTACACAAACCCAAACCCAGAATACTACCCCGCAACAACCCACAGCAGGTCAAACCGCAATTACAGCAATCGATACAACAATTACAAAGATTGACGGTATAAAGAACCAAAACCCCGCTTTGGTGCCCCAAGTTGTGATTCCAACCTCGGCTCCAACTCCAACTCCGACTCTGATTCCGACCCCAACCCGTCCTACAGTTTCGCCCAAACCCAAAAAAGAGCCAAGTTCTAATAAAAAAGAAAAGGGAGACAAATAATGTTTTACGGTATTATTACTAAATTTTAATTCGCATTATGGCAAAAAAACGTACAGTTGTTTCACAAAAACCTATGAGATCTATATGGTCGGGGTCATTAACTTTTGGATTGGTCAACATACCGGTCCGTTTGTACAGTGCAACCGGAGGCGAGCAGTTGGAGTTTGACATGCTTCATAAAAAAGATTTTTCTCCCATCCGGTATGCAAAGATTTGTAAAAAGGAAGGCAAAGAAGTTCCCTATGACGAAATCGTAAAAGGATATGAATACGAAAAAGGGGATTACATTGTGCTAACCGATGCAGATTTTAAAAAAGTAAATATTAAAAAAACAAAATCAATTAATGTAATGGACTTTGTAAGGGAAGAAGATGTCGACCCCATGTATTTTGAAAAACCCTACTACTTAGAGCCAGATAAAGGTGCTGAGCGGGCGTATGCATTGCTTCGGGAAGCATTGACAAAAACAAAAAAAGTAGGAGTTGCAAAATTTGTTATCCGAAACCGCGAACATTTAGGGTTGGTAAAGCCAGGGTTAAAAGGAGTGTTGGTTTTAGACCAAATGCGCTTTGCAGACGAATTGCATGAAGTTAACGAACTTAAAATTCCAGACAACGAATCGGTTTCAAAAAAAGAATTGGATATGGCAATTAAATTTATAGACGAGCTAACTTCCCAATTTAAACCTTCGGATTATAAAGATACTTATAAAGAAGAGTTGGAAGGGGTAATAGACGATAAGGCAAAAGGTAAGACGGTTCATGTAGAAGGGGAAGAGCCAACACCTACAAAAGTAAATGATTTAATGGAAACATTGCGGGAGAGTCTAGAAAAAGCACGGTCACAACCTCAAAGCTTTGCTAACTAAAAATGTTCCTCAAAAAATATAGAGAGAAACGAAAGTTTAACAAAACACCCGAGCCATCGGGTTCGCCTGCACAACATAAAGGAAAGCCACTTATTTTTGTTATACAAAAACACGAGGCCTCCCGTTTGCATTACGATTTCCGGTTAGAGCTAGATGGAGTTTTAAAATCTTGGGCTGTCCCCAAAGGTCCGTCGATGAATCCAAAAGACAAACGGTTGGCAATGATGGTAGAAGACCACCCCTATTCATACAAAGATTTTGAAGGAATTATTCCCAAAGGAAATTATGGCGCAGGGACTGTAATGATTTGGGATGAAGGGGCATACATAAGTTTAAAAGATCCAAAAAATTCAGAAAAAGAATTGCAAAAAGAATTAGAAAGGGGACTTTTGGAAATTGTTCTTTTGGGTAAAAAAATAAAAGGGGCTTTTGATTTAGTCAGGTCGAAAAATTACGAAGAAAATGCATGGTTATTAATAAAAAGAGAAGATGAGTATGCAACTAAAAAAGATATCACAAAAGAAGATACGTCGGTTTTATCCGGAAGATCTATGGAGCAAATTGCACAGCGGAAAGATGCAGTTTGGACTTCCAATAAAGATTTGGATTTATCCGAAGTTCCTAAAAGAAAATTAAAAAGTCCTGTAAGTCTCATGAAAGCAGTATTGGGGAAAGAGTCATTTGATAATAGCGAATGGATTTATGAAATTAAGTGGGACGGTTATCGTGCCATTGCAGAGATTGAAAAAAATAAAGTCCAACTGAATTCAAGAAATAATATTTCTTATAACCAATTGTTTTCACCTATTGTAGAAAGTTTAAAAGTTATAAAACAAGAAATGATTTTAGATGGAGAAGTTGTGGTAGTCGATGAAAAAGGTCGAGCCAAGTTCCAACTTTTGCAGCAATATAAAAAAACAAGAAAAGGTAATCTTGTCTATTACGTTTTTGATATTTTATCTTTTGACGGACATGACTTAACCGGATTATCTATTGTAGAAAGAAAGGAATTATTAAAAAAAGTTCTTCCCCAAAGTTCAATTTTAAAAATAAGTGAGCATATAGAAAAAGATGGAGTACAGTTCTACAAAGCCGCGAAGGAGCAGGGAATCGAGGGAATTATTGCAAAAAAAATTGATTCAAAATATGAATTGGGAAGACGAAGCAATAATTGGATAAAGATAAAAACTAAAAATAGACAGGAGGCAATTATCTGCGGATACACAGAGCCAAGGGGAGGGAGAAAATTATTTGGAGCATTGGTGCTGGGAGTTTACAAAGGAGCAACATTAACTTATATTGGCCACACCGGTGGAGGTTTTAACGGTACTTCACTTTTTGAAGTTGCTTCAAAAATGAAAGTATTAAAACAAAAAACTTCACCTTTTAAAAATGTCCCAAAGACCAATACTCCGGTAACATGGATAAATCCAAAATTAGTTTGCGAAGTTGAATTTTCCGAATGGACAGAAGATGGAGTCATGCGTATGCCAATTTTTCTCGGTTTAAGGGAAGATAAAAATCCCAAAGAAGTGGTTAGGGAAATGCCACAAAATAAATCTCAAAAAACAAACGATGCAGGAAAAGTTCAAACAAAAAATAAAGAGATAGATTTTACTAATTTAAAAAAAGTTTTCTTTCCACAAGAAAAAATTACCAAAGGAGATGTAATTTCTTATTACAAAGAAATTTCCGAATTTATTTTGCCACATCTTTTTAACAGGCCGCATTCTTTATTGAGATTTCCAAATGGAATAAATGGAAAATCTTTTTTTCAAAAAGATATGAAAGGTGAAGAACCTGATTTTATCCAAACAGAAACAGTTACATCGGATTCGGAGGGGCGCGATGTTCACTATCTTGTTTGTAAAGATAAAGCATCGCTTTTATATATGGCGCAATTAGGATGTATCGATATGCATCCATGGTTTTCGACGATTGAAGATTTAGAAAAACCAACTTATTGTGTTTTAGATTTAGATCCAGAAGAAATTGAGTTTGAACAAGTTGTGATAACTGCATTGGAAGTACACAAATTATTAGAAGAAATAAAAGTTCCAAATTATATTAAAACATCGGGAGCAACAGGCCTTCACATTTATGTTCCACTTGAAAATAAATATACATACGAACAGTCAAAAACATTTGCAGAATTATTGGCAAACATAGTCCATAAAAGAATTCCAAAAATAACTAGCGTTGAGAGGATGCCAAACAAACGGAAAGGAAAAGTATATTTGGATTTTTTGCAAAATAGAATTGGCCAAACATTGGCATCACCCTACAGTATTCGTCCAAAACCCGGAGCACCGGTTTCTACTCCATTGCATTGGGACGAAGTAACTAAAAAACTGCACCCCTCACAGTTCACCCTAAAAAATATTTTAAAGCGGGTAGAAAAAGAAGGAGATCTTTTTAAACCAACGCTTGAAAAGGGAATAGAAATGGAAAAAATACTGAAAAGCCTCCCATCTTGATTTTTGAAAAAAGCTGATCTATACTCCAGTTACATGGCTGTTTCTCACGAAATGGTTTCACCTCAAAGGGAAGGCGACAACGCTTATCCTCTACTTGAAGATGTTGGAGACAGAGAATTGGCAGAAGATTTTGAATCCTCAATACAGCAGTTCCAGGAAGCTCTACAAGCAGGAACGGTTACCGAAGTAGCATTATTTACTCTATCACCACATGACGACCAGTTTGCCAAAGAGCGCGCAAAAAGAGTTGGTGAAAAAGTAATGGGAGACCACGGGAAACAGAATTTTTATTTCGAAACCGGCGAACCGGGATTAAGGACCCGGATTTACCCCACAGAAGGGATGCATTTTATCGAGGAAGTAAAATTCACCGACTTTCCAGTAAATGGAACCACAACGTGGTTTGTTGGTCAAAGAAACTTAAGCGAAGCGTTTGCATATCTAAAGGAGTTGGTCTCTTTTACCGAAGAGATTACTACAGATGGCAAGATTGATCCTACGGAAGTTACAATTACTCATGGGACCGTTTTTGACTCAAAAGAGCATGTAGCTGAAATTGCAGCAGAATTACGTGAGGTCGCTACCCCTTCCATTTTTGCATCTCTTCACTAATCCGACCTTGACAAAAAATTAAATCCTTCTATAATAGATTAACTCTCGTGTAACTACGAGGCAAACCTATGTAAAGACTCTTTCGCCGAAAGACTGGGATTTGAACCCGCCTTTGGCGGGATTTTTTGTCTTTATTAGGTTTTAACTTTGTACATTAATAACTAAATTCAGGATCAGGTTTCGCTTTAGTAGGGCGAAATTACTTCTACTTGCGTGAGGCAAGCACCGAGTTTCCGACAGAAACTCGGCAATCAGGAAGTGGTAGGAATAGTTTTAAATTTACCAACTTCAATTCGTTGGTAAGTTTTTTTGAGAGTTTGATCCTGGCTCAGGATGAACGCTGGCGGCGTGCCTTAGGCATGCAAGTCAAGGGGGTCTCGTAAGAGACAACCGGCAGACGGGTGAGTAACGCGTGGGAATCTACCCCAGAGTGGACCATAGCTGTCCGAAAGGATGGGTAATAGTCCATGGTCTCGTAAGAGTAAAGGTCTTAACTGGCCGCTTTGGGAGGAGCCTGCGTCCTATCAGCTAGTTGGTGGGGTAAAAGCCTACCAAGGCTATGACGGGTAGCTGGACTGAGAGGTCGGTCAGCCACAACTGCACTGAGACACGGGCAGTACACCTACGGGTGGCAGCAACCAGGAATATTGCGCAATGGGGGAAACCCTGACGCAGCGACGCCGCGTGGAGGAAGAAGAACTTTGGTTTGTAAACTCCTTTTGATAGTCTCTTCACAGACTATAGAATAAGCCACTACTAACTACGTGCCAGAAGTCTCGGTAATGCGTAGGTGGCGAGCGTTATCCGGATTCATTGGGCGTAAAGTGTGCGTAGGCTCCTTTCTAAGTCGCGCTTTAAAGACCAAGGCTTACCCTTGGATTTTGGCGCGATACTAGTAAGGTTGAGGATTGTTAGGGGTATCGGAACAGTTAGTGTAGCAGTGAAATGCGTTGATATTAACTGGAACACCAAAGGCGAAGGCAGATACCTGGGATATTCCTGACGCTGAGGCACGAAAGCTAGGGTAGCGAAACAGATTAGATACCTGTGTAGTCCTAGCCGTAAACGATGTCCGCTAGCTCTCACCCGCTAAGAACACAAGTTCAACTTTAGTTCAAACTTGCGTTTTTTGCGAGTGGGGGCGTAAGCTAACGCGTTAAGCGGACCGCCTGGGGAGTACGGCCGCAAGGCTAAAACTCAAAGGAATTGACGGGGACCCGCACAACCGGTGGAGCGTGTGGTTCAATTCGAGACGAAACGAAAAACCTCACCAGGACTTGACATGATACCGTTTATTTTTCTGGAAACAGAGAGAAATCCGCAAGGATGGTACCACAGGTGCTGCATGGCTGTCGTCAGCTCGTGCCGTGAGGTGTTCCCTTAAGTGGGGAAACGAGCGCAACCCGCGCCAAATGTTACATATTCATTTGGGACTGTCCCAGTTTTTCTGGGGAGGAAGGAGCGGAAGACGTCAAGTCAGCATGGTCCTTATGTCCTGGGCAACACACACACTACAATGGCGAAAAACAGCGAGTCGCAAGCTGGCAACAGCAAGCTAATCTCTCAAATTTCGCCTCAGTTCAGATTGGGGTCTGCAACCCGACCCCATGAAGTCGGAATCGGTAGTAATCGCGGATCAGCATGCCGCGGTGAATACGTTCTCGGGTCTTGTACACACCGCCCGTCAAGGCAGCAAAGTCGGAAGTGGCCGAAGGCTGATGTATTTCGGACGAGGCCAAAGTCGGCGATGAAGCTTAAGTCGTAACAAGGTATCCCTAGCCGAAGCTGGGGATGGATCACCTCCTTTCTAAAAAAACTTTCGGTGACATTTATGTTATCGGGGGTCTTGAAAGAGAGAAGGTACGGTAAGTTAACGTGGGGATTGTGAGCGCAAGCAAATAGTCCGCACCGTTAATATTATATAGTACACCCAAGAGTTTACTGAGCTCTTGAGTCCGCTTAAACGGACGAAAGCAATTCAGTTTTTCATTTCTACCACTTTCTGGTTGGAGTTCGAAAGAATATAAAACCGCATTCTCCATAGTTTGGCAATTTCTGTTCGCATTTATTTTGAACAGAGCTGGATTACCGGAGATAAACAAAGGTCCCGCCATATGGCGGGATTTTTTGTGGGTTATTGAGTAGTTACCGATACTTGAATAGGCATCTCATACGTTTTTGTGACCCCATTTACTGTAGAATCGAATTTTACTGAAGTATTGTAAGTCCCGGCACCTATGCCGCTGTTAAGTTGAATCTCAACTGTTAAAGAGTTTTGGGAAGATGTTAGTCCGAAAGCAGCCGGGTTAAAATGGACATACGGATTTCCATAAAACGAAACTCCATTCGACCCTGTTGAGGTTGCAGTAAAAAGTGTGTCGTAAGAACGGTTTGGTCCCGGGTTTGGGGAAAGGTTAAAAGAAGTTTTTACGTTTGAAAGAGTTAGTCCGTAATCACTTAAAACAATCGTGTTAGATGGTGCGGTGGTAGGGGTTGGTGAAGAAGTCGGCGCAGGAGTTGCAGTAGGATTGTTTGTTGGGGAAGGAGTGTTTGACGGAGTATTGGTTGGATTGTTAGCTTGAGCGGTAGTTGGAGTTTGGGTATTAGAAGCCGTTGGTGTTATTGTTTGGGTAACGGTTGGAGAATTTGCCACAGACTGTCCGGAAATTTTTTTGAATAAAGAGGTGAGTGCGTTTACATCTTGGGTTGAAGAATTATTTTTTGTGGTACTTAATACTAGTTGTGGGGATTTTACAAAAAAAGTAGAGGTAACCACCAATGCTATTAGAATGCAAAGAGCAAAATCAACCGGGCTTAATTTAAAACGCGTCGCTAATTTTTCAAACTGCTGCAGGAATTTCTCGAAAAAATTTTCCGGTGGGAAGTTTTCGTCGTCCATATAAAAATTATCTGATTACGCAACACGTTTGTCAATTTACTCAACAGAAGATCAGGGAGGAATTTCTTATCAAGCGGGTAGGGAGTTGCCAACGTTTGCCTTAAGCCATTCCATTTGGTGGAAATTAAATATAAGGGTGTCGATACTTTTAATTCCTTCTGCTTTTGCTACTTCTGGTTTTTGGGGCAATAATTCGGGATTCTCAAAGCGAATGTAGGGGACTTCGTATATTCTGTCATTAAGTGGTTTTTCAGAACCTAATTCAATCGCGTGTTTTAATCCGATCTGTAGGGCTAGTTTCCCAAAATGGTCAACATGGTCAGGAAATACATGACCCATATCAACAATAGTCCGACCATATCTCTCTGCGACACGGGGATTCCAACCAATGCCGGACTCCGTATAGTTTTTTGTCCGTCCTTCGACCCCTGTTGACATAAGCTCCTGTAGCAATTCTGCCGGTTGGGTACTTAAAATGTGGTCTTTGTGCTTTTCCCAATATTTTTGCGCCTGCGCTTCTGCTCTTTTAGCAGGGTCTTTTTGTATGGCTTCTCTTCTTTCAGAAGGATTCATAAGATTACTATTATACCTGAAATAGGCCACGAACTCAACTATAGGATTCCTTTTCATGGGTGCGTATTTTTGTTATACTCTAAGGCAAGGCGCGGTGGTGAAGTGGTTAACACAGCTGTTTGCAAAACAGCCATGCACCGGTTCGAGTCCGGTTCGCGCCTCAAGAGAAGTTCAAATTATGAAAGAAGGGCAGCCAGTTCCATTTAAAGAAAAATTCGGAAGCCTATTAAAAGCAGGGGGAATTGTTGGGGGAATAATCGGGCTCATAAAAAGGTCCGAACTTCTTTTGGCAGGCTCAATCCTAGCCCTTTTTGGAGGAGCGAAGTTAAGCTCGAAAAAACAACATGCCACGTAATCCAGAGTACGAAAAAGAATTCAGCGAGGGCTCAAAACGGGAAAAAGACGAGTCCGGATATTCGGAGGCAGACACCGACTTAAACTTGGAAATCCAAGCAGGAGAATGGCAAAGTTTGGGTAAATTCAAAGTTTTCAAACGCAGGTCAAGGCAGGGGAAAATTATTGCAACCTATCAGGCAGTTTCAAATCGATTAAACCAATTGGTTGCTCTCTACTATAAATTTGTGGCAAGCGAACCAACCAAAGCCTCTAAAATGTTGGAAGAACTACGAAAACTTAGGTATATGCAAGAAATTTTACTGCAATGTCTTATTTGGGAACCAAAAGGCGAATTAAAACGAGATAAAGTCCCTCAGGATATTTGGGAAATGATTGAATGAAAATCTCAAAACTACAACTTCAGGCTTAGAATTGCTATAATAAGGAATCTTAAGGGCAGCTAGTTCATCGGTTAGAACGCTTCACTGATAATGAAGAGGTGCATGGTTCGATTCCATGGCTGCCCACTAAAGCTTCTTGATACCTTTACATCCTCTTCTGTTAGGTATAAAATCATACGGTTTTGGTATGAAACTCCAAAGAGTCTGCTTAATTAACCCCCAGGGCTTTGTTTTGGCCTCACCGCCATTAGGAAAAACCGATACCGGTGGACAAACACTCTATGTTTTAGATTTAGCAAAAGCATTGGGAAAGCGGGGAGTGGCAGTTGATATTATTACCCGCAAATTCGGAAATTATAAAGAAGAAGAAACGATTGCTCCAAGGGTTAGGATTGTCCGAATTAAATCGAATGGAAAAGAATTCGTAAATAAAGAAGAAATGTACAAATTTATGCCGGAGTTTTCTCAAAACTTTCTGGAATATGTTCACCAAAAGAAAATTCAATATGATCTTGTCCATTCGCACTATTGGGATGGAGGACTTGGAGGTCTGATTATCTCCAAAGCGCTTTCTATTCCTCATGTTTTTACTTCCCATTCCTTAGGAAAAGTAAAAGAGATGCGGATGGAAAAAAGCAGTATTAGTAAATTTTTCGGAAGACTAAAAGGGTTGTATAGCTTTGGAATCCGTACCGAAATGGAGCAAAGAATTATAGATGAGACAGATGCCATTTTAGCCCTCTCACAACTTGCAAAGTCGAATTTGATCCATTATTACCATGCAGATCCTAAAAAAATAACGATAATTAACCCCGGGATTGATACGGATTTTTTTCATCCGAGAAGTGGCATTGGCTCACCAAAAGTTCAACTTAAGAAAAATTCATTATTAACAGTAAACCGAATGGTGCTTGCAAAAGGACTTGATATTTTGGCAGAAGCGTTATCGTATGTTTCTTCAGACTTCCATTGGTATTTGGCAGGGGGGAATGAAAAAAGAAGCGAACAGACAGACGAAGAACGGATAATTAAACGGAAACTTACCACCCAATTTAAAAATTATAATATGAAAGGAAAGGTAACATTTTTAGGGTCTCTTTCGCATGATGAATTGCTCCCTTTATATTTCCGCCACGTTAACATTTTTGTACTTCCCAGCAGATACGAGCCGTTTGGTTTGGCAACATTGGAGGCAATGGCATCGGGGACAGTGCCAATTGTTACCGACATTTGCGGAAGCAAAGAAGTTATTGCAGATGGGGTGAATGGGTTTGTCGTTAAGGCCGGGGATAGGAAAGAGCTTGGTAAAAAAATACAATTATTATTAGAAGATGAAAAACTTCGTACCGAGATGTCCAAAAATGCTGCGGAATCGGTTAAAAAAGATTTCTCCTGGGATGTTGTTGGGGATAAAATAATTTCTTTTTACGAAAGCCTTCTCTAAGTTATTTTACAATTTCTGAGTAATTATTATCGGGGTCTATCAAAGCAGATAGAACAACAAGAACTCCATTGTTAATGTCTTCTCTTCTTTTGTTTCTTATTCTCGCCGCATTATTACCGGCTGTACTGTAGGCAATTTCGTATTCCCTTTTTGCAATTCGTTGGTCTCTGTACATATTGGGGTCGTACTCTTCTGTTGTCATCAAAACAGCAGCTTCGTCATATGGTTTTACTCCAATATGTTCAAGCGCATCCCTAAGAATGCCTTCCAAAGCGAATGCTTCCTCAATATCTTGGTCCCGCAAGACACCTGAAGGTGTCCGCAAAATAAAGGGTACATGGTCTACATTAATGGGACCACTTGCGCCAATGCGAACCCATCGCTCGTTGTGCCCGAGTAAATTATGGCCTCCGGTTTTAATCTGCGCCAATTGTCTAAAGACAACATTTCTTAATAATGTATACGCTAAAACTCTGTTTGCTGTTGGGGTGTTATTTGCAATAAGGTCCTTATTTTTAACAAGTGGATAACCGCTTGTTTCTTCTTCAAGCGTTAACTCTTTTGCGATTCTGCCAATCCTCATAATATTTTCTGCCAGCTTATGAGGATCAAGTGGGTTTACCTGGCCATAATTAGGATTGAGCTCTGTATCCTTTTGCTCAATCCTGTCGTGAAACTCGTCTGCCAACATCTCGGTCATAATAATTACGCCATCTTCGTGCTTATCCAATAGATTTTCCCGAAGACTTTTTTCTTTGAAAAATTGGACCATGTTACGTAATCCAAAGACCAATCCCTGAGACCAAATGTCGTGTGAGATATCAAAAGTAGTGGCCTTTGCTCCCAATATTTTTTCTGCTGTATGGTTGAATGCATAAAATCCATTTCCAAGATTTTGGTAATAGGTATCTATGCCTCCAAATCTCATGCCAAAAGATGGATGCTGTGTTTTGCCAATTCTGATTTTTAGCGCTCCACATCCGTTTAAAGGTTCACCTGAATTTATGTGAGGTCCGAGAATTTCAACAAGCTCAACATCATCTCCATAGGTTTCTCTCCGGCGCTCTATGGAATCCACCATAGAACCAATAATATTCGGATCACCTAATACATACTCCTGACCTTTTGAAGAAGTAGACGGTCTGGTTTCGGGTTCACCTGCGAGCCGTTGGTGAAAAACTACAACATCAGGGTCTCCAATTGTATAATACACATTTAATCTTCCGTCGGGGCACGGAGAAGCTCCAACTTTTGCACCGTTAAGAAACGGAATAATTTCTTTTGAAACATAGAACTGGAATTGTGGAGACGACAATTGCTCTTGAATGATGCTGTTTTCAATAATTGCGGGGCCCAATCTATTCCGTATACCATTTATTACTCTGTTTCTTGTTTCTCTGGCGTGATTTACGGGGAGTCTTGATAACGCGTCTTCAATAGCATCTTGAACGAGGGGATGATCGGGAGCTTCTCCTTCTTTTCTCCACTCGGAAGGATCTGCAGATGGTCTTCTTTCAGGTCTCATTATTTTTCAATCTTGTCAAAAGTTCCATCCAACCGAGCATAGTAGAGGGAAACGTTTAGATCTGGATATTTTTTTAATACTGTTTTTTTTGCTTTCTGTAAGTCCTTGGTATGGCGTTCCACAGTACTCTCATTTCCATACGCGCCGCAGTTTTCATGATGGATTAAATAGGCTTCTTTTATTTTGTGGAGCTTTGCCGCAATATCTATTTGTTTTAGAGCTATTTTTAGGTCTTTTGTGCTTCCGGCAAGTCCCACAAAATCGTAAGTTTTTTTGCCTAACGTTTTTTTAAGCCATTTACCTAAGTGTTTCTGAAATCTAAAATCAATGCAAAATACAACGATTGCGTCGCAAGTATGTCCCATATGTAAGTTCACCTCGGAGATTTGGAGCTTGGGTCCTTGGAGGATTGGGATCGCAAGGCGCTTGGTCCTAAATCACAAGAATGTATTATATAACCATTTTTAAAAAATGCAAGATATTCTTTACTTTGTTGGGAGGATGCTTGTTGGCTGAGTCTGAAAGAGAATCGAAGTGCCTGTTGAGGATTTTAAGATAGAGGTTTGAATTCCGGCTGCAGTTACCAGTGTTTTTGGCTGGAATTGTATTTGGGTAACCTTGGCAATCTGGGTGTTGGCGGTAAAGGTGATGGTTGCAACAGTTCCGGTTCCCTGTTTTTCGACTCCGGCCGGGGAGATACCGACTGCATAGGAGATTCGTCCGTTTGTAGTATCAATTTTTTTAATAAGTTCGACCGGGTTATCAAAGAAGGGTCCTGCTTTTACATCTACATTGGTTAAAACTTTCGGATCGTACGATAATTCTACCTGGACTGCGGTTGCTTTTTGTCCGCCTGAATCCAAGACTATGGCTACAGAAGAGGGAGCTGCAATCTGAGATGGAGATATAACAACAGGATTAGGAGCTAACGAAAGTGTTGCCTGATATACAGGAATTACTGCATTGCTTGGCGGTTTATTGAAAGTTATAGATGGAGCGGGCACGAGCGCCCGATATACAAGATAGGTGGTAGCAGCTATTAAAATTAGGATTAGCAGATAAGTTTTTTTATTCATCTCAATTTATAATCTATTATCTCTTATTTTTTGTCAACTAAAGAAACTATTCTCCGGGCAGAGCCGAAAGGGCCCTAACCATAAGATTGTAGTCAACACCATCTGTTTTGCCGTCGTCGTTTATATCTGCACCTGAGAATCCAAATCCTCCACTTGTATTATTTCCTGTTTTAAATGGACAGGTAGCTGCAGAAAAGTTCTGTCCATAGCAGAATTGTACAAGAAGGTTGTAGTCCCTTATATCCACAATATTGTCTTTGTTTATATCTCCGGTTTGCTCGGTAACGGTAGGAATTACCTGTGGAGGTGTTACTCCCGAGGTAATAGCAATAGGAATATCGGATGCCCGTACCCTTAGAAATCCGTCTACCCACATGTATACCAAATAAGATCCTGTTGTTACTCCTGTCCCCATATCAAATGATGAATTTATGAAGTTTCCTGAATTTGAATCATAGGTAACAGTTCCGTTTTTTTTAAGTTCGGCCGGAAGTTTTGCGCAGTTAGAATCTCCAGATGGGTCTATTGCCGGATTAATAGGATACAAACAAACTGTTATTTGTCTGGTACGGTGTTGAGGATTATTGTTTGGTCCGCCAGATCCAATACCCACAAGCGATGCTGAAATAGAAAGAGGAGTGCTGCCCGGGGGAGGAGTGGGGGAAATAGTTGGGGTAGGTGTTTGGCTTGGTAAAAGGGTTGGAGTTGGCGTTGGGGAGACGCATACATTGCTTACGCAACTAGAACCAGTGTTGCAATTATCTTGCGAGCAGCTTGAGTAGTGGGGTTGGTTTGGAGCAAAAGTAGAAACACAGTTTGCGCCTGTATAACTGCAGTCAGTTCCGGTGCCATTCGTCGTACCGCAAGTGTTTGGAGGATAGGAACAAGTTGTGCAGGTGATTGTGGCATTGCTCGGTCCGCATTGAGGAATTGGAGTGGGGGTCGGAGCAACGACATAATAGTTGTTAGAAGCTGTGCAGCTTCCATTGCCACCGACACCCGAAATTACGTAATTTCCGGATGCTCCCGAGGTGGGGGTGCAATCCCATTGCCATTCGAATGTTGTCCCAGGAGGTCCGTGGGTGCAATCGTTATAAGTGTTTCTTGGATTTGAGCAGCTTAGACCCCCATGAGGATCGATTCCAATATTAATTCCACAGGCACAACCTCCGGTTAAGTGGACAGTAGTTGAGCCATTTTGATTAATTGCAGAGGGATTTGCATTTACATTCAGACCGCCGGAGAATGACTGTGGTTGGGTTGGGACGGGAGTTGGAGCGTTGTTGCTTCCAATATATTCAAGCTGAATACAGCGGGGTGTTGTGCCATTATCAAACCCATAGCACCAACCGCTGGTATTAGGATTTATTTTGTTTGGTTGTTGGGTATTCCCCGGACATTGCGTATTGTTGGTGCAAGCCATTGTGCAGGGGCTGGAATAGGGTAGTGCTTTCCATCGGAAATCACTGTCCGGCCCAATACTTCCTGTCCCAGCATCACTCATTGACATATCTCTGCAAGCACCGGTATATGCTGCATGTTGTTGAATAGTTTGTTCTTTTTGAGCAAGATATACGGTGAAAGGAATTACTGCAACTAGAAGAAGCATTGCGACTATGGCTTTTGCTTTGCTCAGGTCCACAATTCCAATAGAATCATCCCACAATTTTCGAATATTCATTGTGCTAGTACCAGAATAATAGAAGAGCCAACAAGAGTCAAGGAGTCGTTATTGTCCGGAGACCGAAGATAGGCTTCTGATAAATAAATTGTAATCAACCCCATCGATTTTTCCGTCGTCATTAAAGTCTGCTGCAAATGGACTTGCGCAGTTATCGGCAAATTGCTTTTGTCCGTAGCAGTTCATTAAGAAATTATAGTCTTGGATATCAATAACGTTATCATTGTTTGCATCCCCGGTGAGCAATGTGATTGGAGCAACGGGAATGGAAGATCCGTCTGTAACATGGACGACTGTTGAAAGTTGTTTCCGAAGATAATTGTCTGTTTTTATTTTCACAGTGTAAAAGCCTGCTGCCGTATGTCCAATGTCTACAGTCCCAACCCAATTTTTTAATACATTGTCAAAAGTAAGCGGACCGTTGTGGGTTGCGACCTCGTTACCATGACTATCGATAAGTTTTACTTCCAGATTTTTTTGGCGGTGAATAAGAGTTGAATTAGAAGTACCAAGCCCTTGCAAGGTTACCGTAAATACGAGTTGAGTCCCGCCCGGGACAAATGTGGGGGTTGGTGCAAGAGTAACCGTTGGTATTGGTGTTGCAGTTGGTACCGGAGTCGATGTAGGGATAGGAGTTGGAGAATTGGTTGGCGATGGAATAGGGGTTAAGGTGGGAGTTGGAGTTTGTTGTGTGGTACACTCGACGATCCCGCAAGAGCATGATGTTTGATTTATATAATGGCAACCGACTTGGGGTGCAGGACACTCTGGAGGAGTAAGACATGCTGTTGGAGTAATTGGTGCTGTAGAGATTGTGTAATTTACAGAAGGCATAGAAACAGAAAGGGCAGTTGTACTTGTTGGTGATGTAATAGTCGCTGAAGAAATGCCTACGGTTCCACTCCCTGCAGAAGTTGTGGTAAAGGTTATTTTTGCAAGCTGTAGTTTTCCGGTTATTAAAGCTTGGGTATCTGTGGTAACTTTTGCAAAGCGGAAGGTGCCGCCGCTAAGCGTCTTAAAAATTTCTGTGTTGAATTTGCTCGCATCTGCCCCTTCGATTGCAGAACCGATTGTTGCATGTGACAAAAGACTAGAAACATCAACGCTTACATCAAAGCCATTAATCGTATTTCCAAGGGTGTCTAGGTATAAATCGTATGTTTTTTGGACTCCAATCCCTACCGAAGTAGAAGTAAGTTGAGTATTGGTATCACTGTCATCTACAAAATATAGTTGGGTATCTTGACCGCCGGCATGCTGTCTTGTTTCTTGGCGTTTTTGGGAAAGAAAAACAATAAGGGGAATCCCGACAAGCATAATCAGTGTTGCGATAAGTCCAATGATTCTTTTGTGATTAATGCTCATCAATTAATTTAATTGTAGTCATGGTATATAAGCTTGTCAATTTAATTACAGGTATGGTCGCCGGACCGAATTGCAATAAACCATGCATTAAAATCAACAAGGTCTATTTTTCCGTCGTTGTTAATATCTGCGGGGCCGCTGTTTTGTCCTGCCCTGATTGCCTGAAACCATAGACTGAAATCATTAATTCCAATACACCCATCTCCATCTACATCGGCAGGAAGTTTTGTTGGGGTTGGCGTTTGTGTTATGGGTGCTGAAATCGAGATTCTAATTGTTGCGCCTGTTGAGTCATGGGAAACTTGTTGAATCGTAATATTATTTATAGGGTCAGTAAATGATTGACCATCCGATAAATATGCGTCGCTTGCGTCACCTGGAGTTGCAAGGTTTGTATCTACAATTTTTGTTTGCCGCCAGTCTATCTCGTCCCATAAATGGACCATTGTTCCGTTGGGTACAGCACTATCAAATCCTTGGGGTTTTCTGTATTCAATGTAATATGAATAGAAGGATTCATTATTATTTATAAGAAAGGGCCCTAAGAATGTAGTTGGGATTCTTAATCCATGGATGGCAGAGGTAGGATCTTCCAAAGGGGCAATGTGGTATGTGCCCGAAGCAGTAACAGTTTCTAAATTATCAAGCCATCCCAGAGCTTCCCGGTGAGGGGCATTAAAGTCGTTTGTTGTCCCATAGGGACTTGGAGAGCCCATGGGATCATAAATGTCCCCGTACTCGCTTAAAACACAAGAGTCCGGAGGGCCAAACACATTTCCTGGACAGTCAAAGCTTGATGCGTGGTTTAATCCCAAATCATGTCCCAGCTCGTGTACAAAAACGTTGTCATTGTCGTATGCATTATCGAAAGCCTGATCGCTTCCAATAAACGCCCACCCTGCATAAAAATTCAAAGCAGGAATGGGAGTTTCAAACACATAATACTTATTGGTATACGAAGAAAGATCAATGCCTGAAGAAGTAACCATGGAATCTACAAGGTCTGCGCTGTCCAGTCCTGCATTTGAGCTTGCTTGGTCGTCTGTAGACGCGTAGGGAAGCGTGAACGGTCCAACAATCTGACTTGAGGGGTCCAAAGCAAAATGGCCATAAGAATTTTCATTATAAAAACGAGAAAGCATATCTAACCGAGGAGTTAACGCAGCCTTTGTAATTTCACTATTTACGGTGTCTTGGAATGCAACCAAAATTATTAATAATTTCATAGAGTTAGTTGTAACCAGGTGGGGACTTAGGGATTTTTGCGGATTTGCATGAATACTGGAAACAACCAAACGTTGGTCCAAAGCAATTCCCGAAACTGCAGCAGGGGACTCCGGACTTGGATTTATAATTGCTTGTGGGAAAGTAAGTTTTAAGGGTATGGCTTTGCTATCCGGTTTAAAATAGGGAAGATTTTGTGCTTTTTTATCTTTTGTATCAATATGCAAAAGTTTATATTTTCCGCTCTCATCGATTCGCTCTTCAATATGGTCCGTAACTTCTTTTGGAAAATTACCTCTTTGATCTGCAAGGGTTGCATGTGACAAAAAGTCCTGTGGATTTGAATCGATTTGAGTAAGCAATTTTTGCTCTCTTGTTTTTGCAGTTTCTACCATTTGCTGTAGTTGAGAGTTTGGAGTTGGAGTAGTTTGCTCTGTTTGCGACTGAAACCTGGGAGCCAGTTGGTGATACTGAGTATTTTCTAAAAGCAGCTGGTTGGTAAGTTGGTCGATATCGGTAAGTTCTGCAGCATGTTGTCTTGTGTCTTGCTGCTTTTGGGAAATGATAACAGTTAAAGGGATTGCTGCAAGTAAAATGAGAATACCTAGAAATCTGAGGATTTTGTTATTTAAAAAGTTCATCTAATGACAGAGTTGGGTTGCCGGTAGTGTCCTCATTGTAATAAACCATAGGTTAAAATCTAAAGGATCTGTTTTTCCATCCTTATTTATATCAGTCTGAGAGGAGGTTTTCCCCGCAGCATAATCACGGAACCACAAATTGAAGTCATTTATTCCCACACACCCATTTCCATCTATATCTGCCGCAATCGTATTCGACTGGGGAGTAGGAGTTGGGGTTGAGATTGGTGGAGGGATAGGGGTCGCTGTTGGAGCGGTTGGGGAAATAGTATAAGTCTGGGTCGAGCTACATGCCGGGGTATTAAAGTTTTGGGGATGATCTCCAAAAGAAAATTGGTAAGTTCCGGAGGCCCCTGTTGTGCATGTCCATTTCCACCAACACTGGTTTCCATCGTTTGTTGGATTTGGATCCGAACAAGTATAGCCTCCGCTTTGTTGGCAATTGGTAAGTCCGCTTCCGCTTTGGAGAGGGTCGTCTAGAATGTAGCTGCTGCAACTAGTTGTTCCGGTTGCTATTACATCTACATGGGAATTAGGAGAAATCGGTTCGGAAATATGGATTTTTGTATTGCTGTTTGGAGTAATAGATGGGGTAACATTAGGACAGGTCGGAGGAAGGGGGCCAGGAGTTGTTTGGGGAGTATCGGTAAGGGTCTGATAGACGCTAAAAAGCTGGTTGTAATCTGCGCAATGCCAGATGGTGTCCATCCCGGAATTTCTGTCTCCGTTTCCATTATCGCCAATGCCACGGGCAATAAAACCCCATTCTAAAGATGCGGAAACTCCTTGGTCTTTCCAAAAATTCAAATCATTCAAAACCGCAGCAGACCGGTCGGTCGGATTACTTGGGTCGGAAGGGGGTCCAAATTCTTCGATTATCGCGATTTTTCCGTGGCTTGTTGCCCATTGGACATCTCCCAAAAGCGAGTGGTCGTTAAGACTTTCATGAATCGTAATAATGTCGAAATTGGGTAGATTGGAATACAGCTGGTCGGGAGAAAGTCCGGTTTGGTTTGAGGCAATCATTCCAGTTGAAACTTTGTGGGATGGGTCAAGAGATTTAATAAAGCTGGACATGTCTTGCATAAAAGATATAAATGTTTGAGGAGATGCCGAATCTTGTAATTCGTTTCCCGGCTCCCACGAATAAATATTTGCGTGGTTTTTATTTTGATTTACAACAGTTTGGACAAAGGATTTATATTCTGCTTGATACCCACTTTGGAAGAACTGATTATTAAGATAATGGATGCTTTGGTATGTTTCCGTATAATACTGGTCTGTCCCTTGTGGGTTAAATCCCGAATTGTAGAAATCTATAAACGTTACAATTGCGGAAATATTATATTGTTGGGCTTTCGTTAAAAAAGCGTCCAGTCTATTTGCAGATTCTTGTGCAGAGATACGGTTATTTCCAACCCAAACCCGAATTACCGTTGCTCCCATTTTTTGCATTTCGGCCAAATCAGCATCGATCTGGTCGCTACTTGCATATTGAAACATATCTCCTTTTCCATAGTTTGTTATTCCGCTTACATTAAATCCAATCGCAAAGTTGCCGCCTGCATGTTGTCTTGTGTCTTGTTGCTTTTGGGAAATGATAACAGTTAAAGGGATTGCTGCAAGTA
>Ga0070741_10001321_pt1 | contig 76923 bp, 78 predicted proteins | sample Coa_R1_4_FD_66440 | JGI IMG/M metagenome (GOLD analysis project Ga0070741, IMG submission 66440) | Surface soil microbial communities from Centralia Pennsylvania, which are recovering from an underground coalmine fire - Coalmine... | ecosystem: Environmental > Terrestrial > Soil > Unclassified ...
CGGCGATCACGGCCGAGAACGGCTGAACCGCAACGCCCCCCAAGACCATCTCACCGCTCCACCACCTTCCAGACCCTCCGCGTCCCCTCACACATCACTTGGCGGTGGATTCAGGCTGAATACCACCGTATGGCGAGGCTTCGCGCCGGGGAATCGGTGCATGCATCACTGGCCAGATGACGCTGCCCCATGTTACGCATGCCATCACACCGCCAGTGATCCCGGCCCACGAAACGACGCTGGACTCGGCGACCTGTCGGTGCGGCGCTCATCGCGGCGGTCATGCTCCCCGGAACTTCGGGGTACGGCGCTCCCGGAAGGCGCGGAAGCCTTCGTCGGAGTCGGCGGTGGCGAAGGAGCGGACAATGGTGACCGCTTCGTTTTCGAGTTGGGCGTCCAGGGACTGGCTCATACCGTCGAAGACCAGACGTCGGCACCAGCCGAGGGCGAGGGTGGGGCCAGAGGCCAGGCTGTCAGCCAGCTCGCGGGTGCGGGCTTCGACCTCGTCATCGGCGACGACCCGGTTCACGAGCCCCCAGGCTTCCGCCTCGGCGGCGGTGAAGATCCGGTTGGTGTGCACCAGTTCGAGCGTGCGGTGGAGCCCGATGATCCTGGGGAGCAGCCAGGTGGCTCCACCGTCCATGGTGATCCCGATCCCGGTCCAGCCCAGACGGAAGCGCGTCGACTCGGCGGCGAGGACGACGTCGCAGGCCGCCAGGAGGGACAGCCCGCCGCCGACGACCGTGCCATGCCCGACTCCGACCACGGGCACCTCCAGCCGGGTGAGGCGGGTGATCGCCTGGTGGAATTTCGTGACGAGATCCCGGATGAGTGGAGGGCGCTGATCGACGGGGTGGTCGCAAAACATGTCGACGTTGGCGCCGAAGCAGAAGTGCTTTCCGTCCCCCCGCAGGACGACGGCGCGCACATCGGGCTCCGTGGCCAGCCGCGTGGTGGCCTCGGCCAGTTCGACCAGGAGCTCGGCGGTGAAGGTGTTGCCGGCGTCGGGACGGTTGAGCACGAGCTCGGCGATGGGCGGGCGGACGTCGCAAATGATGGTCTGGAAGGTCATGCCGCTTCTTTACCGCTCTTCCTGGGCGCTCGTCTCGCCGGGCAGGAATCCCGACGATCTCACGATGCCACCCTTCGTCCGGACGTCAGTGGCTGGCGGCGCCGGAGGAGCCTCACGGCGAGGAGCACGACCCCCACCGCGCCGAGGACCGGAGCCACGACCAGCGGCACGAACGGGGTCCCGGAGCCACCGCTCCCGGGGCGGGGAGCCTGCGCCCCTCCGGTCACGTCGAGCGCCTGGCCGGACTGCAGGGCAATGTTCCACGTCTTGGTGAAGGGAAGGGCACGCTGACCGCCGGGGATCTCGCCGGCGGTCAGCGTGATCGCCCACTCCCCCGGCGCCACCGGAACCAGGCCTTCGTAGCGGCCGTCGTTGCCGGGATCGGACAGGGCCACCGGCCCGAACCTCGCTCCCGACGTCCCCGAGCCACTGGCCTCCACCGCGAAACCGGGCTGCGGGGCGCCGGAGTCCGCGTCCCGGACCATCACCGTCAGCGACCACGCCGTTCCATGGGGTTCGAGGCGGGCGGTGGCCACGTAGAGCTGCGCTTGACCGGCGCCGGAATGCGCCCCCGCCGCAGGGGCGAACGTCAGGCCCAGAGCTACGACGGCGACGGCGGCCGCCGCCACTGCCGTTCTCATCGTCGGATCCTCCTCTCCGTCACAGGCGCGCCGCTTCGACCAGCTCGTGGAAGTACTTGAGCAGCGTCACGCAGATCCAGATACCGACCCCGCCGAAGCCGATGACCACGGTCGCGAGCCGGACGCCGAGCGGCGCCCGCCGCTCGATCTCGAGCGCCGCTTCGGCGACAGCGACGTCGGTCTCGGGCCTCGTCTTCACGAGGGTCTGGCCCGCGCCGCTCCCGGCCCTGAGCCGGTCCGGATCGTCCCAGGGCGAGATCTCGGCCGGGCGCGCCCTCCGGCCCCCCGGCGCGGGGGTTGCCGACGGATCGAAACCCAACCGGAGTTGGCGCCGCGCCTCCCGGGCGAGCACGACGGCGGCCACGAGCATGGAGGCATAGAGTCCCAGCTTCGTGGCCAGGGAGAGGAAATAGGGCTTGCCGTAGGGCAGCGCGAACACGCCCCGGACGGCGGAGGATGAGAACGGCGTCTTGTAGGCGGTCTGCTTGAGCATGAGGTAGACGCCGCTGCCGATGGTGAGAACAGTGGCGGTCCACAGGCTCTTGAGCACGACGTCGAGCCGGTCCTCGAAACGGCGCAGGCCGGTGGTGGACAAGCGGCGGCGGGCGCCGGGGTGAACAAGGAGGGCGACGAAGGCCAGGCAGGCCAGCCACAGGGCGGCCGCCGCCGAGTGGGCCCAGAGGATGACGACCTCGCCGAATCGTCCCTTGACCCTCTTGGCGGTGGGATTGCGTGCGTTCCCCAGGGTCCCTCCCCGGATGTCGTAATCCGCCTTGGCCTGCGCCAGCGTGATCGGAGCCTGGCGCTTGTCGATCCTGGGCCGGTTGATGACCACCTGGAAGGTCCAGAGCCCGCCGTGGTCGACGATCACGGTGCAGGCGTAGACCCCCGGAGCCGTGTGGGGGTCGTTGTCGCGGATCTGACCGCAGGGATAGGTGATCGTCTTTTCCGCCTGACCGTTGGTGGCGAAGGCGACGACCTCGAAGCGATCCGCCGGGGGGCTCCCGGTCTGGTGTTCGGTGATCGTCACGACGAGGTTGACGGAGAGATCGGCGGCCACCAGGGTTCGCGGAGTGAGATCCCGGTCGATGCGGACGTCGAGAGTGTCCGTTTGAGCCGTGGCCGCGCTGGCGAAGGGTGTGACGACCACGACGGCGCAGAGCAATCCCGCGGCCAGGAGGCGGGGAGCCCAGGCGCTGATGATTGGCGGAGTGTTCATCGCACAGTCCCCTCCTGGACGTCCCAACGGCCGTAGTGGCGACTGACAGAGATCCGAGCGGAGTGGAGCTTCTTGTCGAACCATTCCTGGAACAGAGCTTGCCGTTGCTGGTCGGCGAGGTAGGAGGTGAGTTCGCCTCGGACCTGGTCGAATGACAGGTGGGGCAGCTCCTCGCGGTGTTCCACGAGCACCGAGACCCATCCGTTGGCACTCACCTGGATGGGCGCGCTGACCTCGGCGAGGGGCAGCTTTCCGACGGCATCGAGGACGGGCCGGGGTAGGGGCGAGACCGGGGTGATGTCGACCGTTCCCGCCTGCAGGGTTCCGAGCTCGGTGGCCGCCTGCTCGAAGGGCTCTCCCCGCTGCACCCGCGACCCCAGTTGGCGGGCCGGATCGGCGGACGTGAACTCTGCGACCTTGGCCGTGATCCGCCACGAGCTGCCGTTCAGTGCCCCTCGGCGGTCGTATTCCCGCCGGAGATCCGCGTCCGAGACCGAGACGTTGGGGAACAGCTTCTCGGCCATCGCCTTGCTGAGTCGCCCGGCCTCGATGGAACGGGTGAGGTCGGAAGGCCGCAGACCGGCGAGCTGAAAGGCCCGGAGCGGCAGCTGGGTCGTCAGGGCGTCGTTCGGATCCGGCCGGGGGTCGATACCGGCCTGTTCGGCCAGATGGTGGAGGTAGGCCAGCCTGATCTGGTAGAGGAGCACGAACTTCACCAGGGTCTTGGAGGTCGCCTCCTTGTCTGCGGCCGGGCTGTGCATGTACGCATGGAGGAGTGACTGGGTTTCGGTCGAGGCGATCGGGATGCCCTCAACGACCGCCGCCACCCGGGGCGGCCTCCCCCCGGAGCAGCCCGCCGTGAGCGTCGCGGCCACCACGACGGGGACGACACAACGAGCCAGCAGTCGGGTCATTCCACCCCCGGGGGGAGCCGACCCCCCGCGTCGAGGACCTGCTGCAGCCAGGCCGGCGTCTGGTGCGTGGGCTCGTCGGCTAGCTTGCCCGCTTTCTCCTCCAAGGAATCCGTTCCCTTGATGACCTGACCGGTCACCAGCGACCGCAGATCGCTCATGGTCTGGCGGGCGACGAGGTAGAGCAGGCGCGACCCGTCGAGGCGGCGGGCGTAGAAGCCCCCGCCGCTGAAGCTCGGCGCTCCCAAGGCGACCTGCTGGCGGGCGCCCCGGTCATCTTCGACGTCGACGACGACCGGGGGGTCGCGCAGCCCGAACTGGGGATCGGCGGGGTCGGCCATCAGGCTCCGATAGGCCCGCAAGGGCAGGAGCCGGTCTTCAGCGGCCAACAGCAGGCTCGCGGCCTGCGGTGGAGTGCCGGGGGCCGGGGACCAGCCGCCGTCCGTGCTCCGGCGCAGCTCGACCCGCCGCCCCCCGGATTCGACCATGAGCCGGCGCACCTGGGAAGGGCGCTCCGGAATCACCGCCGGCAGCGTCTTCCTGCTGGGGGAAGGCCGGAGCAGGAGCGCCCCCCCAATGAGCGGGGCGATGACGGCAAGGAAGACGGCGAGGCGTTTCATCCTCGTTTGAGCCTGAGGATGGAGAGTGGGAGCGGGACGAGGACGGCGAGGCTCGGGAACACGATGCCCTGGCGAATGAGCCGGTTCTTTTGCGCCTCGGTCAGGACGACCTTGGAGAAGCCAACGGCCGGGCGGACAGCCGCCACCAGGTCCTCGGCGCGGCCCACCCATTGCACGAGAGCGGTCACGAATTCCCGGTTGCCCATCATCTGGATTCCACGGTTGGAGGCGACTTCGACCCCGCCCAGGAGCCCGACACGGCGGCGGACGACCGATTGGCTTCCGGCGGCACCGGTCAGCCGGCTGGCATCGCTGATCGCCGCCAGCATGAAGGGACCCTTGCGGTAGCCGGTCCAGCTCTTCGCAGTGGAGCGCACCAGCGGGCTGATGCTCAGATCCTCATCCGAGGGTGCCGTGCGGTCCACCGGGGCAGCGTTGCCGAACACGACGGGGAGGTTCTGCTCCCGGAGACGCAAGATGGGCGGGCTCGCCGACGGGTAGTCGAAGGAGACGACCGAGGACGGGTCGTCGGCCAGGGCGGAGAGGTCGGAGATCACACCCTGCGCCAGGGACAGCCCGAGCGGCTGGAGCAGCCCGTTGAGTTGATCCCGCAGGCCGGGGACGTTCTGGTCGGCAACCCCGTCCGCCATGAGGACCAGCCGCCCGTCGCCTCGGAGGTAATCGGCCAGCCGGGCGAGTTCGTCGGGGAGCAGGGGAACTCGAGGGCCAGCCGCCACGACCACGGTGCAGCCGGGCAGGTCCTGGTCCGCGCCCTGGGCGGCGAGGGCCAGGGGTTTGACGTCGTAGAAGAGCCGGCGAAGGTCGGCGGCCAACGCGGAGAGGCCGCTGCCGGTGTCGTCGTTGAGGTCGCGTTCCCCGTGGCCGATGGTGAAACAGGCCCGGGGTGTGGGCGCCCCCGACAGCCGGTGGAGGGCACTGGTCAGGGAGCCCTGGTCGGCGCTGTCGAGGATTTCGTGGCGGTCGCCGACTTCGACGAGCACCTGCCCGTAGAGGGAAATGCCGGTCTGGCGGGCCAGGGCCGGCTGGGCGTCGGGGTCGATGATCTTGAGGCTGATGGGGGCTCCGGCGGCCCGGTACTCCTTGACCAGGCTCCGGAGCTTGTCGGCGTCGTCGCTCAACGGCTCGGCGAAGCCGGTGAGGCGGATGGGGCCCGACAGATGGTGGAGCACCTGGCGGCTGAGGTCGGTGAGGGTGTGTTCCCTGGCGGCGGTCAGGTCGATCTTTCCGTCGATCTTCTGCGCCAGGGCGGCGCCGCCGCTCCAGGTGACGAGGACCAGGCCGAGGACGGCGCCCCGTGCGATGACCGATCGGAGGGCGGCCGGTCCGGGCCGCTCCCGGTTGAGGGCGTAGACGGCAAGCCCGAGGCCGATCAGGGTGACGAGGAGGAAATATCCGACGTCTTCCCAGTAGATGGCGCCCCGGGGGAAGGACTCGAAGTGGGTGGCCGGGCCGAGGGAGCGGAGGCTGTGGCCGACCCAGCCGGGGGCGTACTCCAGGATCCACAGGAACAGCAGGAGCCCGAAGCCCAAGAAGGCCGCCGCGGTCGGAGAAGCGGCCTGCGCCGAGACCATCAGGGCCAGGGCGTTGAAGGCCATCACCATCAGCAGCAGGCCGATGTAGCCGCCGGCCGTCCGACCCAGCTGGATGGATCCCACCCGGGCGACGAGGCGGTAATAGATCCAGATCACACTGGCCAGGATCGACACGAAGGCGGTGTTGGCAACGAACTTCACGATCACGACCGAAAGGCGCGACACCGGCCACGACAGGGTGACGTCCAATGCTCCGCTGCGGCGCTCCTCGGCGAAGGACCGCATGGCGACGATCGGGATCAGCACCAGCAGGGTGCTGGCGATGTTGGAGTAGTAGCGGGCCAGGTCGGGGATCTCGGTGGAGATCAAGATGTTGACGAAGAAGATGCCCGAGATGATCAGGTAGGCGGCGGCGATGGCGTAGGTCTGCGGAAGCCGCACGAGGGTGCGCAGCTCGCGTCGAAGCAGCGAGAGAAAGGTCATGAACCGCCCACCACCGCGTCCCGAAAGGCCCGTTCGAGCGCGTCCTCCGTCGGCTCGACCCCGATCACCGTCCATCCGCCGGCGACCAGCTCGGTCACGAGTGTGCCGACGTCAGCTTCGCTTGTGGCTTCCACCACCAGCAGGTGCTCGCGCTCGTCATCCTGGCGATGGAGGAGGCCCACGCCGGGCACATCGGCCAGCGGTGCTTCTCCGAACCGTCCCTGGACCCGGACCCGGAATTGGAGTCGGCCCCCGTCGGCTGCGACCATGCCGGCGGCCGAGCCGTCGTAGACGACGCGGCCGTGGCTCATCACGATCACCCGGTCGCACAGCAGCCGGGCTTCGGGGAGCAGGTGGGTCGAAACCAGCACCGCCCGGTCCCGGGCGGCCTCCCGCAGGACGCCCCGCAGATCGATGACGCTCAGCGGATCGAGGCCGGCCGAGGGCTCGTCGAGGGCGATGACCGAGGCGTCGCCGAGGAGGGCCTGGGCGAGGCCGACGCGCTGCCGGTACCCCTTGGACAGGTTGCCGATGATCCGGGCGCTCACATCGCAGAGGCCGACCTGACCGAGGACCTCGTCCACGGCCCCGGCCCGCCGGGATCGCGGCTGCACCTTGATCTCCGCCACGAAACGCAGGTACTCCCCGACCGTCATCTCCAGGGGGAGGGCGACCCGTTCGGGCATGAACCCGATCCGGCGGCGGGCCTCGCGGGGCCGGCGAGCCAGGTCGACGCCTTCGATCCGGATTGCACCGGCATCCCATCCCGACAGACCGGCAATGCATCGAAGCAGGGTCGTCTTGCCCGCCCCGTTCGGCCCCAGCAGGCCGGTGACACCGGCGGCGATCTCCACGCTGACGTCGCGGACCGCGGGGCGGGACCGGTAGGACTTGCTCAGGTGCGAGACACCGACGAGCGCGCCGGCCCCGGCCGAACCGGCCGGCGACCGGCGCGCCGCTCGGGGGTCGAGAGCGGAGCTTCCCAGGGGGGAGTTCGTGGGATCGCCCGCTCTCGAACCGACTCGGTCTCCCGACGTGGCGATCATCGATTCGGGCCTCAGTTGGGCCTCGGGACGATTCTTCCGGTCATACGGGTGAGACCGAGCCGGATCCCCTGCGCTTCTCCGATCCCGCCCTTCCGGGCACTGAACCCCCAACTGGCGTCCAGCACCGGCATCTCGACGGCGTCACGGCGCTGCACTTCGTCCTTGAAATAGCGGGGCTCGAGGAAGTGGAAGCCGTAGGTGCCGATTTGCTGGAGGGCGGTCTCGTGGGCTTTGGACTGCTCGTTGAACTGCTTGGCGAAGTCGGACCCGGCGACGTTCTGGCCGGCCAGGACGATGCCCTTCCCGCCGCTGGAGGCCACTTCGGACGTCCCGTTGGCCAGGCCCTGGACGACCAGGCGGTAGGAGATCACCGGCTGCTGCGCCGGTCGCCATTCGACCTTGAGCCAGCTTTCGAAGTTGCGGATGGTGCTGTCTCCCAGCTTGACCCCGTGGAGGGTGGCGAGGGCCTCGGTGACCACCGCGTCCTCACCCGGCACCCGGACGCTGGTGCTGTTGCTGGTGGCCGACTCGATCGTCAGTTGCGGGTTGACCGCGCCTCCCCAGGTGGCAGTGGCCAGACCGGACTCTGGGGTCTGGCACTGGGCCACAGCATGCGGCCCGCCGGGGAAGGTGCTGAACTCGGCCTTCTCGGGCCGGCTGCCCGGCGGGTTCGCGGCGTGCATCCGGGTGGGGTTGGCGTACTGCGGGATGCCGAAGGACAGGTAATCGTCGATGATGAGGCCCAGGTCGTAGATGCCGGCCAGGTCCTCGCAGAACGGCGAACCCGGATTCTCGAGGAACACCAACGTCGAAGGCGACCCTTGGGTGATCTCAGCCGGGATGTGTTCGTAGAACTCGATCGGCCGGCTGGTGGTGGTCATGCCGTAGAAGACGTCGCTCTGCCCCGCCATGGCGGGGGACGCTTCGACGACGCCCGTGGCGAGGAGCACGACGGCTGCCAGCGCGACGCTCATGCGGGGAAGGCGCTTCGACCGGATCACTGGATTTCTCCTCTCATGACACGCCGGTGACGGCACCGACGCCAACCTGCCAGGCACTCCCGGAGACGAAACGGCCCTTCTCCAGCAGCAGCTGCCGATCCGAGTACCGGGCCATCCTCTTGGTGACGTGTTCCTGGTCGACCACCAGCAGCGCCAGTCCCTGCTGGCGCAGCCTCCCCAGCGCAGCGAGGAGCGAGTTGACCACGATGGGAGCCAGACCGAGGGAAAGCTCGTCGACGAGCAGCAGCTCCGGTCGGGACATGAGTGACCGCCCGATGGCCAGCATCTGCTGCTCTCCGCCGCTCAACGAGCCCGCCCGCTGTCCGGCCCGCTCGGCCAGCTTGGGGAAGAGCTCGTAGACCCGTTCCATCTGGGTCGCCAACTCCCCCGTCGGCACCCCGTAGCCACCGGCCACCAAATTCTCCCTGACGGAAAGGGTGGGGAAGATCCGCCGGCCTTCGGGAACCATGGAGATCCCGGCGGCCACCCGAGCGGCCGGCGATTCGCGGGTGATGCGTTCCCCCCGGAAGAAGACCTCCCCGGAACTCACCGACGTGGTACCCAGGATGGTTTTGAGCAGTGTCGAACGGCCGGCGCCGTTCGCGCCCAGCACAGTGACCCAGTCGCCGCTGTCCACCTCCAGATCCACGTTGAACAGGACGGGGAGTTGGCCGTAGCCGGCGCGGATTCCTCGCACCTCAAGCATCGACATCGATTCCGTCCTCCTCCTCGTCCTCCTCGTCCTCGTCGCTGCCCAGGTACGCCGCCCGAACCTCGGGATCGACCGCGATCTCGGCGGGAGAGCCGGCGGCGATGAGCCGTCCCTCGTTCAGCACGTAGACGAGGTCGCAGTTCTCGAGGACGGCCCGTACGTAGTGCTCCACCAGCAACACCGTGAGGCCGAGGTCACCCTCGAGGCAGCGGACGAGGCCGAAGAGATGGGCTGCTTCCTCGGCGTCGAGGCCGGCGGCAGGTTCGTCGAGGAGCAGCAGGCGGGGGCCGCTCATCAAGCTCCGGCCGATCTCCACCCGACGTTGCTTCCCGAAGTCGAGTGACGCCACCGGTTCGTTCCCCACCTCGGACAGGTCGAGGAGTTCAACCACCGCCCCGGCGGCCGCCCGCGCCCGGCGCTCCCCGGCCCGAACCCCGCCCAGACCCAGGATGGAGGCGGCCACCCCACCGGGGATCATCTGGTGGGCACCGGCCAGGAGGTTGTCGATGACCGAAAGCTCGGCGCTCACCCGGTTGGCCTGGAACGTCCGGGACAGCCCCAGCTTGGCCCGGTCCCAGGCGCTGGTGTGCGTGATGTCCTCGCCGAACAGATCGACCCTGCCCTCATCCGGTGTCCGCAGACCATTGACCACATCGAAGAGGGTGGACTTCCCGGCCCCGTTGGGCCCGATCAGTCCGACGACATGCCGGGACGGCACCGTGATGGAAACGCCCGTCAGAGCCCGCAGGCCTCCGAAGGAAACCGAGATGTCCTGGGCGGAAAGGGCCACCTCGACATCCGATGGCGCCGGGAGATAGGCCTCCAGCGTTTCCAGTGCCCGGCTCTCGTCGGTCGGCTCGATGACGGCCGCCCGGCTCATCGCTCCTCCCCACTGAAGGCGAAGGCCTTCTCCTCGTCGAGCGTTCGGCCCGCTCCGTCGCGGACATCGAGCTCCGCTGTCGCCCGTTGGCGCCTCCGAACCCGGAGGAGATTGCTGACCACCCCGCTGATCCCGCTCCGTCCGGCCAGGGTGCCGGCCAGCAAACCGGCGCCTCCCAGGATCAACGGCGAGATGTGCCACGGTTCCAGCGCCTGGGGAGCCAAGCCGAACGCCACCGCCACCAGGACCACCCCGAGCAGGCACTGGAACCCGGCCAGCACCGGAATCGCCAGGTAGAACAGGGAGTTGAGGGACAGGTAGCTGAGCGGAGATGGGGGGGTGCCGAACAACGGAGCAGTGAAGGCGCCGGCCACGCCGGCAAAGAAACCGGCCACGGCGAAGGCGAACATCTTGTAGCGCCAGGGGGAGATCCCCACGCTGGCCGCCGCTTGCCGGTCCGTCCCGACCAGCATCAGAGCCCGGCCGTGGCGGGAGGCCCGCAACCGGGCTAGGAGCAGCAACATCACGCCCAGCACTCCCAGGCACAGGAAGAAGAACGCCCGGTCGCTCACGAAGCTGATGCCGATGATCTCCGGTCGGGGCGTGCTCAGCGGCCGCAGCCCCCCGGTGAGCTTGCGCTCGACGAAGACGGTCTGCTCGATGGTCATCTGCAGCGCCAGCGTCAGGACCAGGATGTAAATGCCCGACAGTCTCACGGTGGCCAGCGCCACCAGCAGCGACAACAGGACCGCGACCACCACGGCACAGGCGACGGCCAGCAGGAACGGCCAGCCCCACCCGCCCTGCGAACGGTAGGCGTAGCCGCCGACGTAGACCGCGGTCCCGGTCAGTCCGGCCTGGACCAGGGACATCTCCCGCGCCCAGCCCACGACCGCGGTGAGCCCCAGGGCGGAGATCGCCAGCAACAGGGCCACCGTGGTGGTGAACACCCAGAATTTGGCGGCGAAGAGGCCCCACAGCACCGCGGCGGCGGCAACAGCGGCGTAACCCATCTCGATCGGACCGACGGTGCCCCGCGGCCAACCGGCGCGCCGGAGGAAGCTGGTCGTGCGAGGTACGTTCGTCGTGTTCATCACAGCCCCGTCGCCTCGATGGCCCGGATAGGCCGGAACCGGTTGATGAGGAAGACGAGCGCAAAGATGAGGCTCGTCAGGATCACTTCCCTCAGGCCCCGCTCCATGGCGCCGAACACGCCGGCGGTGAGCATCGTCTCCCCGATCCCCAGCAGCAGGCACCCGGCCAGGGCCAGCGACAGGCTGGTGAACCCGCCCAGTACGGCCACCACCAGGGCCCGGAGGAAGATCAGGAGGATGCCGGGGGCGGACGTTCCGACGGCCGAAGCCAGCAGCACACCGGCGAGCGCGGCCACACCGCCGGCGAAGCCGTACACGCCGACGCCGACCCGGTTGAGGGGTATGCCCAGCCACCAGGCGGTCTCGACGTCGTCGGCGATCGCCCGGACATACGTGCCGGCTCTCGTGCCCCGCAGGACCAGCGTCAGCGCCACCACCAGCGCCACGAGAATGACGATGGTCGCCACCTGGTGGATGGTCACCACGACACTGGAGATCCGGAAGGTTCGGGTCCCGAAGGGGCTCGCCACCCGGCGCTCCTCCGCCGGGATGATCGAGACGGCGAAGCCCGTCAGGAGGAGTAGGCAGGCGAGCGAATAGGTCGTGAGCATGATGCGGGGCCAGTTGGCCATGCGCTTTCCCGTCACCGTCAAGCCGTAGATCGATCCGAGCACCGTTCCGGTGGCCACCACCACGAGCATCGCCGGGATCCGGCCCATTCGAGGATGAGCACCGAAGTCGGCGATGTCGACGTAGGCCAGCCAGTAGTAGAGGAACGTTCCCACGAAGGCGATGCCGCCCATCACGAAGCCGATCGTCCGACTGACGCGATAGGTCAGGACGAGCGCCACCGCCAACAGCCCGTACAGCCCCGCGGCGGCGACGCCCAGGACCAGGCCAGGGACAATCCGATCGCCGTTGAACGCCACACCGACCAACTCGAACATGACCTCGTGTCCCTTCATCCCTGCCCGATCAGGTGAAGATCCGGAGTGACAGGCCGGACCCGGGCCGCACCTCCTGCGCCTGCCTACCCGGGCCCGGCCGTCTCCTTGCTGTCTCAGTCGAAGGTGTCGTTGATCTCGAACTGCTCAGGAGCAGGTATCAGGCCCGGGGACAGGCTTCCGTCCTTCGGCGCTCTCGTGTCGTGGCCGATGTACTTGTACATGTACTCGTGCCGCGAGGCGGTGCCTTGCCGTCCCCGCTGCGACGGTTCCCACAGGAACTTCTGGTCGAGGCCCGGTCCGGTGTCCCATTCGTGGCTGTAGAGCATGTCTCGCAGGCCGGTGCGGGTCAGCTTGGGGCCGAGTGCCTTCATCGCCTCCATCGCCGCCTCGGCGCCGAACCACTGTCCCTGCACGACGTGGTGGTTCAAGCCCTCGTTGTCCGGGGTGAACCTCCTCGCCCAGGCCATGAAGTCGGCGCCCCACAGCTTGTAGGTCGTGTTCGTCCAGTAGCCGTGCTTGGCGGGATAGTCACCGATGAGTGATCCGAGGGCCTCGAAGGCCATGTGGTTGCCGCTTATCCCCTTCGGGGGCCAGTAGTCCTGCTGGGCGGCGTCAATGAAGAACCGGGCGGTCACCCCGGGGTGGGTCGTGTAGTGGAGGATGTGATCGGGGTTGGCGGCCCGCATGGCGACCACGTGGGCCGAGGCGTCGGCCATGTCGAAGCCCACGTTGATCCGCTGGACCATCCTGGCGCCGGCCTTCTGCAGGACCGCGGTCGCGGCGTCGCACGCCGACTGCATCTCGGCGTTGTTCAGGCAGTACAGACCGAACGTCTTGGGTTTGATGTGGTCCACCACCCACTGCGCGTTGGCGTGGGCTTCGTGTTCCATCCCCATGTGAACCGGGAAGGCCCAGGGGTTGTCCCACTCACTCTTGTAGAGGCTCGCCGACCCGGTGATCCAGGGGATCTTGTCCCGCTGGTCATCGGCCTGGAGCTCACCTTCGGTCCAGGTGGCCCCGCCCATGAAGGCGAACAGCTTGTCCTGCTCGACCAGCTTCTTGTAGCAGGCCCGGGACCGGGCCGGGTCGGGGAAGCCGTCGTCACAGTCGATGTACTTGATCTTGCGGCCGTAGATCCCCCCGGCGTCGTTCATCTGCTGCGCGACCGCCGTCACGACCCGGTACATCGGCGGGATGAACAGCTTGGCCAGCGGCATCCCGTACATGTAGATGGCCCCCATCCGGATCTCGCTGTCGGTCACGCCGACGTCGGTGGCGCCGCCGTTCCCGCCGGCGGGGGCGGGAGCCGGAGCGGCCACGGAGCCGGGAGCGGGATTGGGTGTCGGAGCGGCGGAGCCATGTGGAGCCGGTGCCCCACTCGCCGACTTCGCGGCAGGCGTCGCGGCGGCCGCCGCCGCCTTCGGACTACTCGCCGTCGCCGCCGTGGCCGGGTTTGCTGCCGTGCTGCCGGCTGGAGCGCTGGCGGCCCCGCTGGGCGTCGCGGCGGGCGCCGGCGCCGCCGCCTCCCCCGCGCCGCTGACGGGAGCGGCAGTGCTGGACGCCGCTTCGGTCGCCGGCGACGACGGCGCTGCCTCCGGTTTGGGAATGGGACTGCCCGCCTGTGTCTTGCTCGCGCCGCCGCCCGAGCATGCCGCCAGGATCATGGCGCCGGACAGCGCCAGTGCAGTGAGTGTCGGTATGCTGCGTTTCGCTCTCATCAAACGAGTACCTCCCTGTGTGGTTCTGACGCTCGCTCAGCGGCCGACGAAGACGGGCCGACGCCGTTCGACGAACGAATTCACCCCCTCTCGGGTGTCGGCCGTCCGGGACAGTGCGACGATTCCTCGTTCCTCGAGGGCCAGACCGGCGGCGAGGTGGACTTCGAGGCCTTCGAGGATGCATCGCTTGATCTCCCCCAGCGCCAGGGGCGGCAGGGTGGCCAGCTCGGCTGCCAGCCCCCTTGCCCGACCGTCGATTTCCTCCGGCTCGCAGGCTTCGGTGATCAGGCCACAGCGTTCCGCCGCGTCGGCGTCGATCATCCGGCCCCGGAGGATCAGGTCGAGCGCGGCCGCCCGGCCCAGCAGGCGGGCCAGGCGCTGCGTCCCTCCACCGGCGGGGAGCAGGCCCCACCGGACTTCAGGGAGGCCGATGGTGGCGGTGCCTCGGGCCATGATGCGGAAGTCGCAGCACAGCGCCATCTCGCAGCCACCGCCGGCGGCGTGGCCGGCGATGGCGGCGATGGTCGGAGCGGGAATGCGCTCCCAGGCGTTGCCCGCCTCCTGGAACGCCCGGGTGGTGGCGACCATGTCGTCCCAGCCATTGTCGAGCATCTTGAGGTCGGCACCGGCCATGAAGATGCCCTCCAGGGCACTGCGGAGGATCACCGCCCGGGGCGGCTCGGGTCCGGAACAGGACACGGCGACGGTGCGCAACTCGTCCATCAGCCCCCGGTTGAGGGCGTTGGCCGGCGGGCGGTGCATGGTGACGACGACGATGCCGTCGCCGCCAACCTCGACGTGGAGGTACTGCCCCCCCGCCGAGTGTCCGTTGCTGCCGTTGCTCACACGCCCCCCTTGTCCGGCTTCTTCAGTCGAGGCTCATCCAGACGGTCTCCGTTTCGGAAGATGAGCACAGCGCTTGGAGCCCGTTGTTCTCCGCGGGGACGGGATCAGCACGGCCACGAACGTCTTCCCCCCGGTGGGCCCTCCACCCACCTCCGGCTCGAGTTGAGCACAACCGGTGATTCCGGCACACCGGTGCCGGGGGCCACGAGACCGGGCAGTGGGCCAACCACTGGCCCGCCGGAGGACACGCCTGGCCCTGCCCGGGTCAGGACGAGCTCATTCTCCCTCGACGGCTGGGGTGGGGAGGTCGTCGAGAAGGCCGCATCGTCCAGCGAGGGCGGCGGCCTCGTGGCGGTTGGAGGCCCCGATCTTGCGCAAGAGGGAGGCCACCAGCCGCTTGATCGTCCGCTCCGAAGAGTAGAGCCGCTCGCCGAGTTCGGTCGTGTCCAATCCGAGCGCCAGCAACCGCCACAGCTCCCGTTCCTCGTCGCTGAGCTCCTTGAGGAGCATTCGGCTCGGCCGCGCCCCGCTGGCCAGCAACGCCTGCTTGAGCTGCTCGGGCATCACGGAGATGCCGATGCCCAGGGCCAGCAGCGGCGGGACGAGAGTCTCGGGGGTGGCCGACTTCAGCATGAACCCGTTGGCACCGGCCTCGAGGGCGTCGATGGCAAAGTCGACGTCGTCGGTCCCGGAAAGGGCCAGCACCCGTACCTTCGGATAGTGACGCTTCACCGAGGCGATCGCCTCCAGACCGCCGGGCGGGGGCATTGACAGGTCGATGATCGCCACCTGCGGCTGGCAGCGACGCACGAGCTCCACCGCCTTGTCAGCCTCGGCGGCTCGCCCAACGACCTTGACGTAGCCGCTGGAGGCGGCGTTGAGGATGAACTCGAGTCCGGCGGAGAACAGCTCGTGGTCGTCGATGATGACGACGGTCAGGGGATTGTCGGGGGTGACGGAGGCGAAGGCGATCCCCTTCGGGCTGGCGGCGTTGTCGGCCACGGCCCCCGCTCACACCCGACTCGGTGACTGCCGCTGTGTCCGTTCGATCAGCGGCTGCGTGACCTTCACGACGAGGCCGCCGCCCGTGCGGGGGCTTGCTTCCACTGAACCACCGAGAGCTTCGGCCAACTGGGCGACGATCCACATGCCCAGCCCGGACGATCCGCGCCGCTCACCGAACCCGAAGAACTTCTCGAACGCCCGGTCGGCCACCTCGCCGGGCATACCGGGCCCCCGGTCGAGGACGCTGAGCTCGACCATGCCGTCGCGCCGCATCAGCCGGACGTCGATGGGCGCGTCCAGCGGTGAGTGCCGGGCGGCGTTCTCCAGCAGGTTGGTCAGGATGCGCTGTGTCTTGTCGGCGTCGGTACGGATCACGGCCAGGTCCACCTCGGCGTGGACGTTGACGCGCTGGGGGGCGATGCCCACCGCCCCCGTCGCCACCTTGACCAGCTCGGAGAAGAACACGTCGCTCAGCTGGAGGCTCCGGTCGGGCCCGAGCGACTCGGTGAGGGCGACCTCCCGCACCGACACCAGCAGCGCGCTCACGTGGTGGGCGTGCGACTCGATGAGCTGGAGGGCGTGGCGGCGCTGGTCCTCGTCGAGCTCGGGTTGCTGCACGAGCACGCGGGCCAGGCCTTCGAGCGAGGTGATCGGGGTGCGGAAGTCGTGGGCCACGGCGTGGAGGAAATCGCGCCGGGCCTGCTCCAGCGCCTCGAGTCGCTGGCGCAGCTTGCGTTCCTGCTCCAGGCGCCGGTGCTCGGCCCGGGCCTCGGCCTCGGCCCGGCCCCGCCCCGCCCTGGCCTCCTCGGCGATCTGGGAGAGGCTCCCGGCCAGGATGGCGGCGAAGACGCAGAGCCACGCCCACCAGATCGCCGCCGGCACCCGCTCGCTGTACGCCAGCGCCGGGCGGGGGACGCCGAGGATGATGGCGGCCAGGACGACCCCGATGCCACCGGCCACCACCAGCGCCCGCCGGAGGTTGAACCGGAGGGCCACGGAGATCACGACGAGGAGCAGGATCGGGACGTAGCGGCTGTTGGCCGCCCCGGTCACGGCCGACACCGCCAGAATCACGCCGGCGTCGGCGATGGTCAGTGTCCAGGCCAGCCAGGCCGGCTCGATGTCGGTCCGGGCCGCGATCCGACGGCCGACGGAGAAGACCACGCTGGAATAGACGACGGCGTAGACGTTGGCCGCCCAGGCCAGGGCGGGATAGACCCGCAGCGATTGGTCCCCGAGGGCCAGCAACAGGAGCATCGACGGGGCGATGGCCACCCGCACCCAGGCGATGAGCCGCTCCCCGGCCATGGATGCTCTGGCCGAATCCGTTCGCATTCGCCCGTTCGGCAGCCCGTCGGCCGTCATCCGCCCCCCCGGCGTTCCGTCCGGAAAAGTCTAGGCGTCGGAATTCGCGCCTGTCGTGCCCAGCCGCTCCCGGAGGGCGAACTTCTGGACCTTGCCGGTGGCGGTCATCGGCAGGGCGTCGACCACCTCCAGGCGCTCGGGCAGCTTCCACACCGCGATGCGGCGATCGTGGCGGAGGAAGTCGGCCAGCTCCTCCAGCGCCGGCGGTTCCCCGGCGGGGACGACGAAGGCGCAGACCCGCTCGCCGAGGATCCGGTCGGGCATGCCGACCACGGCGACCTGGCCGACCTTGGGATGGGCGAGGAGATGGTCCTCCACCTCCCGGGCGCTGATGTTGCTACCGCCCCGGATGATGATGTCCTTGAGGCGGCCGGTGACCCGCAGGTAGCCCCCGGCGTCGAGACGGCCGCGGTCGCCGGAGTGGCACCAGCCGGCGGCGTCGAAGGCGGCCGCGGTGCGCTCGGGATCGCCGAAGTAGCCGAGCATGACCGCCGCACCGCGCTGGACGATCTCGCCCTCCTCGCCGGAGGACAGTTCGGTGCCATCATCGCCCAGGATGGCCAACTCGACCGGGGCGAGCGGCCGCCCGTCGGAGCTCGACGACCGTTCGACGGGGTCGTCGGGCTCGCACATCGTCGAGAGGAACGTCTCTGACCGGCCGTAGAGGCTGAGGAGGTGGCAGTTGGGCCACACGGTCGCCATGCGGTCCACCATCGTCGGCGGGACGGGCGCGCCGCCGCAGCCCCAGGCCCGCAGGGTCGAGACATCGTGGACCGCAGGGTCGTAGGCGTCGAGGGCCATCTGCACGAACGGCGCCGCCGTCACGGTGGCGTTGCAGCGGTGCTCGGCGATGCGCCGCAGCGCCTCCGCCGGGTCCCACACGTCGAGGTAGTGGGCCGCCGCACCGGCCAGCAGCGGCGCCCCCACCCCGACGGCGAGGCCCGTGGCGTGGGTCACCGGCGAGGGCATGAAGACCGTGTCGCCCGGCCCGACGGCGAGGATCCGGACCAGCTCCCGCAGCGAGGTGCCGAGGGTGTTGAAGGTGTGCCAGCAGCCCTTGGGCCGAGCCTCGGTCCCCGAGGTGAAAATCGCCAAGTGTCCGTCGTCCGGCCCGGGCGGCACCCCGAGGGCGAGGTCGTCGGGAATCTCCGCTCCGGCCTCCGGCCGACTCAGCTCGGCGAGGGCGACCTCACCGGCCCCCGGCTCGCCACGAGCCACGATCACCAGCTCGACGGACGGGCACTGCGGCCGGATCTCCCGGATCATGGCCAGGTGATCGAAGTTGCGGAACACCCCGGGGGTGACGATGGCCCGGGCGGCGGCGAAGGAGGCGATGTAGGCGACCTCGTTGTGGCGGTAGACGGGCATCACCGGCACCATGACGGCCCCGATGCGGGCCAGGGCCACGTAGGCGAGGGCGTACTCCCGCCAGTTGGGGAGCTGGACGACGACCCGGTCGCCGGCCCGGATGCCCCGCCGGCGCAAGGCGGCGCCCAGCCGGTAGGCCTGTCCCCGCAGCTCGGCATAGCTCAGCGAGCCGTCGCCGTCGGACACGAACGTGGCGTCGGGCTGGCGCTCGCACCAGCCCTCCAGGAAGTCGGTCAGCACCTCGTGACGCCAGAACCCCGCGTCATAGAAGGACTTGACCGCATCGGCGGTGTGCCGGTCTCCCACCTGGGGCGTCCACGGCTCGGTCATCGACTCCTCCTCTACATCATCGTGAAGCCGCCACTCACCGACAGGATCTGGCCCGTGACCCAATCCGACAGCGGGGAGGCGAAGAACAGGACGCCGTTGGCGATGTCCTCGGGCCGGCCGAGACGGCCGAGCGGGTAGGCCTTGGCCAGCTTGGCCTCGCCGCCGGCGCCCTCGATGAAAGCCGCCGCGCCGGGGGTGTTGGTGGTGCCGGGCGACACGCCGTTCACGGTCGTGCCGGCCCGGCCGGTCTCCTTGGCCAACGACTTGGTGAAGCCCACCAGGGCCGCCTTGGCCGCGGCGTAGGCCGTCATCCACGCCTCCCCCGTCCGGCCGGAGTCGGAGATCACGTTGACCACCCGGCCACCCGAAGACGCTGTGAGGTCGGGCAGCGCCGCCCGGGTCATGTTCATGGTGCCGGTGACGGTCACCGCGAAGATGCGCTCGATCTCCTCCGGCGTGGTGTCGGCGAAGAGCTTGATGACCCAGGTGGCGGCGTTGTTGACCAGGATGCGGACCGGTCCGAACTCGGCGCGGACCCGGTCCAGGCCGGCGGCCACGCTCTGCGGGTCGGCCACGTCGAGGGCCACGGCCAGGGCCTGCCCGCCCGCCTCGTCGATCTCGCCCGCCACCCGCTTGGCGGCGTCCTCGGCCAGATCGGCCACGGCCACGGCGGCGTTGGCCCGGGCCAGCAACTTGGCGGTGGCTTCGCCGATCCCGCTGCCGCCGCCGGTGACGACGGCGACGCGGCCGTCGAGGTCGATGGTCACACCGCCCATGGTGACCTTCATCCTCCTCTGTGGGTTGTGGCCACCGCCAATGACTCGGGAAGCCCGAGTTCGGCCCGGACCTCGGCCACCGCTTCGATCCCGGCCTCGGGGCTCCCGGCATGAGGCACGAAGCTGAGCGTGGCGCACCCCGTCTCGACATAGGGAGCGGCGAAGGCCGCCACCTCGGCCGGCGTCCCGCATGGCGTGTAGCGCTCGAACGTCTCGAACGGCGCCCGGTAGAGCCCTTCCATGACCGGCGCCACGCGGGCCCGGGCCTCCTCCCGGTTGCGGCCGAAGCCGCACCAGAACGACATGCCATGCTGCCACTCGACCCCGTCGCGGCCGACCTCGGCGGCGTGGCCGGCGATCGTGTCGAACGCCTCCCGGCACCGCTCGACGGACATCCAGATGCCGAGCCAGCCGTCGCCGAAACGCCCCGTCCGCCGCAGGGCCGCCCCCGACCGGCCGGCGATGACGATCGGGATGGCTGCCGACGGTACGGGCCGGACCGCGGTGGCGTCCTGGTGGAAGAACTCGCCGTCCAACGTCACCTCGTCGCCGGCCAGCAGCCGCCGCAGGACCACCAGCGCCTCGTCGGTACGCCGGCCCCGGGTGCGGGGATCCACCCCGCAGGCCTCGATTTCCCGCCGGTCCTCGCCGCCCACGCCCACCCCGAGCGTGATCCGCCCCGGGGCCAGCTGCGCCAGCGTCACGAGCTGGCGGGCCACCGCCACCGGGTGGCGCAGGGCCAGGAGGTAGGCCGACACGTAGGCGCCGATCCGGTCGGCGGCGGCCAGCACCGACGCCGCCGTGATCAGCCCGTCCGACCCCCAGCCGTTGTGGAACGTGATGTGGTCGCTGAGCAGGAGGTGGGCGACACCGGCCTCCTCCATCAAGGACAGGAGCCGCCGCCGACCGGCAGGATCCCGGGCCGCCCACTGGTCGGGCAGGACGCAGACCCCCAGGCGTGGATGGTGCATCGGGCGGCTCAGCGCACGTACGGCGCGAAGTCGGGCGTGCGCTTCTCCATGAACGCGGTGACGCCCTCGACGGCCTCCGGCGACTGCACGAACACCTCGAGGCCGGTGTAGGCCACGTTGGCCAGACCGGCCTGGTGGGCGGAGTCGGCCCCGAAGATGTTCTTGAGGAAGGCGATGGCGGTCGGGCTCATGGCGGCGATCTCCCGGGCCCACTGCTTGGCTTCGGCCAGCAGGTCGGCGTCGGGGACCACCTTGTTGACCAGCCCCCACGTCTCGGCCTGGCGGGCGTCGTACTGCCGGCAGAGGTACCAGATCTCCCGGGCCCGCTTCTCCCCCACCACCCGGGTCAGGTAGGCGACGCCGAGGCCGGGGTCGAAGGAGCCGACCCGGGGGCCGGCCTGCCCGAAGCGGGCGCTCTCGGCGGCGATCGTCAGGTCGCAGACGACGTGGAGGACGTGCCCACCGCCGATGGCCAGGCCGTTCACGGCCGCGATGACCGGCTTGGGCATGTCACGGATGACCCGGTGGAGGTACTCCCCTTCGAACATCCCGCTCTTCGTCGGGCCGTAGTCGCCGGTCTCGGCCCGTTGCTTGACGTCGCCGCCGGTGCAGAATGCCTTGTCGCCGGCGCCGGTGAGGATGGCGACGCGCCGGGACTTGTCGGCCCAGACCCGCTTGAAGGCGTCGATCAGCTCCTCGATGGTGTGCCCGGTGAAGGCGTTGTAGCGCTGCGGCCGGTTGATGGTGATGACCGCCACGGGCCCGTCGGTTTCGTAGAGGAGGTCGTCGTAGACGACTTCGACGTCTTGGACCACTGCCACGGGGATCCTCCTTGTGGTTGACGGGCACCGGCCCAGGCCTGCAACTCGCGGATCTTCGTCCAGCCGCTCTCGGTGCCGGCGTCGATGCCCGCCTTGCGGGCGTCGTGGATGCAGTCCACCGGGCACATCGGGATGCAGAACCCGCAGTCGATGCAGTGCTCGAGCACGATGGCGAACCGGCCGGTGAAGTCCCCTTCGATCTTGTAGATGGCGTCGACCTTGCCGGGGCAGGCGTGCTCGCAGGCTCCGCACCCGATACAGGTCTCGTCGATCCAGAAGTGCCCGATGCGGGTGCGGGCCACGGCCCTACTCCCCGAGGTCGGGGTAGCGGGTCGGCACGTGGACCGAGGCGTTGACGAACTCCTGCAGGCTCTGGTTGAACCGGAAGAACATGTCACGCCCGAGTGGGTCGTCGGCCCACACCCGGATCGGGACGCCGGGCAGGCTGAGCCGGTTGAGCGAGTGCTCCAGGTCGGGCCGCCCGCCGTTGTCCCGGATGTTCTCGATCATCTCCTGCCACACCTGCGCGTCGGTCTCCATGATGAAATCGGCCTGGAAGCGTTCGTCCTCGGTGATCTCCCGGGCCTCGACCATGGAATAAAGCTCGAACCGGGTGAGGAAGTGACGGTCCGTACCCCGCCCGTCGGCATCGATGACGGTCCAGACCACGGTGACGTCGATCGGGCCGATGTGCTCGTGACGGGCCCGGTACTCCTCCATCACCCGGCCGAGACGCTCGAACCACCCCACCGACGGGAAGTCGACCGTCGTCGTGGTCGCCATGCCCATCAAGCCACCTTCCAGGGCAGGTCCTCGTAGAGCGTGCAGGTGTCGCGCCGGTCGAAGCCGGCCCGGTCGCAGCGCTGGAGGTACTCCTCCCGCACCACGTTCCACAGGAAGGCCACACCGTCCATGCCCATGTCGATGTCGTCGACGCTCCCGCCCATGAGGATGGCGAGGGGTTCGAGGACGGTGGGCTCGAACAGCATCGCCTCGATCATCGGCTCGGTCATGTCGGCGTAGGCGTGGAGCATTTCCTGGGCCTTGGCGGGCTCGGGATGGCTCTCCAGGTAGTTCTTCATCTCGATGGTGCCGAAGGCCACGTGGCGGGACTCGTCCTGGAGACAGAGCCGGAAGATCTCCCGGTCGACGTGCGTCCGGGCCAAGAACTCGCCGGCCCGGAACAGCGACAGGATCATCCCCTCACCCAGGAGGTTGAGGAAGAAGCTGCCCCAGGTGTGGCTGGGCGTGTCGAGGAGCAGCTTGCCGGCCCACTCGAAGTTCGGCGTGACGTGGAGGAGGCCACCGCCGCCGGCCAGGGCCCGCTTGCGGAACACCTCGAGATGGCGTGCCTCGTCCATCACCTGGGTGGCCAGGAACGTCTTGATCTCGTGGAACTCGTTGGGGATCCGGCACAGCCACTTGGCCGGAAAGTCGCCGGCGGTGAACTCGATCTCGGTGAGGAAGGTGGCGAACTGGCAGGCCGCCTTCTCCAGCTCCTCCGACACCGGCTCCAATTCCGTCCATGGGACGTCCTTGGTGGCGTTCCACTGCCGGAACTTGGCCTCCTCGTAGAGGGTGGAGACGTTGTCGGCCCAGACATCCCACTTCTCCACCAGCCGGAACTCCGGCAGGTCGGGGAGGCGGTCCCGGTACGGCTCTCGCACCGCGCCCCGGGGCGTCATGTTGCGGTACTCGGCCTTCTCGGGAATGGTCCCGTAGCAGCGGGGCCGGTTGATGTCGTCATAGGTCAGGCCCCGCGACGAGGGCTTCACCTGGGTGCCCCAGTTGCTGCCTTCGGTGTCCATCCAGGCCAGGGAGAAGGACCCCCGGGCGATCCGGTCGACGTTCTGCTGATGGAACTCGGCCCACCGCTCCCGGTCCCGGCTGAACTGGGCCTTCAGGGCCTCGAGGTCAGCCAGCTCGTCGTCGTCGACCTCCTCCCAGTCGGGTACGGGAGCGACTTCCAGGTTCTCGATGACGTTGCTCATGAACAGGCTCTCCTCTGCTGGCCGGGAGTCGATGAACGGGCCGCTACACCGCGGTGATCAGGTCTTGGCGGCCCGCTCGTTCGAGTAGCTCCCGGTACCGGGGGAACAGCTTCTTGGCCACGGGAACGAGCTTGAGGATCTTGGGGATCGGGCCCTTGGCCCGCATCTGGCCCTTGGCCAGCGCCATGGACACGTTCACCTTGCCCAGCCAGAACCCGTGGGCGACGTCGGCCTTCATGAACATCTCCACCGACGGCTTCGGCCCCTCCGGCCCGTAGACGACCTTCTTGTTGGGCATGTCGACCGTCATGACCGCCTGCGGGTCCGTGTAGTGCAGCTTCAGCACCACCCCGGAGGCGGCGAACTCGTCGCCGATGACGGGGTCGGCGAAGGCTTCCTCCCAGACCTTCCCCATGAACTCGAACGCCTCGTCGGCACTGGCAAAGACCGCCACCGTCGTCCCCTTTCGGCCAGTTCCACCCTGCCGCGGCAGGCCACGACGGAGTACAGCACCGGACCCGAACCGCAGGCACCGGTCCGGGGGGCCAGCGCCGTCGGAGAGGGGCCACGACGCGCGCCCCGGGGGCCACGGTCTGGCCCCCGGCCGGGCCAGCTGCCCTCCATACTGGCGGCGTGCCCCGATTCTCGCTGGTAACGCTGGGCGCGTCGCTGCCCGAGCAGGTGTCCCTCGCCCGGCGGGCCGAGGCGGCCGGGTTCTCGGCCATGTGGGCGTCGGAGTTCTACGACCGGTCGGCGACGATCCCGCTGGCGGCGATGGCGGCGGCGACGGCGACGCTTGGGTTGGGTTCGGGGGTGGCATACGCCTTCGGGCGCTCGCCGCTGGTGCTGGCGGCCGAGGCCCGGGACCTCGACACGCTCTGCGGCGGGCGCCTCACGCTGGGTCTCGGAACCGGGACCAGGCGCATGCAACAGGACTGGCACGGACTCTCCGGCGATCATCCCGCGCCCCGTTGCGAGGAGCTCGTCCCCCTCCTGCGGCGATTGTGGCGCCTCCACGAAGGCCCCGTCCACCACGAGGGCCGCTTCTACCGGACGGTCGTCGTCCCCACCGCCGAGTCGAAGGCGCCCCTCCGACCCGATATCCCGGTCTACCTGGCCGGCGTCAACGCCCGGATGGTCGAGGCGGCGGGGGCGGTGGCGGACGGGCTGTGCGGCCATCCGCTCTTCACCCCGGAGTACGTCGCCAAGGTCGTGCGCCCGGCGCTGCAGCGCGGTGCCGCCCGGACCGGCCGGGACCCCGACCTGCCGATCGCCGGGACGCTGATCTGCGCCGTCGACGCCGACGGGGATGCGGCGCGGCGGGCGGCCGCCGCCCAGCTCGCCTTCTACCTGACCGTCAAGACCTATGACGCCATCGCCGACCTCCACGGCTTCACCGACCGGGTCGAGGCCATCCGGGCCGCCTGGAAAGCCGGTGACCACCCCGGCATGGTGGCCGCCGTGACCGACGAGATGGTCGACGTCTGGACGCTGGCCGGCACCCCGGACGCGGTCCGGGAGCAGTACGAGCGGCGCTGGGCCGGTACCTACGAGGAGACGGTTCTGTACCCTCCGAACTTCCCGGGCGCCGCCGACCCGGCCGCCATCCTCGCTGCCTTCGGGCGCTGACCGTTGCGGCCGTCGCCGGTCAGTGACCCGACGAAACGGAGTCGAGCGCGACGCCGGCGTGAGCGACGCGCTCGACGTACAACTCGACGGCCCGGGCGATCGACTCGCTGAACCGGGCCCGGCGGAACACGTCCACACCGCCCAGGTCAGGCAGCAGGTACCGGAACAGAAAGTCGAAGCGGGTGCCGCCCTCGACCTCGCAGAAGCGGTACGTCGCCCAGCAGCCGGCTACATGCGGCGTCGGCCAGTTCCACAGCTGGGCGCTCTCGAAGAAGATGCCGTCGTCGTCTTCTTCGGGTCGGCACATGTGCTCCTCGACGCTGGCGACGGCCTCCGGGGCACCGGGCGCGGTGATGTGCACCTCGTAGTAGAGGCGGGGCAGGACGTTGGTGTCGTCCCACCGGATCCGCTCCACCCCTGGCCAGTGGGCTCGGGACTGGGGCGACTGGCACCACGTCAGCATCTCGGGGAGCGTCCGTGGGCACAGCGCCCTCCGTTCCACCGTCACCAGCACGAGCGTCCTCCCCCCCGGGAACTGGCTCTCCCGTTCATCATACCGGCCGGGGTGGGCCGATTCCCGCGGGCCAACCCGCGGCCCGTCTCCGACCGCAACCGGCCCCCGCCGGGCCCGCCTTGGCCCCGGGTCCGCTTTCGGCCCTCACGCGGGGGTGGTTCACTCCCGAGGCGGACGAACCCAGGGAGAAGCCCATGACCCATCGAACGGAGATCCGGTACACCCTCGTCGGCCAGGGCCAGAACGTCGTGGAGCATGACCCGGTCGAGGGTCCCTGCCGGTGGCTCGAGACGCCCGACGACGTCATCGACTTCATCAGTGGCGACGGCGTTCAGGAGACGATCGTGATCTCCCGGGGCGGGACGACGACCTTTGTCGCCCCGGCGCTCACATCCGGTGTGCGGGGCCTCGTCACCCTGAACGGCGGCCCGGAGAGCCACCTCGGGATCGTGTCCCGGGAGTTCGGGATCCCCTGCGTGATGTCGGTCGCCTTTACCGAGGGGATCACCACCGCCGTCGGGGAGACGATTCCCGCCGACGGGACGATCCTGCGCCTCGACACCACGACCACGCCCACCGCCTCCGTCTACGTCAGGGCCGACTGATGGCCGCCCCCGAGGAGTTCGCCAAGTTCCTGGAGCGGTACCTGGCCGAGGTGCCCGGCGGCGATGAGGGTGACCGGGAGATGCGCCGCCGGATCAAGGTGCCGTTCATGGACACCACCGACGACGACGTGCGGCGCGACGCGATCGCCGACGAGGAGATCGACGGCTGGTTGAGCTACGTCGGGTGGAACCTTTGGGAACCGATCGCCAACCGCTCCACCGAGGGGGAATCGGGGCTGATCCCCCGCCAGGAGTACGAGACCATCGCCTTCGTGCAGCAGTGGGCGACCTACCCGGCGCTGTTCCGGGAACTGACCGGGATCCTCGGGGTCGACGGGATCATCGCCCTCGGTGCCACGTCCCGGCGAGAGGTCTCCACCCAGCTCAACCCCACCCGCAACTGGGCCGCCGCCATCTGCCCGCTGCTCGGCCGGGGCATCGGCGTGAGCCTCGGGCTTGAGAAGCCCGGTGACCGCCGGGCCGACGTCGAGACCCTCGTCCAGTTCGCCCGGCGGCTCCAGCACGGCACCTGGGGCGGCGGCTGCGGGTTCGTCTCCGGCCGCGGGTTTTCCCAGGCCGTCCTGGAAGACGACGTCGTCGGAGGGTTCCTGGTCGACGAGACCCGCCTCGACGACCCCGAGCAGCGCCAGGCGTTCCTCAAGTTCAACGCCACCACCGAGCTCTTCGGGTTCCTCATGTCCTACGACTGCCGGGCGGCGTTGTCCGACTCCGGGCCCTACCCGGTCCCGGGAGGCGGGTTCATGCTGGTCCGCGACCATCAGCTCCGCGAGCCGGCCTGGCCCTGGGCCCACCTGGCGGACGGGCTGCCCTACAGCATCACCGAGGCGCTCGTCTTCCGACCCACCGAGCCGATCGACGTCAAGATCAACGACATTTCCACGACGTTCACCACACCCCGGGACTACCTCAAGCACCTGAGCGGCGTCGCCGTCTACGCCCGCGACACCTGGGACACGCCCATGTCCGAGCTGCGCCGCCTGGACGCCGACGAGATGGCGGCCATCACCGACAAGGCCTCGGCGGCCACCATCGACCTCTACAAGGACATCGCCAAAAAGGACCGTGACCAGAAGATCCGCGACGGCGTGCTCGTCTACACCACGACGATGATCATGCCCTACGCCCGGGTGGCCGGGGTGTGGGACCGGTGGGTGGCCGACGGCTTCTACGAACTCCACGAGCTGACCGAGGCCGCCTGGCCGACCCTGGCCGGCGGGAAGGCCGCCGAGGTCCTCGGGCCCGTCTTCCTCCTCGGGCAGGGCTTTCCGCCGGTGTCCGATGCCGTACCCGCCTGAGGCGGCGGCGACCCGCCCCCTCGAGGGCTGCGTCGCCGTCGACGCCTCCATCTACCTGGCGGGACCGTTGGCCGGGCTGATGCTGGCCGACCTCGGCGCCGAGGTCGTCAAGGTCGAGCCACCCAAGGGCGACCCGTTGCGGCGCTTCGGGAAACGCCGCAACGGCGTGAGCCTGCTCTACGCCAACATGAACCGGGACAAAGAGGTCAGCACCGTCGACCTGAAGACTCCGGACGGGGTCGCCCAGTTCTGGCGGCTCCTCCGAGGGGCCGACGTGCTCCTCGAGAACTGGCGGCCCGGCGTCGCCGACCGGCTCGGGTTCTCCGACGCCGCGCTGGCCGACGCCAATCCCCGTCTGGTGCACTGCTCGATCACCGGGTTCGGCCATGACGGTCCCCGCTCCCGGCTGCCGGCCTTCGACACCGTCGTCCAGGCGCTGTCGGGCCTGGCCTGGTTCCACAGCCGGGACCGCCGCCCCCAGGTCCTGCGCACCTATCTCGTCGACAAAGTGACCGGCGTCTTCGCCGCCCAGGCTGTTCTGGCGGCCTTGCTGGAACGGGAGAGGACCGGGCGGGGCGGCCGGGTGGACATCGACATGCTGGCCGTGGCCGCCTATTTCAATTTCCCCGACCTGTTCGCCTCCCGCACCGCCGTCGACGACGACGAGCCGTTCGACCCGGAAGCCGAGCCCGGGGCCAACTGCGTGCTGCGCACCGCCGACGGTTGGATCGTCGTCGCCCCCACCGGCGGCCGGCACGTCGTCGGCGCCTGCCGGGCCGCCGGCCACTCGGAATGGATCGATGAACTGCGCTCGGTGCGCGACACCCGGCAGTTGAACCCGATGCTGATGTCCCGGCTCGAAAGCGTTACCGTGACCGCGCCGACGAGCCGGTGGCTCGCCGCCTTCGAGGCCGAGGACGTGCCGGCCGCGCCCGTCCTCGACCTCGACGGGCACTTGGCCGACGAGCACGTGCGCCACGGGGCCGGGCTCTACGGACTCCGCCAGGATCCCGAGCTCGGGACACTGCGCCACACCCGTTACCCAGGAGGCTTCCGGTGGACTTCGGACCCGTCGAAGATCAGGAGCTGATCCGGGAGGGGGTACGCAAGGTCTGCTCGGCGTTCCCCGACGAGTACTGGGCCGCCTGCGACGCCGAGCACCGCTTCCCCCGCGAGTTCTACCGGGCCATGGCCGGCGGCGGCTGGGTCGGCATCGCCATCCCCGAACGCTGGGGCGGTGGCGGGCGGGGCATCAACGAGGCGTCGATCGTCCTCGAGGAGGTGGCCGCCTCCGGCGCCTGCATGAACGGCGCCTCCTCGCTGCACCTGTCGATCTTCGGGATGCACCCCGTCGTCCTCCACGGCTCCGATGCCATGCGGGACCGCTACCTCCCCCGGGTCGCCTCCGGCGACCTCCACGTCGCCTTCGGGGTGACCGAGCCCGACGCCGGCACCGACACCACCGGGATCACCACCCGGGCGGTCCTCCGCGACGGCCACTACATCGTCACCGGGCGGAAGGTGTGGACGTCCAAGGCCCTGGAGGCCGAGAAGGTCCTGCTGCTGGTGCGGACCGCGCCCCGGGACGAATGCCGCCGCCGCACCGACGGCATGACGCTGCTGCTGGCCGACCTCCAGCGCCCCGAGGTCGACATCCGGCCGATCCCCAAGCTGGGCCGCAACGCCGTGGCGTCGTGTGAGGTGCGCTACGACGAGCTTCCGGTCCCGGTGGAGGACCGGGTCGGCGAGGAGGGCCGAGGGTTCCACTACCTGCTCGACGGGCTCAACGCCGAGCGGATCCTCGTCGCCAGCGAGGCACTGGGGACGGGCCGGGCCGCCCTGCGCCGGGCCGTGGGGTACGCCAACGAACGGGTCGTCTTCGACCGCCCGATCGGGAAGAACCAGGGCATCGCCTTCCCGCTGGCCGATGCCCACGCCCGCCTGCGGGCGGCGGAACTCATGATCCGCAAGGCGGCCTGGCTGCTGGACCGGAAGGAACCCTGCGGGGAGGAGGCCAACACCGCCAAGTACCTGGCCGCCGAGGCCGGGTTCGCGGCCGCCGACGCCGCCCTCCAGACCCACGGCGGCATGGGCTATGCCCGCGAGTACCACGTGGAGCGCTACTGGCGGGAGGCCCGCCTGCTCAAGATCGCCCCCATCTCCCAGGAGATGATCCTCAACTACCTGGCCGAGCACGTCCTCGGCCTGCCCCGGTCGTACTGAGGACGAGACAAGGAGCGGCGTTGCTGACGGAACGCGACGACCTGCGTCACCCGCTGTCGGGCCCCTTCGCCCGGGAGAGCCTGTTCCACAACGCGGTGCTCCCCGAGGAAGGCCTGTTCGTGTTCTTCTACACCTGGGTCGACGCCGCCGACCGGGCGGGCGGACTGTTCGCCGTCTACGACGAACACGACAAGCCGCTGGTCTTCGACGTCGTCGACGGCCTCCCCGCCGACGGCCGGGACTTCGACGACTGGGCCGCGGGCCGGATGACGGTCCGCCACACCGCCGGGCTGCAGACGGCCGAAGTGGCCTACTGCGGTGAGGAAGCGTCCCTCTCGATGACCTTCGAGGCCCTCCATCGGGCCTTTCCCTACTCCGAGAACGTCGGCGGCTGCCCGCCGTCGTTGGCGCAGGATCGCTTCGAACAGTCGGGTCGCGTGGCCGGAACCCTGACCGTCGGCCCTCGCACGGTGCCGTTCGTCACCACCGCCCACCGGGACCACTCCTGGGGCACCCGCGACTGGAACTCGTTCCATCACTGGAAGTGGTGCTCAGGCCAGGCCGGGCCCGACCTCACCTACAACGCCCTGCAGTTCCTGGCCGAGGGCCGCCAGTGGATCTGCGGTTACGTCAACCGGGCCGGGTCCGTCACCCCCGTCGTCGCCATCGACACCAACGTCACCTACGACGACGACTTCACCCACCGCCGGGCGACCATCGACCTCACCGACAGTTCCGGTCAGACCCTCCGGATCGAGGCGGAACGCTTCTCGTTCCTCCGCTTCGATCCCAACGACCACATGGCGATGCACGAAGTCGCCTGTCGTACCACCGTCGACGGGCGTCCGGGGCTCCTGCAGTTCGAGATGGGCTGGCCGAAGGCATACATCGACCATCAGGTCGCCGCCCGCCACCCGGCCTGACATGGAACGCAGCATCGGTCTGCGGCGGGCCGCCCCCGTGCCCGGCCGGGTCAACTCGTGGCCCGGTGGGGCCCGCGTGCCGTCCAATGCTTGTGCCGGTCGGCCGGCCTGACCAAGATCCCCGGCGAAGGGCGCTGCCAAACCGGCGAAGGAGCGTGGACCAATGGCCGTCATCACCAACCTTGCCCACTACCAGATGTTCATCGACGGCAAGCACGTCGACACCGACGCCTCCTACGAGATCGTCAGCCCGGCCACCGGCGAGGTCATCTGCACCGTGGCCAAGGGCTCGGTGGAGCACGCCGATCAGGCCGTCCAGGCGGCGCGGGAGGCCTTCGAGCGGGGTGAGTGGTCCACCAAGCTTCCGGAGGAGCGGGCCAGGGTGCTGCGGCGCATCGCCGAGCGACTGAACACCGAGGCGGACGAGTTCACCGAGGCGGAGATCGGGCCCAACGGCGCCACCATCCGCCAAGCCACCGGGTTCCACGTCGGGCTGGCTTCCCCCCACTTCCATTACTTTGCCGAGGCGGCCGAGCGCTACGAGTACGAACGGGCCGTCCCCACCCCGGCCTGGCCGACGCACTCCGTCAACACGATCCGCCGCGAGCCGATCGGGGTCTGCGCCGCCATCGTGCCGTGGAACTTCCCCCTCATCCTGGGCCTGTGGAAGATCGGGCCGGCCCTGGCGGCGGGCAACTCGATCGTGGTCAAGCCCGACGAGAAGACGCCCCTGTCATTGCTGCGCCTGGCCGAGGTGGCCTTCGAAGAGGGCGTCCCGGCCGGGGTCTTCAGCGTCGTGACGGGCGACGGGCCCGAGGTCGGTGCCCGGCTCGCCTCCCACCCCGACGTCGACAAGGTCGCCTTCACCGGCTCCACCGCGGTGGGGCGCCAGATCATGCGGCTCGCGGCCGGCACCGTGAAGAAGGTCTCGTTGGAGCTGGGCGGCAAGGGCCCGGTCCTGCTCCTCGACGACGCCGATCTCGACGTGGCCGTCGACGGGATCATCTTCGGCTGCATGCTCTACAGCGGCCAGATGTGCGAGTCGGGGACCCGCCTGCTCGTGCCCCGCGACCTCCACGACGAGGTGGTGGACCGCCTCGTCGAGCGGGCCAGCACCATCAAGCTGGGCGACCCGCTCGACTACGACACCGACATGGGCCCGGTCGTCTCCGCCCGCCAGCAGCAGCGGATCCTTGGGTTCCTGGAGCGGGCCCGGGAGGCCGGCGCCGCCTTCGCCCTCGGCGGCGGTGCCGCCACCGTGGAGGGCTTCGAGGGCGGGTTCTGGATCGAGCCCACCATCGTCACCAACGTCACCAACGACATGGAGATCGCCCGGGAGGAGGTCTTCGGGCCGGTCCTGTCGGTGCTGACCTATGACAGCCTCGACGAGGCGGTCGCCATCGCCAACGACACCCACTACGGCCTGAGCGCCGGAATCTGGGCCGGCGACCTGGAGCGGGCCGGTGACGTGGCCAAGCAACTCCGGGCCGGGACCGTGTGGATCAACAACTGGCACCAGGTCGACCCGGCGCTCCCTTTCGGCGGCTACAAGCAGAGCGGCCTGGGCCGCGAGATCGGGCTCGACGCGCTCGACGAGTACACCGAGGTCAAGCACGTCCACCTCGACCTGACCCAGACCAAGGACCGCCACATCTTCGACATCGTCCTGTCCACGCCCACCGGGGGCTGACCCGGCCCCGGCGACCAGGACTTCGACCATGAGGGGGACCCATGGAGGATGGAGGCAGGCTCGAAACGCAGAAGGTGGCCCTCTGGTGCAACTATGTGTTCGTCGCGCTGACAGCCATCGGCTGGCTCGGCATCGCGCACTTCATCCTGCCGGCCAGGGCTGACCTCGGTCTCGACGCCACCAAGGTCTGGTACACCCAGTCGCACCGAATGGGCGTACTCGTCGGCTGCACGATCTTCTACATCGCTGCGGGGTTGCTCACACCCGGATCCATCCAGTTCGGCATCATGCTGGCGAAGATCGAAGGACGCCGGCCGGTGATGGCCATCACCACCGCGGTGTGCGGCGTGTTCATCTCCCTCATCGTCTTCTTCAACTGCTGCGCCTGGGTCGTGGCCGCCTACCGCCCGCAGACCGGCGCCGACGTCATCCAGTCCTGGAACGACTGGGCGTGGATGGCCTTCCTCCTCGGTTGGATCTATTTGACGATCGAGATGCTCGCCACCGGCATCGTGGAGCTGATGGACCGCCGGCCCCGGCCCATGGTCCCGCGTTGGATGACCTGGTTCACCTTCGGCGGCGCAATCGCCCTGTTCACCGCGGCCGGCCCGGCCTTCACCAAGAGCGGACCGTTCGCCTATCACGGACTGCTGGCCTACTACATTCCGGTCGCCATCTGGGGCGCGTACATCAGCCTGACCACCTGGTTCATGATGAAGGAGCTCGGGCGCGAGGGTTCGGAGAGCACCCCTGGTGTCCTGCACCGTGACCGTCCAGCAGTCGCTGCCGCCGACCGAGCCCCAGCCCTGTAAGAGTCAACGCCTTCCCGGCGTTGACGGGTTCTGGGCCTTCATCGGGTTCGATTGCGTCATCTTCGCGGTTCTGTTCTTCAGCTTCCTCCAGGCCCGTCACGGGGACCCGGCCCTGTTCGAGGCCTCCCGCCGGACACTGGACTCCAACCTGGCCGGGTTGAACACCATCATCCTGCTCACCAGCTCGTGGATGGTCGCCCTCGCCGTGCAGGCGGTCAAGCGCGACGAGTTGGACCGGGTGCCCCGGTTCGTCTTCGGCGGAGTCTCCGCCGGGCTGCTGTTCGTGCTGTTCAAGTCGGTGGAGTACGGGCACGAGTTGGCGGCGGGGATCACCCCGGCGACCAATGCCTTCTCCATGTGGTACTTCACGCTCACGGGGATCCACGTCGCGCACCTGCTGGTCGGCACGTCCCTGCTTGCCTATGTGGGGACGAAGTCACGGCAGCGTGCCTACCACAGCCGCCACCGGGCCGTGCTGGAGAGCGTGGCGACCTTCTGGCATCTGGTGGACGTGCTGTGGATCGTCCTCTTCCCGCTGCTGTACCTACAGAGGTAAACGAATGCCGCTGATGCGAGAGCGCCTGACCGTCGTCTGGATCGTCCTCATCACGGCGACGGTCGTCTCGACCTGGGTCTTCTCGAGGGCCACGTTTCGTCCCCCGGTGGCCGTCGTCGGGACGTTCCTGATCGCCGCGCTGAAGGTTCGGTTCGTGATGCTCGACTTCATGGAGCTCCGTCACGCCCCGGTCCCGGTCCGGGTGGCCTTCGAGTCCTGGATCGCCCTCGTGACCTTGCTGATCCTCGGGTTCTGGTTCGCCACCCCCTCGCTCCACTGATGAGTACGACCACGACCGCCACCACGCCGCCGCCCGCGCTGGAGGAGTACACCGCCGCTGCCGAGGCGTTCCTGGCGGCGCGCTGGCCGCCAAAGGACGACGGCGGACCCCGCCCGTTCGTCTGGGGTGAGGGCAGCGACGAGATGAAGGTCTTCCAGGAGCCCGATCCGGAGGACGAGTCCGACGAGCTCGCCGCAGTGCGGGAATGGCGCCGGATGGTGTTCGACGCCGGGTACGGCTGGATCACCGGCCCGGTGGAGTACGGCGGCGCCGGTCTGCCCGACACCTACGAGAAGGCCTTCACCGCTCTCACCCGCCGCTACGCCGTCCCCGGCGACGCCATGCTCACGGTCGGTCTCGGGATGATCGCCCCGACCATCCTCCGGCACGGCACCGACGAGCAGCGCCGCCGCTGGCTGCCGGCCCTCTACCGGGGCGATCTCTTCGCCTGCCAGCTCTTCTCCGAACCCGACGCCGGCTCCGACCTCGCCGGCCTGAAGACCAAAGCGGTGCGCGACGGCGACGTCTGGCGCCTCTCGGGCCAGAAGGTGTGGACGTCGGGCGCCCACCTGGCCGACATCGGCGAGATCATCTGCCGCACCGCCGACGGCCCCCGGCACGCCAACCTGACCGCCTTCATCGTCGACATGCACGCCGCCGGCGTCACCGTCCGGCCCCTGCGCCAGATGACCGGCGGCGCCTCCTTCAACGAGGTCTACCTCGACGACGTCGTCGTGGCCGACACCGACCGCCTCGGCGGGGAGGGTCGGGGCTGGCCCGTCGCCCTCACCACCCTGTCCCACGAGCGCTCGGCCATGGGGCACTCCGCCTTCGGTGGTGTCGGCCTGCTGCGCACCGACCGGCTCCTGGGCCTCGTCCGCCACCTCCGCTGCGCCGAGGACCCCGTCGTCCGCCAGCAGCTGGCCGAGCTGCTCATTCAGCTGCGGGTGGCCCGCCTGCACCGGCAGCGAATGCAGGACCTCATCCGGGCCGGCGGACGGCCCGGGCCCGAGCTGTCGATGGCCAAGCTGGCGCTGTCGACCAACATCGCCCGCCTGGCCGAGTTCGCCGCCTCGGTGCTCGGCCCCCGCATCACCGCCGACACCGGCGAGTGGGGCACCTACGCCTGGACGTCGGTGCTCCTCGGCGGCCCCGGCTACCGCCTCGGCGGCGGCACCGACGAGATCATGCGCAACATCCTGGCCGAACGGGTGCTCGGCCTGCCGCGCTGACGTCGATCCACGGTCGCGGTCACTCGTCGTCAAAGAAGCCGAGCTGGCGCATGAGCGCGGCCGAGTCGTAGCAGGCGCACAGTTCGGTCACCCGACCGCTGGAGTCGACGGTGAAGAGATCCACACCGACGAGATCGCACCTGTTCCCCGACGGGGGGGTCCCGGCGAAATCACCGTCGTGCGTCGCCAGCATCCGCCACTGCTGGGCGACCCGACCGCCCGGCTCGTCCACCAACGGCTCGCCGATCAGCTCGAACGAGATGTCGGAGAACCCCTCCCAGCCGCTAGCCAGGAAGGCCTGGGCCCCCTCGACATCGTCGATCGGGCAGGGAAGCATCGGGTCGCTCCAGGTGAAACTGGAGGCGAAGAACTCGTCGAGGGCATGCACGTCGCGCCCGTTCCAGGCGCCGAAGTACAACTGCGGGATCTTGTCGAGCATCGTCAGCAAACCTCCGTCGCGGCCACCGGCTTACGGCTTGAGGATGATCTTCGTGGCCTCCCGGGCGGCGAAGAGACGGTAGGCCTCCTCGGCGTCAGCGAGCGGGAGGACGTGGGAGACGACCCGCCCAGGGTCGATCCGGCCCGACTCGGCGAGGCGCAGCAGGTCGTGGCGGTGGGTTATCGAGTCGCCGATGATCGGCCGGATGTCGAGCGCCTTGAGGTAGTTGTCGCCGCAGCTGATCGGCCACTCCTCGTCGACGAGCAGGCCCACCAGGGCCAGCACCGCGCCCGTGCGGCCCAGCGACCAGGCGGTGTCCAGCGCCGCCTTGTTGCCCACCGCCTCGACGACGACGTCGGCGCCCAGGAAGCCCGTGTGGTCGGCCACGAAGTCGGACGGGTCGACGGCGCCGGCATCGACCGGCACCGCGCCAAGTGCCTCGGCCTCCTTCAGCCGCTGGGCCACCAAGTCGACGGCGAACACCTGCGAGGCGCCGAAGAGCCCGGCGCACATCACGGCCAGCTGGCCGACGGGCCCCGCCCCCACCACGGCGACGGTGTCGCCGGGCCGGACACCGGCCCGGACCATGGCGGTGTAGGCGGTCGGCAGGATGTCGGACACCAGCACCGCCGTCTCGTCGGCCAACGCGTCCGGTACCTCGGCCAGCGTCATGTCGGCCAAGGGGACCCGGACGTACTCCGCCTGCCCGCCGTCGAGGCCGCCGAAGGCATAGCCCATGCCGAAGAGGGCGAAGGAGGCGCAGTTCCGGTAGTCGTGGCGAGAGCAGGGCCGGCACCCTCCGCAGGCCGTCTGCATCGAGGCGACGTACCGCTGCCCGGCCTGGACGTTGCGGAGCCCGTCACCGGCCTCCTCGACCACCCCGACGAACTCGTGGCCGAGGATGACACCTTCCTCGAAGCCCGGCATCTTCCCCTCGATGAGGTGGAGGTCGGTGCCGCAGACGGCCGCGGCCGTCACCCGGAGGACGGCGTCGGTCGATTCCAGCAGCCCCGGCCGCTCCCGCTCCTCCAACCGGATCTTCCCCTCACCGGCGTAGGCGACAGCCTTCATGCTTTCCCTCCTCCGGACGCCACGGCCTTCCCGAGGAGTCAACCACTCATCACCAGTTCACGACACCGGGACGAAGGGCCATCGCACGATGGCGACGGGCCAGCCGGTGGCCCGCCGGACATCACCATCGTTCACAGGAGCAACGGCGTCGTGGGCGGGAGCCCGCACAGCGAGCGGCCGTAGTGCTCGAGCCCGGTGGTCGGCATCATGGCGGCATGGGCGCTGAGGGCGCCGGCGTCCCGGGCGATGAGTTCGAGGGGGTCACTGTCGTTGATGGCCGAGGCGCCGGCCGCCCGCCGGATCGTCTCGACGGCCTCGGCGCAGAGCCGGGTGGTGTAGGAGACGATTCCCCAGATCCGGGGCATTTCCTCAGGCCCCCAGGGCGCGCCGGTGGCGGCGTGGTGGTCGAGGATCGCCGACGCCTCCCGCATGAGATGGTCGGTGGCAGCGATGTTGAGGGACGCCTCGGCGACCTGGAGATGCGTCACCGCAGCGTCGGACTTCCTCTCGTAGCCGGTGTAGGTGATGGGACGGCTGCCGGCCCGCTCGAGGAACGACTCCAGCGCCGCCTTGGCCACACCCGCCAGGTGCGACCCGCCGCTGGTGAACACGAACGGGACAGCAGGAATGGCGTAGAGGTGCGAGCCCTTGTTCTCCGAGCTCTTCGACCGGTTCTCGATCAGGTCGACAAAGCGAAGGACCCGGTTCTCGGGCACGAAGACGTCGCGGGCGACGGCCGAGTTGCTGCCGGTCCCCCGCAGACCGCTCACGAACCAGTCGTCGATGATCTCGAGCTCGGTCCAGCGCATGAGGAAGATGCACACCTCAGGCTGCCCTGGCTCGAACTCCACGACCGCCGGCTCGAACACCCACTGGGCATGGAGCGAGCCGGTGTTGAACCGCCACTGGCCATTCACCCGGAACCCGCCGTCGACCCGGACCGCCTGGCCGGTGGGGACGAGCGTGCCGGTGGCCCGGACACGGGGATCGGAGAACACCTCGTCCTGCACATCGTCGGGGAACTTCCCGATGATGAACGACACATCGGTGTAGATCATCGTGACCCACGACGTCGACGCGCAGCCGCGGGCCAACTCGGACAGCACCTCGTACTTCGTCAGGGCATCGATCTCGTAGCCGCCGTACCGCCGAGGACGGGTCAAGCGCAACAGGCCCGCCTCCTCCAGCGCCTCGAGGTTCTCTTCCGGGATACGACGACCCCGGTCCGTCTGGCGGGCGTTCTTCCGCAGCAGCGGAACAAGATCGGCCGCCCGCCGCACCAACTCCTGGCGACTCGGGATCTCCCGGCAGACTTCAGTCGCGGCGGTCATCCTCATCCTCTCTTCTCAGGTCGTCTCGCCCGCGCCGAGCAGCGCCTCGAGGACGGACTGGTCGGGACACGGCGGTGCTTGGGCGCCGGCGAGGCGGGCCACCATGTCGAAGGCGGCCTCGACGGACGCGCCGTCGATGAGCGGGCTGTGGGCGGAGACGATCGTGGTCATGCCATGCTTCTGGAGGTCCCGGACTGTGGCGGCGTAGCGGTCTGCCTCCACGAGTTCGAGCCACGGCGAGAGGCCGTGGAGGCCGTACATCACCATGCCGGCCCACCAGAACTCGGGGTCGAGTTCCTTGACGTGATCGGGGGGCGTCGCGCCCGGGCCGCCGGGCACCGGGGTGGCGAAGGCGTCCACGGCCCAATAGACGCCGGTCGTGGTGTCAAGCAGGCCACGAGTCGTCGGCGAGTCGTAGACCGGTGGGCGGAGGGCCACCAGGGTCCGCTCGCCGGCAGCGAAAGCGTCGCCGTGGTTCACCCATCGGCATCGTGACAGGGGAAACTCGTAGGCGTTGGCGAAGCGCTCCACCAGCGCCCAGCTGCAGACGAGCGTGGCGTTCGGACAGGTTTCCATCACCGGCCCGAGGTTGGCGGTGTGATCGGCGTCGTCGTGGGACAGGAAGACCCAGCGGACGTCCCTCGGATCCACCAGTCCGAAGACGTCCTCGAGCCAGGCGGTGCGGTTCCGCAGCGATCCGGTGTCGACGATGATCGGTTCCGAGCCGAGGATCACCGCCGAGTTGATGTAGACCGACAGCGGCTGGCCGAGAGCGTGCTGGACCTCCTGGATGAGGTACGTCCCCGGCGCGACCGGCTTCGGGGGAAGGCGGACGGGCTTCTCACCCATCAGGCGTACAAGGGGGCCAGGTCGACGTAGATCAGGTACTCCCCGATGGACTGGCCGTCGATCCGGAGGATGTTCACCGCCGGGATGGTCACCTGGCTGTCGTCGGGGCGGGTGTAGGTGACCTGCAACTGCTGGATGACCTTGTCGTCGACCGTCCAGTCTTCGAGGATCTCGTGGCGAAGACCCTTGAGCCCGGCGAAGAACTGACCGACCGCCTCCCGAACGGCGCTCCGCCCGTGGAGGGGTTCCGCGTTGCCGAAGCGGAAGTGGACGTCCTCGCTCAGATGGCTGCACCAGCCATCCACATCGAGGCGATCGGCCGCTTCGAACATGGCGCGGCCGATGGCGGTTGCGGTGATCGTCATGTCTCGTCCCCCTGAATCGATGCGGCCCGCTAGACGGTTCCGAGCACCTTTTCGAAGCGCGCCACCGCGTCATCGTCGCCGGTGACGGCGCAGGTCTGGTGGCGGAAGACCCGCAGCAGCAGCTGTGACGGCGTCAGACGAAGCGTGGCGTCAGAGCTCTCGGGGGATCCCGGAGTCACGACGAGTTGGCCCTGCCGGATCGCCACGGTCCATGGCTCCAGCGTGTCGTCACGATGTTCCAGGTCGTACTGCAAGGTGACGTCCTGCCCCGCCGCCTTCTCGGCGTCGAAGAGGAAGTTGTAGACCGTGAACGAGAACGGCACGAGTGGTTGGGCCGTCTCGTAGGCGATGTCGTCGGGCCCGCCGGTGGCGACCCGCACGTCCCAGCTGTGGACCGCGTAGTCGATGAGCTGGAACACCGCCATGACGAACGGCGGCAAGGGGCCCCCGTAACGGTGCGGGACCAGCATTGTCGTCCACTGCTCGGCGTCGAGGGCGTCGAGCTTGGCGAACAGAGGCTCTGACAGCCCTTCCAGGCGGGCCAACAGCTCGAGCCGGGGGAGGCGACGGTAGCTCTGAGCCGAGGCCGACAGGGCCTTCGGATAGGCGCCCCAGCCGAGGGGGTCACCGACGTCCCATCCCTTCTCGGCCAAGGTGAAGTAGCCGAGGTAGCTCTCGGCCACGTCCACCAGGTGCCCGACCACGTCGCGGACTTCCCACTCTTCGCAGGGCGATGTCGCTGCCCATTGCTTGTCATCCAGGCTGGTGGCGATAGTGAGCAGGTCGCGGTATTCCTGCCTCAGCAGCGACAGCAGGTGGGCTTTGCCGTCGACGCCGTCGGTGACATCCACGCGCGTGGTCATGTCATTTCCCCCCTTGGTGTGCTCCGTCGTCAGCTCAGCATGATCTCGCGGGCGGCGGGAATCGGGTCGCGGTCGGCGAACATCGGGTCTTGGTCGAGATCGCGGGGCCAGTAGCACATCTCCAGCGAGATGTTGTTCGGGTCCTCGAAGTAGATCGACATCGCCCCGAAGTGCTCGGCGACGTCGCCGACCGCCCAGCCGGCGGCCTGCAGCCGGGCCCGGACCGCGTGCAGGTCGTCTTCGGAGCTGACGGCGATGGCGATGTGATCGAACACCCGGCCGGAGGCCGGCACCCCGGAGCTTTTGGCCGGGGGAAGCTCCGCCTCCGGCCACTCGAAGAAGGCGAGCGCCGGGCCGCCGCTGGTGCTCAGGAAATAGTGCCGGTAGGGGTACTCCTCCTCCCCTCCGGTCGTCCCGACGAGGTTCATGCCGAGGATGTCCCGGTAGAAGCGGACCGTCTTCTCCATGTCGTTGGTGACGAGGGCGATGTGGTTCACCCCCCGGTACCCGACCGGCACCTCGGTCTTCAGGCGATCGGCTGCGTTCGACACGCCACACTTCCCCCCGTACTTGCACAGATCATTCTATGCAACTCTTTCAGGAGGGGTTCGCAGTGTCAAGGGCCGGCGCCGTGCGCAGCCGGCCTTCTTACATAGAATCCACTGTGTAATTACCCGAGGGAAGCGAGGACGATCGGTGGCGCATTACGAGTACCGCCGTTACGCGGTCACCCCGGGCCGGATGGACCGGCTGCTCGCCCGGTTCGAGGAGACGACCTTGGCGGTCTGGGCCGACATCGGGATCCGGCCCGTCGGCTTCTGGCAGAGCGACGTCGGTCGGTCCGGGGACCTCCACTACCTGCTCGCCTGGGACGGGCTGGACGAGCGGGCCGAGCGGCTGTCCGCCTTCCGGTCCGATGCCCGGTGGCTCCGGGCGCGGGCCGATACCGAGCAGGACGGTCCCCTCGTCCAGTACGCCGACGTCCAGCTGTGGACGCCGACCAGATTTTCAGCTCTCCAGTGACGACTCGGGCCGGATCAGAGCGCTGGCCAGCGCCCGACCGACCAACGCCCCCGCCCGCTTACCGCTGAGCCCACGGGCGTGGACGAGCACCTCCCAGCTGCCATGCCCGATCACGGCGCCGGCCAGGGCATTGGCCTGCTCGGCCGGCAACCGGGCCCGACCCTCAGCCTCGGCGGCCCGGACGATCTCGTCGATCCGACCCAGGCGCCATTGGTTGAGCTCGGCGAGGCGCCGCTCCAGGTGCGGTACACCTCGAACGGAAAGGATGCGCGTCAGGAGGATGCCGAGCCGGTCGAACTCGCCGAAGGCGGCGGCGACGAACCGGCGGATGCGTTCGTCGGGATGCCCGGCTTCGATACCGGCCGCGGCCAGCGCCGCTTCGATCTCCCCGATGATGCGGTCGAGGGCGGCTTCGAGCAGCGCCTCGCGGGAGGCGAAGTGGTTGTAGACGGTGCGCAGGGCGACGTCGGCCCGCTCCGCCACCGCTCCGACGGTCACGGCGTCGGCCCCGTCCTCCAGGACCAGGTGGAGGACGGCGCTGATGAGCTGTTCCCGGGTCGAACCGTCTCGGGGACGGAGGGCGCTGCGCCGGGGCACGGTGACGTTCTATCCGGCCAGATCGACTTCCCTCGCCGTCCGTTCGCGGGGCAGCCGGTGTTTGGCGATCCGGTTCGTCGGAGTGCGAGGGAACTCGGTCAAGAACTCGTAGTAGCGGGGGACCTTGAAGCTGGTGAGCCGGTCGGCGCACCACTGCCGCAGGACCTCGGCGGTCGGGTGGCACCCCTCGGCCGGCACGACGAACGCCTTGACCTCCTCCTCGCTGAGCGCGTCGGGCACGCCGATCACGGCGCATTCGGCCACCGCCGGATGCTGGGCGAGAACGAGTTCAACCTCGCGGGGGCTGAGGTTCTCGCCCCGCCGGCGGATGACCTCCTTCTTGCGGCCGAGGAAGTAGTAGAGGCCCTCGTCGTCCTGGCGGACGAGGTCCCCGGTGTGCAGCCAGCCGTCCTTCACCGTCTGGGCCGTCTCGGCCGGCAGGCGGTAGTAGCCGAGCATGACGGCCGGATTGCGGAGCAGCAGCTCCCCGGTGCCGCCGGGCTCCACCGGCAGGCCGGCGTCGTCGACGACGAGCGCTTCGTTCACGGTGCCCAGCCTAGGGTGCTGCCGCAGCCGGCCGATGGAACCGTAGGGCGGGGGCTCCTGACGGGGCCAGATCATCCCGTAGGGGCATTCGGAGAGGGCGTAGCCGCTGGTCAGGGTGACGTTGAAGCGCCGTTCGAACTCGAGGTGCCGGACGCGCTCGGGTGTCGGGCCACCGAAGCAGATCCTGGCGTCGTGCCGACCGTCCTGCTCAGTCGCCGCGGACTGCAGGAACATTTCGATCATGGCCCCGATGACGTTGAACTGCGTGGCCCGGGCCCGGCGGACGCTGTCCCAGAATGTGCTCAGGGAGAACCGCTCCAACAGGGTGAAGGGGACACCGAGCGAGAGCGAACCCAGTGTGGAGTAGGCCTGGGCGTTCAAATGGAACAGCGGGAGGCAGGTGAGCATGTGATCGTCGGCCCCGAGTCCGAGCCAGTGGGGGAAGCCCTCCGCCGCCATGACATAGGCCCGCTGCGACTGGACCACGAGCTTCGGCCGGCCGGTCGTCCCCGACGTCTGGATGAGGACGGCGGGATCCTGCGCCGACACCGGCCGGTGGACGCCCTTGGGCGACCGGGCCGACGTCACGTCGCCCACCGCGACGAGGCGGGGCGGCCGGGCCAGTTGACCGCGGGCCGACAGGAGGGTGGCGTCGGCGTCCGACTCGCCGACCAGCAGCGCTGGTTCGGCGTGACGCAGCGTGCCGGCGAGCTCGGGGGCCGTGGCCCGGGGGTTGAGCGGGAGGTGGAGCGCCCCGAGCTGCATGAGGCCGAACCACAAGACGACGGCCTCGGGACTGTTGGGAAGCACGGAGGCGACCACCTGGCCGCGCTCGACTCCGAGGTCAGCCAGGAACTCCGCCGCGCCGTTGGCCCGGACGGCGGCCTCCTCGAAGGAGAGGACTTGCTCGGCGAAGTGGAGCCAGGGCGAGCCGGCGCGGGTTGACGCGGCGTGCTCGACGAGCTCGGCGATGGTCTGCGGATCGGCCATCCTCAGGCGTCCGGGTGATCGGGAGGGCCGTACGGCACCCGGCCCTCGATCTCCCTCCAGACGGCCCACCCGATCGGCCGCTCCTGCTCTTCGGCCAGGTGGCCGACCATGCCCGCCGCCCGGGCGACGAGCAGGATTCCCCGGACGATCTTCCACGAGAAGCCGAGGTCCGACAGGATGGCCCCGGCGGCGCCGGCGGCGTTGAGGGGGAGCTGCAGGCCCAACCGCTTGTTTGCCTGTTCCCCGAACCGTTCGAAGAGGCGGCAGTGCGGACCGTACTGCCCGTGTCGGCGGGCCAGTGTGAACAGCACCCCGATGCGGGGGTCTTCGCCTTTGTGGATCGGATGCCCGAGGCCGGGAAGCCGGGCGCCGGCCGGCAGGTCGTCGAGGAGGCTCTCGGCGACGTCGTCCAGGGAGGCGTCGTCGAGGTCGGTGGCCCGCGCCACCCCGTCCTGCACCAGGCGTGCGGTCTCTTCGGCCACGCCCAGGATGACCCCGCCGATCCCGAGCAGGCCGGCGGCGACCGCCCCCTGGAGCGCCTCGGGGGCACCGGTGTAGGTCAGGCGGGCGGCCAGCGCGTTCGGCGTGATGCCATGGTCGGCGATCGACACCAGCACGCCGTTGAACACCGCCGATTCCTCGGCCGTCGGAAGCCGCCGGGCGACGAGCAGGAAGAGCATGTCGCCGAGGTTCGCCCGGCCAATGACGTCGCCGGACAGGTCCAAGCCCTGGACCATGATGCGGTCGACCGTCGATCCACCGACCGACGTCTGTCCGAGCCAGGTCACGCTGGCCTCCTCTCGGCGCGTTCGGAGCGCACCGTGTTGCACAGAGTATTCTATGCAACTTCACATCGTGGGGCGAAGGCTGTCAACCGCGGCGGTGGTATGGTCGACTGGTGCCCCGTCGCTATTCCACCGCCGGCCGGCAGGCGCAGACGTCCGCCACCCAGCGCCGCATCCTCGAAGCGGTCGAGGAGCTGGTCCTCGAATCCGGCCCCGACCGGGTCACGCTGAAGGCGGTGAGCGAGCGCTCCGGGGTGGCGCTGGCCACGCTGTACAAGCATTTCGAGTCCCGCACCGAGCTGCTGGCCGGCGCCTACCGGACCCTGGCCGGCGAGATCGACGCCTTCATCGAGGAACTGGCCCTCGCCGCCGGCGTCGGCGGCGAGCCGGCCGGGCAGCTGCGCAACCTCCTCGCCCGGTGCCACGACGCCCTCGACAAGGGCGGCGCCCGCCTGGCCCGCATCCCCACGATCCTCGGCGTGCCCGAGATCGAGGCCGCCCAGTCCCGCGCCGCCAAACGGCGCCGCGCCATCCTCACCGGCATCCTGCGTCCCGCCGCCGATGCCGGCCTGCTCGTCCTGCCGCTCGAGGAGGCCGTCGCCCTCGGCGTGCTGGCCACGTCGCCCGGGCTGTGGGGCGACCTCGCCGCGGGCGGGGATCTCACCCGGGAGCAGACGATCGACCTGGTCTGGTTCTTCCTGGCCGTGAACGTGTTCGGGGACGAGACCCTGCCCGTTGCCGCCGCCAAGCCCGGCCGCCGCCGGCGACCACGAGTCCGGCCGAGCTCCTAACGGAGTAGGCCGGCGGCACTGCGGCGCCACGTGTCGAGAATCGGTGCGGTCTGCACCGGTGACGCACCGTGGAGGCAGATCTCGTCGATGCCGAGCGCGAAGTATTCGTCCAGCTTCGAGACGCACTCTTCCGGGCTGCCGATCGCCGCGGCGGCTGTCATCCACTTCTCGGGGAGGAGCCGGGCGGCGTCGACGAGTTGGGCCCGGTGGTACTCCTGATCGGCCGCCTCGGTGCGCATCCCGCTGAACAGGGGGTGGCGGCGGACCTCGTCGAGGGCGGCCGGGTCCCACCCGTTCCGGCTGAGCAGCGCATCGCCGTAGCCGGGCATCTGCAGGTAGGTCAGCGCCCGGGCGTTCACGATGGCCAGGACCTCGGCCTCCGTCATGTCGGGGGCGGCCACGACGGTGTGGCAGGTCCAGATCGAGGCGGGGTCGCGGCCGATCCGCTCGGCGGCGTCATACAGCCGGTGCAGCGCTTCGCTGATCGCTTCCACCGTGAGGAAGGGCATGAACATCACGCCGTCGAAGTGGCGGGCGACGAGCTCCATGGCCTTCGGGCCGCCGAAGGCGCCGTAGACGATCGGTGGCGGGGCGGCCTGGGGTGGGTCGGCCAACCTCATGGCGGGGTACGAACCGGCCGGGCCGTCGTAGCGGACGGTCTCGCCCCGCCAGAGTCGCCGGAGGATACCGACGTAGTCGCCGATGGCCGCCTTGGTGAGGACGGGCATTCCCTGGGGCCGGAGCAGGCCGGTGAACCCGCCGCCGACGCCGAGGAGCAGGCGCTCGCCGAAGGTCGCCTGCATGGTGGCGGCGTAGGCGGCGAGGAGCAGTGGGTGCCGGGCCGGCAATGCCACGAGCCCGCTGGCCACGCCGATGCGGGAGGTGCGGGCGGCCACGGCGCCGGACAGCACGCCGAGTTCCTTGAGGTCGTACCGTTCGCTGATCCAGACCCGGGAGAACCCGGCCCGTTCGGCGTCGACGGCCTCCTGGAGCCCGACGGACGGGTCCGTGATCCGGCCGGGGAGGATGTAGGTGCTGAGCGCCTGCCCCGCGCTCATGGGGAGCCGGGGACGAGCACGAACCCGGCCGGACTCGTGGACACGTCGAGGCGGACCAGCGTGCCGTCGGCCGGGACGGTCTCGCCCCGGGCCGTCTGGACTCCTTCCGTGAACGCAACCGACATCACGCAGGGGATGCCGAACTCCCGGGAGACGATCCCGAGGTGGCTCTCGGGCGCCCCCTGGAGAGTGATCAGCCCCCGGGCTCCGGCGCTCAGGGCCGGGGCCATGAAGGTGGTGGTACCACCGCGGGAGATGACGATCGTCTCGGCGACGTCGTCGCGGGTCACGAAGTCGAGGACGTCCTCCGGCGAGTCGAGCCAGCGGACTCGTCCCTCGACCGGTTCGGCCTCGAAGGCGTTCAGGCCCTGTCCGATCTGGCGATACCCGTTGTGGTCGGTCATCGTCGCTGCTCCTTCGCCGTAGTGCCGGAAGCGAAACGGTGAACCCGCTACCAGCAGGCCCGTTCGCCGAACTTCACGAAGCCGTCGCCGAGCATGAACAGCGGCGGCAGGATCTGCATGGCGCTGCCGTTGACCAGTGGGTAGTACGCCTGGGCGGTGAGCGGGGCGATCTCGTCGAACTGGAGGTCTTTGACGAAGTGGTCCCAGACGCCCGCCTGGCGGGCGAACGGCATCATCATCTCCCGCAGGTAGACGTGCACACCGGCCATGATCCGGTCACGCCGGGAGAGGCCGGCGATGCGGCGGTACAGCTCGATCGTCGCCGTGCTGGCGGCCCGTTCGATGGCCCGCATTTCCTCGGCCTCGAGCCGCCGGACCGCCGACACGGGGGTGTCCCAGGTGTCACGGGCGTAGACGGCGACGCCGCTCAGATGCTTCAGATAGTCGCGGGGCTGGGCGAACGTCGTCCCGATGTCGTTGATCGTGACCCGGATGTCGTCGGACGGGCGGAAGAACATGGCCTGCGTCACGGCGTGGGGCAGGCCCGCCACCGCGTCCGACCACCAGTAGGCCGGCTCGTTGAGGAAGTGGTCGCGAACGATCATGAAGCCGCCGTCGGGCAGCGGATACGGCCCGGTGTCGCACAGGCCCGCCCGGTTGTCGAAGTGGAGGAGGAAGCCCAACAACTCGGTGGCGCCGTTGAAGCGCCGGAAGGTGGCCATGGCGTCGGTGGTCTCGAGGCGGGTCTCTTCGTCGCAGAACCGCTTGATCCAGCTGTCGTCGAGGACCGCGGCCTGGTAGCCCCGGGCGGAAGCGAAGCCCGGCCCTCCGCCCCAGAATCCGTGATGGAGGCGGCGCATGAACTGCAGCAGCGTGTTGACCTCGCCGATCCGGTCCCAGGGCTCGCCGATTCCGAGGGCCAGGGCGATCCCGCGGCCGATGAGGGGGCAGACCGCCGACGCCCAGATCCGCAGATGGTTGACCTTGTTGCCGATCTCCCGCCGGGGCGTCGCTCCGAGGTCGATGACGCCGTCGACGCCGAGGCTCCGGGTGAGTTCCTCGATGAAGAGGGGGAAGCGGTGCCATTCCTGGACGAAGGTGATCGTCTCGTACTCCTGGCGGGGAATGAGCCCCGACTCGCCCTCGGTGGCCCGGGCGGCCAGCTGGTCCCACAGGTTCCAACCGAGGTAGGTCAGGAGGTCGTCGATCTCCTCGGCCGAGAGGCGGTTCCGGCGGACGTTCTCCTCGGTGGTGTCGAGGATGCCGGTGGACAGGCGGCCCCGCATGATGCGGTCGCCGTCGGAGCCGGGGGCGACCTCTCCCCGGTAGCGCTCCAGGATGGCGGCGAGGTCAGGTTCAGACACTGGACTCCTCCAGGCTCGGCTGGCGATGGCGGGCGAAATCGAGGGCGATGTCGGCGATCATGTCCTCCTGACCGCCGACGAGACGGCGCCGGCCGGCCTCGACGAGGAGAGCCCGGGTGTCGACCCCGTACTCCCGGGAGGCCGCCTCGGCGTGACGGAGGAAGCTGGAGTAGACACCGGCGTAGCCGAGGGTGAGCGTCTCCCGGTCGACCTGGACGGGCCGGTCCTGGAGCGGCCGGACGAGGTCGTCGGCGGCGTCCATGACGGCGAAGAGGTCGCAGCCGTGCGACCAGCCCGACAGGGTGGCCACAGCCACCAGCGGCTCGAGCGGGCAGTTGCCCGCTCCGGCGCCCATCCCGGCCAGCGAGGCGTCGACCCGGCGGGCGCCCTCCTCCACGGCCACGACGGAGTTGGCCACGGCCAGCGACAGGTTCTGGTGGGCGTGGACACCGATCTCGGTCGCGTCGTCGAGGACGTCGCGGTAGGCCCGGACCCGGTCCCGCATGCCGGCCATGGTGATCCGCCCGCCGGAGTCAGTGACGTAGACGCAGTGGGCGCCGTACGACTCCATGAGCTTGGCCTGGCGGGCCAGCTCGGCCGGTTCGGCCATGTGCGACATCATGAGGAAGCCAGCCACGTCCATGCCGAGGTCCCGGGCCTTGGCGATGTGCTGGGCGGCGATGTCCGCTTCGGTGCAGTGCGTCGCCACCCGCACCGACGTCACGCCGTGGTCGTGAGCCCGCACCAGGTCCTCGCTGGTCCCGATGCCGGGGAGCAGCAGCGTGGTGAGCCGGGCCCGGCGGACGACGCCGGCGGCGGCCTCCAGCCATTCCCAGTCGGTGTGGCGGCCCGGCCCGTAGGTGATGCTGCCGCCGGCCAGGCCGTCGCCGTGGGCCACCTCGATCGCGTCGACACCCGCCGAGTCGAGCGCCCCGGCGATGGCCGCCACCTCCCCTACGCCGTAGCGGTGGCGGATGGCGTGCATGCCATCCCGCAGCGTCACGTCCTGGATGTAGATGCTCACGCTCATCGCATCGCTCCCGCCAGCCGCGCCTCGGCCAGCCGCTCCCCCACCCGCAGGGCGGCCGAAGTCATGATGTCCAGGTTCCCGGCGTAGGGCGGCAGGTAGTGGCCGGCGCCGGCCACCTCCAGGAAGACCGAAACCTTCCAGCGGGCCGTATCCGTCAGCCCCGGATGCAGGGCATGGAGCGGGTCGCCGTCGTCGAGGCGGCTGAACTGGACCGGCTGCTTGAGCCGGTACCCGGGAACGTAAGCGGCCACGGCGGCGACCATCCGCCCGACCGACTCCGCCACCGCGTGGCGGTCGGCGTCCTCAGCGAGGCACAGGACGGTGTCCCGCATGATGAGCGGCGGATCGGCCGGGTTGAGGACGATGATGGCCTTGCCGGCGTCGGCTCCGCCGACCTCCTCGAGCCCCCGAGCGGTGGTGACGGTGAACTCATCGATGTTGGCCCGGGTGCCCGGCCCGGCCGACCGGGAGGCGATCGAGGCGACGATCTCGGCGTAGCGGACCGGGGCCGCGGCGGCCACGGCGGCGACGATGGGGATGGTTGCCTGCCCGCCGCAGGTGACCATGTTGACGTTGCGGGCCTCGAGGTGCTCGTCGAGGTTGACGGCGGGCACGACGTAGGGCCCGACGGCCGCCGGGGTGAGATCGACGAGCCGCTTGGCGGAGTCCTGCAGGACCCGGTCGTGCTCGTGGTGGGTGGCGGCCGAGGTGGCGTCGAAGACGATTGCGACGTCTTCGAAGCCGTCCATGGCCAGGAGGCCGTCGAGCCCCGCCGCGGTGGTGGGGACGCCGAGGCGCCGGGCCCGGGCCAGCCCGTCCGACTCCGGGTCGATCCCGGCGAGGGCGGCCACCTCCAGGGTCGGTGACAGCCGCAGGACCTTCACCATCAGGTCGGTGCCGATGTTGCCCGACCCGATGATGGCGACCTTCGTCCGCTCGCTCACGTCGCCGCCGACCCGGCGGTGAGGAACCGGACCAGCAGGGAGTTGAAGTCGGCGGCCCGTTCGATCTGGGTCCAGTGCCCGCAGCGGCTGAAGACGACGAGGTCGGCGTTGGGCATGAGGGCGGCCAGGCGCTGCGAACTGTCGAGGGGGACGACGCGGTCGTGGCGGCCGTGGACCACCAGCGTCTCCGCCCCGATGGCGGCGATCCGGTCCTCGGCGGTGGCCATGCTGTCGAGCCACCGTTGGTGGGGAGCAGGGAACATCGCCGCGAACGCCTCCTGCACTCCCGGTTCGATGCTGGCCCGAAAGCGGACCTCGGCCAGTTCGTCGGTGACGAGGCTGCGGTCGAAGGCGAAGAGGTCGAGGAGGCGTCGCATGTTGGCCACGCTCGGTTCGTAGCCCCACACCGCGGCGAGGCCCTCGGTCACCGGCCACGACAGGCCGGCCGAGCCCATGAGCACCAGCCGGTCCACCCGCTCGGGGTGTTCGGCGGCCAGGCGGAGCGCCAATGCGCCGCCGAAGCTGTTGCCGACGATCGAGACCCGCTCGACTTCCAGTGCGTCGAGGAAGGCCAGCAGATGGCGGGTCCAGGTTTCCATCCCGTAGACGACGTCAGCCGGGCGGTCGGTGAAACCGAAGCCGACCATGTCGGGCGCCAGCGCCCGCACGTGCGGTGCCAGCGCCGGTAGGGTCAGCCGCCAGTTGGCGTAGGCGCTGACACCGGGGCCCGACCCGTGCACCAGCACCACGGGGGTGCCGGAGCCAGTCTCGAGGTAGTTGGTCTTGATGCCGCCGGCGTCGACGATGGCGCCGAGTTCCGGGCGGCCTCCTCCTTCGGTCATGATCCTCCTCGTGGCTCCGCTGACGCCGGGCGCGTCAGCCCATGCTGCTGCCGCCGTTCACCGACAGCACCTGCCCCGTGATGAATCCCGCCTCTTCCGCCGCCAGGTAGGCCACCGCCGAGGCGACCTCCTCGAGGCTGGCGGCCCGCCTCATGGGGATGAGGTCGAACACCTGCATCCACGAGTCCGGGCGAACCTCGGGTCCCGTGGCGAGCAGGGCCGCCACCGCCTCGGTCATCACCACGGTCGGGGCGACGGTGTTGAACGTGATGCCCTGGCCGGCGAACTCCCGGCCGAGGCCGGTGCACAGGGCGTGGACCCCGCCTTTGGCGGCGTTGTAGACGGCGTGCTCGTAGAGACCGTTGCGGACGGAATCGGCGCCGAGGTTCACGACCCGGCCGTAGCCGGCCTCGATCATGGGGGGAAGGGCGGCCAGGGTGCACCACAGCGTGGTCAGCAGGTTGCGCTCGATCGTGGTCCGGATGCTGTCCTCGTCGTGCTGGAGCGTCGGCCGGATGACCCCCCCGCCGGCGTTGTTCACCAGGACGTCGAGGCGACCCCACCGCGCCAGCACGGCGGCGACGACCTCATCGGCGGCGGCCTTCGTCGAGACGTCGGCGGTCACAGCCAGCGCCGCCCGGCCCGACTGTTCCTCGATCTGCGCCGCGGCCTTGGCCGCGGCGTCGCCGTCCACGTCGACGACGGCCACGAGGGCGCCTTCGGCGGCCAGGCGTTCCGCGACCGCCCGCCCGATGCCCCGGGCTGCACCGGTGACGCAGGCAACACGCTGATCGAACCGCATCGCTCCCGTCCTTCCCTAGAGGATGATGCTGACCTTGCCGGCCGGCCGGAGGGCGTCGAGGTCGAGGACCGCTTTCCGGTGGCGGAACCGGAGCGTGGCACCGTCCCAGCCGAGGACGTGGTCATAGGCCCCGACGTAGAGGTCGGTCTGCTCGTAGCGGATGCGGTACACGGCGAAGTTCGCCCGCACCCGGACGGTGCCGGGGTCCTCCCCCGCCGCCACCCGGACATTGCCGACGATGCGCCGGGTGCGTGAATGAGGGTTCTCGATGTGGGCGTTGCGGCTGTTGAGCCGTTTCACCCGGGCCTGGAGCCGCTCCCAGGTGTCGCTGATGAGGAACAGTGACGTCTCGGGATTGCTGTCCGGGGCGTCGGTGGCCGGCATCCGGTACGTGCCGCCTTCTTCGAACAGGCCGAGCCATTTGTCGAGACGCCAGCCGTCGAGGAGCTCCGCCTCGTAGAAGAGGAAGTCCTCCACATCGGCCCGGCTCGGCAGGGACCGCTCGACGACCAGCCCCGGTTCGACGTGGACGGTGGTCATCGCGCTGTTCCCGTCATCGCGCGCCGGCCGGTGTCGGAGTGGCGCCGACCACGGCCGTCGGCGCACCGGTCACGAGCTCGTTCCACCGGCGCCAGAACGACCGCATCTGGAGCTCGTCGTTGGCGCCGGGTGCTTCTTTCGTCATGCCCCGGGAGATGTCCGACCACTCCAGCTCCCGCCAGGTGCCGAAGCCCCGCTGGCACACCTCGAGCGCTTCGATGTCGTCGGGAGTGGCGAAGCCGCCCGGCCCGAGGAAGGTCAGGAAGCTGTCCAGGCGTCGGGCCCGCAACTCGGGGGCCTCGCCCCGGGGGGCGAGCGACCAGGCCGAGACCGTCATGTAGTCGGGCGAGACCGGTTCGAACGTCCGGATGGTGATCGACATGATGTCGTTCACCACCAGGTTGGGGAAGATCACCATGTTGCGGTTCCGGTCGGCGATTCTTTGGCCCCGCTCCTCGCCGACCCGGGCGAAGAGCTCCGCCCGCAACCGTTCGAGGTCCCGGCGGACCTCCTCGCCCCAGCGGGGTTCCCAGCGGGCGATCGGCCGCCCCCAGGGGGCGAGGTACTCGATGACGCCATGGCCGTTGCCGAGCTGGCGGGCCGTGCCCGACACCCCCATCGAAAGGTCGGTGCCGAGGTCCTTCAGGTAGGTGAAGTACGTGGCGTGGGTGGTCAGGGCGTGATAACCGTCGATGCTGTTCTCGACCAGGAGCTTCCAGTTGGCCCGTATGCTGTACTCCTGCGTGCCGCCGACGACCTCCATGCCGTCCGGGCTCTGATCGGCGACGAGGTCGAGGTACTCGGCGGCCCCGGCCAGGTAGGTGACGAGGTCCACCGCGTCCCGGTCGAAGTTGACGAACACGAACCCCCGGTAGGACTCGAGGCGGGGCGCCTCCCCGAGCACGAGATCGGCCCGGTCGAACTCCGGCCCGTAGGCCTCGTCACCCGGGATGGCCAGCAGCTCACCCGCGTTGGAGTACGTCCAGCCGTGGTAGAAGCAGGTGAACCGCTTGGCGCAGCCTTCCCGCTCCCGGCAGACCTGCGCCCCCCGGTGGGGGCAGGAGTTGAGGAACGCCCGCACCTTGCCGGCGTCGTCGCGGGCGAAGATCAGCGGGCGGCCGGCGACCGTGCGGGTCTTGAAGCTGCCCGGCTCGTGGAGCTCCGACTCGTGGCCGAGGTAGAGCCAGCACCGGTTGAAGATGACGTCCCGTTCCCGTTGCAGGATCTCCGCCGACGTCATCGCCGACCGGTGAACCTTGAACCGGCCCCGGCCGGGATCGTCCACGACCAGCGGGCCGGAATAGGTGCCGTTGGTGGATGGGTTCATGGCGTGGTCCTCCGTCGCCGCCATCGCTGCCTCACCGCCAGAGGGCGAAGCACTTGTTGGAGTTGAAGACCCAGGTCTCGACGAACTCCGACCATTCGAGGGACAGGCCGAGCTCTTCGACGGCGCCGGCGAGGCAGAACCAGTTGAGCATCTCCTGCTGTCCGGATTCCTCGATCGCCGCCAGCGGGGTGTCGCGCCAGACGGCGAAGTCGCCGGCGGCCAGCGCCTCGTAGAGCCGGCGGTCGGCGGCGGTGTCGGGCCACAGCCGCCACGTCTTGTCGGTGAGGAAGGCGTGCGACCAGCTCGACGACGCCACCAGCACGGCCCGCCAGGGACTGTCCCGCAGGATCCGGGCCACGGCCGCGCCCATGGCACTGCACCGCCGCGGGGACGGCGACGGCGGGTCGCCCTCTTCCGGCGGGACGGCGTCCTTGAACCGGGCCAGGCCCCCCTTGCGGGTGACGAGGTGCCGGCCGTAGCAGTTGACGGCGATCGGGAGGATGGGCACGTCGAATCCGGCCCGGTCGTAGTCGAGAAACAGCAGCGTGTTGAGGAAGGCGTGGGGGAACGGCTGGTCGGCCCGGGTCTGGTAGGCGTAGGCGGTGTCGAAACCGGCGTCGAGCAGACCCCGGGCGACGTGCCGGCCGACCTCCCTGGCGCCGGGGACGTCGACGGTGGTGCCCTCGTCTTCGCCCCAGACGTTGGGGATGCCCATGAAGGGGTGCAGCCAGGGCTGCACCTTGATGTCGTCGAGGGCGAGGACGCAGAAGGCCGGGACGCATTCCTCGCGGAAGTTTTCGTACTGGTCGTCGCCCCAGACGACGATGACATCGGGCCCGAACTCGTCAATAGCCCGGCGCAGCCGGCGGGTGGACTCGAGCAGAACGGCGCGGTGGCGTGCGGCGGCGGCCGTCCCGTTGTCGTCGCCATACTCGGCCACGGCCGGCGCCGGCCACCCTTCCGGCGACCGCAGCGCCTCGGGGATGTCCGGGTCCTGCAGCGTCCAGCGCAGGATGTCCGCCATGTGGTCGTCCGGCCAGGTCAACGGCGGGTAGTGGGTGAGCCCGACGGCGATCGTCTCGGCCATCAGCCGACCTCCTCGTAGCAGCTCTCGCCGAGCAGCCCGGCGGCGTTCCCGGCCGTCACCGCCCGGTAGGCGGCGTCGTCGCAGTACCCGGCCGCCCGGGCGGCCCGGATCGTCGCCCCGGGCGGCGTCTCCCGGGCGGCGAACGGGTAGTCCGTGCCGACCACGACGTGCTCGCTTCCGAACCGGGCCAGCGTGAGCGCCAGGCTCTCGGGGTCATAGGTCAGCGAGTCGGCCCACAGGCGCCGGGCGACGTCGCTGGGCCGTTCGGAAAGCCGGGTTCGCATCTTCGGCAGGATCTCGAATCCCCGGTCCAGACGGCCGAGGATCATCGGGAGCGCCCCCCCGCCGTGGGCCAGGCACACCTTCACCCGGGGCCGGGCCGACAGGACGCCGCCGGCGATCAGCTGGGCGGCCGCCACGGCGGTCTCGCAGGGCATGCCGGCCCCGAAACCGAGGTCGAGGGGCGCGAGGCGGGCGGCGTCGGGCAGCGCTCCGGGGTGCACGAAGACCACGGCGTCGAGCTCGTCGGCGGCGGCGAAGAACTCGTCGAAGACCGGATCGTCGAGGCCGCGGCCGCCGACGTTGGTCCCGATCTCCACGCCCGGGAACCCGAGCTCGGTGCGGCACCGGTGCAATTCGGTGGCGGCGGCCGCCGGCTCCTGGAGGGGAACGGCGCCGAGGGCCCGGAGGCGGCTCCCGCCGTCGGCGGCCAGACCGGCCAGGAAGTCGTTCTGGGCCCGGGCCAGTTCCACCGCCTGTTCGGCGGGGATGTCGTAGCAGAACGTGACCGGGATGGGCGACACCACCTGCAGGTGGACGCCGTCGGCGTCGAGGTCGTCGAGGCGGCGCTGCGCCGACCAGCAACGCGAGTCGATCTCCCGAAAGAGCCGCCCGCCGACGACGATGGCGGCCCGGTCACCGGAGCGTTCCACCACCGGCCACCGGCCGGTGGCGCCCGACGCCGGCAACGCCGGCAGCGCCGGCGGGATGGCGTGGGAGTGGACGTCGATGAGCCCCGGCATGGGCCGAGAATGCGCCCACCCGTTCCACCGGGGCAGAGCGGTCACCGCTCCACTTGGCTGCGGCCCCACCACCATTTCCCCCGTGGTGGTCGGCCCCCGCCGAGTGGAGTGGTCGCCGCTCCAGACACCGGCCCACCGGCTGATCCAGTGTTGGCGACACCACCCCCGGGGAGGACGAGGACCATCATGACGGACCCTGAACTGATCGTGGCGCTGGCCAAGGAGCTGCGGATCGCCGAAGAGACCCGTCAGCCCGTCGAGCCGCTGACCGAACGCCATCCCGAGCTCACCGTCGACGAGGCCTACGGCATCCAGCGGGAAAACGTCCGGGCCCGGCTCGACGCCGGCGATCGGGTGGTCGGCCACAAGGCCGGGCTGACCAGCATCGCCATGCAGCAGCAGCTCGGTGTCGACGAACCCGACTTCGGTCACCTCCTCGCCTCGCAGGCCGTCGACAACGGCGGCGCCGTCGACACCGGCGGACTGATCCAACCGAAGATCGAGCTGGAGATCGGCTTCGTCCTCGCCGCGCCGCTCGAGGGCCCGGTCACCGTGGCCGACGTCCTGGCCGCCACCGCCGGTGTGTTCCCGACCCTGGAGATCATCGACAGCCGGGTGGCCGACTGGCGGATCCGCCTCGTTGACACCGTCGCCGACGCCGCGTCCGGTGCCCGGTTCGTGCTCCCGTCCCGGCTGACCCCCCTCAGTGGTCTCGACCTTCGGCTCCTCGGCGGGGTCATGGAGATCAACGGGCGACTGGTGTCGTGGAGCTGCGGGGCCGCCGCGCTCGGCGACCCGCTGCGCTGCGTCGCCTGGCTGGCCGCCCTGCTGGCCCGCTACGGCGGCCGGCTCGAGCCCGGTCACGTCATTCTGTCCGGCGCGCTGGCCGGCGCCGTCCCCGTGTCCCCCGGCGACGTCGTGACGGCGACCTTCGACCACCTCGGGTCGACCTCCGTCCACTTCGAGGAATGAGCGGCCATTCAGACAGCCTGAAGTCGCTCAGAGCCGCTTGTTGCTGATCGCATGGAGCCGGATGTACTCGTCGACGCCGGAGGCGCTGAGCTCCCGGCCGTAGCCGCTCTCCTTCACGCCGCCGAACGGGGCGTCGAGATCCACGTTGAAGACGCTGTGCCCGTTGATGAACGTCGTCCCCGCCTCGAGCCGGTCGGCGAGGGCGAAGGCCCGTTCCTCGTCGGCCGTCCACAGTGAGGAGCACAACCCGAACGGGCCGGCGTTGGCCCGGCGGATCGCTTCGTCCTCGCTGTCGTAGGCCAGCACGGGCAGGACGGGGCCGAACTGTTCGCAGGCCACGACGTCGGACTCGTCCGGAGGGTCGAGTACGAGGTGGGGCCGGATGAAGTACCCGTTGTCCGGTTCGATGTCGGGATGGAAGGTTCCCCGCTCCTCGACGGCCAGGCCGGCCCGGCGGGACCGGTCGATCAGCCCCGTGACGGACTCGAACTGCCGGGCGTTGTTGACCGGGCCCATGCGCACGTCAGGGTCCAGCCCGTCCCCGACGACGATGTCGTCGAGGGCGGCGCGAAGGAGGTCGACCACGTCGCCGTAGAGCGCCCGGGGGACGAACAGGCGCTTGATGGCGAAGCAGATCTGGCCGGAGGTGGTGAACGCCCCGAGCACGACGTTCTCGGCCAGGTTCTCATCGACGGCCACGTCGGGGAGGAGGACGGCGGCGTCGTTTCCCCCCAGTTCCAGGGTCACCCGCTTCAGCGTGGACGCCGCCCCGGCGGCGACGGCCTTGCCGGTGGCGGTCCCGCCCGTGAGGGTCACCTTGGCGACGTCGGGATGCCCGACGAGCGCCTGCCCGAGCGCCGGTCCCTGACCGGAGATCACGTTGAGCACGCCAGGCGGGAAGTGCTCGGCGACGGCGGCCACGGCGAAGAGCATCGTGAGGGCGGCGTGGTCCGGCCCCTTGATCACCAGCGTGTTGCCGGCCAGGAGGGCAGGGCCGATCTTCATGGCGGCCAGGGCCACCGGCCAGTTCCAGGGGACGATGGCGGCGCAGACGCCGACCGGTTGTCTCCTGACCCGGAGCGTGCCGCGGAAGTCGGTGACGACCTGCTCGTCGAGGAACTCGGGATGCGACCCGTAGTAGCGCAGGATGTCGCCGGCCACCTGGATGTCGAAACCGGCCTCGACCAGGGTCTTGCCGTGTTCCCGGGTGAAGTCGCCCTGCCACTCCTCGATCCGCCGCTGCAGCTCGTCGCCGGCCTGGATCAGCCGCTCGGCCCGTTCGGTCACCGGCACGGCCCGCCACTCGGCCAGCGCGGCCCGGGCGGCAGCCACCGCGGCGTCGGCGTCCCGTTCGCTGCCCTGGGGGAAGCGGCCGACCTGCTCGTCGAGCCGGGCGGGATTGGCGGCGACCACGGTGTCGGGAAGGGAGACGGACTTCCCGCCGATGATCATGGGCGCTTCGAGCACGACGTCCTCCTGAGCTGGATGGGTGTTCCGGGTTACCGGTCGCGGACGTTGATGAGCCAGAGGAACCGCATGGTGTTGAGGTAGTGGCGGATCAGGCCTTTGATCACCACCCGGCGACCGGTGATGTCACGCAGCAGCGACCACAGCCGCGGGCCCCGCAGCGGGCCGGTGATGAGGAACCGGCCGGCGAGGCGGAGTTGCGGAACATCGAGCAGGTGCCGGCTCTCGGCGTCGATGGCCGTGGTGTAGGCGCCGTCGACCCGGTCGGTGACCACGAGACCCCCCGGCCCGGCGGTGACGGCGCACGACTCGCCGGTGTCGCTCAGGTGGAGCTTGACCGGCCGGAGCCGGGCGGCTTCCCGGGCGAAGCGGCCGGACGTGTCGCTCTCGGCCTGCTGGGACAGCAGCATGTGGACGAGGTAGGCGGCCCCGTTGGCGTCGTCGTCGGCCAGCGCCACCGTGAACCCCGCTGCGCCGGACAGCGTGGCGTCCATCACCAGGCGGTGGGGATGCGGCCCCAGGACGACACCAACCGCTTGAAGGCTTCCGCCTCCTTGATGACGACCGCCATCGGGCCCTTGCGGAGGTGGAGCCGCTTGGCCGCCATGGCGCCCACCGGGTCGAGCTTGCCCTCGCCGATCTTCTTCCAGGTGTCGCGCGTCGCCCACAGGCTGAACTGGACGTCGTCGGGCCCGAACGGCTGGCCCGGCTGCCAGCTCTCGGGGATCCCCGGGGGGACGGCCTTCGTCTGCGAGCAGGCGCCGGTGTCGGTCTCGCCCCACTCGACGACGTAGTCGAAGTTGGGTGGGTCGGCGATGAGGGGCGCGGCGACCTCCATCCAGACGTCGATGGCCTGCTCGCACCATTCCTTGGAGAACAGCTTCACTTCCGGGCTGGACATGTCTCCCCCTTCGGTCGGCGTGGTCAGTGGACGATGACGGCCCGGGTGAAGGCGCCCCGCTCGAGCTCCTCGAGGACGTCGGGCACCTCGGACAACTTGCACTCCCGGTCCATGAGCGCTCCGATGTCGAGCCGGCCGGCGGCGTAGAGGTCGACCCAGGCGGGGATGTCCCGGTGCGGCGAGAGGGAACCGGCGTAGGAGCCGGTCAGCGTCTTCTCCATCAGCAGGCTGAAGGTGTCGATGTCGGAGGAGATCGTGGCGTGCATGATCCCGACCGCCACCACCGTCCCACCGGCCCGGGTGGCCCGGAAGGCGCTCTCCAGCGTCCCGTCGATCCCGACGCAGTCGATGGCGTAGTCGACGCCCCGCCCGGCCGTGAGGGCGTCGACGGCGTCGCTCAGGTCGGTCTCGGCCGAGTTGATGGTCTCGTCGGCGGCCAGGCTCTTCGCCTTGGCCAGTTTCGGCTCGGCGATGTCGACGGCGATGACCCTGGCCGCGCCGACGAGGCGGGCCCCGAGCATGGCGGCGAGGCCGACTCCGCCGGCGCCGATGACCAGCACCGAGGATCCGGGCGTCACCTTGGCCTTGTTGATGACGGCGCCGAGGCCGGTGGCCACCCCGCACCCGAGAGAGGCGACCTCGGCCAGGGGGACGTCGGCCCGGATCGGGATGGCCGCCCGGGCGGGGACGACGGTGTACTCGGCGAAGGACGACTGGCAGAAGATGTGGTTCACGTCGCGGTCGCCGTCGTGGAGCCGAACGGTACTGTCGAGCATGGTCCCGGCCAGGGCCAGCGAGCCCGCCAGTTCGCAGGGCGACTCGCCCCGGGCGCAGGTGTAACACTGCCCGCAGGTCACGCTGATGGAGCAGATGACGTGGTCGCCGACCTTCGGGCTCGTCACGCCGGGGCCGACGGCCTCCACGACGCCGGCGCCTTCGTGGCCGGGTACGAACGGCGTGGGGACGGGCAGGTTCCCCCGCAGCATCGACAGGTCGGTGTGGCAGATGCCGGTGGCGACGAGGCGGACCAGCACCTCGCCGGCCCGGGGTTCGTCGATCTGGACGGTCCGGACGGCGATGTCGTTGATGCCATCGACGACTGCGGCTCGGATGTCCATCAGAGGGCGTCCTCCCGGCCGTGCTCCTTGAGGAGCTGGCGGTAGAGCTCGAAACCGGGCTCGAGCGCCGGCAGGAGTTTCATCGCCTTGTCGGACGGGCCCTTGATCTTGGCCTTCCCCTTCATCATGGCCACCGGGAAGTTGAGCTCGCCCTTCCAGAAGGTGTGGGCGGTGTCGGCCGACATGCGGACCTCGATGTCGACCTTGGTGTCGGGATCGAACGCCAGCACCGCCGGCGACTGCGCCCCGTCGATGGCCACGAAGTAGGCCGGGTCGGTGTAGTAGACGCCGAGCACCACGCCGGCGGCGGAGAACTGCTGGTTCGACGAGTCGACGGCGACGATGCCCTGCCACAGGGCGTCGAAGATCGCCTTGGCCTCGGCCGGATCGGTGTAGACGGCCATCGCTTGTTCCTCTCTTGGTCGGGCCCCCGCTAGGAGGCGGTGAACTTGTCGTAGTGGATGCTGACCCGCTCGGCGAGGCCGTGACCCTCGAGGAGGACCAGGGCGGCGTCGATCATGGGCGGTGGGCCGCACAGGTAGGCGTCGTGGCCGGCGATGGCGGAGCCGAGGTGCCCCTCGACCACGTCGGTGACGAGCCCCCGGTCGTGGCCGTCGGCGCTCCCGGGCCCGGCGTCGGACAGCGCCGTCACGAACCGGAAGTCGGCCAGGCCCGCTCCGGTGGCCGCCACGGCGTCGAGGTGGAAGAGATCGGCCGGCGTGCGAGCGCCGTAGAAGAAGCGGACCGGCCGGCGGTCGGCCCGCTCGGCCAGGTCCTGGAGCATCGACCACAGCGGTGCCATGCCGGCCCCCCCGCCGACCAGCAGCAGGGGCCGGTCGCCGTCCCGGACGAAGAACGATCCGTGGGGCCCGTTGACGTCCAGCCGGTCGCCGGGGCGGAGCCGGTCGAGGTGGCCGGAGAAGGCCCCGCCGGGCACCAGTTTGATCATGAACTCGAGCTGGTGCGGTTGCGACGGCGGGTTGGCCATCGAGTACGACCGGCGCACGCCCGTCCCCGGGATGCCGAGCTGGGCGAACTGGCCGGCCCGGAAGTCGAGCGCCTCATCGAGGATGAGGCGCAGGCCCACGAGGTCGTGGGTCAACCGGGTGACGGCGGAAACCTCGGCGTCGTGGTCGGCGGCGGGGATGACGGCGTCGAGGTCGGCGGCGTCGAGACCCTCGATCTCGACGGTGGCGTCGGAGAGCGGGTAGGCCGAACACAGCAGGGTGAAGCCCTGGTCCCGTTCGAAGTCGCTGAGCGAGAAGATCGAGTCGACCTCGAGGTCGACCTCACCGTCGAGGACCTGCGCCTTGCAGGTGGAGCAGTGGCCCTTCCGGCAGCCGTAGGGCAGGCCGAACCCGGCCCGGATGGCGGCCTCGAGGATCGTCTCCTCCTCGGAGCACTTGACCGTGATGTTGGCCGGCAGGACGGTGATCTCGTGCAGCGGCGTCATGTCAGTCGTCGTCGAGGACGCCGGCGGTCATGCTGGCGTCAACCCTGATCCATTCGTCGGTCATCGACGGCCGCCCGTAGTAGGAGGAGAAGATGGCCTGGAAGTCGGCCATGGTGAAGCGCCGCCCGAGCCGTTCGGCGACATCGTCGAAGCGCACCTCGAGGTGACCGGCGTCCGTCTCGAGCTTCAGGTAGGTGATGCAGTCGGTGACCCGGAGCCGCGGCCCGAGTTCCTCGCCGAGCAGCTCGATGACGGCGTCGGTCTCCTCCCCGGCCATGAGCGACATCCCCACGTCGTCGTTGGCCTCGGCCTGGGCCGGCGGGACGGTCACGATCGGCTCCTCTCTCGGTCAGGCGTGAACAGGAACGGCGGCCAGCAGGTCGGCACCGGCCCGGGCGGCCTCCTCCCGGCCGACGCTGCGGGCCTGGTCCGGCAACCCGGGGGAGGGGAGGTTCCCTTCGAGCGCCTCGAACAGGGCGGCCGCCACCGGCGACGCCCGGTCGGTCCAGGCCCGCAGCCATTCGGCCAGGATTCGCTCGTTGCCGGACCCGCCCGGACAGCCGAGCAGGAACGTCGCGAGTTCCCGGGTGGCCCGGGCATTGCGCTGCCAGTCGGCCGTGGCCGTCGCCGCGATCACCGGAACGAGGACGTCGCCGCCGCGGGCGGCGGCCAGGGAGAACACCAGCCGCCGCAGCGGCTCGCCGATCAGCGGTTCGAGGGCCAGGTTGGCGGCCACGACGATCTCGCCCCAGTCGCCGAGGGCCATGACCTCCTCGATCAGCCGCCGCACGGGCTGCCACGTCGGATTGGCCAGCCAGTGGCCCTTCCCCGCCGTGCCGTCGAAACCGGGCAGGGCCGTTTCGAGGTCGAGGCTCAGCAGCGAAATCGCCTGGGCGTGGCGCAGCTTGTCGGCGGCGTTGAACACCAGGACGCTGTTGACGGTGTCCGACAGCGATTCGCGGGCGGCGACGTTCAGCGCCCGGAACAGCCCGTACTCGAAGTGGGCGAAGGCCAGGTAGGCGCCGACGAGGCCCCGTTCCACCCACCCCGGGTCCATGGCCGCCGCCGCCCCGGTCGAGACGACCACGTCGGTCGTGCGGTCGATGGCCTTCTCCGCTCCGGCCTGGAGGGCGTAGTACGGCTTCTGCCACATCTGGTTGGGGTCCCGGTAGGCGAACCAGTCGTCGCAGCGCAGGGCGGTGCCCTCCAGGTCGAAGATCGGCCGGCCGTCGGGCCGGAGCTTGAAGTCGCCGAACGCCTGGAGGCCCCCGCCGCCGACCTGGGGCTGCGTGTAGCAGGTGACGGCCTCGTACTCGGTCAGGCGCCGGCCCTTGGGCGTCACGTACTCGAAGTCCGCCTTCCCGCCCAACTCCTCGGGCAGACGATCCGCGGTTGCGGTCATGAGGATGCGACCTCCGCGTGGCCGAGGCGGTAGGGCTTGCGCTCCGCCAGCGGGTACTTGACCTCCCAGCCGATGGACCGGATGTCGTCGATGGTCCACATCTTCTCGGTGTCGAGCGACGGCTGGCCGATCAGGGTGCGCCCGTCCTGGCGGAGCAGGCCCATCTCGACGATGACGTCGGCCAGGGCCCAGCCGTGGAACCGCTCTCCGAAGTTGACGTGGTCCCGGTACAGCTCGGGATTGCGGTGGTACATGTCCCGGCAGATGGTGGAGCAGAACGAATGGTTGCGTTCCCCGTCCCACTCCAGGTGGATCTCCGCCAGGTCGACCCGGGGCAGCGCCGAGGGCAGGAAGCACACCCGGCACAGCGGCGGGATCTCGGGGAAGGCCTCCAGCGCCAGGCTGCGGTTGGCCGGATCGGCCTTGGCCACCGCGTCCTCCCAGAACGGGCCGAAGTAGGCGTACCAGCCCGGGTAGTGGTCCTCGTACCAGTCGAAGGCCTCCTCCGGCAGGGGCGAGGCCCGCCAGAAGCACAGCGGCCAGAGGGCGTAGAGGAACAGCGCGCCGGTGTGGCCGAGCCAGTGGACGTCCTGGCGAGCCTGCGCCAGGCAGGCGGGTTGGCGCAGCCCGAACTTCTCCAGCTTGCCGAGGTAGCTGCCGGCGTAGTCGTGCCAGATCCAGTCTTCCCAGTACTGGCGGTAGGACTTCGTCGGGACGTTGCGGTCCCGGTAGTAGTCGAAGACGATCCCGAGCAGGGTGTCGAGCGGCCGGTGCTGGCGCCACATCGCCTCGTCGAGGTCCTGTTGGAGGAACTCCAGGTTGCGGTCGTCGGAGAGGACGGCGGCCAGGGTGGCGTAGCCGTTGGCCATGTGCCGCCCCTCGTCGGACTGGATCGACAGGAACAGGCTGGGCAGCACCGTGTCGCCGCTGCGGGCGGCGACCTCCGTCATGGCCACGAACAGCGGGTTGGTGTAGGCCGTCTCGGCGATCACCTGCAGGTTCAGGCAGTTGACGATCGGGTCGTTGGAGGCGAACGTCGACAGCCCGGCCCGGATCGGCATGAGGAACGGGTTCCACTCCCGCGTCCGGGCGCTGACGTTGAAGCCGGCCGGGTCGTGGTAGTGCTTGGCGTAGTAGCGGCACAGCCACGTCTCCGACTGGGTGTGGCGGACCTCGTCGAGCTCCTGCGCCAGGTACCCCTGGCGCAGGGCCGAGTTCTCCACGGTCTCGCTCAGCATCATCATGCACTGCATGGCGTAGTACTCGCCGTCCCGGGCCGCGGGAAGCAGGGGCTTGAGCGCTTCGGTGAAGGCGGGGTCCGCCTTGTTGACGGCGTCGGTGCGGGCGAGGACGTCGAGCAGGCTGCCGTAGGTCCGGTCGTCCTTCTCGGCCTCCATGGCCAGGAAGTCGCGCAGCAGCTGGCGGAACGGGTCCTTGGTCTTGGCCGGGATCCGGTACTTCGTGGCGTAGCGCTCCGGGCGCTCCACGTAGGTGGTCTCCCAGTCCAGGCTCTTGACCCGTTCATGGGCCTGGATGAGCGAGCGGGTCATGCGTTCTCCCGTCGGTGATGGTCAGAGCATCGAGGCGGTCGCCCCGAGCGGCGTGTACCGGCCCGGCCGCCAGGGCTCGGCGGTCGCCGTGTGCAGGGTCGTGTAGGGCTTGCCGAGTACGAGTTCGTCGGCGATTCCGGTCAGGAAGCAGGGATCCTTGGTCCAGAACTTGGGGCCGATCTGCTGCGGGGTCACCGGACCGTTGTTGATGACCTTCTGCCGGGCGGCGTCCCACTTCCAGGTGCCGTACCAGGTGGCCTCGTTCCCGAGCTTGCAGCCATTCTTGTGGTAGCCGATGATCGGCGGGCCGATCCCAACGTCGACGTTGAAGCCCTTCTCGTAGATCCAGCGCAACACCGCGTCCTGGCTCAACTCGCCGTAGCTGTCGGCCGCCCCCTGCAGGGCTTTCATGGCGTACACGGCGGACATGTACATCGCAACGGTGGCCGGCGAGTTGGCGTCGTCGATGTTGGCCAGACGGGGCTCAAAGTTGCGGAGCGCGTCGAGGTACTCGCGGTGCGCCGGCTGGGGGGCATTGAAGCGGGGCCGACCGTCAGGCAGGTCCCCGGGGCTTCCGGCGATGACTCCCGCCATGGAGGGTCCAGCCTGCGACGAGATCGGCCCCATGCTGGCCACCGGCCCGCCCTGCATCTGCGGCTTCCAGCCGAGGCGGTCCTCCGCCGCCACGCAGAGCAAGAAGGCGAACGACTGGAAGTCCCAGAACTCCACGCCGGCCTGGCGGTACTTCAACACCAGCGGGCTGCAGTCTCCCTGCGACAGGTTGAGCGGGTCGATGAAGACCTGCTCGGCCCCGGCCGTCTTCCAGTAATCGGTGATCCACTTGGCCGTCTCTTGGGTGTTCAGTGCTTCGGTGTCCGTGAGGACGGCGACCTTCTTCGGGTGGAAGTGGAAGTACTGCGTCGTGGCCTGGGCCAGTTGGGCGTTCCAGCCGATGAAGGCCGACCCGGCCGGGAAGATCGTCGGGTACTTGGAGGAGAAGGCCCGGACGTTGCCGCCGAAGGTGAAGAACGGGATGTTGTTCTGGGTGACGTACTCGTTGGGGGAGTCGACGAGGAAGGCGAAGATCATCGCCACCTTGTCCCTCTCCCAGAGGCGCTTCACGTTGGCCAGGGTCTGGGCCGGGTCGAAGGCGTCGTCGTAGGAGATGTACTCCAGCTTCCGTCCGGCGATCCCGCCCCGGGAGTTGACCAGCTTGATGTAGGCGTCGACGGCACCGGAGCCTTCCTGGCCGAAGCTGGCGGTGATCCCGCTCATCGGGAACGTGCCGCCGATCTTGATCGTCGTGTCGGTGATGCCCTGGCCCTTCGAGACCACCGGCTTGCCCGGGGCCGCCGGTGTGCCCGGCGTGCCCGGAACGGCCGGTGCGGCCGATGGGCCGCCGGGCCTCGCGGCCGACGGGCCCGCCGCCGCCGCCGACCGCGCCGGTGCTGACGGGGTCCCGCTGGCCGCCACCTTCCCCGCGGGAGCCGCCGAGGACTGGGCCGGGGCCGAACCCGGTGCGGCGGCGGCCGGGCCGGAGGCGGCCGTCGTCGGCGCCGGCGTGGCCGAGGCGGCCGAGTCGGCGTCGGTCGACCCGGGCGTTGTCGCCGGGTTCGAGGCCGCGGACTGGTTGCCGGCGTCGGGCTTCAACAGGAGGTTGCCGCTGGAGTCGCCGCTGCCGGGCTTGGCGGCGGCACTCCCCTGCCGGTCGTTCTTCGTCCCGCAGGCCGAGGCGGCGACGGCCAGAACCGCCACCAGCGCGACCGCGCGAAGGATCCTCTGTCGTGACAACACTGCTCCCCCTTTTCGAAGTGGTGGCGCGTGGAACGATGCGTGTGGGGTGCGGATGGTTCTCCGATCAGCCGACATAGGCGGAGACGACTTCGGGGTGGTCATGGAGCTCATGGGCGTTGCCGCCCAGAACGAGCTCGCCCTTTTCGAGGACATAGGCCTCGTCGGCCATTTCGAGGGCGAGCCCGACGTACTGCTCGACAAGCAGGACGGTCAGGGCCCGCTCCTCCCGGCAGAGCACGGCGAGGCGGTCGTAGAGCTGCTCGATGGCGATGGGCGACAGGCCGAGCGACGGTTCGTCGACCATCAGGAGCCGGGGCCGGGCGACGAGCCCCCGGGCCAGGGCCAGCATCTGTTTCTGACCGCCCGAGAGCGTTCCCGCCGGCTGGTGGAGAAACTTCTGCAGGACAGGGAAGAACTCGAGAACCCGGTCCATCTCCGTCTGAAGCTCTTTCCGGGGGAGCCGGCGGAAGTAGGCGCCGGCGGCGATGTTCTCGGCCACCGTCAGGCCGTTGAACAGTTCCCGACCCTCCGGCACGTGCGCGATGCCGAGGCGGGCGATGGCCTCCGGGCGGCGCCGGTCGATGCGGGTGCCGTCGAAGGACACCTCGCCGGCCCGGGGATGGAGGAGACCGGAGATCACCCGCAGGGTCGTGCTCTTCCCGGCGCCGTTGCGGCCGAGGAGGGCGACGGTCGTTCCTTCCGGGACCGTGAACGAGACCCCCCGCAGGGCTTCCACGGAGCCGTAGCCGGCGGTGACACCGCGGACCTCAAGCACCGGAGGCCCGCCTCGTCCCGAGATAGCTCTCGATGACCCGGTCATCGGAGAGCACCGCCTCCGGGGGCCCGTCGGTGATGATGCGTCCCTGCTCGAGGACGTAGACCCAGTCAGCGAAACCCCGCACGACCCGCATGTCGTGCTCGATGACGAAGACCGGGATCCCGAGCTCGTCGACGACGCGGCTGAGCAGCGCACCGATCTCGACGGTCTCCCCGGGGCCCATGCCGGCGGTGGGCTCGTCGAGGAGCAGCAGCCGGGGTCGGGCGGCCAGGGCCCGGGCGATCTCCACCCGCCGTTCGGCGGCGTAGGGCAGATCGCCGACGTAGGTGCGGCCCAACCCGTCCAGCCCGACGAACTCCAGCGCCCATTCCGCCGCCTGGCGGATGCCCGCTTCCTTCCGGCGGGCGGACGGCCAGCCAACGAGCGAGCCGAGCAGCGACGGCCGCGACGGCCGCCCGGCGCCGATGACGACATTGTCGAATACCGACAGGCGCCGGACCACCTTCAGGTCCTGAAAGGTCCGGATGAGACCGAGACGGGCCATCCTGGCCGGCGTGGGCCCCGAGATCGGCTCGCCGAACACCGTCAGGGAGCCCTCCTGCGGCCGGACGACGCCGGTCACCACGTTGAACAAGGTCGTCTTCCCCGCCCCGTTGGGGCCGATGAGCGCCGTGACCCGTCCGGCCGTCACGCTCAAGGAGACGTTGTCGTTGGCCGGCAGGTCGCCGAAGCGGACCGTGATGCCGCTGGCCTCGAGGACGGCATCGCCGCCCGGCCGGGGGCTCCGGCCGGCGCCGTCGACGACCACCGGGGAGCGCGAGACCTCGATCTCGCCGGTCATCCGGTCCTTCACGCCGCCTCGCTCTCGAGCCGCCCGGCCGGAAGCCCCGGCCACGCCGCCGCCTGCTGACCGTGGAGCAACAGGTCCGAGTCGCTCTGGGCCGGAGTGGCCCGGGTGGCCGTCGCCCGCGCCGTGGCATACCCGAAGGTGATGTCGAAGCGATCCCCGGTCGGGCGCCGCATCAGGACGGCGAAGCCGGAGGCGGTGGCGTTCACGTAGCCGGTCGACTGGTCCTTCGTGACCACCGGGGCCGTGAGCGGCTCGATCGTGAGCCCCTGCCCCGCCATCGCCGCCCGGACCGCCTCGGCATCAGGGGTCTTCGCCTCGGCCAGTTTCGTGCCCTGCACCATGACACCCTCGGGGCCGATCACCACCGGGACCCCGCCGATCGTCACACCCTCCACGTCGGTCGAGGCCTTGCCGGTGGCGCCCTTGAGGTCGCCGCCGTGGAACGCCTCGGCGATGGCCGAGATGCTGGCGATGTGCAGCGCCGTTCCCACCTGGATGTCCTTGGCCGCCGACGCGGTCAGGGCATGGACGCCTTTGTCGTCGATGAACGTGTGGGACCGGGAGCGGCTGAACCCGATGTCGACGACGTCGTTCAGGCGCAACCCGCCCGACTCGGTGTCCCCGGAGGCGGTCAGCTTCTCGGGATCGACCGGGTCGCCGTTGGCCTTGGCCTGGGCGTAGAGCACGCCTCCGTCGAGTGGCCCTCCTTGAGGCGGCCGGGGCGCCACCACCCCCGGGGCGGGAACGCCGCAGTCGACCTGGGCCTCACCCGGGTAGTTGGCGTAGCACTGGCCGCCGTAGCTGACCGGGATGCCGGCGCCGCGAAAGTCGCTGGCCACCGGGACGCCGTAGGTGGCGGCGTAGCCCTGGGCCCGGGGCGCCGAATCCACCACCGCGTGCGTGGCGCCCACATACTGCTCGACCACCAGCGATATCACCGCTGCCGCCCGCGGCGCCATCGTCACCGTGCGGGAGGCGGCGAAGGCCTCGAACACCGACAACCCCGGACTCGCCGCTCGGGCCGGAACGGCGACGCCGCCCAGCAACCCCAGGACGAGCCCGGCGGCGGCCGCCGCCTGCCCTCTCCTCGTCGAAGCCGTCATGATTCCTTCCCCCTTGTCATCTCCAACGTCTTCAGATCGAGTTCGGGGCCGGCCGCCTCGCCGAGGTCGACGGACGGCCGCGACAGCGCGACGGCGGCGGGGCGGCGCAGCAGGCTGGCCAGGCCATCGGGTCGGGCGAGGACGACGAGCATCACGGTCAGGCCTCCGGTGATCTGGGGCCAGGCGCTCGCTCCGACCTGGGACGTCTTGAACACCTGGGGCCCGGCGATGAACAGCAGCGGCCCGATGAACGCCCCGGCCACCAGGTGGAGGCCGCCCACCACGGTGAACACGAGGACATTGAGCGACATGGTGACCCCGACGGCGAAGGTCGGGACGGACGACAGAAGCAGCCCGAAACCGGCGCCGGCCAGGGCGGCGATGCCCCCGGCGATGGAGAACGCCCACAGCCGGCAGGCACCGACGGGCACGTCGAAGTGGCCGACCATGTCCGGCGCGTCCCGGGCCGCCAGGAAGGCCAGGCCCCAGAAGGTGGACCGCAGCCGCAGCAGGAGCAGGGAACAGAGGGCCACCGCCACGACGAACCCGACCAGCAGCTTGCGATCGGAGTGGAGGAAGACCGGGACGGGGACGCTGCCGCCGGTCCCGATCCGGGGGAAGAGCCACGCCGACCCCACGAGCGAGAGGGCGAGGGTGACGATCGCCACCTGCGTCGACCCGAGCCGGAGGGAGATCCCCCCGTAGACGAGGCCGGCCAGGATGCCGAAGCCGATCGTGAGGGCGAGCGCGACCCAGAATCCGAGGCCGTGCCGGACCTGGAGCGACAGCATCGAGAAGGTGCCAAGGCCGACCAGCGCTCCGTGGCCCAAGCTGAGCTGGCCGGTCCATCCGGCCGAGACCACCAGCGACAGCGACACGAGCACGTAGAAGAGGACCAGCGAGGCGGTGAAGGCCCAGAAGTTCGCCCGGGCGGCGTTGAGGAGGAGCAGCCCCCACAGCCCGGCGAAGACCACCCGGGCCGGAAGCCAGGCTCGGCTGCCCCGCCAGCCGCCGCTGTCGACCTGATCGTGACCGGTGATCTCCGCCGGCCACCGCCGCCGCAGCACCAGCAGCCCGGCCAGCGCCGCGAACACCGCCAGCGCCTCCACCCCGGCCTGGCTGATCTCGACCGTGGCCACGCTCTGGGCCACGCCGAGCGCCAGGCCGCCGAGGAAGGCGCCGAGGAGCCCGGTGAGGCCGCCGAAGAGGGCGGCCACCACCGCCGTCACCAGGTAGATCCCGAACGTCTCGACGTTGACGGTGAGCGTAAGCGGAGCGATGAGCACCCCGGCCACCCCGGCCAGGAAGGCGCCGAGGGTCCAGTTCACGCTGGAGACGAAGCGCCGGGGGATCCCCAGCACGCCGGCGATGTCCCGGTTCTCGGCGCAGACCCGGCAGGCCAGGCCCAGTCGGGTGCCGTGCAGGAAGAGCTGGAGGCCGGCGACGCTGGCCAGGGCGACGACGAGGATCAGCAGCTGCTGGTGGCCGACCCGCAGGTGGCCGATCGTCACGCCGCCGGCCACGAGGAGCGGCGCCTTCTTGGGTACGAACCCGAAGCGCTCCAGCACCAGGCCCTGCAGGAAGAGGTAGAGGCCCAGGGTGACGATGACCTTGCTGATGAACGAAGCGGATTCGAGCCGGCGCAGCACGAACCACTCGGCCGCCGCCCCGAGCAGGGTGGCGACCAGGATGGCCCCGACGGCGGACGCCGCCAGCGTCCACCCCTGGTCGTAGAGCCAGGCGTAGACATAGGCGGCCACCAGGGCGAATCCGGCGTGAGCGAAGTTGAGCACGCCCGTCACCCGGAAGATCAGCGTGATGCCCACCGCCAGCAGCGCGGCCACTCCACCCACGGCGACGCCGTTGACGATCGCGTCGAAGGTCACGCCTTCCCCCCTTTCGAGTCCGCCGCAGCATGCGCGCCCGGTCCCCGCCCCCGGGAGAGTGGACACCGCTCCATTTGGCGTCCCCGGTGCCACCAGGTGGTCGGCCCTCGGTGAAATGGAGTGGTGGTCATTCCTGCGGCGGCCGGCCGCCGCTGGCAGGGTCATGCCCGTGCCCGGTTCGCTCATCCTCGTCCTACAAGCCGAAAACGGTCGCCCGAGTTCTCTCGTAGAACTTCTCCGGGACACGGACCATCGTGTCCACGTCGCCGGCGACCTCGAGGAGGCGGTGCGGGCGCTGAGCGAGAAGCCCTTCGACCTGGTGCTCCTGGATCTGACCAGCCGCCCATCCGACGCCAACCGCATTTTGGGGCGTCTCAAGTGCGACAGCCGTGTCTGGCACATCCCGGTCATCGCCCTGGGATCGCCCGACGACGTCGAGGCGGTCGTCCGGTGCATCGAACTCGGGGCGGACGACTATGTGATGGCGCCGCTCCATCCCGTCCTCCTCAGCCTTCGGATCAACACGTTCCTGGCCAAGAGACGCCTTCAGGAGGTGGAAGCCGAGTACATCAAGATCTTCGAAGAGCAATCCGCCGAGCTGCACCAGCTCAAACGGGAACTGGCCGACCTGCGGAGCGCCGGAGTCAGCTCGTAGGGAGTTGTCGCACGACGTCGGCGGCGCGAAAGTGTCGGCATCGCGAGGGGGGCCGTGAGGGAAAGGTGATGCGGGTCGATTGGCCGCTCGTCGGTCGCGGCGGTGAACTGCGCCTCCTCACCGGCCTCATGCGGGCGCAGGCGGGGAAGAGCGTCGTGCTGGCCGGCACGGCCGGCGTCGGGAAGACGCGACTCCTCCTCGAATGCCTGACGGTGGCGGAGACCTCGGGCCTCCCGACGGCCCGCGTCGCCGCCACCCGCTCCGCCGCCCATCTGCCCTTCGGTGCCTTCGCCCCGCTCCTCCCGCCTCCCGACCCGCAGGCGGTCGAGGCGGTCGAGGGTCAGGGGGAGTTTCTCCGACGCTGCTGCGCCGCCCTCGCCGACCGCTTCGGGGGCCACCGCTTCGTCCTCTGCGTCGACGACGCCCACCTCCTCGACCACGCGTCCGCCACGCTCCTCCACCACCTCGTGGTCAGCGGGCTGGCCTTCGTCGTGGCCACCGTACGGATCGGCGAGGCGACGCCCGATCCTGTCGTGGCCTTGTGGAAGGACGGCCTGGCCGAGCGCCTCGACCTCACCGGCCTCCGCTCGGAGGCCATCGAAGAGCTGCTCGGCCTGGCGCTCGAGGGGCCGATCGACCGGGCGGCGGTGGCCCGCTTTTCCCTCCGCTGTCAAGGCAATGTCCTCTACCTCCGGGAGCTGGTCGCCGGGGCCCTCGACACACAAGTCCTGGTCAACGAGGGAGGGATCTGGCGCCTGACCCGGGAGCTCATCCCGTCCGACCGGCTGGTGGAACTGGTCGAGACCCGTCTGTCGGGGCTGACCGATCTCGAGCGGTGGCTCCTCGAAGTCGTCGCCCTCGGGGAGCCGGTCGGGTCGGCGGAACTCCGGACCCTGGCCGATCTTTCCCTGGTCGAGGCCCTGGAGCGCCACGGCCTGGTGGCCAGCCGCGTCAACGGGAGACGGCTGGAGGTCCACCTCGCCCACCCCCTCTACGGTGAGGTGCTGCGGGCCCGGCTCAGCCCGCTGCGGGCCCGTAGCATCGCCTCGTCCCTGGCCCGGGCGGTGGAAGGCACCGGGGCCCGCCGGAGGGAGGACACGCTGCGGGTCGGCACGTGGCAGCTCGAGAGCGGCGAGGGCCTCCGGGGAGAGCTCATGCTCTCGGCGGCCGGCGTGGCCCGTCAGCGCTACGACTTCGCCCTGGCCGAACGGCTGGCCCGGGCCGCCGTGGACGCCGGGGTCGGGTTCGAAGGCCTGTTCTGCGCCGCCCAGATGGCCGGTTTCCAGGGTCGGGTCGTCGACGCCGAGATCGAACTGGCGGCCATCGCCGCCGGCGCCGCCGACGACCGGCAGCGGGGCCTGGTGGCCGTCACCCGAATGGACAACCTGCAATACGGGCTCGGACGCTCCGACGAGGCGCTCCGGGTGGGCGAAGAGGCGGAAGCTCAGATCGCCGACTCCACCTGGCGCTACGAGATCGCCGCCCGCCGGGCCGCCATCCTCGTCCGCACCGAGGGACCCCGGGCGGCCGTCGAAGCCGCCGAACCGGTCTGCCGGGAAGCCGAGGGACGGGCCCGGGCATGGGCCTGCCTTTTCAGCGTGGTCGGCCTTTCCCGCATGGGCCGCCTCAACGACGTCCTCCACATCGCCAGCCGCGGTCACGACGCCGCCTTGGCCGCCACCGGGCCGCCGCTGCAATGGCCACCGGAGATCTTCGCCTCCATGCGGTGCGAGGCCCTCATGCACGCCGGCCGTCTCCAGGAGGCCGAGGCCCTGGCCACCGACGAGTACCGCCGGGCCCTCGACGACGGCTCCGAGGAGATGCGGGGCGTCTACGCCTGGTTCCTGTCCAAGGTCCTCGCCTCTCGCGGCCGCCTGCACCTCGCCGCCGAATACGGCTACGAGGGAGCGGCCGTGTTCCGCCAACTGGGCCGGCGCCCCTTCCTGGCCCACGTCATCGGCGTCCTGGCCGGTGCCCTCGCCGTCAGCGGCCGGCACAACGAGGCCGCCGAACTGCTGGCCGAAGCCGAAGCCATCAACATGCCCCCCGACGAGGTTTACGCCGTCGAGACACTCCAGGCCCGAGCCTGGCTGGCCGTCGCCCACGGCGACATCCCCCAGGCCCAGGCCATCCTCGAGGAAGCGGCCCGCCGCGGAGAACGGACCGGCGACCTGGCCGGTCAGGTCTCGGCGCTGCACGACCTGGCCCGCATCGGCGCCGCCCGCGACGTCGCGGACCGCCTCGCCGACGCCGCCGGGTCGATGGAAGGCGAACTGCCGCCCGCCCGGGTCCGCCACGTCGTTGCCCTGGCTGCCAACGACGCCGGTGAACTCGAGCAGGCCTCCGACGACTTCGAGGGCCTGGGGTGCGACCTCTTCGCCGCCGAGGCGGCTGCCAGCGCGGCAGTGGTGTGGAGACGTTCCGGGCTCACCCGTCAGGCCGCGGCCGCCGAGCGCCGGGCCGGGCTCCTGGCCGCCGGCTGCGACGGGGCGGCGACACCGGCCCTCTGCGGCATCGCCGCCCGGGCCGTCATCACCTCGGCCGAACACCAGGTGGCCCGGCTCGCCGCCGCCGGCCGGTCCAACAAGCAGATTGCCGACGAGCTCGTACTGTCACTGCGGACGGTGGAGAACTACCTCCACCGCGTCTACGAGAAGCTGGGCATCACCGGCCGGTCGGAGCTCGCCGCCGCCCTGAAGGAGCACTCTCCGCCCCCTTTCAGTGAGGGCGGACCTTCAGCCAACCGGGAGCTCGTCCGACCACGCGGTTGACCCCGGCATTGCTGGGCCGGGGGCGGGGCCGGTGTCGGCACCGACAAGCCGGCCGCACGACGCCGCGGTCCCGCCGACGTACAACGAAACGTTCTGGTGTCTCCGCAGCCTCTCCGGACGACGCGAACCACGTGGATGTCGCGAAGCGGCTTCAGTCGTCGAGACCGAGCAATCGCAGAAAGACGTCGGCGACGGCGTCGGTTTTGCCGGAACTCGTCCAATACCAGCGGTACATCCACAGGACGATGCCGGGGATCCCTTCTGCGATGACCGGGGGCGGCCCAGCAGGCAGGCCGCCGTCGGCCTGGACCCGGCGGATGAGGTCCTCCACCTGGCGGACGAAGCGCCGCTCGTCGCTGCGGACGGTGGCAGCGACGTCGTCCGGAGGAACCGGGCCTCGGCCCAGTAGACGGCGAAGAGGGTGGTGTCGTTCATGACCGCGGCGGTCAGTTCACGGATGGACGCCTCGAGTCGTTCGCGGGGCTGGTCGAGGGTGGCGGCCATGTCGTGGTCGAGTCGCAGGGCCAGCTCGCTGAGCAGCGCCTCTTTGGCTCCGACGCAGTAGTAGAGCGACGGCTGGCTGAGGCCGACCTTGGCGGCGATGTCCTTCGTCGTTCCGGCCCGGAATCCGTCCCGACTGAACACTTCGGCGGCGGCCCGGACGATCGCCTCGCGGGTCTGGACGTACTCGTCGCTCGCGCCCTTACTCTCCGTCGACGGCGCGGCGACGGCGACCGCAGTTGACCCCCGGCGGGTTGGTTGAGGTTTCGTCGCCGAGGCGGTTTTGCGTGGTCTCGCCACCCGGGCCCCCACCTTTCCGGCCACGTTCCGACGACGACAAGTTACGACCGGCGAGGTCGCGACGGCGGGATTCGTTCGCGCCGCTTCCGGTTGATCACCCGATGAAAGTCCACCGCCGGCCTGACCGTCCCGTCCGTCACTGTGGCGCGGCCGTCACGACCGGGCTCGACAGGGAGCCGTCGGCGCCGCCCCCGGGCCGTTGCCGACGTGTCGGCGGGTCCAGTTGATGACGATCGAGAACAGCTGGGGCGCCGAGCGGTGGAGGCCGGTGCTGTGACCGGCGTCGGGCTGGATGTACAGCTCGTAGCAGGCCGCCCGGGGGTAGTAGCGCTGCTCGAGCTGGGCGACGCTGCCCGGATCGGAGCACCTGGCCGTGCAGTAGAAGTTGTCCTCATCGCCGAACACCATGAGCACCGGGGCGGTGATGCGGTCGGCCGGTGAAGGGTTCGCGGCGTCGAACGCCAGCGTCCCCCATTCGCCGGCGTTGACGGTGTCCTTGTACCGCTCGTCGGCGTCGCGAATGGCCTGGTCCGACCCCGCCTGGTCGTAGAGGAAGCCACCCCGGGTTCCCGGCCGGGTCGTGGTGAACCCCGGCGGATACCCCCGGTCCTTGAACTTGGGGTCGAGCTCGATCGGGTAGAAGTCGCCGGCGACCTGGCTCACCGTCACCCAGTTGATGTTGTGCGAGGCGTCCTCGATCACCACACCGTCGAAATCATTGGGATACGTCCCAGCGGCCATCACCGCCGTGAAGCCGCCCATGGAGTGGCCGATCAGCACCAGCTTGCCGAACGTGCCGATCGCGCCGCCGCGGACGTACTGGGCAACCTGGTGGGCCACCCAGGCGTTGGACGAGAAATCCACCCGGCCGGAGAACGGATGATCACTGTGGCCGTAGCCCAGGCGGTCGAGGTTCAGCGTGTCGAGGCCGGCGCCCGCCGCCGCCTTCACGAAGGAGTAGTGGTCCGGGTCGACCGGCCAGTCCCAGAAGGTGCTGTTGTAGCTGCCGCCGTGGAGCAGGACGAGCAGCGTCCCCCCGGCCACCGGGTGATCACCGCACAGCCGCCCGTAGACGTTGTGGTACTCGCGGTCCTCCGGCGAGATGGTGACCGGAAAGAAGAAGTCATGGCAGGTCGCTCCCGAGGCAGACGGCTCCGGATTCACGCCCGTCGGCTGGACCTGCGGTGCGGCCGGGGCCGCTCCCACCGGGTCCACCCGCCCAAGCCCACCTGCTAACGAGCCGAGGATCATGACAATCCCAATGAAAATGACTGCAGTCGACCTCCGACGCACCTGCATCTGCATCCGACCCCCTTGCTGGCCAGCGGAGCGCAAGTCGCACACCGCTCACACCGGACGAAGCAATCAATCAACCAATCGACAAAATAGCGTCATTCACCCACGACGACGAAGCGTCGGTCGCCGAAGTCGATCTGCCGGGCGCCACGCGGGCACCAGGACGCTGACCCTCGACCGCCCCGACGTCCGCGACGCCCTCACCCTCGAGCTGCGCCGCCGGATCCCCGAGGCCCTCGCCGCCGCCGACGCCGACCCCGCCGTCCGCGTCATCGTCATCACCGGGGCCGGCGGGCACTTCTGCGCCGGCGCCGACATCAACGAGTTCGACCGGACCTGGACCGCCGAGGAAGCCGCCGACTACGTCGCCTCACTGGCCCAGGCCACGTTCCGGACCGTCCGCACCCTCCGGACGCCAACCGTCGCCCGGGTCGAGGGCGTGGCGGCGGGAGCCGGGCTGTTCCTGGCCCTCGGCTGCGACATCGTCGTGGCCGCCGACGACGCCCGGCTGGTGGCCAGCCATCTCAACCTCGGCCTCCCGCCGGACTGGGGCGGCATCTGGCTCCTCCCCCGCCTCGTCGGCCTGGCCCGGGCCAAGGCCCTGCTCCTCACCGGCCGGCCGCTGTCCGCCGCCCGCGCCGCCGACTGGGGCCTCATCGCCGAAGCCGTCCCCTCCACCGACCTCGATCGCACCGTCGCCGGCTACTGCGAGGCGCTGACGTCCGCACCCCCCGTCCCCCTCGGCCTCGCCCGACTCGGGCTCGACCGCTCCCTCGACACCCCGCTCGACCCGTTCCTGGAATGGGAGACCGACGCCGTGGCCCGCTGCCTCACCACCGACGAGCACCACCAGCGGGTCCAGGCCTTCCTGGACCGGAGCCGGTCGAAGCGGCGCCCCTGACGGCG
>Ga0070741_10001322_pt1 | contig 76915 bp, 69 predicted proteins | sample Coa_R1_4_FD_66440 | JGI IMG/M metagenome (GOLD analysis project Ga0070741, IMG submission 66440) | Surface soil microbial communities from Centralia Pennsylvania, which are recovering from an underground coalmine fire - Coalmine... | ecosystem: Environmental > Terrestrial > Soil > Unclassified ...
AACGTGAGTCTGGTGATCGAGCTGATCACGCCGGTGGCGATGGAGAAGGGATTGCGGTTTGCGATCCGCGAAGGCGGCCACACGGTGGGAGCAGGAACGATTAGCGAGATTGTGACATAGGGAATGAACGATGGAGAGACGGGCGTCTCGCCCGTCTTCGTCGTGAGTATGCCGGCCGGGCGAGGGCGCCCGGCACTCCATAAATCAAGTTAGAAGCTAGGAGCTGTTGAAATGCCCCGAGAGATCATTACGTTGCAGTGCGGTGATTGCAAAGAACGCAATTACTCGAAGACCAAGAACCGGAAGACGACAACCGAGCGGATCGAACTAAGCAAGTTCTGCAACCGTTGCCGAAAACATACGTCGCACAAAGAAGTGAAATAATTTAAGAATTGTCGAATTGACGAATTGAGATTCTACAATTCAAAAAATTCTGCAATTCGTAAATGGAATTTAGGGGCGTAAGCTCAACGGTTAAACTGTCGGTCTCCAAAACCGAACTTGGGGGTTCGAATCCCTCCGCCCCTGCCAGATTTTGGGATTAGCGGTTTCGTTGAGACTGCGAGTGCGAACGGAAAGCAGGAAGTAAAATGGCATCAGTGGCCGAACAAAACGCGTTGACGACGACGATCAAAGCCTGGCCGGAGCGGATCAAGACTTTCTACGCCGACATCCGCACAGAGATGAAGAAGGTTACCGCTCCTTCATTGAAGGAAGTGCAATCGACGACGACAGTAGTGATTATCACGGTAGCTCTGTTTGCGCTTTTCTTCTGGATCATCGATCTGGGAATCGGGCGTGGAGTGGATTCGTTTTTTCGCTATTTCACGCACCGCTAAATTTCAACTGGTGCGCTGTGATTGAGTGAAGGGAAGCCGAAATCGAAGTATCTATGCAGGAACATCTTATGCAGGAAGAGAAAAATATTACCGCAAGCGCAGACAACGGATCGATAACGTCTGAGGCGGCTGCCACAACCGAAGCGCCTCGCAATCCGAACATGCGGTGGTACATCATCCACTCCTATTCGGGATTCGAGCGCAAGGTAAAAGAGTCGCTGGAATCGCGGGTGCAAGCCTTTGGATTGCAAGAGAAAATTGGCAAGGTGCTGATTCCCACCGAAGCGGTCACCGAGGTACGCGGCGGCAAAAAATATACCGTCGAGCGGATGTTCTATCCCGGATACGTTCTCGTCGAAATGGACATGGACGACCATGTCTGGCATGTGGTCAAGTCAACACCCCGCGTGACGGGATTTGTTGGCACCGGGCAGCAGCCGACGCCGCTCTCCGAAGAAGAAGTGCAGCACATTGTGTTCCGCGTAAGTCAGGCGAAAGACAAGCCCAAGCTTAAGGTTAAGTTCGAGAAGAATGAGACGGTCCGCATCACCGAGGGCCCATTCGCCAGCTTCACAGGGAATGTCGATGAAGTGAACGAAGATCGCGAGACGTTGAAGGTGATGGTTACGATCTTTGGACGTTCGACTCCGGTCGAACTCGAGTTCGGACAAGTTGAGAAGGTGGTTACATAAATCATGGCAAAAAAAGCTACAGGTTCAGTAAAGCTTCAAATTGCGGCGGGTAAAGCGACTCCGGCTCCTCCGGTAGGACCAGCGCTTGGTCAGGCGCAGATCAACATTATGGAGTTCTGCAAGCAGTTCAACGCGCGTACCGGCGCGAAGGAACTGGAAGGACTCATTATTCCAGTTGTGATTACTGTCTATAGCGACCGGTCATTTACTTTCATCACCAAGACGCCGCCAGCAGCCATTTTGCTGAAGCGGGCTGCGGGAATCGCCAAGGGATCGGGCACCCCGAATAAAGATAAAGTCGGCAAAGTGACATTAAAGCAGGTGGAAGATATCGCGAAGCAGAAGATGCCGGATTTGAATGCGGCATCGATCGATTCGGCGATCAAGAGCATCCGTGGGACCGCGCGTTCCATGGGATTAGAAGTAGTCGGATAAGTATCGATGTAGCGCCGGGCGTCCCGCCCGGCCGCGAAGACGGGCGAGACGCCCGTCTCTACATTGAATAAATTGTCGAAAATACTACGGCTCATCGAAGCAAAGATGCGCGGTGGGAGACCAGGAGAAACATGAAGAAGTCAGGCAAAAATATCACGAAGGCGCGCAAGCAAGTCGAAGCGCGTCCTTATACCTTGCAGGATGCGGTTCCGCTTTTGCAAAAAGTTAAATTTTCGAAATTCGACGAGACCGTGGAAGTCACACTGCGTCTTGGAGTCGATCCCAAGCATGCGGATCAAATGGTGCGCGGCACCGTTGTTCTGCCGCATGGACTCGGTAAGTCGAAGAAAGTTCTCGTGATCGCGAGCGGCGACAAGATTCGCGAGGCTGAAGAAGCCGGAGCAGACATTTTCGGCGGCGAAGAGCTGGTCGAAAAGATCAACAAAGAAAATTGGACGGATTTCGACGCGCTCATCGCGACTCCGGATGTGATGAAGTCGGTGGGTCGTCTCGGTAAAGTTCTCGGACCGAAGGGATTGATGCCGAATCCGAAGACGGGCACCGTGACTTTCGATGTCACCAAGGCAGTCCAGGAAGTGAAAGCCGGAAAAGTTGAGTTCCGTACCGACAAGACGGCACTGGTCCATGTGCCAGTCGGAAAGATTTCGTTTACGCCCGATAAGTTGATCGACAATGCGACGACGCTGATCTCAAGTGTAGTCAAAGCCAAGCCGGCAGTGGCCAAGGGCAAGTACATCAAGGGCTGCTATCTGAGCTCGACAATGGGACCCGGCATTTCAATTGACACGTCAGCGGTAGAGGCGGCGGCAAAGGCATAGTTTGGCGGACGGGCGCGGGCACCCGTTACTCCATCAAAATCTGAGTTAGAGGGATTGAATCATGGCGGTTACCAGAGCAAAGAAGATCGAACAAACGGAAGAACTGAGTGCCGAGCTGAAAAAAGTTTCCAGCCTGATCGTGACCACGTTCAGCAAGCTGACGGTTTCGCAAGACTTTGAATTGCGTAAGACCGTGCGGAGCTCGGGCGCAAAGTATGCCGTCGTGAAGAACACGCTGGCAGAGCGTGCAGCCAAGGGCACCAAAGTCGAAGAAGCGCTCAAGAACCTTACCGGCGTGACCTCGATTGCGTACACCGAGGGCGATCCTGTGGCTTTAGCCAAGGCGCTCTCAAAATACGCCAAGGACAATCCGGAATTTACCTTCAAGTCCGGAGTGGTGGAAGGCCGCGTTATCTCGATTAAGGAAATCGATGCGCTGGCAACCATGCCGTCGAAGGAAGAAATCTACTCCAAGCTGCTGTACTTGCTGAGTGCTCCGGCACAGCGTTTGGTGACCGTGATTAATGCGACCGGCCGGGATTTGGCGGTTGTGATCAACCAAGGCGTCGAGAAGCAGAAGTTCACGAACGACGCACCGGCAGGGGTTTAAAAGGTTTCGGGATGGCGCGAGCTGTCCGAAAAAGATTTAGTTGTTCGTAGGTGGGGGTTGCGCGGTTCCTGTTCGCTGCGTTGTCTGGCGCGGTACACGGAGAACCTGATCGCACTGGAAACCCGGCCAAGGAATAACGAAATCAGCAGAAGATTAAATATTCAAAAAAGTGGAGAGATAACATGGCGGATTTACAACAGTTAGAAGAATCGATTGTCGGACTGTCGTTGCTTGATGCAGCGCAGCTCGTGAAGAAGCTCGAAGAGCGGCTGGGAGTTTCAGCGGCAGCGGCAGCCCCGGTTATGGTAGCGGGCGGCGGCGGTGGAGCGGCAGCAGCAGCTCCGGCGGAAGAGAAAACGGAATTCACCGTGACTCTAACGGCGGTCGGTGCAAATAAGATCAACGTTATCAAAGCAGTACGCGAAGTCACCAGCCTCGGTTTAAAAGAAGCCAAGGATCTGGTCGATGGCGCTCCGAAGACCGTGAAGGAAGGCGTTTCCAAGGAAGAAGCGGAAACCATCAAGAAGAAGTTCGCGGACGCTGGGGCGACAGTCGAAATTAAGTAAAAACGTCAAGTAGCTGGATCGGGACGGGTTATGACCCATTTTTTTTGGCTCGTCCCTTTCTCCGTCGTGCTTGGGAGTTGGAACTCTGGTCGGCTCCCCATAATGGGCTAGCCCGTTCGGCACGAGGCTGCAAGTTTGACTAAAAAAATCGTTCTTATCTGGTGAAGCGCGGGAAGAAGTGGTAGCATCTATATAACCATACTGCTTCTCGAATTCATCTTTCAAAATGTAGGTGACAGCAACCCTCCACACGGAACGAACCCAGGGAAGCGGCGTGGGGTTACTGGCACGGGTTGGCAGACTGTTTCGTGGGCAGCGAAACGGGAACAGGCCTTAAATACTGGCGCGGAAACGACAAATTTCAACAGAGGCTAAGTGCCGTGAACGGCGCCTATGGGGAGTCATGTCCCTGTGGGCGCAGTATGCATTTTTAATGTTTTCAACGATTTTGAACTTAATGATCTCGACTGTTGCGACCTCAACCTTAAAGACACAAGCTTTCAAGATTTAAAGCTTTCACGATCTAAAACCCGGGCGCGGTTTTGCGTCCACATTTCTTCGTCTTTGCCGCAGCGCCCTTTGCTGCCGCATGAAAATGGGAGTATTTGAATGTCAAAGAGCAATGGATTTCGCACACGCTTTGATTTCTCCAAAATTCCAGCCACGATCCAGATTCCGAACCTGATCGAGGTACAGAAACGCTCTTATGAGCGCTTTCTCCAAATGGACCGTTTGCCCAGTGAGCGCGATGACGCGGGTTTGCAGTCCGTTTTCCAATCGGTGTTCCCGATCAGCGATTTTCGAAACGTATCACAACTGGAGTTTGTGGATTACGCAATTGGTAATTGGGAGTGTAAATGTGGGCACCTCAAGGGGCTGCACCACCTCCGTACCACTTGCAAAAATTGCGGATCGACAGTTATTACCGATCCCTTTCATCCCGGTGAAGTGCTTTGCACCAAGTGCGGTACCTACAACGCGAACACGCCGGATTTCTGCAACAAGTGCGGCGACCCGGTCGGCCTGCAACTGAAATACGACGTGAATGAGTGTGAAGAGCGCGGTATGACCTACTCGGCTCCGCTCAAAGTCACGATGCGCCTTACGATCTTCGAAAAAGATGCCGAGACTGGCAACCGCTCGATTCGCGACATCAAGGAGCAGGAAGTTTTCTTCGGCGATGTGCCGCTGATGACTCAGAACGGAACCTTCATCATCAATGGAACCGAACGCGTTATCGTCAGCCAGTTACACCGTTCGCCCGGCGTGTTCTTTGAAACCGCCAACAATCGTACTTACTTCCTGGGCAAGATCATTCCTTACCGCGGATCGTGGGTTGAGTTCGAATACGACCACAAGAATGTGCTGTATGTCCGCATCGACCGTAAGCGCAAGTTCCTGGGCACGATTTTCCTTCGCGCTCTCGGCCTGCGTTCCGGCGAAGACATTCTTCGCACCTTCTATACCGTTGATCGCCTGGTAGTTCGCGATAAGAAGCTTTTCTGGACGCTTGATCCCAATGCCGAGAAGCCAACGAGCCTCTTGGGCATGAAGCTGGCGCACAGCATTAAGAGCAAGGGTGGCGACGAGATCGTGCACTCGGGACGCAAAATCAATGCCGCGACTCTGAAGGAAATTCATAAAGCGAAAATTTCGGAAATCGAAGTAGACATCAGCGACCTCGAAGGCGCATGGGCAGCGGCCGATATCGTCGATACGACAACTGGCGAAGTGCTGCTCGAAGCCAACACCGAAATTACGGCTGACAAGATTTCGAAGATTCTGGAGTCGGGCGTCATCGAACTCAATCTGTTCTTTCCGGAACGCGACGATGTGGGCACGGTGATCAGCCAGACGCTTAAGCGCGACGCAGTCACTACTCCGCAAGAGGCTCTGATCGAGATTTACCGCAAGCTGCGGCCGGGCGATCCGCCAACTTTGGATACGGCGACTGCGCTGTTCCATGGCATGTTCTTCGATCCGCGTAAGTATGACTTCTCGCGCGTGGGACGCCTGAAGTTCAACATCAAGCTGTTCGAGAATCAGGATGCTTCCAGTCTCGATAACCGGACGCTTGAGCCGGACGATTTCTACGGAACGATTCGCTACCTGCTGAAGCTGCGCAAGAATATTGGCGCAGTGGACGATATCGATCATCTCGGCAACCGCCGTGTACGCGCAGTCGGCGAGTTGATGGAGAACCAGTTCCGCATCGGACTCGTCCGCATGGAACGGGCGATCAAAGAAAAAATGTCCGTATACCAGGAAATGTCGACGGCCATGCCGCACGACTTGGTGAACGCTAAGCCCGTCATGGCGGCGATCCGCGAGTTCTTCGGATCTTCGCAGCTGTCGCAGTTCATGGATCAGACCAACCCGCTTTCGGAGATTACGCACAAGCGGCGTCTCTCGGCTCTTGGGCCGGGCGGTTTGTCGCGGGAACGTGCGGGATTCGAAGTGCGCGACGTTCACCCGACGCATTACGGACGTATCTGCCCGATTGAAACGCCGGAAGGTCCGAACATCGGATTGATCTCCTCGCTGAGCTGCTATGCACGCATTAACGATTACGGCTTCATTGAGTCGCCGTATCGCCGCGTGAAAGCTGGCAAGGTGCTCGACTTCATCAGCGTAGTCAATGCCGGCGACAGCGATTTGAAAGTCAGCGACCACATCGAGAAGCACGAGATCGAAAAGATCAATGCCGACCTAAAAGATAGGAAGAAACGGCAGGTCGATTACGAGCCGTTCTCGTTCTATCAATCAGCCTGGGAAGAGGATCGTCACGTGATCGCGCAGGCGAACGTGGAGCTCGACGACAAGGGACGTATTATCGGCGACCTGATCAACGCTCGTAAAGCCGGCAACTTCGTGCTTGTTACCAAGGACGATGTCGATTACATCGACGTGAGTCCGAAGCAGTTGGTTTCGGTTGCGGCGTCGCTCGTGCCGTTCCTTGAGCACGACGACGCGAACCGAGCATTGATGGGTGCGAACATGCAACGCCAGTCGGTTCCTTTGCTACGCGCGGAAGCTCCGATCGTGGGCACAGGAATGGAAGGCGTGACGGCTCGCGACTCAGGTGCGGTGATTCTTGCCAAGCGCAACGGCATTATTGATTCGGTCGATTCTGAACGCATCATTGTGCGCGTCGAGGGCGAGCATCATCCTGGACAGCTTTCGCGTGAAGTCGGTAGCGATATCTACCAGCTCACGAAATTCAAACGTTCCAACCAGAACACTTGCATTAACCAAAAGCCTGTTGTGGTTAAAGGACAACGCGTAACCAAGGGTCAAGTGATCGCCGACGGTCCTTGCACGGATCATGGCGAGTTGGCGCTGGGACGAAACGTTCTGGTCGCCTTCACTCCGTGGCGCGGATACAACTTCGAAGACGCGATTCTGGTCTCCGAAAAGTTGGTGAAAGAGGACTACTACACCTCGGTGCACATTGAGGAGTACGAGATCGAAGCCCGCGATACGAAACTTGGGCCGGAAGAAGTCACGCGCGACATTCCAAACGTCAGCGAAACCATGTTGCGCAATTTGGATGAAGCGGGCGTGATCCGCATCGGCGCCTCGATCAAGCAGGGCGACATTTTGGTGGGTAAAGTAACGCCGAAGGGCGAGACTCAACTCACGCCGGAAGAGAAGTTGCTGCGTGCCATCTTCGGTGAAAAAGCCGGCGACGTGCGCGATGCTTCGCTCTACTGCCCACCGGGAATCGAGGGCGTGATCGTCGACGTCAAGATCTTTTCCCGGAAGGGCCAAGAGAAGGACGAGCGCGCGAAATTCATTGAAGCGACGCAGATTGCAAAACTCGAGAAGAACCTTTCGGACGAGATCCGGATTCTTACCGACGAACGCCTGAAGCGTCTCGAGAACATCCTGGGCGGCAAAGTTGTGCAAGCTGACTTGCACGATGAGCGCACTAACAAGCGGTTGTTGACCAAAGATACAGTTCTTGACCGCGATGCTATCGAGCGTATCTCGACTCGTAATCTCAAACGCATTAAGTACGCGGACAAAGATCCGCGGGTTAATGAGCAGATCGACGAGATCGAAGAGATGACCTCGCGTCAGATCGATGTGCTCAAGAAGATCGTCAATGAGCGCAAAGACAAGCTGACCAAGGGCGACGAACTGCCGCCGGGCGTGATCAAACTGGTCAAGGTCTATATCGCCATGAAGCGCAAGCTGAGTGTCGGTGACAAGATGGCTGGCCGTCACGGTAATAAGGGCGTCATCGCGCGCATTCTGCCGGAAGAAGATATGCCTTATCTTCCGGACGGTACGCCGATGGAGATCGTGCTTAATCCACTGGGCGTTCCTTCCCGCATGAACGTGGGGCAGATTCTTGAGACCCACCTGGGGTGGGCCGGGCACGAACTGGGCAAGAAGATTTCCCGGATGCTGGCCGAGAACAATCGCGAGGATGCGATTCGTCGCGAACTCAAAACATTGTTCAAAGATACAGTGCTGGCCGAGACCGTCTCTGATCTCAGCGATGAGGAACTGATGGCGATCGCTCCGACGCTTACGCGTGGCGTATTCACGGGTTCGCCGGTGTTCGACGGCTCGCGTGAGAGCGAGATTAAGGCTCTGCTGAAGAGCGCGGGTCTGCCGGAGTCGGGCAAGACGTTCCTGTACGACGGCATGACTGGCGATCAGTTTGAACAGCCGGTCACGGTTGGCTACATCTACATGCTGAAACTGTCGCACTTGGTCGATGACAAGATTCACGCTCGTTCGATCGGACCGTACTCGCTCATCACGCAGCAGCCGCTGGGTGGTAAAGCGCAGTTCGGTGGCCAGCGCTTTGGAGAAATGGAAGTCTGGGCGCTTGAGGCTTACGGTGCGGCGTTCATTCTGCAAGAGCTGCTGACGGCGAAGTCCGACGATGTATATGGCCGTACCAAGATTTACGAGGCCATCGTCAAGGGCGAAGCTGCCATGGAACCGGGTGTGCCCGAGTCGTTCAACGTGCTCATCCGCGAATTGCAGTCGCTCTGTCTGGATGTGGAGTTGATCAAGGCGGGAGAGAAAAAGCCGGTGATGGCAGCCGCAGCAGATTGAGGGAACCCGTCGTGGGCCGTTGGCCGTCCGTCGTTCAGAACGGCCAGCGGCTACCGGCATTAGCGCAAGATCGAGCAGAAGATTTAGAAACGATTTTTGAAGTACGAATTTTGAAATAAAGATTTAAGACAACGAAACTCGCGGCCGAGGCTCTTGCGGTTGCGAGTTAAGAAGAATCCGCTGACGGGAACGATCTCCGGATAGCGAATCATTCAAGAGCCGCCCGCGGCAGCGCATGGCCGCAGGAAGCGGAGGAACACCTTGTTTCGTTCGAGCCCCTTTGATCTGGCAAACCCTATCGCCGACTTCGACGCAATCCGAATCAGCCTGGCCTCGCCGGAAAAGATACGGAGCTGGTCGCACGGCGAAGTAACCAAACCTGAAACTATTAATTACCGCACTTTTAAACCGGAGCGCGATGGGCTGTTTTGCGCTCGCATCTTCGGACCTGTAACCGATTGGGAGTGTCTCTGCGGCAAGTACAAGCGCATGAAGCATCGCGGAGTGATCTGCGACAAATGCGGCGTGGAAGTCACTCTTTCCAAAGTACGCCGTGAGCGCCTGGGACACATCGAGCTGGCATCGCCCTGCTCGCATGTGTGGTTCTTCAAAGGACTGCCCAGCCGCATCGGCCATTTGCTCGACATTTCACTGCGCGATCTCGAATCGGTTCTGTACTTCGAGGCTTACGTAGTAGTCGAGCCGGGCGACGCACCGGTAAAAGAGCGTGAAGTCATAAAAGACGAAGCGAAGTTCCGTGAGCTGGATCAGCAATTCCGTCCCACTGGCTTCAAGGCCATGATGGGCGCGGAAGCGATCAAAGAACTTCTCAAGCGCGTGGACATTGAAGGTTTGTCCGTCGAACTGCGCGAGAAGATGAAGCACGAGAATTCGCTGCAAAAGAGGCTTAAGTACACCAAACGGCTGAAAGTTGTCGAGGCGTTCCGCAAGAGCGGCAACAAGCCCAATTGGATGATCCTCGACGTGATTCCAGTCATTCCACCGGAGCTACGTCCGCTGGTTCCACTCGACGGTGGCCGCTTCGCTACATCTGATTTGAACGATCTGTATCGCCGCGTTATCAACCGTAACAACCGGTTGAAGAAGCTGATGGACCTGCACGCGCCGGAAGTGATTGTGCGTAACGAGAAGCGCATGTTGCAGGAAGCTGTCGATGCATTGTTCGACAACGGACGTCGTGGCCGCGTGCTGCGTGGCGCGAACAACCGTCCACTGAAGTCTTTGTCGGACACGTTGAAAGGCAAGCAGGGCCGTTTCCGTCAGAACCTGCTCGGCAAGCGCGTTGACTACTCTGGACGTTCGGTCATTGTGGTTGGACCTGAACTTAAGCTGCACCAGTGCGGTTTACCGAAGAAGATGGCGCTCGAGCTGTTCAAGCCGTTTATTTATCACCGCCTTGAGCAGACCGGGCACTGCACGACCATCAAGCAAGCGAAGGAAATGGTGGAGCAGCAGGAGCCGGTGGTTTGGGACATTCTGGAAGAGGTCATTAAAGACCATCCAGTAATGCTGAACCGCGCCCCGACTCTTCATCGTCTGGGAATTCAGGCATTTGAGCCAGTGTTGGTGGAAGGTAAGGCAATCAAGATCCACCCGCTGGTTTGCACGGCGTTCAACGCTGACTTTGATGGCGATCAGATGGCGGTACACATCCCGCTGTCTCCAGAGGCGCAGGTTGAGGCCAGTGTGTTGATGCTTTCATCGCACAACATTCTTTCCCCGGCATCCGGTCATCCGATCACCGTTCCTACGCAGGACATGGTGCTTGGTCTCTATTACCTGACCAAGGGACGTCCGGGAGCCAAGGGCGAAGGCCGCGCGTTTGCGAACATCGATGAAGTGTTGCTGGCAGTAGAAGCCGGAGAAGTCGAGACCCTGACGCCGATTCGCCTGCGTTATACGGGCGAGGTGATTGATCTGACGGCCGCATATGACGATCAGGACATCACTCACACGGATCCGGTGCAGTTCGAGCGGCAGTTCATCAATACGACGGTAGGCCGCGCCATTCTGAACGATCATCTTCCCGAAGGTATGCCGTATATCAATGGCTTGCTCAAGAAGAAGGGTATCGGACAGCTGGTGAGCTACTGTTATCTGCGGTTCGCGTTGGAAGTCACAGTCAAGATGCTTGATGAGGTTAAAAACCTCGGTTTCCGATATGCCACCAAGGCTGGCTTGTCGATCGGTATCGATGACATGGTTATTCCGGACAATAAGAAAGTCCTGGTCAGAGACGCCGAGAAGCAGGTGGTCAACGTTCAGCAGCAGTATCTGGATGGAGCGATTACCAACGGCGAGCGTTACAACAAGGTCATTGAAATCTGGTCGGGAATTACCGAAAAAGTTGCCGACGAGATGTTCGGGCAGATGCAGCAGCGCGACAAGGAAGGTTTCATTAATCCGATTTACGTTATGGCCGATTCGGGCGCTCGAGGATCGAAACAACAGATCCGGCAGCTCTCCGGCATGCGTGGATTGATGGCCAAGCCGTCGGGCGAAATCATCGAAACTCCGATCACGGCGAACTTCCGTGAAGGGTTGACCGTGTTGCAGTACTTCATCTCGACGCACGGCGCCCGCAAGGGTCTGGCAGATACCGCATTGAAGACGGCCGATTCAGGCTACCTGACGCGGCGTCTGGTTGACGTGGCGCAGGATGTCATCATCAGCGAATACGATTGCGGCACGGTGGATGGTATCTACGTGGCTGGAATCGTCGAAGCCGGCGAAGTGATCGAGCCGTTGCGCGACCGCATTGTGGGTCGTGTATCGCTTGAAAAGCTGAAAGACTACGACGGAACTGTGGTCGTAGACATCAACCAGGAAATCACCGAAGACCTGGCGGGAGTCGCGCAGGCCGCCGGTATCGAGAGGGTGAAGATCCGCTCGGTGCTGACCTGCGAATCGAAGCGCGGCGTTTGCGTAATGTGCTACGGCCGTAACCTGGCTTCTGGACGCCTCGTCGAACTGGGCGAAGCGACGGGAGTTATCGCGGCTCAATCCATTGGCGAGCCTGGAACTCAGCTCACCATGCGTACCTTCCACATTGGTGGTACGGCGTCGCGAGTCTCCGAACAGTCGCGGCTTGATGCGAAGACGAACGGCACGGTCCGCTTCATTGGTATTCAAACCGTTAAGGCAAAGTCCGGCGACTTGGTAATTATGAACCGCCAGGGTTCGATTGCCGTGGTCGACGAGAAGGGCCGTGAACGCGAGCGTTATGCGGTCGTGTATGGCGCCAAGGTCAAGGTGCAGGATGGCGATCAGGTTCAACTCGGACAAGTAATGGTCGAGTGGGATCCTTACACTTTCTCTATCCTGACTGAAATCGGCGGAACGGTACAGTTCAAGGACTTGCAGGAAGGTGTCACACTCCACGAAGAAGTGGACGAAGTCACTGGATTATCGCGGCATGTGGTTGCGGATTCTCCCGACGAGAAGCGGCAGCCGGCGATTGTGATCAAGGCCAAGACCAACAAGCGCTACCTGATGCCCTCGCGCGCTCACTTGATGGTGCAGGATGGCGACACCGTTCACCCCGGCGACGTGCTGGCGAAGATCCCGCGCGAGACCACCAAGACCAAGGACATCACGGGCGGTCTGCCGCGCGTGGTTGAATTGTTCGAAGCCCGCAAGCCGCACGAGACTGCGGTCATCAGCGAAATCGATGGCACAGTCAAGTTCGGTGAGGTTTCCAAGGGACAGCGCAAGATGTATGTGATCGCCGATAACGGCACCGAAAAGGAATACTCGGTACCGCGCGGCGTCCACATCAACGTACAGGAAGGCGAGCGCATCAAGGCGGGCGAACCGCTGATGGATGGGCCGTTGAATCCACACGACATTCTTGCCGTCCTCGGCGAAAAGGAGTTGCAGGCTTATCTGGTGAATGAAATCCAGGAAGTCTACCGGCTGCAGGGCGTCAACATAAGCGACAAGCACATCGAAGTCATCGTTCGGCAGATGATGCGGTGGCGCAAAATCGAAGATGTGGGAGACACCACGTTCCTGCTTGAGCAGACCACGGATAAGTTCCGCTTCGCGGAAGAGAACGAGCGGGTGATCAAGGAAGGTGGGCGTCCGGCAACCGGCCGTCCGTTGCTCCTCGGCATCACCAAGGCTTCGCTCTCGACCGACTCGTTTATTTCGGCGGCATCGTTCCAGGAGACCACGCGCGTGCTCACCGAAGCTTCCATTCAGGGAGCGGTCGATCACCTGCGCGGCTTGAAGGAAAACGTCATCGTCGGGCGTCTCATCCCTGCCGGAACGGGCATGGAGTACTACCGCAATGTGCGTCTCTCACCAGAGATGGAAGAGGCGGCTGCCAAGGTACAAGAGGAAGTTTCGCAAGCCTATGAAGAGGCCGAGCGCGCGCTTGAACTCATGCGTACGGAAGGCGAAACCGAGGAGATGGCGGCGGAGTAATTACGCTAAAATAAGGCGAAGGGGGCGGAGAAATCCGTCCCTTTTGCTTTAGTTTGTGATTTAATGCTGGCGTAAGTTGAAGCTGTGAGTGGAACTTAGCTAATGAAAAACTAAATGAGCGCGAATCCACAAAGATTGACGAATGCGCCTTTGCGGGACCGGCAAGTGCACGATCAGGGGCGTCCCGGTATTTCTCAGTTGCGCCCCGTGCCGCGGCGCAATACCCTGACACGGTTGATCCTGCGCTTCTTCAATTTGGTCCGGCTGGCTGTATGGCGTGCTTTCGTGCATGACGCCTTTGCGGTTGCCAAAGCTTCGGCTTATTCTTCCATTCTTACTTTTTTCCCTACACTGCTTGTAGTTGGCTCGGTGCTAGCGAATTCCCGCAAGACCGAAGTGTACTTACGGGAGATTTCTTATGCGCTGGGCAGGATTCTGCCGGCTGGAAGCTCTGCGGCGGTGGCATATTTAAAAGGCAGTACAAACAGGCCTCTGGGGTTGCTGATCAGCACCGCGCTCCTAACTCTGTGGACGGCATCCGGAACCATGATTTCGTGGATGGAGGGGTTTCGCAATGCCTATGAGTTACCGAAAATTTGGGGCTTGGTCAAAGAACGGCTGATCGCATTTTCGCTCGTAATCATGGCGGGGATTCCTCTGACATTTGCCACCGTGTTGGTAGCCTTCGGCAGCCGCATTGAGATGCGAATCCTGTTCGACATTGGCCACGAATTTGGTTTCTATATTTTGCTGATGTGGGCGGCGATTCGTTGGATTATTGCCACATTGACTAGCATTGCAGTAATCGCCCTCATTTACCACAATGCTGTTCCGCGCACGCAGCCGTGGCACAGTGTGCTTCCAGGCGCCACTCTGGCAACCGGCATGTGGTTTGGAGTTACACTGCTGTTTGGCTGGTATTTGCAAGGCTATGCCGATTACGGCGTAATCTATGGCTCACTCGGTGTCGGTATCGCCCTGCTGATCTGGATGTACCTGATCTCTTTGGTGGTACTGATTGGCGCGGAGTTCAATGCCATGCTGTTTCCCCGAGCGCCCATGCTGGGCAAAGAGCTAAGGCAGATGTGTTCGGTTCCGGCGCCTTCTCCCAAACAAATTCTGCCTACGAGCAAATAAACAGTAATCTCAAACACTACTGCGGCGAAAGCCCTTTCTGCCGATATACTTTCAGTGAGCCCCAAACAGAATAATTGGATTGTGCTGGCTTCCACGTCGATGCGTCGGCACGAATTCTGTCCTTTGAGCCTGCTTGCCGGGCTCACAAATAATTTGATTTCCAGAATCGAGGACTTGACTGTTGCGTAAGAACAAGCCTGAGCTGGTTGCAGGTGAACTGGACGAAGCCGTTGATGAGATGCCACAAGCCAAGGCGGCCACCCGCCGAGCCAAGATTATCTGCACCATTGGGCCATCGTGCAACACGGAACCCATGCTGCGTGATCTTATGCGGCTGGGCATGGACGTGGCCCGTTTGAACTTCTCTCACGGTTCGCATGACGATCACGCGCGCAACATCGAACGGCTGCGGCGGATTGCGGAACAGGAAAACCGAACAATCTGCATTCTGCAAGACTTACAGGGGCCAAAGATTCGCACTGGAAGCCTGAAAGATCACAAGCCCATCATGCTGGTGACAGGCTCACACGTAACCATTACCCCACGCGATATAGAAGGGACTCCGACACTAATCTCCACCATCTTTACGACTCTTGCACGGGAGCTACGGCCAGACGCCCGCGTTCTGATCTGTGACGGGCTTATTGAACTGCGAGTTACCAAAATCAGCGGCGACGATGTCGAGTGTGAAGTCATCAACGGCGGGCAGCTCGGGGAACATCAAGGCATCAATCTGCCCGGAGCGGCGCTATCAATTCCAGCGCTCACGGAAAAAGATCGCAAGGATCTGGAATTCGGTCTCAAGCATGATGTCGATATTGTTGCGTTGTCTTTCGTGCGCTCTGTCTCCGACGTGCTGACGGTAAAGAAAATCATCGCCGAACATGGAAGCACAACTCCCGTTATTGCAAAGCTCGAGAAGCCCCAAGCCATTGAGCATCTTGAAGAAATTTTTGAGGCCGCTGACGGCGTAATGGTGGCGCGTGGAGATTTGGGTGTCGAAATGGCGCCGGAGAAAGTTCCGGTCATTCAAAAACACATCATTCGCAGATCGGCTGAGTGGCGCAAGCCAGTAATCACCGCAACACAGATGCTGGAATCGATGATTGAGAATCCGCGGCCCACACGCGCCGAAGCCAGTGACGTAGCGAACGCAGTTTTCGACGGCACCGATGCCGTAATGCTCTCGGCGGAAACCGCCAGCGGATCTTATCCTCGCGAAGCCGTGGCAATGATGGCCAAGATTGTCGTCGAGGCCGAAAGCAATATGGCCGAATTTACGTTGCCCCGGCGCCGCAGCCGTCGGAGTCTTTCGATTGCGGAAACCATTTGCGAGTCTATCGCACACGCCGCCGAAGACCTGCACATGGGTGCGATCGCAGTGTTCACCGATACGGGAAACACGGCACGGCTGATCTCGAAATTCCGCCCTAAGACTTCGATATACGCTTTCAGCCACGCTGGGCCGGTCTGCAATCGCATGAATCTTCTTTGGGGAGTGCATCCCGTGCCCCACAGCCAGGCGCAGACTGTGGAAGGAATGGTGAACGCATCCGAGGAACAGTTGTTGTGCAAAGGCTGCGTGAAAGCGGGTGACGTGCTCGGAGTTGTTGGAGGTACGAGAATGTCGACGGGCTCGACGAACTTCATGCGCCTGCATATAGTGAAGGCGACTGAATCCCGGGAAGGCTTAAAGTAGTCTGCAAGATGAGCAATTCCGTTACATCGTTTTCGAACTTGTCGATGGATCCTGCGGTTCGTGGGTTCCTTCATTCTCCTGAGGAACCAAAAGGAAACGGCCTCGTTCTCACGCATGGGGCTGGATCCAATTGCCAGAGTTCTTTGCTTGTCGCTCTGGCGGACGCCTTTGCTGGCGCGGGTTTTACTGTGCTCCGCTGTGATCTGCCTTTTCGTCAAAACCGTCCGTATGGACCACCGCGCCCCAATGATGCAGCAAGAGATCGCGAAGGATTGAAGAATGCCGTCTCCGAGCTTCGCAAGCTAATTTCCGGACGGGTGTTTCTCGCCGGACATTCCTACGGTGGCCGGCAGGCAACGATGCTGTGTGCGCAAGAGCCAAATCTAGGGGACGGATTGCTGCTGTTTTCCTATCCACTACATCCGCCCGGAAAACCGGAGCAACTTCGTACCCAGCATTTTCCTCAGCTCGATACACCCACTCTCTTCATGCATGGAACACGCGATCCGTTTGGATCGATTGAAGAGATGGAAACAGCATTAAACCTGATTGCAGGAAGGCATTCACTGCTGACCGTTGAAGGCACAGGGCACGATCTGGGATTCAAAGGGAAGGCGAAGCGGGAAGAATTGCCAGGAACCGTGCTCAAGACGTTTCTTGAATTCTTCCCCTCGGCGCTTTAGGAACCATGATCACGTAGGGACAGCCGCCCTCGGCTCGACTCGATTTTAGTTCGCAACGACTGAATATTTCCTTCTATCAATATGCGTTGAGCTTTGCTCAACCGGACAGCCGAGGGCGGCTGTCCCTACGTAGTTTCCAAAATTATTCGAAATTTCTGATCGAGAATCAGCATCGCGGGCGGGCGAGGACGCCCGTCGCTACATCGATCTAAATGCATTCCATTGATCCGCGTTCATTCGTGTAATCTGCGGCGCACTTAGCGAACTAATTTACCCAGCCTGACTTTGAGCCGCCATTCTTTTTTTTCGGATCGAGATCGTCCGGTGGGATGTAATTACCGTGCTCATCGAAGGTCACTTTGCGATCATGCTTGCGCATGTAGACTTCGAATTTCCGCGCTGCCCGCCGACGTTTCCATCGATAATAACCATTTCGTAAGCCATAGAACCGTTCCGAAATGCCCGTCGAAAAGTGGCGTCCGAAGAACACAAGGTACCAAACATATCCCGCGCCCAGACCAAGCAACAGGATCATGTAAAACAAGGCGAAATGACTGAGGAGCAGGTATGCCGTCTCAATCGCGGCGGTGAATAAAACGATCCATTTCACCGGGATGCGAATCGGCAGCGGAAACAGCATGATAGGCGCGCCCCGATTTTGCAGATAAAACACCATCAGTATCGCATTCGTAGCCGCGCCTGAACCGAGCGCTGTCCCTTGCGCAATGACGTGGGTTAGCGAGAGAATGAATCCCGCCAAGCCGGAAAGAATGATGCTGCCAAAGAAAAGTCCGTAAAACGCAGCTGAGCCGATACGCTCTTCAACCGCCCATCCCAGAAAGTAGACGCCCAGCAACGACAAAGCAAAATCCAACGGGTCGACATACATGAAGGCGTAGGTGACGAACTGCCATAACCAGCCTTCGCGAATGGACGCTGGATTCAAAACGCCCAGCGTCAGAAGCGTCTGGCCAGATGCAGGCGCAAAAGCCATTAGCAATAAAATGACAACGTAAATCGCAACGCTGGCAAGGATGAGTTGCCGGACTGCCCCGCGAAAAGGCGGCAATCCGATTTCAGAGGAAAAGTTTCTTGCCATATTTCTTGCCGTAGATCTTTTTCGTTACGACTTCTCGCTAATGACTCAGGCCGCAATGCCGCCTCAAGTCTTTATCCTACCAGTTTGAATGTCGTTTTTTGGCTTAGATCACCTTTGGTCTGCGAATCTTCGGGCAGATCATCGTTCGGGCAGGGGCACCACTGGCAGGCTCCTGTGTCCTTCTTTATCGCTGGCTCTGATCGCGAAGATTACATTGTCTTTTGATACTGGAAGTGTCGTTTGGGTTACATTTCCAACAGCTTTCACGTGTTCCCATTCTGGACTTCCGGTGCTTCGCCAGAGCACTTCGTAACCTGCCGCTCGTTTATCCTGCGGCGGTTCCCAAGTCAAAGTGGAGTTGTTATCAAGCTGTTTCGTCTCCATGCGTACGTGTTCAGGCAGTGCAGGCGCAGAAGCGATGGACGCCAGCGTGGCCGCATTCAGCCGAGCAACTGCGGCGACGTATTCGAAATTGACGAATTTGAGCAAGTCGCCATATTCGATGCCATTTTCCGTGCGAATATTTTGATGTTGGTGGTTAAAGTCTTCCCGGTATTCCGTGAAACGCACGGCAGCATATCCCTGTTGATTGAACGAGTAGTGATCGCCTCCCCGCAGATAACGATCTCGTCGGAAGACCAGCAGCGGCTTCACATCCGTGTTATAAGCACGCTGCACATCCGCGATATAACGGGCTACTTGGCGCGAGGTGGAATCGTTTTCTCCACCCAGGTTCCGAATAACTTCTACCTGCGCATCCGTTGCAGCGATGGGTATGCCTTCAGAGAATACTCTCACTACGGAAGGATCTTGTTGCGAATTGCGGTCGCCACCGACAATGTCATTGTTCAGCGCCGCTTCGATGTCCCATCCCTGGGCTTTGGCCATTTCTGCTAAGTGCTTGCTTCCGTTGAGCCCTTGCTCTTCGCCCGCAACAGTAAGAAAAATAATAGTAGCGGGGAACTTCATTTTGCTCAGCACTCGCGTGCATTCGAGGCTCACGGCAGTTCCGCTGGCGTCATCATTGGCTCCGGGGGCGATTCCGGTCGCATCCAATGTGTCCGAATTGCGGGAGTCATAATGACCGGTTACTAAAACGATTTTCTTCGCGCTCTCTGGATCAGTTCCCTTCAGCACGGCGTAAACGTTTGTGATAACGGTTGAGTTGGGAATACGCTCCTTCGGGCTTTCAGTGAAACTGTCAGTTTTTACTTCGAGACACCCACCACAGTCGCGAGAGTAGCTCTCGAATTCAGATTTAATCCACTCGCGAGCGGCTCCGATGCCGTGTCCAGCAGCAATGGACGCTGAATCTTGCGCAGAGAGTGTGAGCCGAGTCTGAAAACTCACAAGTTTTTCTATGTCAGATTGTATGCGCGCCGCAGATACTTGCTTCAGGACTGCGGAAATTACGGGGTCTGCGGATGCCGGTATTTGCGCCGTGGCGGTCAATGCGGCGAAAATGCATAATATCGTCAAACCAATGAGTAATCGCATGCCAATTGCACTTTCCGTAGCCAGCGCGAGTCAGAGCATTCGTAAATATTTTATTCTTGCAAGCTGCCCCGCACCCTCTAGTAACATCCGAAGCGGAACATTTCGCAGGTAAGCCACTTGACCTCAGCCCCAAGAGAAACTAAATATTAACAGGGGGCTTTTATAGAACGGAGCACTTATGATTTATTGTCCAGAATGCGATACCCATCTAGATGTGGATGAAGACGAAATCGACGAGGGAGAAATCATCTCTTGCCCGGAATGCGGCTCTGATTTTGAAGTGACCACGCTTAATCCCATTGAGCTTAAACCAGTGGAAGAGGAAATCGACGACGAGGATGAAGAAGAGGAATCCGAGGACGCTGACTATTCCTAGGTCCCACATGCCTTCGCCCGCCTCGCCGAGTTCTGTGTCAGGCCTTCCTCGATCAGCTCTCGCCAGCTTGTTGTTCTTCCGGTGCCTATGGATTTTTTGCTTATTGATCCCTCCTTTTTCGGGTCGTGTTCAAGCGGCGGAACCAAGGGGAGAAGCTCCTTATGCTCTGATCTTCGGGACGGTTTGGGGGCCTGACAATCGTCCTGTGTATGGTGTGAACGTCAAGATTCGTCGGGCCGACCAGAAGAAGCGTCACTGGGAGCTCCAATCCGATCATCATGGAGAATTTGCTCAACGCGTGCCCGCGGGAAAGGCCGACTACATCGTCTGGGCCGATCTCAAGGGCTATAAGGGTCCTGATGGCAAGAAATTAGTGGCTGGCCCGGAAGTGACCGTCCATGTCGAGAATGACGAGCGTGTGGACACCGGCGTGCATCTAAAGTAGCAGGTACTCTGAAATAGGGGTTTGCTTTGGGGAGGGGAGTCGTGAAAAGGCACTCTGCTTATGCTGTGTTGTTGTCCATGGTCTTATTTGCCGTAGCGCTGTCGGTCTATGGAAAAGACAAAGCTGACGCCGGTCGGATGTTGACCGGCAAAGTGGTCGATAAACAAGATAATCCTTTATCGGATTCGGTGGTCTACCTTTCGAATACCCGTACGCGAGCGGTCAAGACATATATCGTTGGACCGGATGGGAAATATCACTTTCCCGAATTGTCTCCGAATATAGATTACGAAGTTTACGCGCAGTACAAAGATCTAAAGAGCGATACCAAGACGGTGAGTCAGTTTGACGACAGGAAAGCTGTGAATCTCAACCTGAGGATTGACACGAAAAAGTAGTCTGCCTTAATTTTCGCGCAATCCGGAAGAATCCTCAAAGAAAAAGCCGCCAGAAATGGCGGCTTAATTTTTACAACAAGCTTGGAGCTTAGTTGCTGTCGTTCCCAGCCCGCTTCCAGGTGATCAGATCGCCGATTGTCGATCCGCCCGTGCTGGTGGCTGGATGCTTGTAAGCTTCCACTTCCTTGCGGGACGCCTCTTCGCCGACGGCCTTAATACTGAGTCCGACCTTCTTTTCTTCCGGGCTCATCTTGATGATTTTATATTGATGTTCACTGCCCGGTTCCAGAGTGATCTGCTGGCCGTTGGCATCGATAGCCTCTGAGTTATGACAGAGACCCTCTACACCTTCTGCAATCTCAACGAATGCTCCGAAGCTGGCTACGCGCAAGACCTTGCCATGAACCACGTCGCCGATGCGATGCTTTTCGAAGAAGCTCTCCCAGACATCGGGTTGAAGCTGCTTGACTCCGAGAGATAGACGACGCTTATCAGGCTCAATCGCCAGCACGATAGCCTTGACGCGGTCCCCCTTCTTTAATACTTCGGAAGGATGTTTCACGCGCTTAGTCCAGCTCAGGTTGCTGACGTGAACCAGTCCATCGATACCTTCTTCGATTTCGATGAACGCTCCGAAGTCGGTCAAGTTGCGAACCCGACCTTCAACCGTTGCTCCCACGGGATATTTATCGTGCAGAGCATCCCAGGGATTCGTTGCCAGTTGCCGCATGCCGAGCGAGATCCGCCGCTCAGTTGGATTGACTGCGAGCACTACGCACTCGACTTCATCGCCAACGTTGACCAGCTTCGAAGGATGCTTCATGCGCTTCGACCAGGTCATCTCGCTAACGTGAACTAATCCCTCGATCCCTTGTTCGAGTTCGACGAATGCGCCGTAGTCGGTCACGCTGATCACACGTCCACCAACGTGCGCCCCAATCGGATAACGATGTTCCGCGTCCAGCCAAGGATCAGGCGTGAGTTGCTTGAAGCCGAGCGACACCCGCTGCTTGTCTTTGTCGAACTTGAGAACCTTCACCTGAATCTGATCGCCAACATTGACGAGGTCACGAGGATGGGTAAGGCGTCCCCAGGACATATCGGTGATATGCAGGAGGCCATCAATGCCGCCCAAGTCGACGAACGCGCCATACTCGGTCAAATTCTTGACGATGCCGGTCAGTACCGAGCCTTCTTCCAGGTGCTCGAGCGTCTTCGAACGCTTCTCGGTTTGCTCTTCTTCCAAAAGCTGTTTGCGCGAAACCACAATGTTGCCACGCTTCTTATTCAGCTTGATGATGGCAACTTCGAGAACCTGCCCTTTGACGCCGTCCAGGTTACGGACGGGGCGCAGATCCATTTGCGAGCCGGGAAGAAACGCCTGTGCTCCTTGGATGTCCACGGTGAGCCCGCCCTTGATACGTTCCACGACCACGGCCTTGATGGGCTTCTTCTCGTTGTAGGCCTTTTCGATATCGTCCCAGGCTCGCAGGCGCGCTGCCTTCTGATGAGAAAGGTTAATGTAGCCTTCCTCAGCCGGACCCTTGTCGCGCATTACGTCGATTTCGTCACCGGCCTTGAACTTGGAATTGCCTTCGTGATCCAGCACTTCGGCAATGGGCAGCATCCCCTCCGACTTGGCGCCGATGTCCACGACGACATGCGTCGGAGTAACCTTCAGCACCGTGCCCTTTATTACCTTGTCTTCGCTGACCGCTTCTTCGCTCTCGGTAGTGAAGTTCTCGAGCGCGGACGCGAAGTCTTCGTTTGTCCCAGAAGCCTGCTGCTCTTCTTCGGCGTGATCCGATTCGCTCTGTCCGTGCTGGCCCTTGACGGAGTCATCACCGGAGTGCTGCTGCGCGTGCCGCTCGTCCGAGTGCTGGTTTGGGTTGGGGGTGTGGGTGCCTGGGGTCGAGCCCTCAGCTGAATCCGGAGCTTGCTCGGGGAGCGTTAAGGTCGCGGAATCTTGGTTGTGGGCGTTATTGTCGTCGAACAAAGTTATAGCCTCTCCGGTGTACTTGGAGGATGCGGGGCGTTTACTGCGGACTGCTGGCTTGAGTCTGTGGTTGTAATGGGCCTCATTCTGGCGAATCAGGCTCGGACAATCCCAGCTGTCGGACGTTTCTAAAGCGGACCCGCGTCCTTAGGGAACTATTCGACTATAACAACCGCTTCCGACGAGTGTCAAACTTCAACCTGTAACATTTTCAGAACAAAACAAAATGTGGGGCGGACACTCTTGTCCGCCGCTGTTGCTGTTGACTTCACTAAACAACAATCAACCTCAAATGCAGCGGACAAGAGTGTCCGCTCTACACAAGCCCGCCCAATTCCGAAACCTGCCCGTATCTGGTACCCTGCCCTAAACATGGACTATCTCTGGACCCCCTGGCGTTACGCTTACGTCAGCACCGCCGAAAAAATTTCAGGATGTATCTTTTGCGACCTACCCAAGCTAAATGACGACCCCAAGGCCCTCATCGTCCATCGCGGCCAGCATTGCTTCGTAATCCTCAACAGCTACCCCTATACGCCGGGACACGTAATGATCGTGCCATTTGCGCATCTCGATCAGTTGCAGAATCTGCCAGTCGAAGCCGCGCAAGAGATGATGAGCCTGTCGCAAAAGTTGGAAGGGGTATTACGAAATTTATACAGCCCGGACGGAATCAATCTCGGGATGAATATAGGCAAAGCCGCGGGGGCCGGCGTTGCCGGACACATCCACATGCACGTACTACCTCGCTGGGTGGCGGATGCGAATTTCGTATCGGTGATAGGAGAAACCAGAATCCTGCCGGAAAGTTTGCAGATGACCTACGACAGAATCAAAGGCGCGCTAAAAGAATAATTGATTAAAATAATTGATTAATATTGCGACGGGAGTCCCTTACCGTCTGTCTTCCTGAGGGAGTGTTCTTTTTCGCGAAGCGGAGAAGAACCCGAGTCGAAGGACCCCTACATTCTCCAGGACCAAACCAAGCGAACCATCATGGACTCCGCCCAATAATCATTACGAACTACGACACTCATCTAAAAAAACCACCGTGACGATCCCTCCAGATTTGATGAGAGCAATGTAGCGACGGGCGTCCCTTCGGCTTCGCTCAGGGCAGGCTCTCGCCCGTCCGCTATGCTCTACGCTAGCAACTCCTCCATCTCTTTCTCTCCAATCACACTCACTCCCAATTCTTTCGCTTTATCCAGCTTCGATCCTGCATCCTCTCCTGCGACCACGTAATCCGTCTTCTTGCTTACCGATCCCGTCACTTTTCCTCCCGCATCTTCGATCAGCTTCTTCGCCTCGTCGCGACTTCGCTTCGCTAACGTTCCGGTCAGCACAAATGTCTTTCCCGCGAGCTTGGTTCCTCTCTCTTTTTTCTTCCCGGACATGGTCAAACCCAGATCGCTGAGCTGCTTCACCAGTTCGCGGTTCTTTGCCTCTTGAAAAAATTCCAGAATACTCTTCGCGATCCTCGGGCCGACTTCCGTGACTTCCTGCAATTCCTCCTCACTCGCCTTCTCCAAAGCTTCCATCGATCCGAAATGCTCAGCCAAAAACTGTGCCGTGCGCTCGCCGATAAAGCGAATTCCTAATCCAAAGATCACGCGCTCGAGCGGCAGCTTCTTCGACGCTTCAATTTCCCCCAGTACATTCTGCGCCGACTTATCTCCCATGCGTTCGAGCTTCAGCAAATCAGCTTTCGTCAATCGATATACATCGGCGACATTCTTCACTAATCCGCGATCGGTAAGCTGATTCACCAATGCATCGCCCATGCCTTCGATGTTCATCACACCGCGTGATGCAAAATGCAAAATCGTCTCCCGCAGTTTCGCCGGACAATTCGCATTTACGCAGCGATGATCCGCCTCACCCTCGGTGCGAACCACTTGCCCGCTGCACACCGGACAATGTTCCGGCATGTGAAACAATTTGTGTCCGCGCGGATGGTCTTTATCTTCAAGAACTCTGTTGACCTTCGGGATCACATCGCCGCCGCGTTCAACTTCCACCCAATCGCCGATCTTCACGCCGAGACGCTCAATCTCATCCATGTTGTGCAGCGTGGCCCGGCTCACCGTGGTTCCGCCGATGAACACCGGCTTCAATGCCGCCACTGGCGTGAGTTTCCCGGTGCGTCCGACTTGCACCAGAATGTCTTCGACTTGCGTCACACCAGATCGCGCGGCGTACTTGTAAGCAATCGCCCAGCGCGGAGCCTTGCCCGTATAGCCGAGTTCCCGTTGCAGCGCAGTGCGATCAACCTTGATTACGATCCCGTCGATTTCGTACGGCAGCTTTTCGCGTTTGGTTTCTTCCTGCTCGATGAAGCTCCAAATATCTTCGAAGCTTTTCGCCAGAGTGCGAGCTGGATTCACCTTGAACCCAGCGGCGCTCAGCGCCTCCAGCGTCTCCCAATGACGGTCGAAATAGGTTGCCCCATCGACGAGCAGTGCATAGCCGAAATAATCAAGCCTGCGCTGCGCCGTAACGCTTGGCTCCAGGTTGCGAACGGTTCCCGCAGTTGCATTGCGCGGATTGGCAAATATCGACAATCCTTTCTGCTCGCGCTCTTCATTCATTCTTTTGAACGAAGCGATGGGCATCAGCATCTCGCCTCGCACTTCGAAATTTGCCGGAAGATCAGCTTTCTTTAACTTCTCCCGCGAAATGCTCAACGGAATCGATCGCACCGTCCGTACGTTAGCCGTGACATCTTCACCCGTCGTGCCATCGCCGCGAGTAATTCCCCGCACCAGCTTTCCGTCTTCGTAGTGCAACGCTAAAGACATGCCATCAAGCTTCAATTCGCAGACATATTCCAGGTCTTTCCGTCCGCTAAGTTCGTGAACCCGCCGTTCCCAGTTCCGCAGATCGTCAACGTTGTAAGTGTTGTCGAGCGAAAGCATCGGCGAAGAATGCCGCGCCTTGACGAACTTCTCGCTAGGCTTGCCGCCAACTCGCTGCGTGGGAGAGTCAGGCGTAATCAGTTCAGGATGGTGAGCCTCAATCGCCTTCAGCTCATTCATGAGCCGGTCAAATTCGACATCGGAGACCTCAGGAGCATCCAGAACGTGGTAGAGATACTCGTGATGCCGAATCGTCTCCCGCAAAGATTCGATTTTCTTGGTTGGATCTTTCGTGGCAGTAGCCATCAAAGGAAATTATAGCGTTACGAGAATCACGTAGGGACAGCCGTTGCTCACGTAGGGACAGCCATTGCTCACGTAGGGACAGCCGTTGCTCACGTAGGGACAGCCATTGCTCACGTAGGGACAGCCGCCATCGGCTGTCCAGTCGAGCAACGCTCGACAACGCTTTCTCAACTCTTACTGCGCCGTTCCCTGAAACAGCAGCCACAACTGATTTCCGATTCGGAAGAGCAACTCCCGTCCGTCTCCATTGCTCACGTAGGGACAGCCGCCATCGGCTGTCCAGTCGAGCAACGCTCGACAACGCTTTCTCGATACGCTTCATTGCGCGGTCCCCTGATACAACGGCCACAACTGATTTCCGATTCGGAAGAGCAACTCCCGTCCGTCTCCATTGCTTACGTAGGGACAGCCGCCATCGGCTGTCCAGTCGAGCAACGCTCGACAACGCTTTCTCAACCCTTACTGTGCCGTCCCCTGAAACAGCGGCCACAACTGATTTCCAATCACCCGATATAACGCATACGCGCTGCCCGCATCCGACACTTGGCGGAACAGCAACTCTCCGCGCCCATCTCCATCCGCATCGACTGCATCGACCAACTCCACTCGTGGCGAAACGTCCAAATGCTGCGAATCCGTAACATTGGCATACGCTTTATGCAGATCACCATAGATATCTTCGCGAGCTACCAGCGTCACCATGTATTCGAGGTCCGCCGTCGCGCTCTCATTTTCTGCTCCCGGCTTTAACGAGCGCGGCAAGCGGGCATTCGCCATCAGCACCAGCACCGGCTCGTTGCTGTTCGAGAGATCAAAGACACGCAACTGCACATCTTTGAAGTCAAGCTCTGGCGCTTTCGCTGCCTTGCTCGCACGAACTCCGGGACGAGTGGCGCGAGCAGGCGGCGTCGCGCTGGTGGTCGCAGCGGCCAAATCTTTCACGCGAGCCTGAACTTCGGTCGCGGCCAGCCCTAACATTTTCTTGAGAAATTTCTGCTCTTCGTCGGTCTTCATCTGGTAGCCATAAGGACGCGGCTCGGGCCCATCAGCGTCGGAAATCGCCGCGAAAACCTGCGTACCAGCGGGAACGCTGGTTGAATACATCGGTGTGGGCGCTGCCGGCTTCGCTTTCACGGGAGAATAGGTTGTCGCCGCGGCGGGTGCAGTCCCGACTTCGTCTTTTTTGTCTTCCGAATTGGAAGTAGGTTTTCCGCGCCTAAGCGCTGGACGATTCTTGTCTTCCGGCTCAGGTGGTGTGCTAGCAGAGGCGTCCGAAGTCGGAGCAGAAGTCGCAGGACCCGAGGCGGGTGGAGCTGGCGATGAGCCTGGGCTTGTGGCCGACGGGGAAGAAGCCGGCGTGCCGCCAGACGGTGCGTTCAGCGATGGCGGCGGCCCAGCAGAGCTTGGCGGGTTCGATTTAGAATCCTGCGTTTTGGAATCATTCGGCTTCGAATCGGATGTTTTCGAATCACTTGCCTTTGAATCGCCGGATTTTGAATCAGGCGATCCTGCCTTTTCCGCTCCCCCTCTCCGCAGCACTGGCCTTGCATCCGCATCCTCTGCGGGCGCTTTCGTCACAGCAGGAGCCTTCTTCTTTGCCGTTGCTGCCTGAATCTCCTCTGCCGATCGCCAGCTTCCTTCCGCAATCCAGGTGTTGCTCCCGTGAAGCGCGCCCTTTACCGTAAACAATCCCTGCGACACTCCGCTCTTCACCCCTTCATAAACTGTGTCGGAGTAGAGCGCCAGGGGCACGGGCGCAGCCTTGTACGCGCTGGCGTCATAGAATTGGCCATCGATCAAAATTGCAATGGGGATGAGCCGAGGCTTCCCCTTGGGCGGAATCTCAATTAATCCCAGGGCGCGTGGCTCTTTTTCTTTTTTCGGTTTCGGCGTGAACTGGCCCGCCACAAGAGAGGCCAATACAAGCAGGATGACGCCTCGCCACGCAGTGCGGTATAACGTTGAACATAAACAACCAGGAGAAACTCGCATGCCTTCCCTCGACAAAAAAGCTCCAGTTACTGGCTTAGATGTTAATGATAAAGCCCCTGAGTTCACCTTGCCCGATCAGGATGGTAAAGATGTGTCACTGAAAGCGCTTCGCGGTAAATACGTCGTGCTGTACTTCTATCCCCGCGCCGATACTCCCGGATGCACCATCGAAGCCTGCGAGTTCCGCGACACTTATAAGAAGATCGAAAAAACCGGAGCCGTGCTGCTGGGAATTTCTCCCGATACCTCGAAAGCCCAAAAAAAATTCGAGGAAAAGTTCAGCCTTCCTTTTACGCTTTTAGCCGATGCGGACAAAGAAGTCTGCAACCTGTACGGCATGATTGTCGAAAAAAATATGTACGGGAAAAAAGTCAAAGGCGTGGCCCGGACCACGTTCATTATCGGCCCTGACGGAAAAATCAAACACGTATTCAGAAAAGTAAAGCCCGAAGGCCACGCGGAAGAAGTGCTGGCGTATTTGCGAGATTCAATGTAGCGACGGGCGTCCTCGCCTGTCCCAGTTTTTGTCGATGTAGCGACGGGCGTCCTCGCCCGTCACACCATGCTGCCATTCTCCGCGACTCTCGGCCATAACCATACATATTCTTCCGCCCGTTTAACCAACCCCGCGCGCACCGGATTCACCAAAATATAATCCAACTTGTCCCCGATCCTCTCTTCCTTCCTCAGCACATGATCGAACGACTCCTCTTGCCAAACTTTGCCTCTGCGTCCTAACTCACGATTGATCCGATGCGCCGACGCACTCTTGACCCCTTGCATAATCTCCGCCACGCTAAAGAATCCGTTCTCATCGAACAATGGAGTCCACACGATATGAACGTGATCGGGCATAATGACCACGCCATGCAGTGTGAAACGTTTGCCATCGCCGAATATGCAAACTTCAAGACAAATCGTTCGTGCGACATAGGGAAGTATCCAGCGTCTATAAGTTGCAAACGTCACGAAGATAGCCTTGAGATCGCTCTGATAATGCGGCAACCGACGCCGGTATTCGTATTTTCTAAGCAAGGTTCTGATAGGCGTATCACACAGCATGGCGGACGGGCGAGGACGCCCGTCACTCCATAAAAAATAAGTTCAAAAATCGGGGCAGATGCGGGTCAAGCTTCCCTCCAGCTCAAATACAAATCAATGTAGCGACGGGCGTCCTCGCCCGTCACGCCCACCTGTCGTCCCCGCAATCCATACAGTCAATTGACAGTGCTCGCCTTACTCCGCAACAATGCTTCCATGCGTAATCTCTTCTGCTGCTCTATTTTTCTGCTGCTCTGCGCCGCCTGCGGACATGCTCAGACCAATTCCTACGTGTTCGTCTGGGCGGGCGATGATGCTAAAAAGAGCAGCGACTTCCTGGCAGTGCTCGACGCCGATCCCACATCCCCACACTATGGACAGGCAATAGCCTCGGTCGCCGTTCCTGGCCCAACCGGAACGCCCCATCACACCGAACAGGAAATGCCCGAAGATGGTTTTCTGCTAGCGAATGCTTTCGAGAGCGGGCGCACAATCGTTTTCGACTTGAATCAGCCGGCACATCCCTCCGTCGTAACCTCGTTTGGTGACCTCGACGGATACATGCATCCGCACACCTACGTGCGCTTGGCCAACGGGCATGTCCTTGCGACTTTCCAGTATCACGGTGGGCATGGGCCGAAGTCGGACGGAGGCGGACTAGTCGAGTTCGACGAGCGCGGCCATCTGATCCGCAGCGCGAGTGCTATGGATGCGACAGTAAAAGGTGAACTCGTCAGGCCATACAGCTTGGTGGTTGTTCCGGCGCTCGACCGCGTTGTCGGCACCAATACGTCCATGCATTTTAAGAGTGAGGGGCAGGCACGCATCGTGCAAGTCTGGAGGCTGTCAGACCTAAAGCTGCTGCGCACGTTGGTATTGGCGCCGGGGCCACGAGGCTCGGAACAAAATAATCCCGGCGAACCCCGCCTGCTGGCTGATGGCAAGACGGTGCTCGTCCATACTTTTAGTTGCGGGCTGTATCAGATGAAAGGCCTCGACACCGACCAGCCTTCAGTCCACCATTTGAAAACGTTCGATGGAGACTCCTGCGACGTGCCATTGCGAATCAGTCATTATTGGGTGCAAACCCTGTTCTCGGAGCATGCTCTTGCAACGTATGACATCTCCGATCTGGCTCACATACGCGAAGTATCGCGAATCACGTTGGACGAAAAACAGAAACCGCACTGGATTGCAGCAGATACTGATGAACGACGTATCATCTTGAACTCGGGCGAGTATGGCGAACATCGCATGTTCATGGTGAACTTCGATCCGCAAACAGGGGCGCTGAAGCTTGATGAGCATTTTCGTGATCCGGGCAGCGATAAGGCGGGCGTGAGTCTGGACGGCAAATCATGGCCGCACGGGTTTCATGGCGATGCCTACCCGCACGGCACGGTGTTCTCGCGTCCTGCGGCTGCGAAAATCGCATGGGCAAATTAGGGCCTTGACCACACCTGATGCTCCTGTAATCGGCCCGATGCTAGACTTCTTTCATGCTCGCTGATTACGCGGTGAAAGTCGAACAATCCCGCGGACGCCGCTATCCTGAGCCAGCGCACCCCTATCGAAATGATTTTCAGCGTGACCGCGACCGCGTAATCCACGCCCGCGCCTTCCGTCGTCTTGAGGCAAAAACGCAGGTTTTTACACGCCGGAACTCCGATCATTTCCGCAACCGGCTGACCCACACCATTGAAGTAGCTCAAATTGCTCGCACTATAGCGGCACAATTAAACCTTAATATGGATCTGGTGGAAGCGCTCGCGCTTGTCCATGATATTGGTCATCCGCCCTTTGGCCACGCGGGCGAAAAGGCGCTTGACGCCGAGATGCGCAAACACGGATTGTCCTTCGATCACAATCTGCACGCCTTAAGGATTGTGGAAGACTTCGAACTTCGTTATGCCGCTTTTCGTGGCCTGAATCTGACTTTCGAAGTACGGGAAGGAATCATCAAGCATTCCCACGATTATTCAGCCGCCGCATTTCCAGAATTATCCGAATACCTGCTGGATCAAAGGCCCCCACTCGAAGCGCAACTAATTGATGTTGCCGACGAAATTGCCTATAGCACGGCGGATCTCGACGATGGTTACGAAGCGCACATGTTTACCTTGGCACAGGTTCGTTCTGGCATCCAAATATTCGCGCGTTCTTATTCTGAAGTTGAGCGAATGTACCCGGAAGCAATTGAAAAGCTGCGATTCAACGAAACACTCAAACGGATGCTCGATCAACTCGTAGGAGATTTAATTCTCTATACCGAAGCGGAGATCCAGAAAGCTAAAATCAAGACGCTGGAGGATGTGCGCATTTGTCCTGTGCGGCTGGTTACACTAAGTCCGGAAGTCGAGCGGGAGCGCCGGGAAGCTAAGGAGTTCCTCTACAAGAACCTCTATTTCAGCGAAGCGCTCAGCCCAGAAAAAAATGATGCGGAGCGTGTAATCGGGGGACTATTCGAGTTTTGGCTCAGAAAACCGGAAGATTTACCCTCAACTTACCGCGAAAAAACTAAACAAGAACCCTTGCCGAGGGTGATTTGCGACTATATAGCCGGTATGACAGATATCTATATTTATGAGCAATACGAAAAGTATTGCTCCCGCTAATTATTTCTCCACGAAGTTTTTATATCAGCACTGCCAAAATTACCGTTTTCCACTCAAGTCCGGCTTCTAAAACGATTACAATGACACTGTAAACAGGCAACTTAGCGGCAAATTCCATTTGGCATCTCACTTGTTATACGAGAGTACAAGTATCGGCATCATAGATACAAGAATTCTGGTTGAAGGCAAACGTGAAATGATACGCAAGCCGCTTCCAGATTTATTTGATTTCGGGACGCAAAATGCACGGACCACGCCCCGTTTAGGCGTGTGGAGCGGACCCTAACGCTCCTATCGGAGGAAGTGAAAATGAAGAATCGCGCACTCGTTACTCTATTTGTAGCTGGGACGCTGGCCCTTCCAGCCATAGCACAAACTAGCTCCACCACGCAGGATCCAGCGGCCACGGCCCAACCTGCTCAGACCACTCCCGTTGCAGACCAGTCTTCGTCGCAAGCGAATGGCGCCAGTGGCAAGCAGCCTCTACAGCCTGAGGCCCGGGAAGGCTTCTGGGGCAGGGTGAATCCATTTGCTCGCAAAAAGTATGTGCAACGCCAGACGGCCCCTATTCGCGACCGAGTGAACGAATTGGATGAGCTTACCGCAACCAACTCCAAAGCGATCAAGGATACCGACGCACGCGCTCAGCAAGGCATCCAGCTGGCCTCTACCAAGGCCAATGAAGCTGACCAGCATGCCATCGATGCTGGCAACAAGGCGCAAGTGGCTCAGCAAACCGCTACCCAGGCCAATGCCCGAATTGGGAATGTGGAGCAGGTGGTCAGCAATATCGACCAGTACAAGGCTTCTAACCAGACTGAAATCCGCTTCCGTCCCGGACAAGCTGTACTGAGCAAGAACGCCAAGTCGGCTCTCGATGATCTAGCTACTCCGCTGAAAGATCAGCGCGGATACATCGTCGAAGTGCAGGGCTTCTCGTCCGGCAAAGGTCAGGCCGCAATCGCAACTTCGCAACGCATGGCGGATGCAGTTGTTCGCTACCTTGTCGAAAACCACGATGTTCCGGTCTACCGGATCTATGTGGTCGGCATGGGCAATGCCCCTGTTCCCAGCGCTGCTGAAGAACAAGGCAGCAAGCCGAAGCGTACCAGCGGTGGTCGCGTCGAAATCAGCCTTCTGAAAAACAATTTGGAAGCGCTGAATTCACCCAACGGCCAGATGACCCAGGACCAGTCGGTACCGAAGTAGTCTAAGTTAGGACTGCGGACGAAACTCTGCAGCCCTCCCCCGAGAAAGCCTCCCGCGATAGTGGGAGGCTTTTTTTATTGCGGGAAGTAAATTTGCCATCCAGTATCACCTGATGTGAGGCAAACTACTCTTCCATCCAAACGAACCGGGAGCAAATCCGCATTCATCCCAGTAAAGGAACAGATGAGTTTCCGCGCAAAAATCTTTGCGGAACAGGAGCTGTATCAAAGCCCTGGTTTGCCCATAGTAAAAAAAATTCGTTCCAAGTAATTGATGGAATCTGTAACAATGCCAGCGACAGGAGAAGACTTGAAACGCTCTCTTCGCGAAACTTTGGCTGATTCTCACGTGGTAGCTGTCGCCATCGGAGTGCTTCTCCTCTGGACATTAGACTCCGGATTTCGAGCTGTGTTATACCCGCTGCCCAACGTCATTGAATTTTGCGCAACTGCAATTGCCATTCTTGGACTTCCATATGTTTCCTTTACTGGGGAAGGCCGGATACTTTTGATGGTCTCACTTATGTACGTTTTTTCCGCGCTCATTACTCTTACCGGCGCCTGGATACTAGCCCGATGTGTGTATGGTGTAGGACCGCTCCGTGCATTGTTGGAATCTCGCAATCGGTTAACAGGGGGCAGTCATGTTTGAGCGCATAAAGCGGGCTATGGTAGAAAGCTATGTTGCAGCCATCGCCTTGGGATGGCTGTTAGCACAGGGAATCTGGCACTTTGCAAATATTTTTGTTGTTCCGATCACAGGATGGCTTACGCGAAGCGAATATAGCGAATTCACTAGCCGGGCTCCTGTACACCTCTATCTTCGAGACTCACTTCCCGAACTGGGGAGATCTTTTTTCCTGCTTCTCTTCTGGTACATTCTTCTGCGCTGGCTCTACATCAAGCCAATGAAGAACGAAGTGCCTGATCCAGTTGTCCGTCCATAAATATGGGATTCCGATTAGAGAAAAGGGAAACAACATGCGCGGACTAACTGGAAAACGTGTGCTCATCACCGGAGGCGCCAGCGGCATTGGCGCCGCGACCGTCGCCCGCTTCCTTGAAGAAGGCTCCGCAGTCTGCGTTCTCGACCGCGATGCCAAAGCCCGCGCCCAAATTCAGCATCAGTTACCAGATCTGGCCGGAACCCTCGACGCAGACGTTTCGAACCTCAAAGAAGTACAGGGGGCATTCGACGATGCTGTACGAATCATGGGCGGCGTCGATATCTTGATCAATAACGCCGGTATCAGCATTCGCCATAATTTTCTCGATATCACGCCCGAAGAGTGGAACAAAGTAATTGCCGTCAACCTCACTGGTGTTTTCTACATGGCGCAAACCGCTGCGCGCCACATGATGCAGCACCATGGGGGAGTAATTCTGCAAACTGCTTCCACCAACGGCATCATGGGTTACCCATACTACGCCGACTACAACGCCACCAAAGCCGGAGTGATCGAGCTAACGCGATCCATGGCGCTCGAACTCGCTCCTAAAGTGCGGGTATGTGCCGTTGCTCCCGGATACGTCCTAACTCCAATGCAGCGCGCTGAATACAGCGACGAAATGCTGGATGCGGTAAATCAAAAGATTCCATTGAAGCGGCACGCCAAACCGGAAGAGATCGCCGCACTGTTCGCATTCCTGGCCTCAGACGATGCCGCCTATATGACCGGTCACGTCTACACCATAGACGGAGCCGAAACCGCCGGAGGCCTAGCCAGTCGCTGAGTGACATGGCACCTACTAGTGAATCATTGCTAGGAGCTCCATTGCGGTCCTCCGTGTCCTGTGTGCGTTCCGTGGTTCAAAAGATTTTGGCTGACATTTGAGTAAATGTGGCGAAGCGCCTAATCAACCGCCATACTCGCACTACGCGGTACATCGGAAAAAGAAACGCAGGTAGCCGAACCGCCGACCATTCGCCCGTACTCGGAGTGAATACGAGCCGCCACAGAAATCGCACACGATCCGTCCACCTTTCCCGCAATTTCATCATTAGAACGCAATATGTAAACGACTCAACATCGTATTCTTCTCCCGCTTTAATCTTTAGGGCGATCGGTTCAGTAAGTGGCGAAGCCGTGCGTTCTTCAATCGCTATTCGTGTTTCTAGGCGTAACAGCCTATTTATTAACAGAAGATTCACGGCGACAATCCGCTGAATCCCTAACTCGAAAGCTCGTTTCCTAATAACCGCCCAATCGAGTGATTGAGTTTTCACTAGTTGAGCAATGTCGCACAGCAAAGACAATTGCCCCCAGGCGTGCTTAGCCGCGTGAACGCAAAGCACTAAGAACAAATCCTCGACACAAAATGTACGTACAAAATAGCCATCTAAGTCGACAGTAATCGCGCGTTCAAACATCGCGCCGATGTCAAAGTTGACTGAATAAAACTGTGGCAAAATCTGCCATTTCAGTTCAACGAGATTGCGTCCGCGTTCACTGTCAAATGTGTATTCGTATCCCGCAGCAAGATAAGCCTTATCTTCGCGGGCCGTAAATTCAAGCGATGCGCGATACCCCAATTCCATCAAAGCAGCTTTAGCTTCAGGGAGATCGGATTTATGAATGAGCAAATCCAAGTCCCCAAATTGACGAGCGGTTACATCGCCATACAGAAACTGCGCGAGTACCGGACCTTTGTAAGGGAAAGCTTTAATACCAGCAGATTTCAAGCATTCGATAATCCGAAACAGTTCCGCATTGAGAAGCAGAGACTGCCGTGCATGTGTCTGAAAACGAAAGCGTAGAGATTCAAGTTCTTGTTCTGGTACAAAACCAGAAACTTCCGAAAGAGAAGAAAATGCTCGTGAAATTAAGCGATGGTGTTGCGCCAGAGTTAAAAATATTTCCCAATCAAAGTCATTCGTAATCAGGCTCTTACATAGGCGGACAAATTCTTCCCTGTTTTGTTTGCGGCAACATACCAGCAATAGCTCGAATTCAGGATTACTTGATGACGCAGAAATTGCCGGAAGCTCTCCGCTTGCAATCATTTCAGCGCGAAGTAGGGCAGCATTCATCTTTTCGGAGCAGGAACCAACGTGCTTATAGTAACGGACTTGGAGTGCGGCTACTCTTGTTCTTTGCAAGAAGATAGAACCAACTTGGTTCATGAAATCTGGTTCCCGAAAATTAGGTTTCGAATTAAATGGACAGCATCGTTCTTGAGTCCGTTAGCAAAGCCTTCCGGCACCGTCCCGCGCTATTTAACTGGGTGGGCCGCGAACGTAGCGGAGAAACCCATGCACTCGACAACATTAGCTTGAACGTTCCTGCTGGAAGAGTTCTCGTTCTGTTAGGTCCCAACGGAAGCGGAAAAACGACGACATTGAAGCTGGTGTCCACGATGTATCTTCCTGATGCCGGGAGAGTTATAGTCGGCGGCTTTGATACTCGGAGCGGTCCGAACGAAGTACGCAGGCAAGTCGGATTTGCGATTGCGACCGAAAGGTCTTTCTTTCCGCGGCTCTCAGGGCGTGAAAATCTCGATTTTTTCGCTGCACTCGATGAAGTGGAGCGTCATTTCAGATCGCAAAAAATTACCTCGATTCTCGAAATTACGGGTCTAAGAGAAGCCAGCGACACACTCGTCATGAAGTATTCCAGCGGTATGTATCAACGGCTGGCTATCGCTCGCGCTCTCCTCAAAGACCCTAAGTGCCTTTTACTTGATGAACCTACACGAAGTCTCGATCCAGCTTCAGCCTGTCGTTTTTGGGATCTCGTGCGTGAATTACGGGATCGAGGAACGACAATTTTACTTACCACGCATAGTTTCAGCGAGGCCGCAGCTGTCGCCGATGCGGTTGCTGTTCTTCAAAAAGGGAGACTCGCAGGATCGCGCAAGACCGCCAGTGCTACCGCAGAGCAGTTACGAGATTTTTATTTCAGCAGCACAGGTGAAATGGATCATGTCCTTGAATATGCCGAGAGCATTGCATGAACCTATTACTTTTGAACAAATTGGCGGCGATCCTCAAACGCGATCTACTTACCGCGATACGTTATCGGCGAGGCTTTCTTCTTACTGCGATTGGAGCACTTGCACAACTCGCCACTTTTCACTATCTGTCGCGGGCCGTGGGTTCCGGCTATCGTCCTGAAGGTATGAGTTATTTCCCGTTTCTGGTCGTGGGAAGTGGTTTTTACGCATTCCTGGTAATGACCATAAGCGCATGTTTGCAAACCATACAGGATGCTCAGCAAAATGGAACATTAGAAGTACTGATGATTAGTTCAACTCCTGCCCCGGTGCTCTTATTCCTTGGAATGGTTTCCGTGCTGGCCGCGAATACATTGCAACTGGGTGTGTACGTCGAAGGTGGACTGTTGCTATTTCGCTTTCCTGTGCACAATGTGGATATAGCTGCCTGCGTGGCGCTATTCACGCTTTCCGCATTGATTGCCATAGCTTTCGGAGTGTTGGCCGCGGCATTGCAGCTTTCCATACAAAAAGGTTCGGCAGTTTTGTGGCTTTTTGGATCGGGAGCCTGGTTTATGAGTGGCACGCTGTTTCCCGTTGCAACGTTGCCGAAACCACTGCGCCTCATTTCAGAAGCAATACCGATTACCCATTCTTTAAATGGTTTGAGGCTGGCATTGCTGGAAGGGGCGTCTTTCAAAAGACTACTTCCGGAGATCAATCTATTGGCGTTGTTTGCCGTAACTCTATTTCCATTGGGCATGCTGGCATTTTCTTTTGCTATACGCCGGGCGCGGCAACTCGGCACGTTGTCGTTCTATTAGGATTGAAGAATCAGGCGGTGACTTTAGTTTGTAAGGTGCAAGCAGTAAACCTGTAAACGTTTGTAAACAATGCAACCATCGAACTTTGGAATAAATCCTAATTACCACAACATTTTAGTTTTACCGGGTTAAAAGCAGAGAACCTGGATTTTGTCCTACCGAAAATTTTTGAAAAGAGCGATTGAAATGAAACCGGCAACTTTTTTGCAAGCCAGCGCCTTGGCGCTCCTGTTTGTTTTTTCGCATTCTTCTTTCGCAGCTCTGGGTGGCGATTTCGCGTCAGTTCAAGCTGACCAGGCCCATATGAAGGCAACCATCCGCAGTTCGCAAGCGCAGGCTTACATGGTTCACGAAATGGAGTCTCCCGGCCACGTTTTGATACGGGAGTACGTTTCGCCCCAGGGAAAAGTCTTCGGAGTGGCATGGAATGGGCAGTTTCGTCCTGACCTGCGGCAAGTGTTGGGCGATTATTACGGCCAATACTCACAAGCCGTGGAGACAAAAAAAGCAGCTCAGCACGGCCGTAGTCCGTTGAGCATCAGCCAGCCCGGGTTGTTTGTGGAGATGACTGGCCACATGCGCGCATTTTCTGGAAGAGCTTACGTTCCCGATATGTTGCCGCAAGGCGTTCGTGCCGAGGAAGTCCGATGAGAAATATGCTTAAAGGAAAACTCGCGTCCAATTTTTTCGCGGCTATCTTATTGGGAGCCTTGCTCGCAGCAGCCGGTTGTGGAAGCGGCAATACGGGTTTGGGCTCCACTACGCCTCCTCCGACAGGCACCAATTCGAACAGCTTTGATTGGGGCGCCCCTTTTTTCTATGGCAGAAATGTCTATACATCCATTGATGGGTCAAGCGCTGCGAATGCACCCTATTGGGCATATACCCAGAGTTCTATTGCAGCAGCGGCTGGCAACGTGGTGGCGGTTACGGTGGATGGTGGTCCCTTCATAGCGAGCCAGAATTCTGTCTATGTTAACGGCGTTTTTGCTACCGTTACGGTTTGTGTCCCAGGCACTTCGAACTGCCAAAATATCGACCATGTTCTTGTGGATACCGGTTCTTATGGATTAAGGCTTCTTGCTGTTGCCGGTGGCGGAGAATTTGCTCTGACATTGCCGCAGCAAGTGGGCAATGATAGTAATCCAATTAATGAGTGCACACAGTTTGTCGACGGATTTATTTGGGGACCTGTGCTGACCGCTGACATAAAGATTTCCGGCGAATCTGCCAGTTCGGTTCCGATTCAAGTAGTCGGCAATTCCACCTTTACTGCGCCGGCTGGATGCACGGCTGGAGGTGGTACGGATGAAAGCAATGCAGCTGGGCTGGGAGCTAACGGGATACTCGGTATTGGCCCGTTCCCGCAGGATTGCGGCTCTGCTTGCACTTCAGCAAATGGATCTACTCCAATTGAGGGGACTTATTACGACTGTTCCACGAGTGGTTGCGTTGCGGCATTTGAGAGCCTGGCGGCTCAAGTTCAAAATCCAGTTACACTCTTCGCTGCCGATAACAACGGGACCATTCTTGAGTTGCCGGGTGTCAGCGGCGCGGCAGCCAGCGTGAATGGAGTATTAGTTTTCGGTATTGATACAAAATCCAATAATGCGCTTGGGACAACTCCGATTTTGGGCATCAATACGACAGGAAGCTTTCCCGGGGATTTCACGACTAACTACAACGGGAATTCACTGACAGGAAGCTTTATCGATAGCGGATCGAATGCGTTGTTCTTTGATAACTCTTCTATCTCGGTATGCGCGGACAACACCAGTTTCTATTGCCCAAGCGGTATTCAGCTCAGTCAGTCGGCTACTCAAGTAGGAGCGAACGGAACTACTTCTGTCGTAAATTTCAATGTGAATAACGCGGACGCTCTGATTAACGGAAATCCGAATGCCACCGCGTTTAACGGATTTGCAGGCCCCAATTAACTTACCTACGATGAGGGGGCAGGCTTAGGTTTCGAATTACTGGCCCGTTCCGGTAAGCACAATACTTTGCGGGCTCATTGGGTCGGAGTCGTCAATCTGCAAAGTCGCCATGCGCTCTCCCGAAGTTGCCGGCTTGAAAGTGACTTGGATAGCGCAACTAGCTCCACCCGGAAGGCTCTGAGTGCACGTGTTGGTTTGGCTGAAGTCGATCCCGGTCGTCACGATGTCGGAGATAGTGATCGTTGCAGCGCTAGTGTTTGTAACGGTAACCATTTTGGAAGCCGATTCTATTTCCATCGGTTGCGATCCAAAAGTTAAGCTTTCCGGATCGATCTTCACAAATTTTCCTGAACCAGCCGGGCGAGCAATCGGAGCGTTGAAGTTTTGGGCCGCGGCGCTGGTAAGCAACATCGAGATGCAGATTACCGGCGAAAGCCAGTCCAATGTATTCTCCTCGACAAGAACTAAATTTACCTAAAGACAAAAACGGCTAAAAACCGGTAGGAATCAATTTGAAAGCTCCAACTTTTTGTCATTCCGAAGCGCACTGTTATCGCCGATAAAGCTGGCTCGGAATGACAAGCGCTAGCTATTGGTTTCCGTAAAACTGACCCAATCCTAAAATCTTTATGCGTACCTGGACTTATGCCAATTTAACTTCGCGCAAGCGGCCGCTGCTTACGTCGTAAATGAATCCTCGTACCGAAATATTCTTCGGCACCCAGGGATGAGTGTGCAGCTTCTGCAATTGTTGCCGCACGTTCTCCTCGACGTTCTGAAAAGCAAAGAAAAATGCCGGTGCAATGGCGGCAGTTCCGGCGCGGTTTTGAATTTTCGTACGTAAATCCTGCTCACTGGTAAGCATCAATCCACAATCGGTATGGTTTATGACCATGAATTCTTCCGTATCGAGCAGATAGTGTGAAACCAGCAGGGAACGCAAGCTATCGTCGGTGACGATGCCACCCGCATTACGGATAATATGTGCGTCGCCATTGGCTAGTCCCAAGGTGAGGGTCGAAAGCCGTGTGTCCATACAGGTGAGAATGGCGAGCTTGCGCCTGGGACGAGGGGTGAGGCTGCGCAATTCATGTGTACGCGCGTAAATTTCATTGGCTTCGAGAACTTCGTCGATAACGGACATTACCACCCAGTTTAACAAAAGCTGAAAACGCTGTCGGATGTAGCATTATTAACGCGACTGGTGGGGCGCGTGGGAAGTACTCAATTACATCGTCAACAATCGATACGAGTGAGTTGCGCCTTCGCGTACTTCCTTATGATCTTTGAGTTATAAGGATTTAAAGCGTAACCGCCAAGAACACAAAGAAAAGCCGCAAAGAATTGCAAAGGGGCTGGGGTCGGCCTTTATACGGATAGGAGTATTCTTCGAGAAAACATAACTGTCAATTTCAATTGAGCCACTATCGGGAAGATTGCTCGCTATGGGACTTTCCGCTACAGTTATTGAGACCCCCTAAAATCATTAAGGGGCCTGTAGCTCAACGGTTAGAGCAGCAGACTCATAATCTGTTGGTTGTAGGTTCAAATCCTACCGGGCCCACCAAAAACTCGCGCTCTGCTTACTCAAAATTCATTTATCAGAGCTGCTGAATTCGGCAACTCTCACTACAGCAACTCTCAACCATGCTAAGTAATACTTTCCTTTGCTCAAGCAAAATCGCCGTACGTGAAGCTCGCTCCTCAACCTAGGGAGTCTACTGGATTCCGCCAGCTCCCATTGAAACCTACACTCCATAGGTGAGTCGCATGCCGGAATGAAGAATTGAATAATGGAGGCTCCAAGATTATGAAACCCAGGATTACAAAATCCAGAGCAACAGTATTTTCGTTGGTGTTGTTGGCGGGCACTTGGGTTGTTGCCCAAGATACAACCGCTGCGCCAGGCACCACTACGCCTCAAAGCAGCACGTCGCAGAGCACAACAACCCAAACCACTTCCCCTCAAACCAGTACGCCCCAAAGCGATACAGTGGGGCAAACCAGCACTACGCAAAGCACAACCACTACTACGCAGAGCGGAACAGGTATAGCTCAGAGCGGCAATGGCTCGACTACTCTCACGGGATGTCTTGCGGGTTCGCCGTCGGCTGGTAATTTCACGCTTACGGATCAATCCGGAACTGTCTATAACTTGAAGGGCGGGAATGACAGCCTTCGCATGTTGGTTGGAAATAAAGTTCAAGTAACCGGACAGGCCGCAGGCAGTAGCGCGGCGGGATCGAACCCTTCAGATCAAAGTACCTCCGGCAATATGAGCGCTACGAGTTCCAGCACGGCAGCGAATGGAGCTTCAACTACTGCGACTTCAACCAGCGGAGCTGGCAATACGTTTCAGGTCGCGAGTGCAACCAAAGTTGCCGATAACTGCGTAGGCGCCAGCAGCAGCCCGAGTCCAAGTCCAAGTGGCACAGGTCCAACGTCTTCGTTGACTACTAACGTTGAAATGGCAGCGCTGACACCGTTAGAAATGCAGGCTGGTGGAGGTGCGGGAGGAACTGGCGGCGGAGCAGGTGCTGGATCGGCGGGAGCAGCCGGAGCGGGCAGCGCAGGTCCTGCTGGGGCATCGAGTGGACAGACTGGAACTGCGGCACCGGGATCGGTAGCTCCGGGAGCTAGTCAGGGAACTTCGCAAACTCCGGGGGCTCAGACGCCTGGAACCACCAGCACGCCTGGATCGACCCCGGGCACCTCGCCAAGTTCGAATCCGAATATGACGCCGAACCCCGGCGGATCAACAGCTTCGCCGACTCCTGGAACAGCGGCTCCGACTCCAGGTACTGCATCGCCTACAACACCGGGCGCAACCACACCGGGCGCTACAACGCCAGGTTCAACTACGAGTCCGGGAACGACAACACCGGGAACTACAACGCCAGAAACCACAACTCCGGAAACAACGCCCCAAACTACAAATCCAGGTACTGGTACCTCATCACCGTCCGGGACTGGAACGACGACACCACCACAATCTTAAAGTATAAGAGTCACGGTTTCTCCTTGATGCAAAGCCCACCTACCAGTGGGCTTTGTTATTTCTACTGCGAGTGGGTCTTATTCAATTTGTGAGATAATTTTTGAAACAATATTTGCGAGGAATCATGGCAGAGCACAGAGTTTTTTGCGTCAAGTTGCAAAAAGATCTTCCCGGGTTAGACGAGCCACCCTTTGATACAGAGCTGGGCAGAAAAGTCTATGACAACGTTTCGCAAGAGGCGTGGAAAGGCTGGACGGAATTCTGCAAGATGCTGTTGAATGAGTATCGCCTGAACCCGGCTCGCCGTGAGGATCAGGAAGTGATTGTGAAGCAGATGGAGCAGTACTTTTTCGGTGCTGGATCGGCATTACCTGAGCAATATGTTCCCCCGGCTTCGTAGGAGCTGCGCATTCAAATCGTAATCGAGAGCTGATTACCAGCTCGTTACCTGCCCGATTTTAGTGCATTGTTCATCATCTCTTAACATTCGTCATTTACAAATGAAGTATGGATTCGGCGCTCTACGACACGCTGATCCTTTCAGACGTGCATCTCGGCGCGGAGACGAGCCGTGCCCGCGACGCGACAAATGTTCTTCGCGAGAACCGCTTCCGAAGACTAATTCTTCTGGGCGATATCTTTGCCGACCTCAACTTCGGGCGTCTCACAAAAGAGCATTGGAAGTTTCTTGGCTATATCCGCAAACTGTCCAACCCGAAGCGTAAAATTGAAATAGTTTGGGTAGAGGGGAATCATGACCTCGGACTCACGGATGTAATGTCCCACCTCGTTGGCGTAAAGGTTTATCAGGAGTACGTGTGGGACTATGCGGGCCTGCGGCATCTTGCGATTCATGGCCATCAGTTCGATGGGTTCGCAGTCAACAGCATGAGACTCAGTCATCTCGGAACCCTGCTTTATCTTCAAATCCAAAAATTTGATTTGAAGGGTAAGCCAATTGCGCGCTTGATTGACCGCCTAAACACGCGCTGGCTGCGCATGTCACCAAAGGTCGCCTCAGGCGCGCTGAATTATGCAAGCACGCACGGAGCTGATCGCATTTTTTGTGGGCATACGCATCAGTCCATGCACCAAGAGCAGGATGGCGTCCATTACTACAATTCCGGAGGCTGGGTCGATTCCAAGCCTGCGTACCTGACGGTTGGCGAAGAAGGAGTGCGAATTCATGAATACCGCGAGCGATCTGACGATCGTGATTCCAGCGAAGAACGAGGCGAAATTGATTCCGGATTTGCTGAATTCGCTGGTGAACCAGAACTACTCGAAGATGCGGAATACGAAAGTATTAGTAGCTGACGCGAATTCGACCGACGGGACTCCTGAAATTGTAGAGAGCTTCAATGACCGGCTGAATGTTAGCGTGATTGCCGGCGGTATGCCTTCCGCGGGACGCAATGCAGGAGCTGCTTTAGCGGATACGGACTATGTGCTGTTCCTCGATGCGGACATCGAACTCGCGTCAAAGTCGCTGATTCGAAATGCGGTTGAATTGGCGCGGCATAAAAAACTCCACTGCGTAACAACCAACATCATTTGCCGCGACGGAGGCTTTGCGGACCGGCTTACTTATTGGGTCAACAACATGTTTCAGTATCTTTCCTGCCTGCATCGGCCCTTTAGCACTGGCATGTTCATGCTATTTGACAAACAGCGGTTCAATGAGCTGGGCGGCTTCAACACGCAGATTCATTTCGCCGAAGATTACGCGTTAAGCAAGCAAGTGAAGCGGTCGAAATTCCGTATTGTTCGCGGCGGCGTATACACCACCAATCGGCGCCTGGAAAAGATGGGCCACTGGCGTGTAGCTGGACTGTTTTTCTCGACTGCGTTCAACTCCTGGAACAAGAAATTCTTTCTGCGCGATCACGGATACTGGAAAACTTAAATTCTGATTGCTCAAAAGTGAAACACCAGTCCAGTTGAGAATCGAAAACTGTTTTGCTTTCCTCCAAAGAACCGTGTTTGTAAATCGTCGCCCTGGAAGCGCCAGCCAATCCCGTGAATGATTCGGTAGTCGATGCCTCCGCCAAAAGCCTCTCCGAAAGATGTGGACGAATCAGAAAACCCGCTTGCACTTTCACTCACATGAGAGACTCCGAATAATGCATGAGCAAACGGCGTAAAGCGCCCAATAGGTACAGATACGCGCGGTCCAAACAGAACATTGTGCAAAGAGGCATGAGTACGGAACGCATTACAGGGATTTCCGATCGGCGCGGTGCATCTGGTATTAACAAACGAATCTCCAGAGCCATACAATCCACTCAAATCAGCAACGATTCCCACCCATGGAAGCACTTTCCCTTCGAGTGATCCGTTCCATCCATTTAGGTTATGGTGTGTGCCTGATCCCAGATTGGCGTTGTCATACGAGTATCCGATGAAAATATTTCCGCCCGGTATTTGAGCAACCCCCGTAGAAATGAACGCCAAAACGATGCATGCAACTATGCTGATCCTGCGCAAGAGTTCCTCCTGTTGTGAACTGACGCAAAAAGATTGGATGCAAGGCGAAAACCCCCGAATGGGGAGAAAGTTTCGTGCGATGTACTTCTTACTCTTACTTAAATTAACCAAATTTTTACACCCTTGGAATGGGGAGGAGAGTCCAATGACTAATAATTGCAAATTCAGCAACATGTAAACAAATGTACGGTAAGTTTCTTTTGGAAAATACAGGAGTCGAAATTGAAGTTGAACGTTACAATTCGCGCGCAAAATGATGTCGTGGTCGTCTACTGCAAAGGTCGGATTGTCTATCGCGATGAAGCGACTGCTTTGTCCGACAGAATAGCGCAGTTGCTCCCAGATGCTCGCAAACTGATACTTGATCTTAGTTGTGTCGAGATGATCGATAGCGCTGGATTAGGCGAACTGGTTGTTCTGTATATCTGGGCGCAGGCGAAGGGAAGTTCGATCAAACTTGCGGCACCTGATAAGCGCGTTCGTCATCTTCTGGAGCTCACGAATTTAGCTTCGGTATTTCCCATACATTCCACACTGGATGAAGCCATGCATTCCTGGCACGGCCAAGCCGCGTAAAATGAAGCGAGTCAGCGTTCTCGCTGAAACCGGTAACTGCCGCCACGCTCTAGCGAAACAGCTTCTGCAACTTTAAGAAAAGCGCGAGCAGCGTGAGACAAGCCTGCAGACTTGCGGTGAACGAGTCGCAGCTTGCGGTGCAAGCGCAATTCACGCACTGAAATACGGACCAGTTCGCCACGTGCAATTTCATCTTCTACGCTGATCTCCGGGAGAAAAGCCACTCCGTTTCCCATAGCGACGAATCGTTTGATGGCCTGCAATGTTGGCAGCTCAATGTCCATGTGCAGCGGTGTTTTGTGGCGTTGAAAAGCCTGAATGACCTTCTCGCGATAGGGGGATGACACAATGTGAGCGACAAAAGATTCTGCTCCCAATTGACGAATACTTATTTGCGATTCGTGCGCCAACGGGTGAGTAGGCGGAACGACAAAGGTCAACTCATCGAGGTACACGACAGTAGAAGAGAGCTGCGGTTCTTTTGGGTCATAGGTTAGAACTCCTAGCTCTGAGGTATGTCGCAGCACGTCATCCGGGATGTGGCTGCCAAGGGAACGATGAACAGTGATCCGGATCATTGGATGCAGGCGTCGAAATTCAGCAAGCACCGGAAGCAAATAAAGCGCCGTGAATTCATTGGCGGCAATTGCCAGTTTGCCTTTGTGTAATTCGCGCAGCTCAACCAGAGCTTCTTGAGCGTTCTCCCGCAGGTTGAGCAGCCTCTCAGCGTATTCCTGAAGCACGTGTCCTGCATCAGTGAGCGATCCGTCTCTAGAGGATCGGTCAAATAACGCCTCACCGATGTCATCCTCCAGCTTACGAATCGATTGACTGATGGCGGACTGAGTGCGATGCAATTTATCCGCAGCCCGAGAGAAACGTCCCTCGCGTGCGACGGTTAAAAAGACCTCCAATTGTCCCAAGTCCATCAGTATGCCTTTAGAAACTCTACTGTTGTAATAAGCGTTCCTTAAGCTATTAGCCTATGCTAATAATAATTGTAAGATTATAAGCTTTGCTTTATTTCCCTGTCTACGTACTATGGAGCTTGGCGATATTTAAGGAGCACACCTGTTATGGACAGAAAGCGAATTGCGATCTTCGATACGACGCTACGCGATGGAGAACAGTCCCCGGGCTGCAGCATGAAGGTGCAGGAGAAGCTACGCCTGGCAAAGCGGCTTGACCATTTAGGCGTCGATGTTATTGAAGCTGGATTTCCTATCGCTTCCGACGGTGATTTTGCGGCCGTGCAAGCAGTTTCCGCCACAGTTCAGCGCCCCATTATTGCCGCTTTAGCGCGCGCTTCGAAACACGATATTGAGCGCGCATGGCAGGCACTGGCTAACGCTGTCCGTCCACGTATTCATATTTTCCTTGCGACTTCCGACATTCATCTGCAATACAAACTTCGGATTTCTCGTCAACAGTGCCTGGAACAGGCGCGGGATTCGGTGCGTTTGGCAAAGTCGCTGTGCCAGGATGTGGAGTTTTCGCCCGAAGACGCGACTCGTACGGAACCTGAATTCCTGTATCAGGTTCTAGAAGCTGTAGTTGAAGCTGGGGCGACTACTCTTAATATCCCCGATACTGTGGGATACAGTGTGCCGGCTGAGTTCGGAGAACTGATCACTAACATTCGAAACCGGGTGCGAGGGATAGAAAAAGCAACAATCTCCGCCCATTGCCATAATGATCTCGGACTGGCAGTTGCTAACACACTTGCGGCAGTCGCTGCAGGAGCACGTCAAGTCGAGTGCACGATCAATGGAATCGGAGAACGCGCAGGAAATGCTTCACTAGAAGAAATTGTTATGGCTCTTCGTGTTCGTCCCGATAAGTTCGCTTTTGACACTGGCGTGGTGAGTGAAGAGCTATTTCCCATTAGTCAGCTGCTCGGCGAAATCACCGACGTTCCTGTGCAGCCGAATAAAGCTATCATCGGACGGAATGCATTTGCTCACGAGGCGGGTATTCATCAAGATGGCATGTTGAAAAATCGGTTGACTTACGAAATTATGACGCCGCAATCCGTGGGCGTACCCGATTCAAAGCTTGTGTTGGGCAAGCATTCCGGACGTCACGCGCTGGGACTGCGCTGTGAGCAGTTGGGATATCAGTTTGACCGGCGTGAGCTAGATGAAATCTATCGCCGCTTCGTGGTTCTGGCCGATGAAGTCAAACATGTGCATGATCATCATCTGTTGACGCTCATTCGCGAGACTCATGGACCAGTGCAAACTCCCGCGGCGCAAGCCGCGGCAGCTGCGGTTGGGGTGGGAGATCCCGCTTTTGAAAAAGCTTTTCCCGCAGTGTTGCCAACCGATTTTAGCGCCGCAAGTTTACCGTTGCATCCCAACACTGATCATGCCCGCGAGCAGGAAGACTATCTTTGGGGAGTTTAAGGGAACCGCCACTCAATCAATGTAATAAAATCCCGACTGGGATTATCGGCTTTTCAACGTTTGTTTTCTGCGACAATAACACTTCATGTTTCTCAAGATAGCGGTTCTTCCGGGTGATGGCGTTGGTCCTGAGGTTACGGACGAGTCTATTCGTGTACTCGAAAGCGTGGCTGTTGCGTTCGGCCACGAGCTTCAGATCACGAAAAAAGATGTAGGTGGCGCGGCTCTCACCAGCAGCAACGATCCGCTTCCTATTGATACATTGCAGGCGTGCTTTTCTTCAAATGCAGTCCTTTTAGGTGCTGTTGGGGGTCCTGCTTTCGACAATTTCCCAAGCAGTCTTCGTCCAGAGGGAGGACTGCTGCGGCTGCGGCAGGAGCTGGGAGTTTTTGCCAACCTGCGGCCAGCGGTCTGCTTTTCATCACTTGAAGGTTCTTCTCCGCTTCGCCCGGAAATTGTCCGCGGAACGAATGTTCTAATCGTTCGCGAGCTACTGGGAGGACTCTATTTCGGCCAACCCCGAGCAATAAGCGGGCAGGCTGGCAAGCGTTCAGCAGTTGACACCATGAGTTATGGAGAGCCGGAAATCGAACGTATTGCCCACGTGGCCTTTGGACTGGCGCGTTCGCGGCGACGCAAGGTGACTTCCGTGGACAAAGCCAACGTTCTTGATTGTTCACGTCTGTGGCGTGATGTAGTCACTCGCGTTTCGCGGGAATACTCCGATGTTGATCTATTCCATATGTATGTCGATTCCGCTGCAATGGCTCTCGTTTCCCGGCCAGCTGATTTCGATGTAATCCTCACGGAAAATATGTTTGGGGATATTCTCTCCGACCAAGCAGGCGCAGTCGTAGGTTCGCTGGGTATGCTGGGTTCAGCAAGTATTGGTGGGGAGATTGGTTTGTACGAACCGGTGCATGGTTCTGCTCCGGATATTGCAGGCAAAGGCATTGCGAATCCTCTAGGCGCAATTCTTTCTGCCGCCATGCTCCTGCGTCATTCCTTTAATCTGGAAACTGAAGCGGCTGTGGTTGAAGCTGCGGTAGAGAAGGTCTTGGCTGCTGGTTTTCGCACTCGCGATTTAGCTAAAGACGGCCAATCTTGTCTGAGCACCCAGGAAATGGGCCGCAAGATTCTCGAGGCAATCGAGCAGCGCGTCGAAGTGCGATCCTGATTATTACTGTCTAATATTACCGATTCAAATATGCATTTCAGCAAAACTACAGGGGTAGATCATCGCGCGCGGGAAGGAGTAAACTAGGGTTGCGCAATTTTTTTCACCATTAGATGGTTTTATGGTTTCCAAGTGCGCCAATCCCGGTTGCTCAGCTGTGTTTCGATATCTCCATGCGGGCAAGGTGTTCCGGGTAGAAGTTGAATCTCCTAAATTTGATAATGCAGAATTTGGCAGGGATGTGGAGATGAAAAAGCCCGCCCGGCGCATTGAATTTTTCTGGCTATGTCAGGAATGCGCGTCGAAAATGACTCTTGTTTTTAGTAAAGATAACGGCGTGGGAACTAAGCCCATAGCTCGAGCCAAAGCCGTTGCGCTATAAAATGTGGGGTTGAACCTGCGCAGCTGAGTATTTCCCGCGAAAAGCATTGCGCCGAATTCTCAAAACTTCAGCAAACATGCGCATACCATCGCGCAGCGGATTAATTCTGGTTCCTTCGCGATGCGACCAGACAACAGGAACTTCTTGAATGCTGAATCCGAATCTCTTGGCTAAGTACAATATTTCCGGATCAAATCCCCAACGTTCAATTTGCTGGAGCGGAAAAATAGCCTGTGCTGCCCGCCGGGAAAACGCTTTAAATCCACACTGTGTATCTTTGTAATTAAGTCCAAGAATCATGCGCAATGCCAGATTAAAAACTCGTCCCAGGATTTGGCGGAGCAGCGGTTGCCGTTGGGCTTGCAATTCAGGTTTCAGCCAGCGCGAACCAATCGCTATGTCTGCGCCATCTTCAATGGCTGCAAACAACTTGTCCGCTTCCTCGATCGGCGACGAGAGATCCGCGTCGCTAAAGAGAAGAATGTCTCCGCGAGCCCGCAACATGCCATGGCGTACGCTGTATCCTTTGCCACGATTCCCCGGATTATCGATCAGCCGCAGCAACGGGTTGTTAACTGCATAGCTGCGAACAATCTCACAAGTATTGTCAGTGGATCCATCGTTCACAACAAGAACTTCCGCGTCCCATCCACGTTTTTTGGAGTAAGCAAGAACCTTTGCGAGCGTGTCGCCAATGCGAACGCCTTCGTTATAGGCGGGCAAAATAATACTGTAGGTAAGGGGCTCCAAAATATGTGTGAAAACGCCGATATAGTGTCTTACAAACTCAACAAGACGGCAACAGTTATTTAGATGCTGAAATCCGCGTCCGAACACCGGGATTTCTGAGGAGTAAGCGCGGAATTTGAGTATGGAAGCGCCTTTCAGGCAACGCGCTTCTGGGCTTCCAGCATGGAGAAAAATTCCATAACAAGTTCTTGATCCCACAGGCCGGAGCGAGCTTCCTGGCGCATGGTGGCGGCGGCCTGCAAATGGGACAACGGGCTTTTATACGGACGTTCTGTCCGCAGGGCATCGTAAATGTCCACCACTTGTAAAATTCGAGGCAGGAGCTGAATCTCATTTTTTCGCAAGCCGTCTGGATAGCCGCTACCATCCGAATGCTCATGATGTTGGCGGATAATGGGAAGCACTAAGTGCAACGACTTGAGGGGGCGGCAAATATTTTCCCCGGTAATGGGGTGCTGTTTCATGATGGCCCATTCTTCCGGAGTCAAATTAGAACCCTTCTTCAGAATTTCATCGGGCACAGCGATTTTGCCCAAATCGTGTAAGTACCCACCCCGTCGCAAGGCCACAATACTCTCTTCTTCCAGACCAAGATGGCGGCCTAAAAGCGCTGCATTTTCAGCCAGCCGTTCGCAGTGTCCCTCGGTATAGGGATCGCGGCTTTCAACACTCAACCCCAGCGTACAGATGACCGTTTCAGCTGTTTCCAATTCATCCGTAAATTCTTTGATTTTCAGCAACGACTTCACGCGAGCGAACAACTCCTCCGCAAAAATGGGTTTATTGAGGAAATCGTCGGCACCCGCTTCAATTCCACGCAGACGGTCTTCGCGATTCGTGAGGCCCGTGATGAGAACAAACGGAATCAGACGAGTCGCAGGATCGTTTTTTATTTGACGGCAGAATTCATATCCGGATTTGCCAGGCATCATAACGTCGGAAAGAATCAGGTCGGGAGCTTGTCGCTGAATTTCGGCTTCCGCCTGCGCAGCATCCTGCACGGCAACCACGTCATACCCATCCGCGGCCAGCAGTTCGCGCATGACGGATACGATTTCCGGATTGTCGTCCACGACCAATATCCGAGCAGCGCGGCGTCGAGGTATTAGCTCGCTCATTGCGCGAAAAGACCGGCGGTGTGACGGAAGAGTTGGGTTAGTCTTTTTGAGAACATCATCCATGAGTACTTCAGGAATTTCTATTTCATGAATTGTAATAGATATTCATAGTTGATGTGATTCGTATGCGAGCAGCTTTGCTATTTTTACTTGACGAAGATTGCTCCCAGTTTGGAACTAGACTGCTCGACGTGTGTTGACCGCACTTGTTTGCGTTCTCATGCAGTGCTTACGATTCGCCATGCACATTTTTTTGCGTTTGCGCGTAGCAACGGCAGCGGTCTGGCTCTGCTGTTTTTCAGGGCAGGCCAGGGCGTTGGCCAAGTTACATATCATCAGTTTCGGCAAATGGACGAACGTTAAGTACATAACAGGACAAGGCAATGATAAGTCCGTAAATCTAAAAGTCCGCCCACTTTACATTGATAACCGGATTAAGGAATTTGTGTTCGGCGCACCGCATGACGTAACTGACCGTTTATTTGTAGTTCGACGAGCTTTTCGTCTGAATGATGCATTACCCGAAGAATCGAATGGCGCGCGCTGGGAATGGCAGCTCGGAGGGTGGCTGTTGGTCGACCGCGTTTCTGGCCACGTCTCCCAGTTGCTGTTATCGGATTTCGATTCCGATAATTCGATTGCCAGTTGGTATCGTGACTATGTGGCCTACTGTGGTATTTCCAGTGACGGGCAAAAACTCTATGCAGTCGTGCAGCAATTAGGCCGGCGTAAGCCAGTTCTCAGGAAAACCATTCAAGAAAGGGGAACAGATAATCTAGCTAAATCAGAGTGTTCGACCACTTGGCGGCGACAACCTGCAAGTGTAACTTTCACCACGGATAAGGGTCAAAATCAAGAAGCAGACCATAAATTCACATTCGCCGTTCGAGGAGGCATGGTGGATGTCGTTACCCGAGATCCAACCAACGATGAAGAAGAGGGAAGCGAATCCGAATAGCAGACTTACTGAGGGACTGACCGTTTCAGAAGCATAAAAGCAAATAGCAGCGCAATGCACGACGCTAAAAATATTCCCCGAGTCCAATTCTCTTTAACGTCCGGGGGGCTCATCAGATGTTGTGCCAATCCTGCTCCGACGACAAGGCCCGCTACCAAGCCGCCTATATGAGCGGAGTTATCGATGCCGCGGACTACTCCTCCAAAAAATAGATTGTAGGCGGCAAAAGTGAGCAAACTCTTCATCGTTCCACGAAGAGCTTCTTTGGGAATGGGCAGTTTTCCCAGATATAAAGCTGCGATTAGTGCCCCGGCTAATCCGAAAATGGCTCCTGAAGCTCCGGCCCCTACAATATTAGGGTGCCACCACATGCTGGCCAAACTACCCGCAATGCCGCATACCGTATAAGTTAAAAAATAAGTCCAGCCTCCGAAGATCCGTTCCGCTAAAAAACCGAGATTCCAAAGGCACCACATGTTTAGCGCGATGTGAATGATTCCAATGTGAACGTAGTTGGCTGCCAGCAATCGCCATGGTTGGCCCAAAGTGAGAGGACCGAAATTCGCGCCCCATTTAAGCAGCTGTCCGATTGTTGGTTCCACTGGAGAAGCTCCCGACAACACCATTCCAAGGAACACAGCAGCGTTCATTCCAACAATGATTGATGTCACAGGCGGCAAACGACGAGACGTAGCACGGATTTGTGGCGGCGGAGCTGGGTTGGTTGTAGAGGACCAACTATTCGGGACGTCCACTGCGGTACGGCGGCATTCGGGGCACACATCGATCCGCGCACCAAATGAGAACGCAGGCAGTTGTCGCCCACAAGCTATGCAGTTAGCCATTCATCCCGGTCCAATCTGTCGGAGTATTTGAAGCGCCACCGGAACCCGTGATTCCGATGCAGTCGCAACTTCTACTTCTAAATTAACATTGTTCGTTAGCTGGCTGCGTTGACAGTCGCGACCTCAGGCGTTTTGGTTTTTTGCATTTTAGCGCTGGTAACCAACACCACTGCGGTAACGACGATTGCGCTCCCCATCAGAATGTAACCATCGATTTTCTCATGTAAGACCAGCCACCCGAGAAAAACAGCGACTACGGGATTTATGTAAGCATAAGTAGAAACTTTGGCCGTGGGCACGTGTCCGAGCAGCCAGATATAAGCGGTATAGCCAATCCATGATCCGCAAACAATCAGGTATACAACAGCGCCGATTCCTTTTGGTGTCCAGGCAACGCGGGAGAAATCGCGCGAAAATATTGCTATGACCAAGTTTCCTGCTCCCGCAAAGATCATTTGCCATGCCGTGGCAGTAAAAGATGGGGGTCCTGATTGCCAACGCTTTGAAAGCACTGATCCGAGCGCCCAACTACATGAGCCTCCCAGGAGTGCTAGCGAGAACCACAGTTCTTTTCGGCCCAAGGCACTGGTTTGCATCAGGGACGGCCATATCAGAACTGCGCTGCCGATAATTCCCAGTACAAGCCCGATCAATCCTCGTCGCGAGATTCGGTGCTGGCCGAGCAGAAGCGTATCTAATACCAGCAACCAAAGCGGGGTTACAGCAAGAAGCAACGCCGCTAATCCCGATGGAACGTATTCTTCTGCATAGGCAAGCGTTAAGTTGCCTCCCATAAGGAGCAGAATTCCTACAATTGCTAGTTGCAGAAACTGTCGGGGGCAGTAAGAAATGTTTTGGCCGCGTACATAGCAATAACCGAGTAAAACGATTCCAGCAATTGAGAATCGGATCCCACACATGAGTGGGGGAGGAATGCTTTGGATTGCGATGTCGATGCCCAGGTAAGTTGAGCCCCAAAATACATAGACCAGCGCAAAAGCGAAAATGACACTCCACCGAGATGGTCGCGTTGTGTGAGGCATGAAAGGGAGTAGAAGTTAAAAGTATCAGACGAGAGTGATGCGCCAGACGATTCACAATGAAAGGTGACGGGAGTTAGCTAGAGGTCGGAGTGGGTGGTTCTCAGATTAGGGAAGGAACACGAGAAATAATACTGGGCTAAACAGCAGCAAGCATTCGGTAAACAGGGGGTTACGCTATCCGCAATGCCCAGTTATAATGTACTCAGGATGAGCACCAATGTCCCTCCAGAACCCCAATTCGCACCTGCCTGCGTGCTGGCTGCACTCTCTCGTGTGCCCGCGCCGTCATTTGGCAGTTTTGCCCTCGCAAGTACGCCCCAGTCTGTTCGGTAGCGACTAACTACGACTCTCCAACTTTGATGTGAAATGTGGCTGTCGATAAAAGGACAGTTGCGAAATGACCAAATGGCCGTTGGCCATAGACCGTTTTTCGGGAGGATTCCATGTCGACCAAGACTTTAGTCGGACCTAAGATTATTACAGCCCTGCCAGGCCCCAAAGCTAAACGCATCATTGATGGCGATGACAAATACATCTCACCGTCTTATACGCGCTCTTATCCCCTTGTCGCGAAGCACGGCCGCGGCATTGTCGTTACTGACGTAGATGGGAATGAATTCTTCGATTTCTCCGCCGGAATTGCCGTGACCTCGACCGGGCACTGTCATCCGGAGGTCGTGGCCGCAATTCAGAAACAGGCTGGCGAATTGATCCACATGTCGGGCACCGACTTTTATTACGAGAGCCTTGTGACTTTGGCTGAACGTCTTTCGAAGAATGCCCCCATGCCCGGGCCACATAAGTTCTACTACGGCAACTCCGGAGCGGAAGCCGTTGAGTGCGCGCTGAAACTCGCACGCTACCACACGAAGCGGCAGAACGTGATCGCGTTTTTCGGAGCATTTCACGGGCGTACCATGGGTGCGCTTTCGTTGACCGCTTCAAAGCCGCAACAGAAGCGCCGTTTCGCGCCTTTGGTTCCAGGGGTTACGCACATTCGTTATCCCGATGTGTATCGTGGCTGCTCCGGCGGTCCGCAGGATGCAGAAGCCTTCGCGCTGGGTTGCGCTCGCTTCATTGAAGAGAAGTTATTCAAGACGATACTTGCTCCCGAAGAAGTAGCAGCCATTTTTGTTGAGCCTGTACAAGGGGAAGGCGGATATGTGATCGCGCCCACAATCTTTATGCAGGAGCTGCGCCGCATTTGCGACAAGCACGGGATTTTATTAGTGGCAGATGAGGTCCAGAGCGGTATCGGACGTACTGGCAAGTGGTGGGCGATTGAGCACACGGGGGTGCAGCCAGACATCGTTTGCAGCGCCAAGGGAATTGCTTCCGGCATGCCACTGGGCGTGACTATAAGCAAAGCCGAAATCATGGACTGGATACCGGGTTCGCACGCTTCCACATTCGGCGGAAATCCTATTTGCATCGCGGCAGCTCTGGCGACGCTTGATGTTATCGAGAAAGAAAACTTATTGCGAAATTCGTCCGAAATAGGAGCGCACATGTTGAAGCGCATGTCCGATTGGCCGAAGAAGCACAAGATAGTCGGCGACGTCCGGGGACGAGGCCTGATGATTGGGGTAGAGATCGTCAAAGATCAGCAATCGCAGGAATATGCGGCAGCTGAGCGTGACCGCATTGTTGAACTAGCATTCGAACGGGGTGTTCTGTTCTTAGGGTGCGGCCCGAGCACAGTACGCATTTCGCCGGCGCTTGTGGTCACAAAAGACGAGGCGGATGTCGCCGTCGATGTACTTGAAGAATGCATCTCCATCGTTGCTAAGAACGTATAACCGCTAATCTGGTAGTGGCGTAATTCGAGATTACGCCACTGCCAAATCATAATATTGTGCTTCGAACCGTGTGCATGCGACCACGGCGTTAGTAAGCGTAAGCCTGAAGAAGGGTGAAAACCACGACGCCTGTAATCGAAACATAAAGCCAGATCGGGAACGTGAATCGCGCGATCCTTTTATGCATTGGGAATCGCCCGCTCAAAGAGAAGAAAAATGTAATCAGCACAAGCGGTAATGCGACGATTGAAAGGAATATGTGACTGGCTAAAATTGAGAGATACACAATACGAATGGTTCCGTGAGCGGGGAAACGAGTATCTCCGTGAAGAGCATGATTCACGATATAGCTAATTAGAAACAGCGACGAGAATCCGAACGCCGTCAACATGCTCGCCCGATGGGCCTTCCAATTGCCGTGCTTTATAAAGTACAGGCCAAAGCAGAGTGCGGTCGCGCTGAGTCCATTCAGAAACGCATTTAATTCTGGCAAAAAGACATATCGCCGGGCGAACTGCGCGGGAGCCTGGTGCAAATAGAGCAACCAAAGAAGGAATAAAACCGCGACCGTACTGACAGCGAGAATGGAAACGAGGACGGATCGTGGAGTGGTCTGGGTCTGGTGCATGGGGCCCCAAGAACATGATACAGCGAAGAAGGAGCCAGGAGGCCAGCCAACTTACTCAAACATTAAGGTAAACTTACTATAGGCGCAGCAGCGCCGGGAAAGGAGAAGTAATGCCCGTCGCTATCAATGAAGAGGAAGTCCTTAGCGCCCTTAAGCAGTGTTACGACCCTGAGATTCCGGTCAACATTGTGGATTTAGGATTGATTTACGGCATCCGCTTTGAGCCTATTGGAGAAGACAAGCACGACGTAGTGGTAGATATGACTTTGACGGCCCAGGGATGCCCCGAGCACGTCAATATCAGTCAACAGGTTAAGGCGCGAATCGAGCAGTTGCCGGGCGTTGCTAGTGTGACGGTGAACGTCATTTGGGAGCCCGCTTGGACGCCTGAGCGTTTAAGTCCTGAAGCCAGGCAGCAGTTGGGCATCGACTGAGTCGCCATCTCGAATGACTGAGCTAGTTCTTTTCTAGCGAGCCAACAATGCTTCGTACCAGTTGGAGCCGCGGCTCTCGGCCGCTTCAGCCAGGCGCTCCCCCACTCGAGATATTACATCCAGATAAGAGGTTCCTCGCTCGATATATTCGGGCAGATTTTCACGAATCTCAGCGAATTTTTCCGGATACTCCGCAGCCAAAGTAGCCAACCCAACGCCGCCTGCGATCAGACCAGCGGTCTTGTTGCCCTTCAGAAACATGATGACCGCGACAGCCGCCGAGCCCGCAAGTAATCCCTTCTTCCAGTTTTCCATTCCATCCTCCGATCAGTAATTGTAACCAAGGCGGGAAGCTTTAAGCTTTATACTTCATTCGCTTTCATTCACCTACCGGAGGACTTGGATGCTGAAATCACGTTTTGAGGTCTGTGCCTTTGTAGTTCTTTTCTCATCGGCCCTCACCATGGCTGGACAGACTAAGCCTCGTGCTCGCGACCTCGGCGTGCCATTTGATGGAATTCCAGGGCCATTCAATGCAATTACCGATGTTAAAGGCGTGGAGGTCGGGCATACGACCCTGATCTCTGGCGATGGTCCTCTAAAAGTTGGTGTCGGCCCGGTACGTACCGGCGTAACTGCAATTCTCCCGCGTGGCAAAGATTCCAAAGACGCAGTTTTCGGCGGGTGGTTCACTTTGAACGGGAACGGCGAAATGACTGGCACGACATGGCTTGAGGAATCGGGATTCCTCGATGGCCCCGTAATGATCACAAATACGCACAGCGTTGGCGTTGTGCGCGACGCGGTGATTGCATGGAAAGTAAAGCGCGGGCAAGCCGATATGGAGGGATATTGGTGGTCATTGCCAGTTGTTGCCGAAACCTGGGATGGCTGGCTTAATGACATAAACGGTTTCCAAGTAAAGCCCGAAGATGCATTCCATGCTCTCGATACTGCTCACACCGGATCACTTGAAGAAGGAAGTGTTGGCGGCGGCACGGGTATGGTCTGCAATCAATTTAAGGGGGGAATCGGTACCTCGTCCCGTGTTTTGGATGCGAAGCACGGCGGTTACACAGTAGGCGTGCTCGTGCAATGCAACTATGGGGAACGCGATCAACTGCGTATAGCGGGTGTTCCGGTGGGAAAAGAGATACCCGAACACAAGGCGTATGAAAATGACAGCGACATGGGCTCGATCATTATTGTCGTGGCCACGGATGCGCCCCTGATTCCGACACAGCTCAAGCGGCTAGCAAAACGCGCTTCTTTGGGGCTCGGTAGAGATGGCAGTTATTCCGGAGACGGATCGGGCGACATTTTCGTCGCGTTCTCGACAGCAAATCCGGGAGCCGCTTCACCCGAGGGCATGCATCAGCTCACGATGTTGCCTAACGATCAAATGGATCCGTTGTTCTTGGCGACGGTGCAAGCAACCGAAGAAGCCGTGGTAAATGCAATGGTGGCCGCCGATACGATGAAGGGAATCGACAATCACACAGTGATGGGGCTGCCGCACGACCGGCTGAGAGAAGTGCTGAAGAAATACAATCGGTTGACGAAGTGAATATCAACGTGCGTGACTGTAATCTAAGTTGACAATTCTTGTGCAGGAGCTTAGGGCTTAGTCCCCATCAACAGTAACGCTCCAACTCTCTTGAATGCTTTCAAGTCTTCCAAACTATGAAATGATTTTGTCTTGTAGTCCTCTGGCGTCGGCGTGTCATCGGGAATCTGCTTCGACTCGACTCTCTCAAATCCGTACTTCTGGAACATCTCCTCGTATTCCGCCGCTGACCTTACATGAACCGGGACGTTCAGCTTGTCCACCCATTGCAATGAATATTGATTATCGCGGTACAAATTAATCAGGATGAACACTCGCCCACCGGGAGCCATGACCCGGAACAGTTCATCCAATGCCCGCTCTTGATCGGCATAGTAATAGAACGATTCAACCGAGAGGACTTTGTCGAAGTAATTGTCCTGCCACGGGATCTTCTGCGCCGATTCCATGACATATTGAACGTTTCCGAAATCCTTTGATGACTCCTGCGCCAACAGGATCATCTCATCAGAAACATCCAGCCCTACTACCTGCCCCAATTGCTTCCCGCCTGCAACTGACCGGGCAAGCAGTCGTGTTGCCCAGCCTGCGCCACATCCAAGATCAAGCACGCGATCTCTGGGCCGCAGATCCATCAGCTGAATTGCCTTTTGAGTGATGTCGAGATGATGATGTTCCATCTTCTCGCCCTCTCCCGCCTGAGCCCAGCGGTTGAACTCCTGCTGTAGTTTTTCGTCAGGGCTGATCTCGTTTTCTCGCATGAGCATTCCTTGTGCGTCCGCATCTTACGCCAACGGTGGGACGGCGGCACTACCTGTATGCTACATTTCCTTCCAGATGGCACCAAGCCCAGAGCCTATTTCTGAATCCCCGCGTGACCCCGAGCCACTTTACTGTCCACGATGCGCGGTAGAGATCTCCGATCCACTTACCTGCGGCGACTGCTCTTCTGTAATTTGTCGCCATTGCGGCACGCCTTTGGAATCGCCCGACGAACTCGGAATGGGCTAATTATGAACCTTCCTGCCGTCGCGCCACCACCCGCCGCCCCAGAGGTCGATTCTCAACCGACCCTGATTCGTGGTCTCTCGCTTTTGGATTCAGTTCTTCTGCTCGTCGGTGGCATCATCGGCTCTTCCATATTTTTGACGGCCAAAGACATTGCCGCAGTACTGCCGCATCCGGTGCTGTTTTTATCAGTCTGGGTTTTAGGCGGACTGATTTCCCTTTGCGCCTGCTTCGCCTTCGCCGAACTCGGATCGATGTTTCCCGACTCAGGCGGCCAGTACGTATACATGCGCGAGGCTTTCGGCGACTTGGCAGCGTTCCTGTACGGATGGATGCTATTCGCCGTCGCGAATGGAGGAAGCATCGCGGCGCTGTCTGTTGCTTCCGCAGCATATTTGGGTGGAATTATTCCAGTTATTTCACAAGATCACGTAGTCCTCTCAGTTGCCGGAATCGTATTAACCCGGGCTCACGTCGTAGCGGTGATTGCGATTGTGGTAGTCACATGGATCAACGTGATTGGACTTCGGCGAGGAGCACTCCTGCAAAATATTGCGACCTGGGCCAAGTTTGCTGCCATGGCCGCATTCGTTCTGCTCGGATTCACGATCGGCAAAGGCAATTGGCATCATTTCACGTCGAGCAACTGGACAAGCGCTCACGGACTCAGCATGGGCCTTGGCCCCACGCAATTACTTTCGGCTTTTGGAGTCGCGCTCATTGCTGTTTTCTGGGCCTATGACGGATGGGTATACATCACATGGGTGGCTGGCGAAGTAAAAAATCCGCGCCGCAATGTACCGCTTGCAATGGTCCTCGGAACGGTCGCAGTCGCGGTGATTTATGTCTCGATGAATATGGCATACGTCTATGCGCTTCCAATTAGCGAAATTGCACAACATGAAACCATCGCACATGCCGCAGCCCTAGTCTTGTTCTCGCCTCGGGCCGCGATTTGGCTTTCGGCGATGATTGCGGTCTCGTGCTTTGGAGCCATGGCTAGCCTGGTACTTTCCGGCAGCCGCGTTTACTTTGCCATGGCACGGGATGGAGTTTTCTTTAAAAGTATGGCGAACATCCATCCCAAGTGGCGAACGCCAGCACTGAGCTTAATCGGACAAGGCGTCTGGGCATGTCTGTTGACGGTCAGCGGCCGCTACGATCAGCTTTACACATATGTAATGTTTGGAATGGTGCTGTCTTACACGCTCACTGTGATTGGTTTGTTCATTCTGCGATGGAAGCGTCCCGATGTCCCGCGTCCTTATCGATGTTCCGGATATCCGTGGCTTCCTGCGATTTATGTATTAATCGGAAGTGCATGGACATTGAATACGATCATTACAAGGCCAAAAGAAGCTCTCGCGGGCACTATCATCGTATTGATCGGAGTTCCGGGATATTTGTACTGGAAGCGGAGTGATTCGAAAGCGTTTACCAACTGATTGCAAGGGCCGTGATCCCTTGGGAACTTCTACAGTTGCCGCAACCACTTCGACGACGGTGGCGATCCAGGGTCATTCGTTGAAATCAAAAGAAGCGGTTTCACGCAGATAATATGAACGAAATAACTCAGCATTGATCGCCATGAAATTCACGGAGGGCACAAACCGAGGGCGCGTCACATTCCCAAGGCGCTCTTTCTTGCTCCTCAATTCACTTCTAAGCCGTGAATACATTGCGGCAGTATTCCTTGTTCTTGTTTTCGTATGTGCTTCCGCTTCCAACGTGCAGGGTCAGACAGCAAAACCTGCGGAATATCAGGTTAAGGCTGCCTATCTTTATAATTTTGGCAAGTTCATTCAATGGCCTCCGCAACCCGAGGAGGCGAAGGATGAGCCATTCGGCATTTGTGTATGGGGGCAGGATCCCCTCGTGTCTGCTCTTGAAGTTCTTGCCAGCCAAACCATCAATGGGCACAGCGTTATAACGCGGCAAATCTCCAAAGCGCAAGATGTTAAAAACTGTAAGGTTCTGTTTGTGAGCGCTTCGGAGAAAGGGCGTGTCAGCAATATTCTCGCGGTACTCGAAAAGTTTCCGGTCTTAACCGTAAGTGATATGCCGCACTTCCTGAAGCAGGGAGGAATGATTCAATTTGTTGTACAGAATAAAAAAGTGCGGTTTGAGGTGAATCGCACTGCTACAGAGCGCGCCGGTCTGATACCAAACTCGGAACTGCTTAAACTGGCCGTGAATATGAAGGTAAGTCCGTAATTGAGAGCATGAGTAGTCTTTTCAAATTCGGTGACTATTCAATTGCGAAGAAGCTCACGGCCATGAACTTGCTGGTGAGCGCGGCAGCGCTGTTGCTGGCGTGCATGGCTTTCTTGTCTTATGACTTGTACACGTTTCGTGTAAACATCGTTCGTAATTTGAGTATTCAGTCCGAAATCATTGGGGCTAATACTATTTCTGCTTTGGTGTTCAACGATCCCCAATCGGCGGAGAATACGCTGGCAGCTCTGAAAGCCTCACCTCACATTTTTTACGCAGAAATTTACGACTCGGAAGACCACCCATTCGCAGGATATGGGCGTGATCACGGAAGAAAAGCGTTGCCGCTGCCGCAACTTGCAGAAAGCCAGGAGAGGGCTCATTGGTTTGATCGCGATCAAGTCTCCGTCATACATTCGATTTTGTTTCAAAATAAGCGCATTGGAACGGTGTTCATCCAATCAGATCTAAAGTCGATGACGACGCGGTTGAAGAGCTATGCCTTAATAATTCTCGGAATTTTATCAGGCTCGTTGCTGGCTGCCCTCATGGTATCTCACAAGTTCCAGAAAATTATTTCCGATCCGGTGATGAGTCTGGCGGAAACTGCGCGAATAGTATCACGCGAAAAAAACTATTCCGTTCGAGCCGCCGCGACTGGAAATCACGATGAAGTTTCCACGTTAATCGAGGCTTTTAACGGGATGCTTGTGCAGATCCAAGAGCGAGATAAAGCCTTACAAAGAGCCCACGATGAACTTGAGGGCCGAATCGAGAAACGCACTGCGGAACTCGGGATTGCGCAAGAAAATCTTAGAGCGCTTTCTGGCCGGTTGTTGAGAATGCGGGACGACGAAAGGCGTCACATCGCTCGAGAATTGCACGACGGTTCCGGCCAAGTGCTCGCAGCTCTAACGATGAACCTGTCGATTATGCAAGGCGAAGCCGAAAAATGGGGGCCGAAGGCCTTAAAATTGGTGAATGACAGCCTCGAACTTGCACGTACCATTCTGAAAGATCTTCGCACGATGTCTTACCTGCTGCATCCCCCACTTTTGGACGAAATTGGATTGGAATCGGCTTTGCGATGGTTTGTGCACGGATTTTCAGAGCGCAGCGGTATTCCTGTGGATTTGCAGTTAGTCCCAGAGGCAGGAAGGTTGTCCAGAGAATTGGAGACTGCAATATTCCGGATTGTGCAAGAATCTTTAACGAATATTCATCGCCACTCGGGAAGTTTGAAAGCCGCGATCCAAATCACTCGCGATCCTAAGCAGGTTCGGCTTGAAATCAGTGACAAGGGGAGCGGTTTTTCACAGCCAGACAATCAGGTGAAAACGGGGGTTGGAATTCAAGGCATGCGGGAAAGAGTTCGCCAACTCGGGGGAGAATTCGAAATTCGATCCGATATTAAAGGTACAGCGGTGATAGCAGTTCTTCCTCTTCAACAAGGTGATTCACAGGATGAAGTTGCAGGTTCGAATCCTCTTTTTCGTCAATAATTTCAAAAAGCCATTTCAAAAGCCGTGGACTTTCTGGAAATGCAAGCTACAATGTTCGGTTTTCAAGTTTTTATTTAAATGAACGTGTTAATTGGCTAGTGAAGGCCTGCGGCAATTAGAAGTACAGGGAGATGACTCAGTGATCGTTGGCGTTCCTAAAGAAAGTTATCCCGGAGAGCGGCGGGTGGCTCTTGTACCCATGGTCGTACCCAATTTGATCAAAGCGGGTTTTGAAGTTGTCGTGGAAGCCGGAGCAGGACAGCAGGCGGGTTATCTGGATTCTCACTACATGGAAAAAGGCGCCAAGATTCTGCCGGATCGTGCTGCTGTATTCGGTTCCGCGGACATTCTTGTTCAGGTACTCTGTTATGGATCCAATGATGTAACCGGTGAAGCCGATCTGCCCTTGCTCCGACGCGGCCAGGTTCTGATTGGATTTTTACGTCCGCTGGGATCGCGAGAAGTTCTACAGAAACTCGCTAACACCGGGGTTACTTCGTTTGCCGTGGAACTCGTGCCCCGAACTACAAGAGCGCAAGCCATGGACGCGCTTTCTTCGATGGGAACCATCTGCGGATATAAAGCTGTGCTCATGTCTGCCGATACTTTGCCGCGAATTTTTCCCATGCTCACCACAGCAGCCGGGACGGTAACGCCGGCGCGAATCTTTATCATTGGGGCTGGCGTGGCGGGACTCCAAGCGATTGCCACCGCCCGTAGACTCGGCGCTGTCGCTTCCGCATACGACTTAAGGCCAGCGGCGAAAGAGCAGGTTCAAAGTCTTGGCGGTCGTTTTGTTGAGCTTCCAATAGAAGCCAAGGACGCGCAAGACGCGCGTGGTTATGGAACTGCGCAAGACGAAAATTTCTATGCGCGGCAACGCGAGCTTCTTGGGCGGGTAGTTGCTGAAAGTGATGTGGTGATCACAGCTGCAGTCATCCCCGGGAAAAAATCTCCAGTGCTCATCACCGAAGACATGGTCAAGGGTATGGCGCCGGGTTCCGTGGTTTTTGACCTCGCCGCCGAGCGCGGAGGAAACTGCGAGCTGACTCGACCTGGAGAAACGATCATTCAGCATGGCGTAACTATCATCGGCAAGATCAATGTCGCGAGCGGCGTGCCTTATCACGCAAGCCAAATGTATGCGCGCAACATCACTTCTTTTCTCACGTATTTAGCCAAAGACGGCAAGCTTCAGCTCAATTTGCAGGATGAAATTATCCGCGAGACCTTGGTTAGCCGAGATGGAGAAATTGTGAGCCAGCGGGTACGGGATTTTTTATCGCTTCCGACGCTAACTCCGCGGGACGAAGCTCAAGCAGCAGTCTAGTAATAAATGTTGGCGGTTAAAGCAGCGTGACAAGCACGGGTACAGTCGCCCGGGAATAAGGGAATCGAATGAGCTCTACCTTAATCAACGGATTATTTGTCTTCATGCTGGCGGCATTCATCGGATTTGAAGTTATCCGAAGAATTTCGCCGTTACTCCATACTCCTCTTATGTCACTGACGAATGCTCTGGATGCGATCGCCGTGGTGGGTGCGATTGTACTGGTAGGGAAGCACGAGAGCCGGCTATCGGCGATTCTGGGAGTACTGGCAGTGATCGCCGCCACAAGCAATATTGTAGGTGGTTTCCTCATTACCGATCGAATGTTGAAGATGTTCAAGAGCAGCCGCCCGACAAAACCATGACAACTCTGCCGAGTGGAACACTGATTGAATTCGTTTACCTGATAGCCAGTGCTCTGTTCATCCTGTCATTGAAATGGATGAGCTCTCCGGTCACGGCGCGTCGTGGTGTTCGCGCCGGCGAAATCGGAATGCTGCTGGCAATCGCCGGAACGCTACTGACTCGCGGCATTGTCGATTACAAGTGGATCGCCATCGCCCTTGTAATTGGAAGCGGAATCGGCATTCCGCTTGGACTGGTGCAGATGACTGCGGTGCCGCAACGAACCGCGCTTAGTCATGCCTTCGGGGCATTCTGCGTAACTCTGGTAGGCAGCGCGGAATTCTACTTGCGCTCGCCAAATATTCCGAAATTCACCATGTCTGTGTTGTCCATGGAAGTGATTCTTGGAGGGCTTACTTTTACAGGCAGCTTGATGGCAGCAGGAAAATTACAGGAAGTTTTGCCGCAGCGGCCAATCACATATAAAGGGCAAAACTTCGTCAATCTATTTTTGTTAGCGATTTCCGTTGGAGTTGCGGTTTACCTCGTATTGCATCCTGAAGCGAAGCAACTGTTTCCGTTGATTGTAGGAATTCCTTTGGTTTTCGGCGTATTCATGGTCATTCCAATTGGGGGCGCCGATATGCCGACGGTGATTTCGCTCCTAAATTCTTATGCCGGCTTATCGGCGGCTGCTATGGGATTCGTGCTGGATAGCAAGCTGTTGATCATCGCTGGTGCGCTCGATGGTTCTTCGGGCTTCATTCTTTCGGTCATTATGTCGAAGGCGATGAATCGTTCTTTTACGAACGTGATCTTTGGAGCTTTCGGACAGGTGCAAGCCACAGCAGTAGCTGCCGGAGAAGCCAAAACCGCGCGCAGTGCGAGTGCCGAAGAAGCCGCAGGAATTCTGGCAGCGGCAAATCGAGTGGTAGTCGTTCCCGGTTACGGCATGGCCGTCGCACAAGCGCAGCATAAAGTGCGTGAACTTTACGATACGCTTAGCAAGAAGGGAGTGGACGTTCGCTTCGCTATCCATCCTGTGGCGGGGCGCATGCCGGGACACATGAACGTGCTCTTAGCTGAGGCGGATGTTCCCTATGACCGGCTCATTGAGATGGATGACATTAACGGCGATTTCCCGCAAACCGATGTGGCATTGGTGATCGGCGCGAATGATGTCACCAATCCTGCAGCCCGCACCGATTCAGGCAGCCCGATTTTCGGCATGCCAATCCTTGACGTGGACAAAGCGCGCACGGTCATGGTCATCAAGCGTGGTATGAGCCCTGGGTTCGCGGGTATAGATAATCCGCTTTATTATCTTGATAAAACCTTAATGCTCTTTGGGGATGCGAAATCCTTCGTGAATAGTATTGTGCGCGAACTCACCGGTGGTCATAGCTGATTTTCTGATCAACGCTATCGGGCAGCCATCGATGTTCTATTTCAGCTTCATTCTTGTATTCCTGTGCTAGAATTCCCGCTCTCTTCGCGTAAGGAAATTGCTGCTCTTGATCTTCCCAGGAGGCCTAATGAAACGTTTGGAGGAAAGTATTGCTGCTGTTTTTTTTGTGTGCGTGGTTGTCTTATTTTCGCTCACAGGCGCCAGTGCACAACAAACTGCTGCGACCGACGATACCTATGATGCTGTGTCCGCCGCGAATTATTGTACTGCGACTGGCGGCCAAGTCGAGACTCGTTACCCTTACTTTGGAACGAATAACCCGAACCCCCTGCGATTGGCGGGAATGCGTCAGTTTTGCCAGTACACCGAAAAAAATGGAGGTTCACGAATCCATGTCCTCTTAAGCACGTTAGTTGCGACTAAACCGACGTTGGCAGCGCTCGCCTACTATGCGAAGGTTCCACTCGGCCAGACTGGCGGTGGCAATCCAGCGTCTTACTACTGTACGCAGCTCGGGGGCACGGATCTTTTCGGCGGGATAAATTTTGCAGGAGGCGGATGGGTGGAATGGGGCGCCATTGATGAGAGCCTGGAAGCTTGCATCTTCCCTGATATGTCGTCGATTGACTCCTGGGGGCTGACCTACCACTCCGCCAACATCATTCGCGGAATCAATCTCGGAAGAGTGCTGAAATATCACAAAGGTAAAAATAATTAATACTATCGCGAACTCTTCTTTGACCCGGCCTGCTGCTGCTCCAGAAGGCAGTGGCAGCCCTCTTATTGCAATCTTTTCATGGACCGCAGGCAACCTTCATTCCAGAGCAGCCCTCTTTTGATCGGACAGCCTGTTGGCGAACGTATGAACCTCCTCACACGATTTTCTTTTGACGTTTTTAGTAGACTTGCCTGCCAAGTCTGGATGAGACGTGTACTCTCAGCCGCTTTGCCTCTGCTTGCCTACTCGGCAATATCGACAACGGCCCGGGCACAGACGTGTACGCCAGGGAACACGGACCCTTCGGTTACGGTATGTTTACCTACTCCGAATGAGATCGTTAGCACTCCTACGCATGTCGTGGCTACGACCACGGATTCTAATACTGTAACCGCGGTCCAAATCTACGTTGATAACGCTCTGGTGACGCAAGTCAGTGCCGCTTCAATCGATACTTACATCAATTTGTCCTTAGGAAATCATTTGGTGACGGTGCAGGGTTGGGACAATACGGGAGCGACGTTCAAGACGAATGTTCCAGTCGCTATGACACCGCCGTGCGTACTCAGCACCAGAAATCAATCGATCACCGTTTGCACACCAACCACTGACGCTTTAGTCAGTTCGCCAGTTCATCTGGTTGCGGGAATTACAGATTCAAATCCGGTGCCATCCATACAAGTTGCCGTTGATGGCAAAGTTTCTTATCAGACGAATGCTGGAGTTTTGGATGCGTATCTCACGTCGATTTCTTCTGGTAAACATTCCGTAAAGATAACCACCAAAGACAGCACGGGGGTGGCGTTCAGCAAGGCACTGACCGTCAACGTAGCCTCGAACTCTGGGTTATCCAATCTGCGGCACATTATTTTCTTTGTGCAGGAGAATCGGTCGTTTGACCACTACTTCGGCATGCTCGGCAAATACCGTGTCTCTAAGGGATTGCCGAATTCAATTGATGGATTGAATTTAAAAACTACGCTCTACGATTCAGCTGGCATTCCCGTCCATCCTTATCACTTCAAAACTGTGTGTCACGAAAATTTAAGCCCCTTCTGGAACGAAGCTCACACTGATGTAGACGGCGGCAAGATGGACAACTTCATGAAAACGGTCGCTAAGTCGGTCCCGTCAAACATTGATACGACGGGGACTCGCGCGATGGGTTATTACGATCAGGCGGATTTACCTTACTATTACGAGCTTGCCACTCAGTTCGCCACCAGCGACCGATTTTTCTCGCCGGTGTTAACAAACACCAACGCAAATCGCATGTATCTTTTTGCGGCAACTTCGTTTGGACATATCTTTCCTGATACTCCACCACAGGGAGGATGGACGCAACCAACCATTTTCGATCACTTGGATCAGGCGGGCGTCTCATGGCGCTACTATTATCAGGATAACGGCGCTTACCTGCCGCAATGGTCTACATATCAAAGAGACGCTTCAAAGCTGGCACCGATTTCTTCGTGGTATACCGATCTACAAAATGAAGCAACGCTGCCCTCGGTAATTTTTATTGAACGCGCAGGGCCTTCCGGATTGGACGAACATCCTGGTAACAACATCCAGCTTGGAGCGGCCGACGCTGCGAAGATCATGAACGCTTTATTGAGCAGCCCCTCATGGGCGTCTTCTGCACTTATATTTACTTACGATGAAGGTGGAGGACTTTATGATCATGTTGTCCCTGCGAGCGAAATCGCACCCGATAATATTCCTCCGATGTTGCAACCGGGCGATCTGCCCGGAGATTTCGCCCATTCGGGATTCCGCATTCCAATGGTCGTGGTTTCTCCTTGGGTGAATCCGCACCATGTTTCGCATGTTTGGCGAGACTACACTTCGATACTGCGGCTGATTGAAGACAGATTTAACGTTGCTCCACTAACCGCTCGTGACGCGGCAGCGGACAATATGTCAGAATTCTTTGACTTCAGCTCGCCGCAGCTCCTGACTCCTCCTGCTTTGCCAATACAACCGACGAATGGAGTTTGCGACATCAACCAAGAGAAAGCCCCAGGCCGATAGTCTTTGAATGCCAAGAGGCTAAGGTCCTTTTAAGAAGAACCTATCTAGCAAACATAAATCAGCCTTGCATTTTGCTAAGGTGGACTTGCAGTCTCAAATGTAGACGAGGCTGCGTGATCACGATGATGACATCAGAGACTTACGTCCGCTCGGATTCGGTTGTATCGCGGGTCATTGCCGGCGAGACTCTTGTGGTTCCAATTCGTGGCAATGTCGGAGATTTGGCTTCGATATATAGCTTGAATGCCGTGGGAAGCACGATTTGGCAGGCGCTGGATAGACCCAAAGCTGTGGACGAGTTGGCTGAACTGGTTGAAGCAGAATATGAAGTCAGTTCGGATCAGGCGAAACAGGATGTGTCGAAGTTCTTAGAGGAAATGCGTTTCAACGGTTTGGTCGCGCCTATGAACTCAACTGGTAAGACGGTTTGACATGCAAGAACACAGTGATTTTAGGCTTATGAGCACAGCTACATACTCTCAGTTCAGCCAGACTGTGCATGACCACTACGCAGGAAAGCGTGTTCCGCTTGAAGTTGCTATTGAAGTGACCCGCCGCTGTCCTCTCGAATGCCAGCATTGCTACAACAATCTCGACATGGCAGATATGGAGGCTCGCAATCGAGAGCTGACCAAAGAAGAGCATTTCAAACTGCTCGACGAACTTTCAGAAATGGGAGTCTTCTGGATTCTCTTTACCGGCGGCGAGATTTTTGCGCGAAAAGATTTTCTCGAAATCTATACCCACGCAAAGAAAAAAGGTTTTCTGATTACTCTGTTCACCAACGGAACCGTGGTCAATGAGAAGATCGCGGATCATTTGCTGGAATGGCCGCCATTTGCCATCGAAATCACTTTATATGGGCGCACTCGCGAAACCTATGAAGCGCTAACGGCTGTACCCGGAAGTTTCGATCGCTGCATGCGCGGGATCAATTTGTTGAAAGAGCGCGGGTTGCCGCTAAAACTCAAGACGGTCGGCACCAGTATTAACAAGCACGAAGTGCTCTCGATGAAAGCATTCGTGGAAGACGAGCTTGGTTTGGATTTCAAGTTCGAATCACTCATCAATCCTCGAATCGATTGCTCTCAGGCCCCTCTGGCGGTGAGGCTTTCGCCAGAAGAAGTAGTAGCTTTGGATTTACACACTCCTGCAGTGGCGAAGGAATATCGTCAAGGCATCGAACGCGAAATCGCCCGGCCCCCAATCCTCGAAAATTCCACCGGTGTCTACACATGTGGTGGCGGACTTCAGGCTTTCGCAGTTGACCCTTATGGACATATGAGCATCTGCGTTCTCTCGCATCAAGAGACCTATGACATTCGTTCCGGTAGCGTACGAGAAGGGTGGGACCGCTTTCTTGGGGGGATTCGTCAACGGCAACGCAAGAGCATTTCAAAGTGTGTTAGGTGCCGCCTTCACTCAGTGTGCAGCATGTGTGCGGCGAATGGGGAGCTGGAAAACAAAAATGCAGAAACTCCGGTTGATTTCTTGTGCGAGGTTGCGCACTTGCGTGCGATGGCCCTGGGGTTTGAAGTCCCTGCACACGGCGACTGTGAGTTTTGCGTAGGGGGATCGCATTATTCCGAACTAAGAGAGTCAGCGCGAAAAATCGCAGCGAAAGAGATCAATGTGGGTGAGTGGAAGAATCCATCGGTTCTTCTTCCCATCCTGAGTTCGTCGCCGACGTCGAACCTGGGTTGCGGAGGATGCGGAGCGCACTAGCATCAATGAAGAGCGGGGAGGTATTTGGACTATGAATGATGCGCCCAAAGTTTGGGAAAGGAAGAAATACGAACCGCCAATAATCAAGGTAATAGGTTTGCGTCCTGAGGAAGCAGTATTAGGACACTGTAAAAACGCTTCCTCTGCCGGCCCTAATACCCCTTGTACGACTCTGGGTAATTGTTCAACTGTTGGATCCTAGGGCACGTTTCCCCATCCTGCGCAAATGTGAACAACCAATTTGAGGTACTACAGAAAAACCTTCACTCGCAATCGAAGATGCATCATCATTGCATCCGAATAGCCGGTATTTCTATTGGTTTCACTGCCAATAGTCCCGAAGATCTTCTCCTTAGCCCCGAACTAATTCCATTTACCGTCAGCTCTGGAGCAACCCCCACTCCTTGCGATATCGAGATCACTATCGAATGGGCTGACCATCTCCACCTCCGGCAGGGCAAGAAACTTTTCGACTCCGGCTCGCTCTGGACAATCTTTGCTACTGACTCCGGCTACGCTATCGATTTCGTCTCTCCGGTGCTTGGACTTAAGCCTTATAAGCGTCTTTTGGTTACCAAAGATTTCTCCGATGCGCGGTTGGTCTTGAATCGGGAGTGTCTAGCTGGTATCGAGAGAGTGTACGCACTTGAGTACCCAGCCGACGAGTTACTGGTGACGAACTGGTTGGCGCAGGGGAGAGGGATCGAAGTGCATGGGTGCGGACTGGTAGACAGCGAAACTGGGGGGCATCTTTTCCTCGGGCATTCCGGAGCGGGTAAGAGCACAACCACGCTTATCTGGAAGTCAGTGCGCAACGCTGAAGTGCTCAGTGATGACCGCATCATCCTGCGAAAAGAGGAAAACAAATTTTGGATGCACGGAACACCGTGGCATGGAGATGCGGGATTCGCGCTGCCGCAGAAAGCCAGTATCAGCAGGATTTTTATTCTGGAACATGGCAATGCGAATGAGATCATGCCGATGACAAAAAGCCAAACCGTCGCTGAATTATTTGCACGCTCTTTTCCGCCATTTCATGGACGAGAGCCTTTGTCTTCCAGCCTCTCGTATATAGAAGAGATCGCAAATGCGGTGCCCTGCTATCGGTTTCGCTTTGTTCCAGATTCGAGCGCGGTAGAGGCGATTCTTAACTTCAGAGACTGATGCAAAGCTTGGCGACATTGCCCAAAACATGATTGACGACAAACAGAATTCGCAGTTGTTCAAATCGCTCGGGCAAGAATTGCTTTCAGCGGGCCTGACTTTTCGTTTTCAGGCGCGTGGAATGAGCATGCAGCCGACGATTCGCGATGGCGAAATCGTTCATGTAGAACCGGTCGCGATTGATGAAATCAGAAAGCGAGACATTATTTTATTTTCGGAAGGCCGGAATTTCAGAGCGCATCGCGTTATTGGGCGAAATAGAGATGGATTTCATACTCGCGGTGATGCTGCCCCGAATGCCGACACTCCGGTTCACGCCGAGCAAGTCTTAGGCAGGGTGGTAGCGAAAGAAAAGCAGGAAGATAGCAGCGAAAAAATCCAGGTGATTCTTCTTCATGGCGCTGCGGCTCAAGCACGTTTTCTTACTTCGAAGGCGCGAGGCGTCTGCTCTCGTTTGATCAATCTTATCGATCAACGACGTGGGCAGACGGTGCAAGATTTTCTTGCGCGATGTTCAGGGCTAGAAAAATTAACCGGCATATTCCTTTTATTGGCCCTCTTGGCAATTCCACCGTTCTCGCTGGCGCAGGTCGCGGTTGATGCCACCACTTCCAGTGGAGCGCGCATGACTACCGCGACTCCGCTTACGTTTCCTCATACTACCGCCGGAACAAATCTGGTCATGGTCGTCGGCGTATCTATTAATCTCAGCCGTAACCCGGCTGCTACCGTGAGTGGCGTTACCTATAGCGGAGTCGCCCTGACACGTGCAGGCTTTCACAATGACGCCGGCACTGGCACGGAGCGGGTTGAAATTTGGTATCTGATTGGCCCGGCGACAGGAACCAACAATGTTGTGGTCACGGTGACTTCAGCAGCCGCTGTGGGAGTGGTCGCGGGAGCGGTGACGTTTACGGGAGCGGATCAGACGTCTCCTTTGCGGCCATTTGTATCGTCAAACGGCGCAAACGCCGCTTTTTCGACACTGGATGTGCCAAGCGGACCCGGCGAAATGGTGCTCGATACCGTCTCTATTGAAGGCGATGAGACTGTCACTGGCGTGGGCCCAAGCCAAGTCCAGCAGTGGGGGCTGTTCTCAACGTCAGGCGTCAGCAACACTCGCGATGTATACGGGAACGGGTCGACTCGAACGGGAGCACCGAGTGTTCCCATGTCGGAGAACTTCAGCGCTACATCAAATTGGTCGATGGGCGCGGTTTCCGTCAGGCCCCTGCAAGCGGATTTATCGGTAAGCGTGGCGGGAACATCCGCTGTCTATCCGGGCAATCTGACCTACACGATTACGATCAAAAATAACGGGACCTCCCCGGCAACGGGTGTGACTCTCGCAGATACTTTAGCAGGTGGATTGACCTGGGTGTCCACAACACCTTCAGCTGGAACGTGCAGTGGTACGACCTCGATTAGTTGTTCTCTCGGCACTCTCGCCGTAGGCGCCAGCGATACTGTGACCGTAGTAGCTACGCCGGGGGCAAGCGGCGGATATCCGAACAATGCCAGTGTTACGGCGACCACCGCTGACCTCAATCTTGGCAATAATTCTTCGAGTGGCGTTGCATTTTCTCAAGCGAATACCTGCACGACTCCGACCGCCACAGTCGGTACACCTGCTGGGATTATTAATACTTATTTTGCTGGCACAGCCAGCGTGGCTGCGGGCTCAACCTCTATTACGGTTGGAGCTGCCGCCGGACTCTCAACTTCCGTAGCTGCTGGTGATTTGTTGATCGTGATGCAAATGCAGAATGCCTCGATCAACTCGACTAATACATCGAATTACGGCGATGGCGTGAGCGGCTCCGGTTCCACGAACATTAACAATAGCGGCTTATACGAATTTGTAACAGCAACGAACGCCATCACGACCACAGGTGGCACACTTACTATTGCCGGCGCTGGACCGGGCGGCGGTTTGCTGTACAGCTACACCAGCGCGGCGGCTACTGGCACGCAGGGAGTTTCCACATTCCAGGTGATCCGTGTGCCGCACTATGGTACTGCGACAATTGGAGCCGGTCTCACGGCTTCAGCATGGAATGGCGCTACTGGCGGCGTTCTTGCGCTGGATGTAGAGAACGCATTGAATGTTGGAACTGGCAATACTATTACAGTGAACGGGCTTGGCTTCCGCGGCGGAGCTGGGCTTCAGCTTAATGGCAGCGCCACAGCAACGAATGCAGACTATGTGTTCACAGCACCTGCCGCTTATACCGGAACTGTGGTCGCAGGGGCGCAAGCGCCCAAGGGAGAAGGAATTGCGGGCACACCGCTATGGGTAGAGTCAGGTACCAGTTATTTAAGTACTGTCACTGATGGTTATCCGGTTGGCAGTATGGCTCGTGGCGCACCCGGCAACGCAGGCGGGGGCGGTACCGACGCAGATCCCGGAGCAAACGACGATAACGCAGGAGGTGGAGGCGGCGCCAATGGGGGCGCAGGCGGATGGGGGGGGAATTCCTGGAACGTCAATATGAGCGTAGGGGGGCTTGGAGGCACTTCTTTTCCTGCCAGTGTCGCGCGCGTAACCATGGGCGGCGGAGGCGGCGCAGGAAGCCGGAATAATAGCGATGGAGATAATCAGGCTAGCGGGGCCGCTACGGGCGGTGGAATCGTCATTCTTCGCGCCGGGAGTATCACAGGAACTGCAACCATCTCAGCCAATGGTGCAGCAGCTTACGCCGGTACTGCTAACGATGCAGGCGGTGGTGGCGGTGCCGGCGGTACAGTCGTAGTTCTTTCCGCAGCAGGTTCGGTTGCAGGGTTGACCATTGCTGCAAATGGCGGAAAGGGGGGCGACGCCTGGGACAACGATCCGCATGCAGGATCGCCACTTGCGGACAGGCATGGTCCAGGCGGCGGAGGGGGCGGCGGAGTTGTACTGGTATCCGGGGCTCCAACGAGCGTCAGTGTAACTGGTGGGGCTAACGGAACTACTCTGCAGGCCGCGTATCCCTACGGAGCCACTAGCGGAGCGGCCGGGTTGAGCGTTACGAATGCGACCCTGGCATCCAGTCCAGGCCCTATTTCAACTGCGCCATGCGCGGATGTATCAATCACTAAATCAGCAGCGCCTAACCCCATAAAACAAGGCCAGACCCTTACCTACACTGTAGTTGTAACCAACAATGGAGCCGTGTCGGCAACCGGTGTGGTTGTCACAGATCCTCTGCCCACTACAGATGTTACGTTCATCTCCGCGACCACTACCGTGGGAAGTTGTTCTCAGGCGGGGGGAACGGTCACTTGCAATATAGGTACGCTGGCCAGCCTGGCGAGTGCGACCATTACGATAAAAGTCACGGCAAATACTCCGTCGCAAGCTGTCAACACAGCTTCAGTGACGGAGAGTTCGGCTGATCCCAATGTCACAAACAATTCCGCGACGCAAAGCGAACTCATTACTTTTGTGACACAGGTCAACCTGCAAACTTTCTCAGCGGCCATCATCGATGGTGGCGTGAGTTTGAAATGGAAGACAGGAGGAGAACTCCGGAACCTCGGCTTTAATGTTTATAAGGAAATCAATGGAGAACGCGTTCGGCTGAATCCTTCATTGATTGCAGGATCTGCCCTGAGAATGCGACATGGACTGGAGCAGCATGGAGCGAAGACCTACGCGTGGATAGATCGTTCAGGAACTGCTAATGGATTGTATTGGCTGGAAGATGTGGATCTAAGCGGGACGCGAACTTTCCACGGGCCGGTTTCGGTGTCCGCGCGAGATAACTCGATTGCAGCAGCCTCGAAACGGTCATTATTGATTCACGATTTAAATAACATTGCTCCAACCCAATCTGAAGATGCGGCGTCCAGTCACATGGTTGAAGCAGTCGCGAACGTCTCGACCAGTTCCCAGCAACAGCAGCAGCAATTTCAGCTGGCAGCTCATCCCGCAGTAAAAATATTTATACGCCATGAAGGTTGGTACAGAATTACCCAGCCAGAATTGGTAGCTGCCGGGCTGAATCCCTTTGTAGATCCGAGTTCGTTACAACTTTTTGCGGAAGGTACTGAGCAGGCAATCCGGGTTGAGGGTGCAAGATCTGGAAGTGGAGGATTTGGCCCGCAAGCTGCCATCGAGTTTTACGGTACGGGAATCGACACTTTCTACTCCGGCAAGCGTGTCTACTGGCTAGTTTCTGGCAGTCAGCCTGGTAAACGAATTTTTCGTCAGAGTTATCAAGAAGGAGGACTGCAGTCGCAAAACTTCATGCAAACGGTGGAGTTGAAGCAGCGCACGACTTATTTTGCCGCGCTACTGAGAGAAGATACTGATAACTTTTTCGGCGCGGTGGTTACTTCTACTCCGGTAGATCAGGTGCTTAATACTCCTGATATCGCGCCCTCTCTACAGAATGCAAATCTGCGGATTGTTTTGCAGGGGGCGATTGAGGGCCAGACTCACGATGTAACCGTCACGCTAAATGGTGTGACTCTCGGGGATTTGAACTTTGTTGGACAAATAGAGAATGCGGCTAACTTCGAAGTGCCTGCTGGAATTCTTCATGATGGCCCGAATACAGTAACTCTGACTGCGCAAAATGGCGAGAACGATATCAGCGTGGTGGATTACATCCAGCTTACCTATCCGCGAATCTATCGCGCACAGAACGACGAGTTGGAATTCACCGCCCAAGCTGGAGACCAAATCGTAGTTAGCGGCTTCCATCATGTTCCAACCCGTTTGGTTGATGTCACCAATCCCGCGCAGCCGATTGAGCTGGTTCCG
>Ga0070741_10001323_pt1 | contig 76849 bp, 72 predicted proteins | sample Coa_R1_4_FD_66440 | JGI IMG/M metagenome (GOLD analysis project Ga0070741, IMG submission 66440) | Surface soil microbial communities from Centralia Pennsylvania, which are recovering from an underground coalmine fire - Coalmine... | ecosystem: Environmental > Terrestrial > Soil > Unclassified ...
CCGCGTCGAGCGCGCGGCCGGCGAATTGCGCCAGGGTCAGGCCGACCTCGGCCAGCACGCCGTCGCCGTATTCATGGCCGTAGGTGTCGTTGACCAGCTTGAAGTGGTCCAGGTCGACCAGGGCGAACACCAGGCGGCGGCCGGCTTCGGGCGCGCGGCGGATGATGTCGTACTGGTCGTCCAGCGCGCGGCGATTGGGCAGGCCGGTGACCGAGTCGCGGTAGGCCATCAGCGACAGCAGCAGGTTGGCCGCCCATTGCCGGCGGAACGAGAGCTTGGACCAGGCCGCCGACAGCAGCGCGATGGCCAGCAGCAGGATTTCCAGCATCCAGCCGCTGGGCAGGCGCAGGTTCAGCCGGGCCGGCCAGGCCAAGGCGAAGCCCACCGCCACCGCGAAGTAGCCGGCGACGAACAGCAGGCAGCGCATGATGCGCAGCCGCGCCAGGATGATCACCGACAGCGGCACCACCACGCCCAGCGAAGGCTGCAGCGCATAGCCGATGCCGTCGGCCAGGCGCACGATGACCTCCAGGCATACCGCCTCGCCGAGGAACGCGGCCAGCAGCAGCCATTCCGAGGCGTCATGGGCGACGTAGCGCCATTGCACCCAGGCCACCAGGGCGAACAGCGGCGCCATGATGCCGAGCTCGATGAGGTGCATCGGCGCCGCCATCCCTTCCGGCTCGCCCAGCAGCGGCCTGATCCACAGCGGGGCGAGGGCGAACATGCCGAAGGTCAGCAGCGCCAGGCAGACCCGCGCGGTGCGGGTGGCGATGCGCACGTATTCCTGGAATTCGCGTTCCAGCGCGGGCGGGAAGTGGTAGCGCCGCGTGGTCGAGCTGGCGATGCTCTCCAGCAGCTGCACGTCCTGCGGCGGCAGATCGCGCCGCGCGCCGGCCGGCGCGCCGGCCGGGCGCTGGCCGAACGCAGGCTGCCCGGCCCGCCGCCGGTGTTTGCGGTGCTGCGTGCGCCTGGAATCCTGCATCGCCGTAATCGACTCGACTCGTGCCGCCGTGACCGCTGCCTGCGGCAGCCGCTCCCCGTTTGCCCCAGTGTAGCCGCATCAGGCGCGATATTGCCGGCAAGGATTCGCCCGCCGGCGGCTCAGCCCACGCCCCGCGCCGCCAGCCTCGCGGCGAAGTAGTCCACCAGCGCCCGCACTTTGGCCGGGATGAAGCGGTAGCCGGGGTAGATGGCGTAGATGCCCTGCTCCGCGGTGGCCCACTGCGGCAGCACCTGCGCCAGGCGGCCGGCGGCGAACTCCTCGGCCAGGGCGAAACCCGGCAGCAGCGCGATGCCGAGGCCGCGGGCGCAGGCGTCGCGCAGGGCCAGGGCGTTGTTGGAGCGCAGCGGGCCGCTCACCCCCGCCACGGCGGTCTCGCCGCGGCGCTGCAGCTCCCAGCGGTCCGGGCGGTCGCCGATCTCCAGCACCAGGCAGGCGTGCCGCTCCAGCTCGCGCGGATGGCGCGGCGCGCCGTGGCGGCGCAGGTAGTCGTGGCTGGCGGCGAGCCGCCGGCGGTTGGAGCCGATGCGCCGCGCCACCAGGCGCGAGTCGCGCAGCGCGCCGGTGCGGATGGCGAGGTCGTAGCGCTCCTCCACCAGGTCGACGAAGCGGTTGGACAGATCCAGGTCCACGGTCAGCTTCGGGTGCCGCGCCAGGAACTCCGGCAGCGCCGGCACCAGGTGCGTCATGCCCAGGCCGCTGGGCGCGCTGACCCGCAACCGCCCCCGCAATTCCTCACCCAGGGCGCTGGCCTCGGCTTCGGCCGATTCCAGCTCCGCCAGCAGGGTCTCGCAGCGGCTGAAGTAGGCGCTGCCCGCCTCGGTCAGGCCGACGCTGCGCGTGGTCCGCTGCAGCAGGCGCACGCCCAGGCGCGCCTCCAGCGCCGCCACCGCCCGGCTCACCGCGGAAACGCTGACCTGCAGCTGCTCTGCGGCGCGGACGAAGCTGCGCTTGCGCACCACTTCGATGAACACACTGATCTCGTCGAGCTTCGTGGCCACGGGTTTTATTGCATTTCATGCAACAATTATTTGTGTTTTACCCGGTTTATCGCAGCATTGGAAGCCATTATCCTGGGCTCCTGATTGAACTGGAGCAGGCCGATGAATACGCGCAGCATGGCCGGAGTCGGCGGCACGGAAGGCGCCGGCGCGGCGACGTGGACGGAGCAGCGCTGGTTCCGCGAAACCCTGCCCGCCGCGGCCTTCGTGGTGCTGTGGAGCAGCGGCTACATCGCCGGCAAGACGGCGGTGGAGCACGCCGCGCCGTTTACCGTGCTGACCCTGCGCTTCGGCGGCGCCGCGGCCCTGTTCGCCCTGTTGATGCTGGCGCGGCGCGTGCCGCTGCCGGCCACGCGGCTGCTGCTGCACAGCGCGGTGGTCGGGCTGCTGAGCATGGCGCTGCAGTTCGTCGGCGTGTACGGCGCCTTCGCGCTAGGCGCAAGCTCCGGCTTCGCCGCGCTGGTGATCGGCTGCATGCCGCTGGCCACCTCGCTCACCGCCGCGGTGGCGCTGGGCGAGCGCCAGCCGGCCAGCCATTGGTTCGGCCTGCTGCTGGGGCTGGGCGGCGTGCTGCTGGTGCTGCAGGACAAGCTCGGCTCGGGGCTGGGCTCGCCGGTGGCGGGGCTGCTGCTGCTGCTGGGCCTGTGCGGCATTACCTTCGGCACGCTGTACCAGAAGCGCCACGCGCTGGACCTCGACCTCAGCGCCGGCCTGATGATGCAGAACCTCGCCGCCACCGTGGTGCTGGCGCCGGTGGCGGTGCTGCACGAGCACCTGCGCTTCGACGGCAGCGGCGCCTTTTACGGCTCCATGGCGTGGATGATCGTGGTCAACTCGGTCGGCACGCTGGCGCTGCTGTTCGTGCTGCTGCGGCGCGGCGCCGCCACCCGCGTCTCCACCCTGTTCTACCTGGTGACCCCGGTGACGGCGGTGATGGGCTGGGCGGTGATGCACGAGCCGATGAGCGCGATCAAGCTGGCGGGGTTCGCGCTGGCGGCGACGGGCGTCTACGTCGGCACGCGGCGCTGAGGCACCTCCCCGTAGCCCGGTCAAGGCGTAGCCTTGGCCGGGTTTTCTTTTTGTAACGAGCATCCCGGGTAGCGCTGCGCGCTTCCCGGGCTACTGCCGGCGACGGGCGTGTATATCGGCACGCGACGCTGAAATGCCTTTAGCCGCAGCCCGGTCAAGGCGTAGCCTTGGCCGGGTTCTGCTTCGGCGCGGCCCTTACTTCGGCTCGCCTCTCGAACCGAACAGTCGCGCCAGCTGCTGCCGCGACGGCTCGCTCAGCCTGCAGCGGATGAACTTGCCCTCGCGCTCCACCTCGATCAGGCCGGCGTTGACCAGTTCCTTGATGTGGTGCGAGACGGTGGGGGCGCCGACGTCGAGCAGGTCCATCAGGTCCTGCAGCGCGCAGGTCTTGACGCTGCGCTCGCGGTGGCGCAGCAGCTCCAGGTACATGGCCAGGCGGTTGGGATTGGACAACGCCTTGAACGCCGCGGCCAGCTCCCCCAGCTCGGCGGGGGAAGTCTCGGAGTGGAAGGCGGAAGCGGTGCGGGAGGCCATGCGCGGCAGTGTGCCACAGTTCGTCAGTTTGACAAGTATCGAATTGTTGCAATACCCTGCGGCCCTTCCGATTGCCCCAGGCTTCAAGGTGAACCCATGGCCGACGCCGCGACCACGCTCGACAATCTTCTCGCCCAGCCGCTGCGCCTGCCGAACGGCAGCCTGTTGCGCAACCGCATCGCCAAGTCGGCGATGAGCGAGGCGCTCGGCTCCTACGACAACCACGTCACGCCGCAGCTGGCGCGGCTCTACGACCGCTGGGCGGCCTCCGGCATCGGCTTGCTGATCACCGGCAACGTCATGATCGACCGCCGCGCGCTGGGCGAGCCCGGCAACGTGGCGCTGGAGGACGAGTCCGACCTGCCGCAGCTGCGCGAATGGGCGCAGTCCGTCACCCGCCACGGCGGCCAGGTCTGGATGCAGCTCAACCACCCGGGCAAGCAGTCGCCCAAGGGCCTCAACGCGTACAACCTCTCGCCTTCCGCCGTCCCCTTCCGCAAGGACATGGCCGCCTTCTTCGACACGCCGCGCGAGGCCACACCGGCCCAGATCGAGGACATCATCGCCCGCTTCGGCCGCGCCGCCGCCATCGCCAGGAAGGCCGGCTTCAGCGGCGTGCAGATCCACGGCGCGCACGGCTACCTGGTGAGCCAGTTCCTGTCGCCGCACCACAACCAGCGCACCGACGACTGGGGCGGCAGCGCGGAGAAGCGCCGGCGCTTCGTGCTGGCGGTCTACGCCGAGATCCGCCGCCAGGTCGGCGCGGACTTCCCGGTGGGCATCAAGCTCAACTCCGCCGACTTCCAGCGCGGCGGCTTCACCGAGGACGAGTCGCTCGACACCATCCGCGCCCTTGGCGAGGCCGGCATCGACCTGGTGGAAATCTCCGGCGGCACCTACGAGGCCCCGGCCATGACCGGCACCACCGAGGCGACGAAGTCGGCCTCGACGCAGGCGCGCGAGGCCTATTTCCTCGACTTCGCCGAAAAGGTGCGCGCCGCAGTGAAGACCCCGCTGATGGTCACCGGCGGCTTCCGCACCCATGCCGGCATGAACGCCGCGCTGCGCTCGGGCGCGCTGGACCTGGTCGGCCTCAGCCGCCTGCTGGCGCTGGACCCCGACGCGCCCGCCGCCCTGCTGCGCGGCGCCGACAGCCCGCACACGGTGCGGGTCATCACCACCGGCATCAAGGCGATCGACCGCATGGCCCTCATGGAAGTGGCCTGGTACGCGCGCCAGCTCAAGCGCATCGCCCACGGCGGCGAGCCCAGGCCGAACGAGAGCGGCCTGAAGGCCTTCCTCGGCACCGTGCTGCACAGCGGCTGGGGCACCTTCCGCACCAAGCGGCTGCGGGCCTCGTAAGCGCAGCCGGCCCGGCGGCGCCGGGCGCAGCCGACCCCGGCGTGGCGGCAGCCGGACGGCTGAAAGCAATTCGATGCCGGTTTGATGCAAGCTATACGGCATCCGGAGCAAGGAAGCCGCAGTGAGCACGCCGTCCGACAAGACCCCGAACCCCTATGATCCCTTCGGCGCGCGCGAGCGCGCCCGGCGCCTGCTGAAGCTCCCCAGGATCCCGCGCATTTCCTGGCGCGACCTGGCCGTCACCCTCGGCCCGGTGCTGCTGATCTCGGTCGGCGCCATCCTGCTGGCCCTGCACTTCGTGCGGCCCGCCCCGCCCAGCACCATTACCATGGCCGGCGGCCCGGAGGGCAGCACCTTCCGCGCCACCGCCGAGAAGTACCAGAAGATACTGGCGCGCAGCGGCATCACCCTGAAGATCGTGCCCACCGCCGGCTCGGTCGCCAACCTCAACCAGCTGGCCGATGCCGGCTCCGGCATCGACATCGCCCTGGTGCAATCGGGCATCACCACCGACGCCGACACCGGCGACCTGGTCTCGCTCGGCAGCATGTTCTACCAGCCGCTGACCGTGTTCTACCGCGCGCCGAAAGCGATGCAGCGCCTGTCCGAGCTGGAGGGCAGGCGCATCGCCGTCGGCGCCGAAGGCAGCGGCACCCGCTTCCTGGCGCTGGAGCTGCTCAAGGCCAATGGCGTCGTGCCGGACGAGAAGGCCGCCAAGGCCACCACCCTGCTGCCGCTGGAGGGCGAGGCCGCGCGCAAGGCGCTGCTGGCCCACCAGGCGGACGCGATCTTCCTCTCCGGCGACTCGGCCAGCCCGGCGACCGTGCGCGAGATGCTGCATGCCGACGGCGTGCGCCTGTTCGACTTCGCGCAGGCCGATGCCTACGTGCGCCGCTTCCGCTACCTGAGCAAGCTGGAGCTGCCGCCCGGCGCCTTCGACCTCGGCGAGAACCTGCCGCCGCAGACCCTCAACATGCTGGCGCCGACGGTGGACCTGCTGGCGCATTCCGACCTGCACCCGGCCCTGTCCGACCTGCTGATGGACGCCGCCAGGGAAGTGCACAGCCATCCCACCCTGCTGCAGAATTTCAACGAGTTCCCGGCGCCGCTGCAGCACGCCTTCCCGATCAGCGACGACGCCGCCCGCTATTACAAGTCCGGCAAGAGCGTGCTGTACCGCTACCTGCCGTTCTGGCTGGCCAGCCTGGTCAACCGCGCCGTGGTGATCCTGGTGCCGATCATCGTCGTGCTGATTCCCGGCCTGCGCGTGGTGCCGCAGCTCTACGGCTGGCGCATCAACAACCGCATCTACAAGCGCTACGGCGAGCTGATGGCCCTGGAGCGCGCCTCGCTCGAGCCGACCTCGCCGGAGCAGCGCAGCGTGCTGCTCGAGCGCCTGGCGGAAGTGGAGAAGACCGTGATCAGCGGCAAGATTCCCGGCGCCTACGCCAACCAGCTGTACGTGCTGCGCCAGCACATTCACTTCGTGCGGGCGCGGCTCGAGCGGCAGGGGGGATACACTGCGCCTTCGCCGGGCGAGGAAGCCCGAACAGACAATAAGCCCATGGCTTGATCGGCGGGCACTCCCCGACATGTCGTCGGAACTGGCAGTACCATCGACCGCAACCTGCGTCTCGCCTTAGTGGGCCCATAAACGCTAAGCTTTGCGCGCCCAGGCCGATCGGGCCCACGGATTCATCCATGCAGCCTCTGCTGATCCACGGTAAGCGTTCCCGCTACCTGACTCTGGTGGCGATGGCGGTCGGCTTTATCGGCACAGGCGTCCTGCTCGGTATCCAGGGCGGGGGCCTACGTCTCTACGGCTGGTTGCTGGTCGTCGTCCAGTGCCTGAGCCTGCCCAACCTCGTTCGCCTGGCCCTGCTGAAGGGACCTCGCCTGGTGATCGACGATGACGGTATCCACGACCATCTGCTGCGCGTGGGCACCATCCCTTGGAGCGAAATCGTTGGCGCCAAGATGCGCACCGTCAACAGCTTTTGCTTCATTGCTCTGGAATTGCGCGAGCCGGAACTGTGGTTGCGCAGAATGTCGCCATTACGGCGTTGGTTGATGAGCCGCAACCGCTCGGCAGGCTTTGGCATGCTCAGCCTCAACCTCAACGCCACTGATGGCGATCCGGTGCAGGTGCTGCGCCTAATCCAGCAGCGCTGCGGCGAATCGGCTTCGCACCCGGCGGCGAGCTCTTCGCCGCCGCCGTTGCCGCCAGCCGACATCCGCATCCCCATTCGCTATAGCCGACGCTTCAGCCTCAGCATTTCCGCCAACAACAGCTTCGGTCTCAGCGGCCCGGGAGAAATCGAATTCCTGGACGGGCGGGTGCTGCTACGGGGGCTCAGGAACCGCTTCTTTGGCCTCGGCCGATGGTTCAGCTACGACTTCCACCGCACCGCAACGACCAACCTGATGCACTCGGGCCGCATGCTGCACTTCGACATCGAGCCGCCCGGCGCGCCGCCCCAGGTCGTGACCATCTGGACGAAGGACGAAGATACGGCCCGGCGCATCGCCTCTGCCCTTCCCTCCCGCGCCAGTGAAGGCATGTCGCTCGTTGCCTCCGAGATCCACAAATTCCAGCGGCGCGTCGAAACCACAGGAGGGCGCGCCTGGATCACGCCGGCACTGATCGCAATCAACATCGTCGTTTTCATCGCCGCCGCCAGCAGGGGCGCCGGTGTAATGGAGCCCAAGCCTGATGTGCTCGTGAGTTGGGGAACCAATATCGCACGCTATACCATGGACGGGCAGTGGTGGCGGCTGATAACGGCCATGTTCCTGCACTTCGGCCTGTTGCATCTGCTGCTCAACATGTGGGCACTGGCGGTCAGCGGCCGGTTCACGGAACGACTCTATGGCGGCCCACTCTATCTGCTTATCTATCTGACCAGTGGTCTCTGCGGCAACCTAGCCAGCGTACTCTGGAATTCCCACGTCAACAGCGCGGGCGCCTCCGGCGCCATCTTCGGCGTGTACGGTGCCCTGCTGGCCTTCTTCATGCGCAAAGACACCAGGGTGCCCGCCCCCATCGTCAAGCAGCAGCGCAGCAGCGGTTTCCTCTTCATCATCATCAACTTGATGTACAGCCTCGGCCAGCATGGCATCGACAACGCCGCCCACGCCGGCGGCCTGCTCAGCGGCCTTCTGCTTGGTTTCGTGCTAGCCCGTCCGCTGGAAAGCCCGCAGCGTAGCGCTGCCCTTTCTCGACATACCGGCCTGGGCGTCGGCTTGGCTGTGGTGCTGCTGGCCGGCCTGGGTTTGGGCGCAAGGTACAAGGCCGCGACGATCATTCCAGAAATCCGCTTTCAGGAGGATGTTGCCTGGCTCGACGACGAGCGCTACAAAGCTCGCGAACTGTTCGCCGAAGCCAAGGACGACGCGCGGAACGGCAAGCTTTCCAACGAGGCATTTGCCGACAGCATCGAGCGGGGCCCGCTGCAGATATACGAAGCCATGCAGCGGAAGATCCAGAGCGACACACTCCCGGCGCACTCCGAATACAACGGCGAGCGGCGGGCCTACGCGGCGCTGATACAAAATTCACTGGATGGCTGCCGTCTCTATGCCCAGGGGCTGCGCCAGCACGATGCCAGTGCAATCAAGCAGGGCGAAGACCGTTTCGAGCAAAGCCTGCAGAGTTCGCGCTGGCTGGAGTTGTTTCAGGAAGACGGTCAGAAGTAGCTTTCTCCTCCTGCACTCGGACGAGACAGCCGTCCGCCAGCCTGTGCCAAGCTGACCGCATGACCGGCAGCGGCGCTTCCGCAAGCGGCCGGCAGCGGAGGAGCAGATGAAGATTCTCGTCGTCGGCGGCACCGGCATGATCGGCGGCCACGCCGCGCTGTATCTCAAGAGCAGGGACCACACGGTCGCCATCGCCGGGCGCAAACCGCCGCCGGCCGGCACGCCGCTGGCCGCGCTGCCCTTCCTGCGCGGCGACTATATCGCCAACGACTTTCCCCGCGAGGCGCTGGCCGGCTTCGACGCCGTGGTGTTCGCCGCCGGCAACGACATCCGCCACGTCGCCCCGGCCGACCTGGGTGCCGGCGCCGCCGCCATCGACGCGCATTGGCAGCGCAGCAACGTCGAAGGCGTGCCGCGCTTCTTCAAGACCCTGCGCGACGCCGGCGTGCCGGTCGCCGTCAACATCGGCAGCTTCTATCCACAGGCGGCGCCGCAGCTGGTCGCCGGCAACGGCTATATCCGCTCGCGCAAGCTCGCCGACGAGGGCGTGCGCGCCCTCGCCACCGGCAAATTCCGCGTGCTGAGCCTGAACGCCCCCTTCGTCGTCGGCCACGTGCCGGGCATCGAGGGCATGTTCAAGGCCTACGCCGACTACGCCCGCGGCCGCTTCGCGCCGATGCCGGAGTTCGCCCCGCCCGGCGGCGTCAACTTCATCTCCTGCCAGTCCCTGTCCGAGGCGGTGGACGGCGCGCTGGCGCGCGGCGAGAACGCCAGGGCTTACCTGGTCGGCGACGAGAACGTGAGCTTCGAGCGCTTCTTCGGCGACTTCTTCCGCGCCGCCGGCCGCCCCGCGCCGAAGGCGCAGGACCGGGAACACCCGATGCTGCCCGATGCGGCGCTCTATTTCGGCCGCGGCAATACGCTGTATTACGAGCCGGATGCGGCGGAAGCCAGGCTGCTCGGATATCGGCGCCAGGACATTACCCGCGCCATCCAGGAGATTGTCGCGGCGTTCCCCTGAGCCGGTCCGGGCAGGCCGCCCTCCCAGGGCGGCAAAAAGCCGGTGCCTCTTCCCTCCTACGGATGGACGAGCCGGGGGCGGCCGGACCTGTGCCAAGCTGGCCGCGTGGCCCGGACTGCCGGAGCCCGTAATCACCCGCCGGAAGGCCCGCAGAAGCCCCGGCCAGCGGAGGAAGAAGAATGAGACAAGCAGGCAAGGCCGGTCCGGCCCGCCGTTCATTGATCGCGGCCGCCGTGATGGCCGTCCTCATCGCCGCCCGCGCCATGGCGGACGTGGACGATGGCACCCTGTCCAACGAGAAGGCCGGCGACGATTGGGGTTCCTGGGGCCGCACCTACAGCGAGCAGCGCTTCAGCCCGCTGGACCAGATCAACAAGGGCAACGTCGGCCGCCTCGGCCTGGCCTGGACGCTGGAGCTGCCCGAGGCCTGGAACGTGTCCAGCCAGCCGCTGGAAGTGGACGGGGTCATCTACCTGGCGGTCAGCTTCACCCGCGTCTACGCGGTGGACGCGGTCAGCGGCAAGCAGCTGTGGACCTTCGACGCGCAGGTCGACCCGCTGAAGATGCGCATGGCCTGGGGCGTGCGCGGCCTGGCCTTCTACAAGGGCAAGGTCATCGTCGGCACCCAGGACGGGCGCCTGATCGCGCTGGACGCCAAGACCGGCGGCAAGGTGTGGGAGACGTTGACGATCGCGCCGGGCGACAACCAGTACATCACCGGCGCGCCGCGCGTCTACAACGGCAAGGTCATCATCGGTCAGGGCGGCGCCGACTTCCCGCACGTGCGTTCCTACGTCGGCGCCTACGACGCCGAGACCGGCAAGCCGCTGTGGCGCTGGTACGTGCTGCCCGGCGATCCGGCCAAGGGCTTCGAGACTCCGGAGCTGGCGGAGGCGGCGAAGACCTGGACCGGCGAGTGGTGGAAGTTCGGCGGCGGCGGCGGCGTGTGGAACGCCATCACCTACGACCCCGAGCTCAACCGCGTCTACCTCGGCACCGGCAACGGCGATCCCTGGAACCGCAAGCTGCGCAGCCCCGGCGGCGGCGACAACCTGTTCCTGTGCTCGGTGGTGGCGCTGGACGCGGATACCGGCAAGTACATCTGGCACTACCAGACCACGCCGGGCGAGACCTGGGACTTCGACTCGAGCGAGGACATCGTGCTGGCGACCCTGCCGATCGACGGCAAGCCGCGCAAGGTGATCCTGCACGCGCCGAAGAACGGCTTCTTCTATGTCATCGACCGCGAGACCGGCAAGCTGATCTCGGCCGAGAAGGCCGGCAAGGTCACCTGGGCCGACCATGTCGACCTCGCCACCGGGCGGCCGGTGGAGCTGCCCGGCGTGCGCTACGAGGACGGCGAGGCGCTGATCTGGCCGGGCAGCGGCGGCCTGCACAACTGGCAGCCGATGTCGTTCAGCCCGGACACCGGCCTGACCTACATCCCGGCGCACGAAATGGCCGGCTACTACCACGACAAGGGCTTCACCCCGTCCAATTTCGACGTCGACAAGGACGGCCCGCTGGGCATCCACGGCTTCTACGACGATGTGCCGAAGAGCGCCGGCAGCAGCTCGCTGCTGGCCTGGGACCCGCTCAGGCAGAAGAAGGCCTGGGAAACCCCGACCCCCGGCGCCAACAACGGCGGCGTGATCAGCACCCGCGGCGGCCTGGTGTTCCAGGGCCAGGCCGACGGCAACCTGGTGGCGCATGACGCCAGCACCGGCGCCACCCTGTGGAGCGCCTACCTCGGCGTCGGCACGCTGGCCCCGCCCCTCACCTACAGCGTCGGCGGCAAGCAGTACGTCAGCATCCTGGCCGGTTTCGCCGGCGGCCCGACCCTGCTCGGCTCGCTCAGCGCCCAGCACGGCTGGGTCGGCACCGGCCATCCGCGCCGCCTGCTGACCTTCGTGCTCGACGGCAAGGCGCCGCTGCCGCCCTCGCCGCCGCCGTCGCAGCCCACCCCGGTGGACGACCCGGCGTTCGTGGTCGATCCGAAGAAGGCGGCCGAAGGCCGCGAGTTGTATACGCGCTGCCTGATCTGCCACGGCACCGCGGTGGTGGCCGGCGGCTATGCCCCCGACCTGCGCGCCTCCCGAATCCCGCTCAATGCCACCGCTTTCGCCAGCATGGTGCACGGCGGGTTGCAGGCCGGCGGCATGCCGCCGTTCCCGGAGCTGACCGACGAGCAGCTCGCCGACCTGCAGCACTACATCCGCCAGCAGGCCCGCTACAAGCCGAGCGCCTGGACGCAGATCAAGACCGCCTGGCACTTCATCTGCCTGATGATCAAGATGAAGCTGATGGCGCTGGGCTGGATCAAGCCGGGCTAAAGGCGGCCGAAAGAAAAAGGGAGCCGCCAGGCTCCCTTTTTTTATGCGCGCAAGCCCTTGCCCCGGGCAGCCAGCAGCGCGTCCAGCTTGCGCACCTGGCTCTCGTGGCCGGCGCGGGCGCGCTCGGTCCAGGGGTCGTCGTGCATCGCGTCGAAGGTGATGGCCAGCTCCACCCCGTCAAGCCGGAGGCTGGATATTCGCCGCGCCGTGGCAGACCGCCGCGCCAACCGCTACCATCGGGTGCGGTCCACACGGCCATTCCTCATGACTCCGACTCCGGTTTCCGCCGCGGACAGGCGCGAGCTTGCCCGTCGCGTCGGCAAGCAGCTCGAGAAAAGCCACGGGCGCAAGAAATCCTATGCGCCGTACCAGATCAGCGGGGCGATGCGCGAGCTGAATTACCCGCTCGGCTGGGATTGCTGGGCGTTGAGCCTGTATGCCTCGGCCTACGATTTCGGCGTGTACCACGCCGCACGCGGCGAAGCCTGCGACTACCAGGCAATGCAGGCGGTGATGCTGTCCAGCATCGACTTCGGCAGCTTCGGCGACGCGCTGGATGTCGTCGGCGGCTCGAGCGGCGACTGGTCGCTGACCGACCTGTTCTCGATCTTCGACTCGATCAGCTTCTGGGACTGAGGCGCGAACCTTTCCCGGAACGCCGCCTCGACGAAATCGTACGAGCGGCTACTCCGCCCGCGACATCGCCAGCCGTTCGTCGCGGTCCTTCACTTCCACGCAGACCGTTGCGGTCGGGCGGATCAGCAGGCGCGGGATGCCGATGGGTTCGCCGGTCACCTCGCAGTAGCCGAAGTCCTTCTGGCGGATGCGGCGCAGCGCGTCGTCGATCTTGCGCAACAGGCGCGATTCGCGCTCGCGCAGCCGCATGTCGAGGAAGTATTCCTCTTCGGCGGTGGCGCGATCGGCCGGGTCGGCGTGGCTCTCGCCCTGGTTGAGGCGCTCCTTGGCGCCGATCTCGCGCTCGACCACTTCCTTGCGCATTTCCAGCAGCAGGTTGCGGAAGAACGCCAGCTGGGCGTCGTTCATGTAATCCTCGGGGGGCATCGCGCGCAGCTGTGCCTCGGTGAGGAGGCCTTCGGCGGCGGTTTCGGCCTGTCGAACGGACGGAGCAGCCTGCCGCGCGGCGGGCGAAATCTTCTTGGTCATCAATTACAACACCGGTTTGGAGTGGAAGCGGGTCCGGGCGCTCGCCGGAGAGGCGGTCCGCGGAGCATGTCGCATGGCCGGCGGCGTCAGCCAGCGCGCCTGCGAGAGGATGCCGGAAAACCGAAACGTCCAGTCGCCGCAAGAGCATACACTGCTTTGGGCAGCAGCGGGTGATACCGTCGGCGCCACGATCGGCACCGCGTGTCGGATCGAAGCGACACCGGCGCGGCAACGCAGTGTGACGCAGCTCACAAAAAGAGCCCGCTTTTGCCACCGCCCCTGGCGTCTTTCGGCCATAAAGAACGACTGACAGGGTGACACAGGCGGCGCATGCGCCGGCCGTGTCCGTTCGCCGGGGATCCAGGGAAGAGCCCGCGGGACCGTTCAACCATGTTCGACACACCGGCCGGCGCCGGCGCCACCGCCACCCCTTATCCGGTGGGTGGCCCCGCCGGCGGGAAGATGCGAGCGTGACAGCGGTCGCCGCAGCGGACGGCGGCATCCGCATTGCGCCCGCCGGACCGCCGGCGGGGCGCTTTTCAACTGGGGGATGTTTCAAAAAACGACATGCGTAATCGAACGAAGCGGTTCGCAATCCTGGCCTGCGTCTCGATCTGCTCGCTGTTCTGCGCCCTGGCGCAGGCGGCGGCTTCCGTCACCATCAGCCCGGGCTACACCTCGGTGGGAGTCAACGGCACGGTGCAATACAGCGCCACCGTCACCGGCCTGAGCAATACCGCGGTGACCTGGGAGGTCTGCGGCGTCAAGGGCGGCAGCGCCGCCAACGGCACCATCAGCGCCAGCGGCCTGTACCGGGCGCCGGCGACGATCCCCGCCAACGGCGTGACCATCACCGCTCTGGCCTCGGACAACACCACTTCGGCCATCGTCTACGTCAACGTCGCCCCGCCGGGTCCGTCGATCACCGCGATCACGCCCAACCCGCTCCCGCTCGGCACCGTCAGCATCACCGTCACCGGCAAGGACTTCCAGAGCGGCGCCGTCGTCCGCGCCGGCGACGCCAACCTCAGCACCAAGTTCGTCAACTCCACCACGCTGACCACCAGCGTGTGGAACGGCACCGCCGGTCCGCTGAGTTTCCAGGTGGAGAACCCCGGCAGCCTGTGGGGCGCGGCCTACACCGTGCAGGTCGGCGGCGGTTCCTCGAGCAGCTCGTCCTCCGGCGGCGACGGGCATTCCAGCAGCAGCTCCTCCTCGGGCGGCGCCGCGTCCGGCTCCAGCTCCTCGGGCGGCGGCGCGGCGCAGGCCATCTCGCCGACCAGCGCCTCGCTGGCGCTGGGGGCGACGCAGCAGTTCACCTCCGCCGGCGCCACCAGCTGGACCGCCAGCGCCGGCACCGTCAGCAGCGCCGGCATGTACACCGCGCCGACCACCCTGCCGGCTTCGCCGACCGTGGTGGTCAGCGCCACCGGCCCCAACGGCACGGCCAAGGCCACCGTCACCCTGATTCCGCCGACGCCGGCGATCAGCTCGGTCGCCGCCAATCCGATCCCGCTGGGCAGCTTCAGCACCACCATCAGCGGCAGCGGCTTCACCGCCCAGTCGGTGGCCAAGCTCAACGGCTCGGCCCTGAGCACCAGCTACAGCAACGGCGTGCTCAACGTCTCCGGCTTCGCCAGCAAGTCCGGCAGCGGCAGCATCACCGTCAGCAATTTCTCGGTCAGCTCGCAGCCGTACACCGTGCAGGTGGGGCCGGCCAACGCCAAGGCCTCGGCGGCGGCGGCGCGGCGCCTGCTGCAGCAGGCGGCCTTCGGTCCCACTCCTGCCGACGCCTCCAACGTGCAGAGCGTCGGCATCGCGCAGTGGATCGCCAACCAGCTGGCGATGGCGCCGGTGTCGACCTACAGCGGCATCACCTCCAGCCAGGGCGGCATGCCGGCGCACTTCCTGACCATGGCGGTGAGCAACCCGGACCAGCTGCGCCAGCGCGTCGCCTTCGCCCTCGGCCAGATCTTCGTCACCTCGCTGGACAAGCTGATCTGGAACGACAACATGGTCCTGTACCAGGACATGCTGCTCAACGACGCCTTCACCAACTACCGCCAGATCATGGAGGACGTCACCCTCAGCCCGGCCATGGGCCAGTACCTGGACATGGCCAACAACGCCAAGGCCAACCCGGCGCAGAACAGCCTGGCCAACGAGAACTATGCGCGCGAGCTGATGCAGCTGTTCACCATCGGCACCGCCGTGCTGGATGCGCAGGGCAACGTGCAGAAGGACGGCAACGGCCTGCCGCTGCCCACCTATACCCAGGCCGACGTGGCGAACTTCGCCAAGGTCTTCACCGGCTGGACCTACGCGCCCAAGCCGGGACAGCCGGTGGACTGGGGCGCCTACATGACCAGCTACGGGCCGATGGTCCCCTACGAGCCGGAGCACGACACCAGCCAGAAGACCCTGCTCGGCGGCGTGGTCGGCGCCGCCGGCAAGACCGCGCAGCAGGATCTGGACTTCGCGCTGGACAACATCTTCAACCAGCCCAACGTCGGGCCCTTCGTGGCCAGGCTGCTGATCCAGCACCTGGTGAAGAGCAATCCCAGCCCGGCCTATATCGGCCGCGTCGCGGCGGCGTTCAACGGCAGCGGCGGCACGCCGCGCGGCGACATGAAGGCCACCATCACCGCGATCCTGATGGACCCGGAGGCGCGCGCCAACGACGAGGGCGGCGCCGACCAGGCCACCGACGGCCACCTGCAGGAGCCGGCGCTGTTCGTCGCCGGCATGGTGCGCGCCTTCGGCGGCCAGATGAACGACCAGAACTACTATCCCTACGAGCTGGGCAACCTCAACCAGGACTTGTTCGACGCGCCGAGCGTGTTCAACTACTACTCGCCGGGTTACCGCGTGCCGGGCGGCCTGCTCGGGCCGGAGTTCCAGATCGACACGCCGAACAACGCCATGCTGCGCGCCAACATGGTCAGCGAGCTGATGTTCGCCGCCTACCAGAAACCGGTGCAGACGCTCGGCCCGGGCACCACGGTCGACCTGACGCCGTTCGTCTCGCTGGCCGGAAACCCCTCGGCCCTGGCCGACGCCCTGGACCTGACCCTGACCCGCGGCGTGATGCCGGCCGGCATGAAGCAGACCCTGGTCAACGCCATTAACGCCGACAGCGCCGGCAACGTGCACCGCGTGCAGACCGGCGCTTACCTGGTGCTGATGTCCTCCTACTACAACGTCTGGCACTGAGAGGCCAAACGACCATGATGATCAAGACCCGGCGCGACTTCCTGCGCGCTTCCGTCAAGTCCGTCGCCGCCCTCGGCGCGATGAGCGGCTTCGGCCGCATCGGCGCGCTCGCCGCCGGCGGCTCCGGCTACCAGGCCCTGGTGTGCATCTTCCTGGCCGGCGGCAACGACGGCCACAACACCGTGGTGCCGATGAGCACGGCCGGCTACGCGCAGTACAAGAGTGCGCGCCAGGGCCTAGCCATCGCCCAGGGTTCGCTGCTGCCGATCGCCAACGGCACCACGCCCTACGGCCTGCACCCGAGCATGCCGGCGCTGCAATCGCTGTACAACCAGGGGCATGCTGCGGTGGTCGCCAACGTCGGCAACCTGGTGATGCCGTTCAGCAGCGTGGCGCAGTACAAGAGCGCCAGCACCAACAGCAGCGCCAACGTGCCGCTGGCCCTGTTCTCGCATTCCGACCAGACCAGCCAGTGGCAGAGCGGGTCCCCCGGCGAGACCCTGCCCAACGGCTGGGGCGGGCGCATGATCGACGCGCTGGACAGCGGCGGCGCCAACAGCGGCGCCAGCTTCCCGGCCATCGCCTCCACCGGCGGCTGCGGCCTGTTCTGCACCGGCGTCAACAACATGCCGGCCAGCGTGCCGCCGCCCTATTCCAGCGGCGGCGCGCCCACCGGGGTGGTCGGCCTGAACACCGGCGTGGTCGGCCCGGCCGCGGCCAACGCGCTGCCGGCGCTGATGAGCTTCGACAACGGCGTGCAGCTGGTGACGGCGGCCAACGGCGTGCTCACCCGCGGCAACCAGTACGCCACCACCCTCAGCAACCTGCTCAAGACCAACCAGGTCAGCACCAGCTTCCCCGCCAACAACGCCCTGGCCGCCCAGCTGCTCACCGTGGCCAACGTCATCTCGGTGCGGGCGGAGCTCGGCATCACGCGGCAGATCTTCTTCTGCCAGCTCGGCGGCTTCGACACGCATGGCGACCAGCTGGCGACGCAACAGCAGCTGCTGGGCCTGCTCAGCCAGGCGCTCGGCGCGTTCTACCAGGCGATGAGCGACATGGGGCTGGCCAACAGCGTCACCGCCTTCACCGCCTCCGAGTTCGGCCGCAGCCTGCAGCCCAGCGGCAGCGACGGCTCGGATCACGGCTGGACCAACCACCACTTCGTGGTCGGCGGCGCGGTGCAGGGCGGCCGCTTCTACGGCAGCTTCCCTTCGATGGCGATCGGCAGCAGCACCGACGACGCCACCGGCCGCGGCGTGTTCATCCCCGGCACCTCGATCGCGCAGTACGGCGCGACCCTGGCGCAATGGTTCGGCGTGGGTTCCGGCAGCATGGCCAGCGTGTTTCCCAACATCGGCCAGTTCAGCCAGCAGAACCTGGGCTTCCTCGGCTAGGAAGCCGCCGCTGAAGCGGGGCGCTTACTGCGGCAGTTCCAGCTTGCGGCGCAGCGGGTTGCGCTTGGCCGAGACGACCTCGCCGTTGCGGTAGACCACGTCGCTGTAGGCGTCCTCGTAGAGCATCTCGTAGGTGCCCGGCGGCAGGTGCTTGTAGTACAGGGCCCAGGCCACGTCCTTGCCGTCGCGCTCGGCGAACGGCACCCGCGGATCGAGGTAGCGCGGCTGCAGTTCGCTGAGCCGGAACGGATACTCGCCGTTGGCCTTGTAGTAGGCCGCCAGGCCGGCGATGACCGGGTCGGCATGCGGCGCGGCGCTCCACCGGGCGTTGGACTCCGGCATGACCGTGCCGCAGCCCTGCGCAGCCAGCAGGGCGCCGGACAACAACAGAAGCCGCATCGTGTTTCGCTTGCTCATGGAACCCCGGAGTCCGGACTGGCGGGCGGACGCTGCTAGCGTAGCAGAGGGATGGCGGCTCAGGGGCGGGGCGCCGGCCCTGGTGCAGGTACACTAGGCGCATGCCACGCCCCTCCGACCAGGAACCCGCCAGCGACGAACAGGACTGGCACCTCAGCCATCCCAAGGGCTCGACCTGGTCGTTCTCCTGGACCGACGAATACATCGTCACCGTCACCGGCCACACCCGCCGCGGCATCCGCGTCAGCTACAAGCGCCCGGGGCTGCGCCACACCACCAAGGCCGGCGTTTACCAGCCGGACGAGCTGGTGCCCCGCAAGTAGCGGGCCGGACCGGACACTCCGCCGCAACCCCGGAAAGTCATGCATGAGGGATGAGGATGGCGCCAGGATCATCCATCGCCGGACGCCGCAATCGGCGGCGATGCTGGCCAAGGTCAGGCGGGCGATGGCGATCACCGCCGCGCTCAACCGCCTCGGCTTCGACGATGCGGAGCAGGTGCGGGCGCTGTTCAGCCAGCTCATCGGCAAAACGGTGGACGAGAGCTTTTTGCTGATCCCGCCGTTCTATGCCAACGGCGGCGACGAAATCCGCGTCGGCCGCAATGTCTTCGTCAACCAGAACTGCACTTTCTACGACCTCGGCGGCCTCGACATCGCCGACGACGTGATGATCGGGCCGAACGTGAGCCTCATCACCACCGGCCATGCCCTCGATCCTTCGCAGCGCCGCGCCGTCACCATCGGAAAGCCCATCGCCATCGGCAGGAACGTCTGGATCGCAGCCGGCGCCACCGTGATCGGCGGCGTGACCGTCGGCGAAAACTCGGTGGTGGCCGCGGCCGCGGTCGTCACCCGGGACGTGCCGCCGAACGTGCTCGTGGGCGGCAACCCGGCGCGGGTGATCCGCCCGCTCGGGGAGGACTGAAGGCGCACCTTCGGCCCCTACCCGCCGGCGCTTGACCTCGGGCGCACTCGAGGCCGTCCGATGCGCCGGTCAACCATCGAGGCGGGAGGCGGCACAGGAGCGCGGACGACAAGGAGCTGACCGAATACCTGGACCCCGAACTGGTCTCGGCCGCGCTGCAGCCGCCCCGAGCCGGAACGGCGCTACACTGGCGCAGTCCCAGTTCCTGCAAGGTGGCGCCCATGAACCGCCGCATCAGTGGCCGCTTCGAAGTCAAGCTCGTTCCGCTGGCGCTGAACGATCCGCAGGCCGATCCCAGCCTCGGCCGCCGCGCCATCGACAAGCAGTTCCACGGCGAACTGGAGGCGCGCAGCCAGGGCGAGATGCTCAGCGCCGGCAGCCCGGTGCAGGGCTCGGCCGGCTATGTCGCCATCGAGCGCGTCAGCGGCAGCCTCGGCGGCCGCAGCGGCAGCTTCGTGCTGATGCATAACGCCACCATGAACCGCGGCGTGCCGCAGCTGAGCATCGTGGTGGTGCCGGACTCCGGTACCGGCCAGTTGGAAGGACTCAGCGGCAGCATGGGCATCCGCATCGAGGACCAGCAGCACTACTACGACTTCGACTACAGCCTGCCGGACAGTTGAGAGGCTTTGGCGTCGCCGTCACCAGAATAGCGGTCCACCACATGTGACACAGTTCACGGTTTGCGGGTACCGCTCCTTACCTGTTCGGGTTAACACCTATTCCGGAAGTGCGGCTAGTATAAACAGACGGAATAAGATCTTAGGGGATCCAATGAATAGAGCGACGATAATTGCCGCCCTTGGGGTAATTGTTTGCTCTGCAGCCTTCCAGGCCCAGGCGCTGGATCCGGTCCGGGACATCAATACGGTGCCCGTCAACGCTCCCAATCAGCCGACGCCGAGCTGGACGGCTGTTGGCAGCCGTCTCGTCTTCCTCAAGGATGACGGCATCCACGGGGCAGAACCCTGGGTCACCGACGGCACTCCCGGCGGCACGGCACTGCTCGCCGACATCAATCCGGGATCGTCCAGTTCCGGGGCAACTTCGCTTACCGTGGTCAACGGGGTGCTGTACTTCTTCGCCAACGACGGCACCAACGGCATCGAGCTGTGGCGTTCGGACGGCACGACTGCCGGAACCCACATCGTCGCCGATATTTTCCCCGGCGGGAGCGACGGCATTGCGAATTCGGTCCCCAACAACGTCATACCCTCGATCAACGGCATTCTCTATTTTGTCGGCACAACTTCGAAGGGCAACGAACTGTGGCGGTCCGACGGCACCGCCCAGGGCACCTACGAGGTGGCCGACATCGGCCCGCCCAACAACTTCAACAGCCCGACCAACCTGGCCGTGTCCGGCTCGCGGCTGTTCTTCGCCGCGGGCGACAGCACCCACGGCAACGAGCTGTGGATCAGCGACGGCACTGCGGCCGGCACGCACCAGGTCAGCGACATCAATGCCGGTGCCAACAGTTCCAACCCCAGCTCCCTGACGCCGGTACAGGGTGGAATTCTCTTCGTTGCCGACGATCGAATCCATGGCCGGGAGTTGTGGTTCGCCGACAATTCCGGGCAAGGCGCTCATCTGGTTGCGGATCTCAACCCGGGGACTCCTGGATTGGGAGTCACCGGTATGATCCGATATGGTGACGGAGCAATCGTTACGACCACGATCGACACCGGCGACTACTGGCTGGTAAAGGCAAACAGCGGCGGAGCAACCCGGCTGCTCGATATAGGGGAAGCCCCCAACTACGGCTTCCAACTGTTCAACGGTCGCCTGATTTTCTCGTTTGGGCAATACCCGGTCGGTCTCTGGGTAACCGATGGCACGGCTGCCGGGACCGTGCAGCTCGGGACATCACAAGGGCTTGCCCCCTCCTCTCCTATTGGGTTTTACAGCATTGTCGGCTCCGACGCGGTGTATTTCTTTGCTTCGGTTTCCGGAAAAGTCGGACAGCGGGACTTGTGGCGCACCGATGGCACGGCCGGCGGCACCTATCGCTATGCAGCGATGCCACAACCATTCACCGATGGTCCGATGGCCCAGTTCCAGCAAAAGATCTACTTTGACGCGGGTCTGACGGGCGCCAACGGCGTCGAGCCCTGGGTCAGCGACGGAACGCCCGCCGGCACCCACATGCTCGGCGATCTGGCACCCGGCCCGGCGAATTCCTCGCCTGCCAGCTATTTCGTCTACAACAATCGACTCTATTTCGAGGCCGGTGCGGGCCCGGGCGGCAGTGTACTGCCCTTTGTCAGCGACGGTACCGCCGCGGGAACACTGCCGCTCAATTCGTCCGTGCCGGTTGTGCCCACCGCCAGCTCGACGCCCGGCACGCTCGCCGCCCTCGGCAATCTGGCCCTGTTCTTCGCCGACGACGGTGTGCATGGCTATCAGCCCTGGGTTTCGGACGGCACCTTCAACGGCACGCATATGCTCCAGGACATCACGCCGAACTCCAACGTCCTTCGTGCGCCCGGAGATTTCTATCCCTTCGGCAGCCTGGCGATCTTCCCAGCAGACGATGGAATGCACGGACTGGAGCCCTGGGTTACGGACGGAACATCCGCCGGCACGCGCCTGCTGGCCGATATCAATCCGGGTTCGGCGCCCAGCAATCCGGTATCGGTATCGACTATCGATGGGGCGGCGCCGCTCGACGGCCTGCTTTATTTCTACGCCGAAGGAGAGGATGGCAGCGGCCTCTGGCGCACCGACGGCACAACTGCTGGCACTGTGGAAGTTGTCAATATGCCGGGCGGACTCAGCTTCTTTCGAGTACTGAATAACCAGATCCTGTTCGTGCACCCCGGACCGCTGGAACAGCCGCGGAATGCAGGGAACGCCTTATGGCGAACCGACGGCACGGCCGCAGGCACCTATCAGGTCAGTCGGGCGGTAGATGTCGACCCAGGCTCCGGCATGGTGGTATTGAATGGGGTTGTCTACTTCTCGGGCCAGCCCGCCACAGCAGCGGAAGATCATTTCCAGCTTTGGCGCTCGGATGGGACCTCCGCAGGCACACTCCAAATCACTAATTTCGGCGTGAATGCCCCAAATTCCGGAATTGACTTCGTATTCGCCACCACCAAAGCCATCATTTTTCAGAGTTGCACCAGTGTCTGCGCGCTCTATGCGAGCGACGGCACCGCCGGCGGGACCGTGAAAATCAGTTCCGACACCAGTCCGGCGGGAGGAGCTGTACTCGGGAATTTGCTTTTTTACACTGTGTATGGAAACAACACCACGACGCTCAAGGTCACCGACGGTACCGCGCTCGGCACCATCGAGTTGCTGAGCTACCCGGGCAATCAGATCGGCCTGGCCGGGGCAGCCAATGGACGCATGCTGATTTCCATCAATGACCCGATACTCGGGCCGTCCTTGTGGAGCACCGATGGCACACGCGCCGGAACGAGCCTGGTGTCGTCCAGCCCGCTCGGAGGCAATCTGCTGCAGGTTGGAAATACCATCTACTCCACCGCCAGCACGCCGGCTTACGGCGTCGAGCTGTATGCACTCCACGGGACCGCGCCCAACGCAGCCGACGACAACGCCCGCACCACGTCGGATACGCCGGTTTCCGTCCCGGTACTGGCCAATGATGGCACTTGGGGGGCGCCGCTCAATCCCGGCACCGTTGCGCTCCAGACCCTCCCCGCTCACGGAATGGCATCGGTCAGCAGCGATGGCAGCGTGAGCTACACACCGGCCAGCGGCTACAGCGGAGGCCTCGACAGCTTCACCTACACCGTTGCCGACATGCGGGGACAGACCACCATGCCGGCGACCGTCTCAATCATCGTTGCGCAGCCAGCCGGACCAGCTCCGGGAACCGCACCTTCCGGCAGCAGCTCGGGCGGCTCCGGCTCCAGCAGCTCGTCTTCCGGCAGCGGAGGAAATAGTTCGTCCTCCGGTGGGGGTGGGGGTGGGGGCGCCTTTGGCGGCTCGACCATGCTCGTCCTGGCCGTGGGAGCACTGAAGCGGCGCCGTCGCGCCGCCTCCCTGACTTCAGCAGGCCAGGCGCTGCGATAGAAAAGCGGCATGCCGGCGACGGTCATGGATCGGGCACGGCGGCAAACCATGTCCCGACAAGCGGATGACGTGAATGGCGGTAACACGATTCCAGGCGCGGATCGGCTAAAGTGCGCACGATGCGCCCCGCCCTTTCCATTTCCAACCTGACCAAGACCTACGCCTCCGGTCTCCAGGCGCTGAACAGCGTCAACCTGGAAATCAGCCGCGGCGAGATCTTCGCCCTGCTCGGCCCCAACGGCGCCGGCAAGACCACCCTGATCAGCATCGTCTGCGGCATCGTCACCTCCAGCGGCGGCACGGTGACGGCGGACGGCCACGACATCCGCCGCGACTACCGCGCCGCGCGCAGCAAGATCGGGCTGGTGCCGCAGGAGCTGGCGACCGACACGTTCGAAACGGTGTGGGCCACCGTCAACCACAGCCGCGGCCTCTTCGGCCGCGCGCCCAACCCGGCCTACATCGAGAAGCTGCTCAAGGACCTGTCGCTGTGGAGCAAGCGGCACGACCGCATCATGACCCTGTCCGGCGGCATGAAGCGCCGCGTCATGATCGCCAAGGCGCTGAGCCACGAGCCGGAGATCCTGTTCCTCGACGAGCCTACCGCCGGCGTCGACGTCGAGCTGCGCCGCGACATGTGGGAGCTGGTCCGCGGCCTGCGCGAAAGCGGCGTCACCATCATCCTCACCACCCACTACATCGACGAAGCCGAGGAAATGGCCGACCGCATCGGCGTCATCAACAAGGGCGAGCTGGTGCTGGTGGAGGAAAAGCACACGCTGATGAAGAAGCTCGGCCGCAAGGAGCTGCGCGTGCACCTGGCCGAGGCGATGCAGGCGGTGCCGGCGGAGCTGGCACAGTGGCGGCTGAGCCTGGGCGCCGACGGCACCGAGCTGGTCTACGGCTTCGACGCGCGCCAGGAGGACACCGGCATCCCGGCCCTGCTGCGCCGCCTCGGCGAGCTCGGTGTCGCCTACAAGGATCTCAACACGCACCAGAGCTCGCTGGAGGACATCTTCGTGAGCCTGGTGCACGACCGCAGGGAGGAGGCCGCTTGAATCCGCCGTCCTTCAATCACCGCGGCACCTGGGCCATCTACAAGTTCGAGATGGCGCGCTTCCGCCGGACCCTGTGGCAAAGCCTGGTGACGCCGGTCATCACCACCTCGCTGTACTTCATCGTGTTCGGCTCGGCCATCGGCTCGCGCATCTCCCAGGTCGGCGGTGTGCCCTACGGCGCCTTCATCGTGCCGGGCCTGATCATGCTGTCGCTGTTCACCGAAAGCCTGTCCAACGCCTCCTTCGGCATCTACTTCCCCAAGTTCACCGGCACCATCTACGAGCTGTTGTCGGCGCCGGTGTCGCCGCTGGAGATCGTGCTCGGCTACGTCGGCGCCGCCGCCAGCAAGTCGATCATCCTCGGCCTGGTGATCCTGGCCACGGCCTCGATGTTCGTGCCGATCCACATCGTCCATCCGCTGTGGATGGCGGCCTTCCTGCTGCTCACCGCCACCACCTTCAGCCTGTTCGGCTTCATCATCGGCCTGTGGGCCAAGAGCTTCGAGCAGCTGCAGTTCATCCCGATGCTGGTGATCACGCCGCTGACCTTCCTCGGCGGCGCCTTCTACTCGATCGACATGCTGCCGCCGGCCTGGCGCACGGTGACCCTGTTCAACCCGGTGGTGTACCTGATCAGCGGCTTCCGCTGGAGCTTCTACGACACCGCCGACGTCAGCGTGGCGCTCAGCACCGGCGCCACCCTGGGCTTCTTCGCCGCCTGCCTGGCCGTGATCACCTGGATTTTCCGCACCGGCTATCGGCTGAAAAACTGATCCCGTCCCTGGCCGCGGGCCTGCTCCGCTTGGCTCCCCGGGCCGGCCGGCTTACGATGTGACCGGATGCAGTGGCGCCAGGGAGGTCCGCGCCATGAGGCAGACCGTATTGTTGCTGCTGCTGGCGCTGGGCGCCCGCGGGACCGCTGCTGCCGACGGCCTGCAGGACATCCGCGCCGCGATCAGGCAGCAGGACCAGGGCCACACCCAGCTCGGCATCGTGCTGTACAGCTTGGCGATCCACGATCCCGCCCTGTCGAACGCCGACCGCCTGGTCGCCTACTACAACCGCGCCGACGCCTACCAGGTGGAAGGCGACTACGACGCCGCGGTGGCCGACTATGGCCAGGCCCTGCGCCTCAATCCCGCCAACGCCAACGCCTGGTACAACCGCGGCGAGGCCTATTGGGCCATGGGCCAGCGCGACAAGGCGCTGGCGGATTACGACGAGGCCCTGCGCCGCGATCCCAGCGCCGCCTGGGCCTGGTGCGCGCGCGGCAACGTGCACCGCGCCAAGTCCGAGTACGCGCTGGCGCTGCGCGACTACGACGCCGCGCTGCGGCTCAGCCCGGAAGACCCCTGGATCTGGTACAGCCGCGCCACCGCCTGGCGCGACACCGGCGACAACGCCCGCGCCATCGACGACTTCAGCCAGGCGCTGCGCTATGACCCGCGCTACGTCGGCGCCTGGTTCGCCCGCGCCCAGGTCGAGCGCGCGGCCGGCAGTCTTGACCACGCCACCGCCGACTACGGCCAGGTGCTGCGCCTGAGCCCGCGCAACGCCGCCGCCTGGTACAACCTGGCCAATGTCCAGGCCGAGCAGGGCGCTGCCGAGCAGGCCCTTGGCGCCTACAGCCAGGCCCTCAGCCTTTCGCCGCAGGACGCCTGGGCCTGGTACAACCGGGCGCGGGTGCAGCTGCAGCTCGGCCGCTACGAGGCGGCCGTCGCCGACTACTCCCAGGCGCTGGCGCGCAATCCGCGGAATGCCGATGCGCTGTTCGGCCTCGGCGCCGCGCAATACCTGGCCGGCCACCCTGCCGAAGCCGCCGCCAGCCTCGGCCAGGCGCTCGCCGCCCCGGGCGATACCATGCTTGCCCTCGGCTCGCCGGGCCCGGTCGCGGACGCCGCCGCCGAGGCGCGCTACCGCCTGATCTGGCGCTACTTCGCACAGCGCCGCCTCGGCCAGGACGGCGCCGCCGGGCTGCGCCAGGCCGACGCCGCCAATCCCGGCCGCGGCTGGCCGGCGGCGGTGGTGGACTACCTGCTGGGAAGGATCAGCGCCCCGCAGCTGCTCGACAGCGCGGCGGCAGAGAGCGACGCCGCGGCGCGCGTTTGCGAAGCCAATGCCTATATCGGCGAGGCGCTGCTGCTGGCCCAGCAGCGCGACGCGGCGCGGCAGCCCTTGCAGCTGGCGCGGGAGCGCTGCCCGCGCGGCTTCGTCGAATACGCGCTCGCCGCCGCGGAGCTGGGGCCGGCCGCGCGCTAGGAAAACCTAGGGACTGAGGTTCTTCTTGCCGCCCGCCAGGCCGCTGTTGTGTACCGCGGCCGCGGCGCTGGAATACAGCGCCGCCTTTTCCGTCACCGCCACCACGAAGGCGCGCGTCTCGGCCGGCGTGCGGTGCGCCACCCAGTGCGCCGCCTCGCTGGCGCTCCAGCCGGCGGCGGTCTCGGGCAGGCGCTGGTCGATGAAGTCCGGCCCGCAGTTGTAGGCGGCGATCATCAGCACCAGCCGCGCCGCGGGGGACTGCACGAAGTAGAAATGGTCCTGCAGCACGCCCAGATAGGCCACGCCCAGCTGGATGTTGGTGGCCGGATCGCGCAGCTCCTTCGGCGTCGGCTTATGGTCGGCACCGTGCAGATAGCGGTAACCCTCGCGCGCACCGGCCTCGGGCAGCAGCTGCATCAGGCCGCGCGCACCGGCCACCGACACCGCGTCGCTGTCGCAGCCCGACTCGGCCTCGATCAGCGCCGCGACGAAGGCCGGCTGCACGTGGAACAGGTCGGACGCGGCCCAGGCCATGCGGTAGATGCGCTCGCTGCAGCGGCCGCCGGCGTAGCGCACCGCCTGCGCCTCGGCGTCGCCGAAGGCGTTGGGCAGCAACAGCGGCTCCGGCTCGGCCAGCACGGGCTCCGGTTCGCGCAGCGCCGCCGGCTGCAGCACCGCGCGCTCGGACAGCGGCGCACGCGGCATGGATGCCGCCGCCCGCCCGGGTTCGGCCGGCATTGCGGCGGACACGGCGTAGATCGCGCCGGGCAACGATTGCCAGGCATCGCTGCCGGGGCGCTTCGCGGCGGGCGGCGCGGCCGCCGCCGGGGCGGCGGCTATCGCGGCAGGCCTGGCCGCGACCGGCTTCGCTGCAGCCGGCGCCGCGCGCACCGCTGCCGCACGCGGCGCAGCATTGACTGTACCGGCAGTTACCGTACCGGCTGGACGCGGCGACTGGATCTGATGCGGTTGCATCGCGCAACCCGGCAGGACTGCTGAGCACACCACGAACAACAATGCACAGCGAACATCCCGCTCTCCCCTGAGGTGGCGGCGTCTCATCCTGAGCTCCTTGCGTCTTTTTTATGAAACCTTATGACGGTCTTGTACACAAATGCCCGGGGGTGCCGCAACGCCCCGTTTGGGTAGGAACCGGCACTTCAGGCATCCTTCAGTACTGATAACGTGCGGCAGCGCACAAAATCACACTGCTGCCGCCGCGCGGCGCCCGCCGGAGAGCCCTTTGCAAGCCACCCCTGAACTGGAAAGCCATCCGATCGACACCGTGCTCGGCCGCTTGCGCGTGCGCGTCGGCGGCAGCGGTCCGGCCCTGATGTTCTGGCCCAGCCTGATCATGGACGGCGACATGTGGCTGGACCAGGCGCGGCACTTCATGCCGCGCTACCGCGTGGTCCTGGTGGACTCCCCCGGCCACGGCGGCAGCGAAACCCTGCGGCGCCTGTTCACCTTCGGCGAGTGCGTGCAGTGCATCATCCAGATCCTCGATGCGCTCGGCATCGAGCGCACGCACTACGCCGGCAACTCCTGGGGCGGCATGATCGGCGGCACCTTTGCCGCGCGCGAGCCGCGGCGCATCGGCGCGGCGGTGCTGATGAATTGCACCGCCTCGCCGTGCACGCTCAGGCAGAGACTCGAATACCTGTTGCTGACGCGCCTGCTGTGGACCCTGGACCGCGTGCCCGCCTTCCTCACCGGCAAGGTGGTCGCCGCCTTCATCGGCCCGAGCACGAAGCGCGAGCGGCCGCAGGTGGAACAGGCGATCCGCGCCACCGTGGCGCGGACGCGGGCGCGCTCGGTGTTCTGGGCGATCCGCAGCGTCGTGCCGTACCGGCCCGACCAGCATGCGCTGATGGCGACGATCCGCACGCCGGTGCTGGTCGTCGCCGGCGAGGAGGACCAGACCTTCCCGGTGGCGGAGACGCGGGCGATGGCGGACTCCATCCCCGGCGCCGAATTCGTGGTCATGCCGCAAACCGCCCACCTCGCCGGCCTGGAGCGGCCGCAGGAAGTGAATGCCCTGATCGAGCGCTTCCTCGACCGCCACCCCCTGTAGCCCAGGCCGCCCCGGATTGGCGCGCCACGGACCGCCGAGGCGCACCAAAGCGGTTCAATTTCGGCAATAATTGGCGCCGCGCCGCCCATCCCGGTGCGATCCATTACCCCGAAGGAACCATCCCAGTGCACGCCACCAGGACCCCTGCTGACGTCCTTTTCATCCTGCTCGGCGCCATCATGATCCTGGCCATGCACGCCGGCTTCGCCTTCCTCGAGCTGGGCACGGTGCGCAAGAAGAACCAGGTCAACGCCCTGGTCAAGATCCTCTGCGACTTTGCCGTCTCCACCCTGGCCTATTTCTTCATCGGCTACGGCATCGCCTACGGCGTGCACTTCTTCGCCCCGGCGCCGCAGCTGGCGCAGCAGAGCGGCTTCGAGCTGACCCGCTTCTTCTTCCTGCTGACGTTCGCCGCCGCGGTGCCGGCCATCGTGTCCGGCGGCATCGCCGAGCGCGCCCGCTTCCAGCCGCAGCTTGCCGCCACCTTCGCCGTGGTCGGCCTGCTCTACCCGTTCTACGAGCGCCTGGCCTGGAACGACGGCTGGGGCGTGCAGGACTGGCTGGAAGCGCACTGCGGCGCCCAGTTCCATGACTTCGCCGGCTCGGTGGTGGTGCACGCGGTGGGCGGCTGGGTCGCGCTGGCCGCGGTGCTGCTGCTCGGCGCCCGGCGCGGCCGCTACTCCAAGGATGGCGACATCGCCGCCCATCCGCCTTCCAGCATCCCCTTCCTCGCGCTCGGCGCCTGGATCCTGGTGGTCGGCTGGTTCGGCTTCAACGTGATGAGCGCACAGACCCTGGACAAGATTTCCGGCCTGGTGGCGATGAACTCGCTGATGGCCATGGCGGGCGGCACGCTGGCGGCGCTGCTGCTCGGCCGCAACGACCCCGGCTTCGTCCACAACGGCCCGCTCGCCGGCCTGGTGGCGATCTGCGCCGGCTCCGACGTGATGCATCCGGCCGGCGCGCTGGTCACCGGCGCTATCGCCGGCGTCCTGTTCGTCAGCCTGTTCACGCTGACCCAGAACCGCTGGAAGATCGACGACGTGCTCGGAGTGTGGCCGCTGCACGGGCTCTGCGGCACCTGGGGCGGCATCGCCGCCGGCATCTTCGGCAGCTCGGCGCTCGGCGGCATGGGCGGCGTGAGCCTGGTGTCCCAGCTGATCGGCACCGCGGCCGGCATCGTCATCGCCTTCGGCGGCGGTTTCGCCATCTACGGCCTGATCCGCCGCATCAGCGGCCTGCGCCTGACGCCGGAGCAGGAGTTCAACGGCGCCGACCTGTCGATCCACAAGATCAGCGCCACTCCCGAGCGCGAGACCCACTGGTAGAAGCAACCCGGCGGCGCATGTAAATCCGCTTCAGGCGGCCGGCGCGATGCGCTAGGCTTTGCTTCCCGAAATCCATCAGGCATATGCCGATACTCGCCACTGGGACGGTCGAAACCGAGTTCACGCCCCTCAGCGCGGACCAGGCGGATGGCTCGATCCTGACGCGGGTCGCCGTCGCCAAGCGCTTCAGCGGCAGCCTGGAAGCCGCGGGCACCGGCGAAATGCTCAGCGCCGTCACCGGCGCCGGCTCCTCGGCCTTTGTCGCCATCGAACGGGTCAGCGGCAGCCTGCACGGCCGCGCCGGCAGCTTCGTGCTGCAGCACTGCGGCAGCATCGGCCGCGAGGGCACCCAGTACAGCGTGCGGGTGGTGCCCGACACCGGCACCGGCCAACTGGCCGGGCTCAGCGGCAGCATGCGCGTGCACCACGTCGACGGCCGCCAGTCCTACGAGTTCGAATACTGCCTGCCCGGCGCCGGGTGAGGGCGCCCCGGACACAGGCGCGCGGGGTCGTCCAGGCCGGTTCCGCGCGCTGCCGCCTCCGGCGCCAGGCCGCAGCCGAACACCGCAACCCCTACCAAAGGTGAGGTTCCCGCCGCCGCCGGCGCGGGACTAAGATAAGAAGCTGGACAAGATGCAACTCCGCGCACCTGGCCGGATGCTTGCCGGTGGCGGGGCCCGCTCATCCAAACCGGGGATACCATGGTCACGCTGAACATCAACGGCAAGAGCCACCAGGCCGACGTCACGCCCGATACTCCCATCCTGTGGACGCTGCGCGACGTGCTGGGCATGACCGGCACCAAGTTCGGCTGCGGCATGGCGCTGTGCGGCGCCTGCACCGTGCACCTGGACGGCCAGCCGATCCGCTCCTGCGTCACGCCGGTGGCGGCGGCGGCCGGCAAGAAGATCGCCACCATCGAGGCCATCGGCCTGAGCGCCGCGGGCAAGCATGTGCAGGACGCCTGGCGCGAGCTGGACGTGGTGCAGTGCGGCTACTGCCAGTCGGGCCAGATCATGTCGGCCACCGCGCTGGTGGCAAAGAATCCCAACCCCAGCGACGCCGACATCGACGCGGCGATGGCCGGCAACATCTGTCGCTGCGGCACCTACGTGCGCATCCGCGCCGCGATCAAGCTGGCGGCGCAGAAGGCGCACGGCCCTGCCCGCGCGGCCGCTGTCACAGCCTCGGTCGAGGAGGCCTGACCATGGGCTTCGAGAAACTGATCGAACGCACCCTGCCCGCCGGCGTCAGCCGGCGCGCCTTCCTCAAGGCCGGCGCCGCGGCCGGCGGCGGCCTGCTGATCGCCGTCGGCCTGCCCGGCCTGATGGGCGAAGCCGAGGCCGCGGAAAAGGGCGCCGAGTTCGCGCCGAACGCCTTCATCCGCGTCGGCGGCGACGGCCGCATCACCCTGGTCATGGGCCAGGTGGAAATGGGCCAGGGCACCTACACCTCGATGCCGATGCTGATCGCCGAGGAGCTGGAAGTGTCGCTGGACCAGGTGACGCTGGAGCATGCCCCGCCTGATCAGAAGGCTTACGGCAACCCGATCTTCGTGGTGCAGATGACCGGCGGCAGCACCTCGGTGCGCGGCTTCTGGACGCCGCTGCGCCAGGCCGGCGCCACCGCGCGGACCATGCTGGTCAACGCTGCCGCGCAGCGGTGGAAGGTGGACCCCGCCAGCTGCCGCGCCGAGCGGGGCACCGTGATCCATCCATCCAGCGGCCGCAAGCTCAAATACGGCGCGCTGGCCGACGCCGCAGCCGGGCTGCCGCTGCCGGAGAAGGTGGCGCTGAAGGACCCGAAGGACTTCAAGCTGATCGGCACGCCGCACAAGCGGCTGGACTCGCCGGACAAGCTCAACGGCAAGGCGAAGTTCGGTATCGACACGCAGGTGCCGGGCATGAAGATCGCCACCGTCGCCGCCTGCCCGGTGTTCGGCGGCAAGGTGGCGAAGTACGACGAGGCCGCGGCCAAGGCGGTCAAGGGCGTGCGCCAGGTGGTGGCGATCGACAACGCCGTGGCGGTGGTCGCCGACCACATGTGGGCCGCCAAGCAGGGCCTGGCCGCGCTCAACCTCCAGTGGGACGAAGGCCCCAACGCCAAGCTGAGCACCGCCGACATCGTGGCGCAGATGGCCAAGGCGGCGGAGCAGAGCGGCATCGTCGCCGCCAGTAGCGGCGACGTGGCCAAGGCCGGTGCCGCCGCGCCGGTGAAGGTGGACGCGGTATACCAGGTGCCGTTCCTGGCCCACGCCACGATGGAGCCGATGAACTGCACCGTGCACTACACCAAGGACGCCTGCGAGATCTGGACCGGCACCCAGGTGATCGGCCTGGCCCAGCTGTTCGCCTCCAAGGCCTCCGGCCTGCCTCCCGAGAAGATCACGGTCCACAATCACCTGCTCGGCGGCGGCTTCGGCCGGCGCCTGGAATCGGACTACGTCTACCAGGCGGTGCTGATCGCCAAGCAGGTCGAAGGCCCGGTGAAGATCGTCTGGACCCGCGAGGAGGACATCCAGCACGACATGTACCGGCCGTACTATTATGACCGCATCAGCGCCGCGCTCGACGACAAGGGCCTGCCGGTGGCCTGGAACCACCGCCTGGTCGGCCCCTCCATCGTCGACCGCTACTTCCCCGGCCTGCTCAAGCCGGGCACGCCCGATCCGGACGCGATCGAAGGCGCGCACGAGACCGTCTACGACATTCCCAACCGCCATGTCGAATACGTGCGCTACGAGCCGCCCGGCATCCCCACCGCCTGGTGGCGCGGCGTCGGCCCCACCCACAACATCTTCGTGGTGGAGAGCTTCGTCGACGAACTGGCCGCCAAGGCCGGCAAGGACCCGGTGGAATACCGCCGCGCCCTTCTCGGCAAGTCGCCGCGCGCGCTCGCCGTGCTCAACCTCGCCGCCGAGAAGGCCGGCTGGGGCAAAGCGCTGCCCGCCGGCAGCGGCCGCGGCGTTTCGGTGCAGAACGTGTTCGGCTCCTACCTCGCGCAGGTGGCCGAGGTGGAAGTGGGCAAGGACGGGAGCGTCAAGGTCAAGCGCCTGGTCTGCGCGGTGGATTGCGGCTACACCGTCAATCCCGACACCATCCGCGCCCAGATCGAGGGCGGCGCCATCTTCGGCATCACCGCCGTGCTGCACGGCGAGATCACGCTGAAGGACGGCCGCGTCGAACAGAGCAACTTCCACAACTACCAGATGCTCCGCATCAACGAAGCGCCGCTGATCGAGGTCCATATCGTCCCCAGCGCCGAAGCGCCCGGCGGCATCGGCGAGCCCGGCACCTCGGCGCTGGCGCCGGCGGTGCTCAATGCGGTGTACGCGGCCACCGGCAAGCGGCTGCGCAAGCTGCCGATCGATCCGGCGCAGCTGACTGCGACCTGACCCTGCCTGCCGGATGCTCCGGGACCGACGGTGCCCGGAGCCTCCGGGCCGACGAAGGCCCGGCATCAGGCCGGAATTCCAGCCCTCCCCGCCAGGTGGGCGTCGATCAGCGGCGCCACCCGCTCGGGCAGCGCGTGCGCCAGGTCGTGGCCGCCGCCGGCGATCACTTCCAGGCGCGCGTCCGGCAGCAGCCGCTCCAGCCGCCGCCCCACCGCCACCGGGCTGATCGGATCGCGGTCGCCCCATAGCAGCAAGGCCGGGATCTCCAACGTGGCGATGCCCGCGCCGAGGTCGGCGCGGTAGCTCGAGAACCAGCGCGGCAGCCGCGGATTGGCGCGCTCGAACGCGGGGCGCCAGTCCGCCGCGCCCAGGCCGGCGAGGTCGATGCCGCCGGAAGTCGCGGCCAGCACCAGGTGCGTCACCAGGCGCGGCGCCTGCAGCGCCGCCAGCACCGCGACGACGCCGCCCATGGACTGGGCGATCAGCGCGGTGGGCCGGTCGATTTCCTCCACCACCAGCGCGGCGAGATCTTCGAGGCCCTGCACCGAGGGGTCGGCCGGCGTGGTTCCGAAGCCGGGCCAGCCCAGGTGCAGCTGCTCCGCCGGCGCGGCCAGCCGCTCGCCCACCGGCCGCCAGAACGCCGGATCGCCCATCGCCCCCGGCAGGAAGATCAGCCGGGACGGAACAGTGGCCTGCAGCGCGGCACCCATGTCCCGAGTTTAGCCTCCCGCGTGGGCGCGCTACTCCTTGCCGCCCCCCGGCGGGCAGACCTTGGCGCCGAAGGTGATCGGCGGCAGCGCGCCGATGTCGTCGCCGGCGGGGAATGGTGTTTTGCCGTCGCCGCTCGGCTTGACGCACTCGTTGGCCAGCATGAAGGCCATGATCGCGGCGTAGTCCGCGGCCGGCAGCGTGCCCGGCGCGGTCAGCGGCATGTTCTTGGTGACGACGGCATGCAGCTGCGCCAGGGTGGGCTTGGTGCGGGCGAAGGCCGGACCGGCCAGGGCCGGGGCGGCGAGCCCCTGCAGCTGCGCACCGTGGCACAGCGCGCAGCGCTGCGCGTAAGCGGTGGCGCCGGCGGCGACCTGCTCCGGCGTATACGGCGCGCTGCCGACCGTCTCGGCCGGCTCGCCGCCGCCCTTCTGCGGCGCGGCGCGGGCCACCTGACCGTCAGTGCCGTTGATCACCGCGGCGCCGACGCCGAGGCGGTAGGCCAGCACGCGGCTTTCCTTCGGCGTGGGCAGGTTGGCGGTCTGCTGGTTGCCGGCCTGGCCCACCACCACGCTCAGGTACTGCTGCCCGTCGACGGCATACGAGGTGATCGGGGCGACGACGGCCGAGCCGGTGTCGGTGTGCCAGACCTGCTCGCCGGTGGCGGTCTTGTAAGCATAGAGCGAGCCGCCGAGGTCGCTGGTGAAGACCAGGCCGGTGGCGGTGATGAGCGCCCCGCCCTGGGCCGGGAACGGCAGGGCCTTGCGCCAGCTGATCTTGCCGCTGTCCATGTCGATGGCGGTGAGCCAGCCGGTGCCGTTGCCGCGCTTGGGCAGGGCGCCGCCCTTGTAGGCCTGGCGCGGCTGGTACACCGGCGGCTTGGGGTCGATCTTCCAGACGCCGCACTCCTCGGTGCTGGGCACGAAAAACAGGTTGGTCGCCGGGTCGTAGCCGCCGCCCAGCCACTCGATGCCGCCGCCGTGGTTGGGGCAGGCGTGCGTGCCTTCCACCGTCGGCACCGTGGTGAAAAAGCCGGTCTGGTCGCTGACCGCGAGGCGGTGCACTTCCTTGCCGGTCTTGCGGTCGAGCACGGCGAAGTTGCCGGCCTTGTCGCCGACCGCGACCAGCTCCTGGTCCTTGCCGCCGACCTTGGCGGTGAACAGCACCGGGATCATCGAGGCGTCGGCGTCGTGCGTGTCGTTGGCCACCAGCTGGTAGTGCCACTTCACCTTCGGCTTCCGGCCCTTGATGTCCAGCGCCACCAGCGAGTTGCTGTACAGGTCCGGACCCTCGCGCCCCTTCAGCACCATGTCCGGCCCCGGATTGCCGGGCGCGACGAACAGGGTGTCGGTCTTCGCATCGATGGCGATGCCGGACCACACCGCGGCGCCGCCGTGATGCCAGGACTGGCCCGGCCAGGTGTCGCGCTTGATCGTCGACCATTCCCACAGGCGCCTGCCATCCCTGGTGCTGAAGGCGGTGACGTGGCCCTCGGTGCCGTAGTCGCCGCCGGCATGGCCGACGATGACCGCGCCCTTGTAGACATAGGACGCCATCGAATAAAAGCTGCTGTTGGTGTCGCGGCAGCCGGGCACGTTCCACACGGGCTTGCCGGTGCCGGCGTCGAGGGCGATGACGCGGCAGTCCAGGGTGACGATGAAGACCTTGCCGTCGGCGATGCCGACGCCGCGGTTGACCGAGAAGCTGATGATGTAGGCCGGGTCGTAGGGGAACTGCCACTTCAGCCTGCCGCTCGCGGCGTCCAGCGCCACCACGCCGTTATGGGCGGTGGAGACGAAGAGGGTGCCGTTCCAGCTCAGCGGCGCCGCCTCCTGCTGGCCTTCGTCGGCCAGCGTCGTGCTCCAGGCCAGGCCGAGGCCGCCGACGTTGTCCGGCGTGATCTGCCTGAGCCCGGTGTAGGGATTGCCCTCGTAGGTCTTGGCCGGCAGGACCCACTCGTTGTCGTTGCCGCCGGCGTCGAGCAGGGCCTTGCCGCCCGGAGTGGAGGCGTCCCCCGCCTCGGCCAGGCCGGCGCCGCAACAGAGGGCCAGCCCGAAGACGAACGCGCCCAGCGATTTCCCTGTCATACCGCCTCCCGGTGAGCAAAGCATGACTCGATCAAGGCAACTCCGCGCGGCTACGGTACACCAAACGCGCGCGGCGCCACCACCGCGCCGCGCCGGCATCAATTGCCGCAAAATCGGCGGATGATCCAGCTCCCCGTGAACCGCTACCAGGGTCCGCTGCTGACGCTTCGCGAGCATGCGGCCCTGCTCGCCGCCCGCGAGGCCGGCGCCGCCGCCGTGGAGTGCAGCCTCGACCTCGGCCGCTCCCGCGTCGCGGTGACGACGGACGCTTCCGGCTGGAGCTGGAACGGCCAGCGCTATCCCTATCCGGAAACCTGCAAGGACCGCACCATCTACTGGTGGAGCGGCGCGGCCTTCGAGCCGGCGGCGCGCTTCACCACCTCGCTGATCAAGCTGGTGCCGACCGACTGGGGCCCGCCGACCTTCGAGATCGACGGCATCAAGATGCTGCCCACCGAGCATGTCTCGCCCTATGCCGACGCCGAGCGCAAGGTCGCCCTGGTGCAGCCGCGCGGCAAGGTCATCCTCGACACCTGCGGCGGACTCGGCTACTTCGCCGCCTGCTGCCTGCGCGCCGGCGCGGCGCAGGTGCGTTCGTTCGAGAAGAATCCGGACGTGATCTGGCTGCGCGGCCTCAACCCCTGGTCGCCCGACCCGGATGGCGCCGAGGCCGCGGCAGGCGGCTTCACCCTGACTCCCGGCGACATCGTCGAGCGGATCCGCGACATCGCCGAACGCTCGATCGACGCGGTGCTGCACGATCCGCCGCGCTTCGGCATCGCCGGCGAGCTGTATTCGCAATCCTTCTATGACCAGCTGGCCCGCGTGCTCCGGCCCGGCGGCAGGCTGTTCCACTACACCGGCTCGCCCAACAAGCTCACCAGCCGGCGCGACCTGCCGCGCGAGGTGATCGGCCGGCTGCAGCGCGCCGGCTTTGCCACCGAACCCAGCGGCGACGGCGTGCTGGCGATCCGCAACAGGAAGCAGGACCCGCGCTAAGCTGCGGCCATGCTGGACCGCCTCGCCGCCAACGCCATCCTGGTCTTCCACCTCGGCTTCATCGCCTTTGCGATATTCGGCGGCTGGCTGGTGCTGTGGCGCCCGCGCTGCGCCTGGCTGCACCTGCCCGCCTGGTCCTGGGGGATCTGGATCGAGCTGTCGCACGGCATCTGCCCGCTGACGCCGCTGGAGAATCATTTCCGTCACCAGGCCGGGCAGGCCGGCTACAGCGGCGGCTTCATCGAGCACTACCTGGTGCCGGTGATCTATCCGCCGGGGCTGGAGCCGGTGGACCAGCTGGCGCTCGCCGCCGTGCTGCTGGTCATGAACCTGGCGCTGTACGCGGCAGCGATCCGGCGCTGGCGCCGCCGCGCCCGCCCATAGGCCGCCGCAGCGGGTCGCGGCAAATCGTGACGCTGGCGGCAACATTACTTCCAGGCGGCTCATCTGTTTGGAGCAGGCGCGGGCCGGCGCCGCGAAATACATTTCCCTCAGTCAAAAAAGCATTTCTCCCCCAATCGTTTCCTTTTCGTGGCGACTTTGCCGCTTTGTAACGGTTAAATCAGGCTCGGGGTAGTCTGGCCCGCGTGCTGCGGCGCAGCAGCGGGGCCGCGCTGCCCACAATTAAACAAAAGCCTTTTTACGGAGGGGGATTTACCGATGCCTATTTCGGTGCGGTTTGCTGGGCGCTCATCCATTCTGCTCGGGCTTCCGGCGCTGGCGCTGGGGAGCGCCGTGCTGTGCGGCACGGCGCAAGCCGGAACGTTCGACCTCGGCTGGGATACCACGCTGACCTACAAGGCGGTGGTGGACTATGGCGTGGCGATCCGCATGCAGAACCCGTCGGCGGCGCTGTACAACGGTCCGATCGACCCGCTGGTGGTGGACCAGAACCAGTTCCAGAACGGCTCGGCCTTCGCCCATACCGGCCTGCCGCACACCGCCAACTTCGACGACGGCGAGCGCAACTTCAAGAACCACAGCCTGATCAACAACCGGCTCAGCCTGTTCAGCGAGGCGCAGTTCACCCACGACAACTACGGCGCGGTGTTCAGCGGCGACTACTTCTTCGACCAGACCTACCACCGGCCCAACGATCACGACTCGCCGGACACGGTCAACCACTTCGGCCAGACCAACCGCTTCACTCCCGGCGCCCGCTACTACGACGGCCAGCGCCCGCGCCTGCTGGAAGCTTACGGCTATGCCGACTGGAACCTGTTCGACGGCGATGTCAGCCTCGACGTGCGTGCCGGCAAGCAGCTGGTGGCCTGGGGCGAGGCGCTGTTCTTCACCGGCATCGCGCTGGCCCAGTCGCCCACCGACGCGACCAAGGCCTTCATTCCCGGCGCCGAGGTGAAGGACATCCTGCTGCCGGTGAACCAGCTGGCGCTGCACGTCGGCCTGCCCGGCGGCGCCAGCCTGATGGGTTATTACCACCTCGACTACAAGGCCGACGAGATCTTCCCGGTGGGCGATTTCTATTCGGTGCAGGACGCGGTCGGCCCGGGCGCGCAGTTCGCCTACGGCTCGGTCAACCCGGCCTTTGCCAACGGCTGCAGCGGCCTGTTCACCAGCCTCGCCGCCAACCTCAGCGGCCAGCCCGGCCTGGTCAACACCATCAACAACACGCTGGGGCAGGTGCAACCCGGGCTGAGCCTGGACAGCGCCTGCAATCTCAACGGCGTCGCCGGGCCGCTGCTCGGCGCCGGCCCGTACATCCTTTCCTACCACGGCGCGGACATCAAGCCGAGCAAGTGGGGCCAGTGGGGCGTGGGCGGCAAATACCCGGTCACCTCCAAGACCGAGCTGGGCCTGTTCTTCCTGCGCTACGCCGACACCACCCCGGCGGTACAGCTCAATCCCGGCTGCGCCGCGTTCTCCACCGTGGTGCCGCTCGACACCTGCAGCGTCAACGAGTCGGTGCCGGTGTCGTACCAGCAGAAATACTACGACGGCGTGCGCCTGCTCGGCGGCACCTTCTCCACCTCCTGGGGCCCGTTCAACTTCTCCGGTGAGCTGAACTACCGCGACAAGCTGGATATGCCGGTGAAGGCGATGATCGACGGCGAGATCGAGCCGGTCTACACCCGCGGCAAGCTGGGCCAGGCCGACCTTTCGTCGATCTTCACCACCAATCCCCATTTCGTCTTCGACGAGATTCCGATCGTGGCGGAAGTGGCCTATATCCACGTCTTCGGCGTCGATCCCCTGAGCGAGCCCGCGGTCAACGTCGCCGCGGTGTCGCAGGGCCAGAGCGGCATCCATCCTTTCGCCACCGTGCCGAACCCGATCCAGCCCACCGGCAACGGGCAGGACCTGTTCTTCAGCAAGAACGCCTGGGGCTACGAGATGCTGGCCATCCCGAAGAACCACAACGTCTTCCCCGGCTGGGACCTGAGCTATCCGTTCAGCTTTTCGGCCATCGCCAAGGGCAACCCCTCGATGGCCGGCGCCTTCGGCGCGCTGTTCGGCGAGGGCGACCAGCGCGCCAGCGTCGGCCTGGGCGCCACCTATCTCGACAATCTCGAGATCGGCCTGTCCTACAACTTCTTCTTCGGCGAGGCCGAAAAGACCATCCGCGGCAGCGACCTGCACGAGCATCCCTATACCGATCGCGACAACGCGACGTTCAGCATCAAGTACGAGTTCTAGGCCTGGGCAAATATCAAGGAGACCCTCATGAAGTTCCACGTTGCCACAGCCTCGTTCCTCGTCGCCGCCCTGCCGCTGGCGGCCCTGGCAAAAGTGCCGCCCGAAGTGGCGGCGCAGCTCGACGGACCCAAGCTCACCTGCATGGGCGCCGAGCGCGCCGGCAGCAGCGACGGCGTGCCGGCCTTCACCGGCAAGTACCTCGGCACGTGGCCCGGCATCAAGGGCAAGTCGGGCTACGAGCCGGGCCCCTACGCCGACGAGAAGCCGCTGTTCACCATCACCTCGCAGAACGCGGCGAAGTACCAGGACAAGCTCACCGACGGCGAAAAGGCGCTGCTGGCCAAGTATCCAGACTCGTTCCGCATGAACGTCTATCCCAGCCACCGCGACTTCGCCTACCCGTCCTGGGTCTGCGACGTGACCAAGAAGAACGCGGTGACGGCCGAGGTGGTGCACGACGGCAAGGGCGTCACCGGCGTCACCGGCAGCATCACCTTCCCCATCCCGCAGAGCGGCCTGGAGGCGATCTGGAACGCCATCAATCCGTTCCGCGCCTGGACCGAGGAAGCGATCACCGACATCGCCGACGTCTACGCCGGCGGCAGCATCAGCTGGGGCAAGCAGCACTTCATGGTGCTGTCGCTGGCCAACGACCCGAACAAGCGCGGCTCCTACCAGGACAAGTACAACGCCTACTTCTACACCGCCTACATGCTGCCGCAGCGCGAGAAGGGCTTCGTCGCCGTCGGCTACCAGCCCAACGACAATGCGCATGACGCGACGCAGTCCTGGCAGTACCTGCCCGGCATCCGCCGCGTGCGCGAGGCGCCGGAAGTGGGCTTCGACTACCCGGTGCCGCCGGGCGGCCAGCGCACGGTGGACGACGACTACGGCTTCAACGGCTCGCCCGAGCGCTATACCTGGAAGCTGGTCGGCAAGAAGGAGTACTACATCCCCTACGACAACTTCCGCGTCGGCGACACCTCGATCAAGTACAGCGACCTGATCAAGCCCAACACCATCAACCCCGACTACGAGCGCTACGAGCTGCACCGCGTCTGGGTGCTGGAGGGCAACCTCAAGCCGGGGGTGCGCCACATCTACGGCAGGCGCGTGCTGTACATCGACGAAGACAGCTGGCTCACGCCCTGGGCCGACAACTTCGACTCGCGCGGCCAGCTCTACCGCGTCACCCTGATCAACTACCACTATTCGCAGGAGTGCAGCTGCTGGCACCGCGGCGCCTCGATCTACCACGACCTCACCGCGAGCTCCTACGAGGCCACCTACCTCACCAACGAGGAGCCCGGCGAGAAGTGGTGGAAGATCAACCGCAGCGACATCACGCCCAACCTGTTCACGCCGGACGCGGCGGCGCGCGGCGGGCACTAGCCCGCCGCTTCAGGTTTCGCGGAACACCGCTTCCATGTTGTTGCCGTCGGGGTCGAGCACGAAGGCGGCATAGTAGCCCGGCGGATAGCCGCCATCGCGCAGGCCGGGCCGGCCGTTGTCACGGCCGCCGGCCTGCAGGGCCGCGGCATGGAAGGCGTCGACCTGGGCGCGGCTGCGCGCCGCGAACGCGGTGTGCTGCCTGAGGCTGTGCGGATGGAAGCGGTCGATCCAGAACACCGGGTAATCGACGCCGTAGCCGACGGCGTCCGCGCCATCGCCCAGCTGCGCCACGCGGCGCAGGCCCAGCGCCGCCAGCGCGGCGTCGTAAAACGCCGCGGAACGGGCCACGTCGGCGACGCCGATGCCGGTGTGGTCGATCATGATGGGTTCCCGCCTTGGCGTTCTCTCCTCTGGATGAGGCAGAAGCCGTGGCCGAAAGGATCGCAGCAGAACGCGGCCGCGCCATGCTCGGGATTGTCGAACAGCTGCTCCTGGCGGGCCCCGGCGGCAATGGCCCGGGCCAGGGCCGGCTTCAGCTCGTCGACGTGGAGGTCCAGGTGCACCGGCGTCCAATGCCGCTCGTAGCGGCGGGTTTCCTGCGTGTGCGGCGAGGGCTTTGAGCCGGCGCGCTTCTCGAGCAGGCAGAGTTCAGTCGTGGCGGCACGCAGCACCGCCACGCCCGGCACCGGCTCCGACACCTTCTCGAAGCCGAACGCTTCCGCATAGAAGCGGATGCCCGCGGCCAGATCCGGCACGTCGATACCGATTGAAATCGAAAGCATCCGCGGCTCCCCGCTCGTCATGCCCGGCCGGATCATGACGCGGGAATCGAAAAAGCAAAAGGCCGGGCGCGCGCCCGGCCTTTGCCATACCGCGGGGTATTACCCGCCCTGGGCCCGCACCACGTCCGGCTTGGCCGGCGCGCGGACCAGCAGGCTGTGCAGCGCGTAGCTCGACGGGGCCTGCGGCTTGTGGCCCGCCGGCGCCGCGCCAGGCGGCGGCGTCACGCCGCCGACGCCGTGGGGACGCGGAGCCCGGGTGACGACATCGCCGCGGAACAACACCGTGGTGGCGGCGAACTGGCCGTTGGGCGCGGTGCCGGAGGCGCCGGCGGCAGCGCTGGCCAGCAGCGCAGAGGAAGCAACGGCTGCGGCAAGAAACCTGGCTTGGGTCTTCATCGGAACTCTCCCGAAACTTGCAGTGGATCAGGCGGAACGGGGCCCGGCCCCCAGTTCGAATTCGGCCCGGGCGAGGTCATCCACATACCGGTGCAGATAGGCCTCGAGGTCGACCGGGCCGTTGTGCGCGACATGCAGGAAATTCGGCAGGGCGACCCGGGTGGACTGCGCCTGCGGCGGATTCTGGGTAGGGGCGGCGGGGGTACGGTTCATGGCGATGCTCCTTTTTGCGTACTGGCTGGATTCCGCTTCGAGCCAGGTGAATGAAGTGGCGCACACGGTAGTCCCTTCCACATCGCCTGGGCAGACTGTATCTTCGAGAATGACCCTCTCAGTTTCCGGAAGCCGCTATGGATCGCTTCGAAGCCATGTCCATCTTCCTGACCGCGGTGGACAGCGGCAGCCTGTCCGAGGCCGGGCGGCGCCTGGGCGTGCCGCTGGCCACGGTGAGCCGCAAAATCAGCGACTTGGAGACCCACCTGAAGACCCGCCTGCTGCTGCGCGGCGGCCGTCACCTGGAGCTGACCGACGCCGGCCGCAGCTACCTGGCGGCCTGCCGGCGCATCGTCGAAGACGTCGCCGAGGCGGAGCGGACCGCCGCCGGCGAATACCGCGCCCCCACCGGCGAACTGGTGATCTCGGCGCCGCTGGTGCTGGGCCGGATGCACGTGGTGCCGGTGGTGTCGGGCTTCCTCAAGGCCTACCCGGACATCAACATCCGCCTGCTGCTCACCGACCGCGTGGTGAACCTGGTGGACGACCATATCGACATGGCGGTGCGCATCGGCGTGCTGCCGGACAGCAGCCTGATCGCCACCCGCGTCGGCCACGCCCGCCTCGCCGTGTTCGCCAGCCCCAGCTACTTCACCGCGCGCGGCGTGCCGCGCCGGCCGGACGAGCTGCGCCAGCACGACTGCATCGCCTTCGACGCGCTGGGCACGGCCGACCGCTGGGACTTCGTGGAGGACGGCATCTACCGCCCGATGCCGATCCAGCCGCGCCTGCGCGCCAACACCGCCGAGGCGGTGATCGAGGCGGCCCACGCCGGCCTGGGCATCGCCCGCGTCATGTCCTACCCGATCCGCGAGGCCATCGCCGGCGGCAGCCTGCGCGTGGTGCTGCAGGACTACGAGCTGCCGCCGGTGCCGATCAGCCTGGTCTACCCCTCGCAGCGCCTGCTGCCGCTGAAGCTGCGCGCCTTCCTCGACTATGCGGCGCCGCGGCTGCGCGGGCGGCTGGAGGAGGCCTAAACGAAATGGCGCCCTGCGCTGTCCAAGCGCGAACCCCACCCGGGGACAACACCATACGAGGAGTCCCGATGCGCAGGCCCACAGCTGCGTTTCCCCTGATCATCCTGGCCGCGGCGGCGCTCGCCGCCTGCGCCTCGATGTCCGGCCCCGATCGCGACGCGGCCATCGCCGGCGCGGTGGCCGACAGCACCCGCCCGGCCGCTGACACTGCGCGCGACCCCGAGCGCAAGCCGGTCGAGACCCTCGCCTTCGCCGGGGTCAAGCCGGGCGACAAAGTGATGGATTTCATGGCCGGCGGCGGCTACTTCACCCGCCTGTTCGGCGACGTGGTCGGCCCCGGCGGTCATGTCTATGCGGTCGAGCCCAAGGAAGTGTTCACCTTCCCCAGCGCGGTGAAGAACACCGCCGACCTGCAGGCCTGGGCAGCGGTGCACAGCAACGTGAGCGTCAGCATCGACCCGGCAATGAACGCGCTGCAGGTGCCGGAGCCGCTGGACCTGTTCTGGATTTCGCAGAACTACCACGACCTCAAGGACAAGTTCATGGGCCCGCTGGACACCGCGGTCTTCAACCGCGCCGTCTACGCCGCGCTCAAGCCCGGCGGCACCTACGTCATCCTCGACCATGCCGCCGTGAAAGGCGCCCCCAGCGAGGTCACCGAAACCCTGCACCGCATCGATCCGGAGGTGGTGCGGCGCGAGGTGGAAGCCGCCGGCTTCAAGTTCGAAGGCGAGAGCACCATCCTCGCCAACCCCGACGATCCGCACACCGTCAAGGTGTTCGACAAGTCGATCCGCGGGCATACGGATCAGTTCATCTACAAGTTCCGCAAGCCGCAGTAGGCGCAGGGGAACGGCCCGGAGCTGCAGCCGGGCCGTTTTCGGGCGTACCCTTGAACCCGGGGCGTTTGGGCACAGTTATTTCGTAAGCCCCGCCCAGCAAGGAACCGCTCATGACTGCCTCAGCCCAGCCGTCCGGCCAATTCAAACTCTCCGGCAAGACCGCCGTCACCCGCCTCGGCTTTGGCGCCATGCGCATCACCGGCCCCGGCGTCTGGGGCCCGCCGAAGGACCGTGCCGAGGCACTCCGCGTGCTCAGGCGCCTGCCGGAACTCGGCGTGGATTTCATCGACACCGCCGACAGCTATGGCCCTTATGTCAGCGAGGACCTGATCGCCGAGGCGCTCCATCCGTACAAGAATGTGCTGATCGCCACCAAGGGCGGGCTCACCCGGCACGGACCGGACATCTGGCTGCCGGTGGGCCGTCCGGAGTACCTGCGCCAGTGCGTGCTGATGAGCCTGCGCCGGCTCAAGCAGGAGCGCATCGAGCTGTGGCAGCTGCACCGCATCGACGCCAAGGTGCCGCGCGAGGAGCAGTTCGACTGCATCGCCCAGATGCAGAAGGAAGGGCTGATCCACCATGCCGGCCTCAGCGAGGTGAGCGTGGACGAGATCAAGGCCGCGCAGAAGCATTTCACCGTGGCCACGGTGCAGAACCTGTACAACCTCGGCAATCGCAAGAGCGAGGCGGTGCTGGACTACTGCACCGCGAACAACATCGGCTTCATTCCCTGGTTCCCGCTCGCCGCCGGCAAGCTGGCCCAGCCGGGCGGCGCGGCGGAGCGCATCGCCAGGGCCCACGGCGTCGCCGCCGGCCAGGTGGCGCTGGCCTGGCTGCTCAAGCGCAGCCCGGTGGTGCTGCCGATTCCCGGCACCGGCAGCGTCAGCCACCTGGAGGAGAACGTCGCCGGCGCCGGACTGAAACTGTCGGACGCCGAGTTCGAGGAACTGTCGAGGGCCAGGGCTTGATCGCGGCCGGCGGCAGGGACCAGACCAGGCGCACGATGTCATCGCCCGCTTTTTTCGCCGGCCGCCCCGATGCGCGCTGAAGCCGAAGCCCGGGACGGCGTGCGGCTCGACCTGTGGCTGTGGGCGATCCGCTTCTACAAGACCCGTGCCCTGGCCAAGGAAGCCGTGGCCGGCGGCAAGGTCAAGGTCGGCGGCGGCTCGGCCAAGCCGTCGAAGACCTTGCGCATCGGCGACCGCCTGGAGATCAGCCGCGGCCAGGACCGCTACGAGATCGAGGTGGTGGGCCTGAGCGAACAGCGCGGGCCGGCGCCGGTGGCGCAGCGGCTCTACCGCGAGACCGAGGCCAGCCGCGCCGCGCGCGAAGAAGCGGCGCAGATGCGCCGCCTGACCGCCGCCGGTTACGCCAAGCCCGCGACCAAGCCCGACAAGCGGGCCCGCCGGCTGATCCAGGCGCTGGGCGACATCGACGCCTTCTGAGCGTGGCGCCGCCCGCTGCCTTCGCGTCGCCCAGCCGCTGGCGGCGCCGCGCCGCGGCCCTGGACCGCGCGCTCGATGCGGCGCTGGAGCAGCGCCGCGTGGTCGGCGCCCTGCTGCTGGTCAGCGAGCACGGCGAACCGGTATACCAGCGCGCCGCCGGGCTTGCCGACCGCGAGAGCGGCACTGCGGTGCGGCTCGACACCCTGTTCCGCTATGCCTCGCTGACCAAGCCGATCGTCAGCGCCGCGGTGCTGGCGCTGGTCGACCAGGGCCGCTTCGACCTGCGCGAGCCGGTGGCGCGCTGGCTGCCGGATTTCCGGCCGCGGCTGCCCGGCGGTGAAGCCCCACCCATCACCCTGCACCAGCTGCTGACCCACACTGCCGGCCTCTGCTACCCCTTCTTCCAGCCGCCGGACGGCCCTTACCGCCGTGCCGGCGTCTGCGACGGCCTGGGCTATAGCGGCGACCTCAGCCTGGCGCAGAACATCCGGCGCCTCGCCAGCGCGTCGCTGCTGTTCGCGCCGGGCTCGGCCTGGACCTACTCGCTTTCGATCGACGTGCTCGGCGCGGCGATTGAAAGCGCCACCGGGGAAACCCTGCCGCAGGCGGTGGCGCGCCTGGTGACCGGCCCGCTGGAGATGCGGGACACCGCCTTCCTCGCCACCGCTCCGGAGCGGCTGGCCGCCGCCTACGGCGACGCCCGGCCGCAACCGCAGCGCATGGGCGAGCGCCACTCCATCGCCGGCGACAGCGTGGTGTTCCATCCCGGCCGCGCGCTGGACCCGCGGGCGTTTCCTTCCGGCGGCGCCGGCATGGTCGGCTCGGCGCAGGACTTCCTGCGCTTCCTCGAGGCGGTGCGCAGCGGCGGCGGCGCCATGCTGCGGCCGCAGACCGCGGCGCAGATGCCGCGCAGCCAGACCGGCGACATGCTGCTCGACCCCGCCGCGCCGGGCTGGGGCTTCGGCTACGGCGGCGCCGTGATCACCGACCCGGCCGCGGCGAAGACGCCGCAGTCGGCCGGCACCTGGTATTGGGGCGGGGCCTACGGCAACAACTGGTTCGTCGACATGGCGCAGGGCATCAGCCTGGTGCTGCTCACCAACACCGCCTACGAGGGCATGAACGGGCGCATCACCCTGGACGTGCGCGACGCGGTCTATCGGTAGTTTCCCGAGTCCCTGAGGGGCTGCGCCGGGAGACGGGAACGGACCCGCCCATGCCTGGAACCGGCGCCGCACACGCTTGAGCATCTCCCCGGAAAGTCCGACTATCCAGGACAACTGGATCCAGGTGCGGGGGACGCCATGAAAAGCCGGTCGGTGCGCGTGCACCTGGGCGACATCGACGCGATCAAGCTCGGCATGAGCCGCTTCAGCCTGGGCGATCCCTACTATCTGGTGCTCACGGTTTCGTGGCCGGCGTTCTTCGCCCTGGCCGTGTCGTTCTACCTGTTCACCAACCTGTGCTTCGCCCTGGCCTACTATGCGGTGCCGGGCTGCATCAACAACGCGCGCCCCGGCGTGTTCCTCGACCACTTGTTCTTCAGCATCGAGACGCTCGCCACGGTGGGCTATGGCGTGATGAGCCCGGCCAACGTCTACGCCCACGTCGTCGCTTCCACCGAGATCATCTTCGGGCTGATGAGCATGGCGGTGATCACCGGGCTGGTGTTCACGCGCTTTTCCAGGCCGCGGCCGCGCCTGCTGTTCAGCCGCGTGGCGGTGATCGGACCCTACGAGCAACACCCTGCGCTGACCTTGCGGGTGGTCAACGAGCGGCATGGCACCGTGGCCGAAGCCAGCGCGCGCCTGACCCTGGTGCGCCGCACCCAGACCGCCCACGGCAAGGTGCTGCGGCGCTTCATCGACCTGCGGCTGGAGCGTCCCAGCACGCCGCTGATCGGCCTGTCGTGGAGCCTGATCCATCCCATCGACGAGAACAGCCCGCTGTGGGGCGCGACGGCGGCGGACCTGGAGCGGGATAGCGCCCTGCTGGTGGCCTCGATCAGCGGCTACGACGAATCGATCTCGGCCTCGGTGGTGGCGCGCCAGACCTACACGGCCAGGGCCATCCTGTTCGATCACGAGTTCATCGACGTCATCGACCAGCTGCCGAGCGGCGAGGTGGTGCTGGACGTGGCGCGCTTCCACGACGCGGTGCCGGTGGCGCGGACGGTGGTCCGATGAGCCGGCCGCTCGCCGCGGCGGTCCGGCGACGCCGGGCAGGTTGAGCGATTTTCGCTCCACCCCGCGGGCAACTGTGATGCGCAGCACACCCCTGGCCTGTGCGCCGTTGCGCCGGCCCCTAGAATGACCCATCGGGCTATCGGCCCCAGGGGGACACAGGCATGCGAACCGTCAAGCGCGTCGCCGACATGTATACCCGCGACGGCCATCTGCCGCGGGGCACCGGCATGGTCAGCGGCGTCATCGCCTTTTCGCTGGCCATCCTCTGCGCCCTGGCGGTGCTGGCCTTCCATTACCCGCAGTACCTGACCACGCCGGAGCTGCGCCAGCAATACTCGGTGGGCTTCCTGCGCGAGGCGCTGCTGGTAACCCTGCTCGTCGCCGGCGGCCTGTCGCTGTCCAACATCGTGCTCGGCCGCACCCGCTGGCTCAACACCGCCGCGCTGCTGCTGGTGATGCTGGCGGTGGCCGGCGGCGGCAACCGCGTGCCGGTGGACCCGGCCTTCCCCGACCACACGCCCTACATCGGCCTGGACTGGTTCATCCTCGACCTGCTCGGCTCGACCATGGTGTTCGTGGCGATCGAGAAGCTGTTCCCGCTGTACAAGGGCCAGCCGGTGTTCCGCACCGAGTGGCAGACCGACTTCATCCACTTCGGCGTCAACCACTTCCTGGTCGGCCTGACGCTGCTGATCGTCAACTTCCTGATCCACCGCTTCTTCAGCTGGGCGGTTTATCCGCCGCTGCAGCGGGCGATCCAGGGCCTGCCGCTGGTGGTGGAGACCCTGCTGGTGCTGCTGGTGGCGGACCTGATCCAGTACTGGACCCACCGCGCCTACCACGAGATTCCCTTCCTCTGGCGCTTCCACGCGGTGCACCACAGCACCAAGACGCTGGACTGGATGGCCGGCTCGCGCCTGCACCTGTTCGAGGTGCTGTTCACGCGCGTCTCGATCCTCGGGCCGCTTTACGTGCTCGGCTTCTCCAAGGCATCGATGGACATCTACGTCATCGTGGTCGGCTTCCAGGCGGTGTTCAACCACGCCAACGTCAGCCTGCCGTGGGGCCCGCTGAAGTACCTCATCGTCACGCCGGACTTCCACCACTGGCACCACAGCTCCGACAAGGCCGCCCTGGACCGCAACTACGCCGCCCATTTCGCCTTCCTCGACAACGCCTTCGGCACCGTCGCCAAGACCAGCCAGCGCTTCCCCGACCAGTACGGGGTGCTCGGCGACTACATGCCCAAGGGCTTCTTCCGCCAGCAGCTGTTTCCGTTCACCTGGCGCGAGAAGAGTTAACCATCTCGATTCGGGACGCTGAACGCCGCTCTCCCATTCGTGGGGAGAGGGAATTAAACGATATGCGCCGATAACCCCGGATGTATCGGCCGGAACCGGCGTTATTCATTGGCGGACCGCTTCTGTACACCGTGCGGCGCCGGGAGCGGATGTAGCATGGCTGCGAATCCTCCGTTGAAGGACCGGCCATGCCTGCTGCGACCCCGCTGCCGAGCCAGCGCCACCTGTTCGACGTCCCCGCCGATGTCGCCTACTTCAACTGCGCCAGCATCGGCCCGATGCTGCACGCGGCGCGCGCCGCGGCAACGGCGGCGCTGGCGCGGCGCGCCCGTCCCTGGACGATCAGCCAGCGCGACTGGTTCACCGACCCGGAGCGCCGCCGCGGGCTGTTCGCGCAGCTGATCGGCGCCGACGCCGACGGCGTCGCCCTGGTGCCGGCGGCGAGCTACGGCCTGGCGGTGGCCGCCGCCAACCTGCCCAGCCGGCCGGGGCAGCAGGTGTTGCTGATCGCGGACGATTTCCCGTCCAGCGTCTACACCTGGCAGCGCCACTGCGCCCGCAGCGGCGCGCGGATCCGCACGGTGGCGCGCGCCGCCGGGCAGGACTGGACCGCGGCGGTGCTGGCCGGCCTCGACGATGCCACCGCCATCGTCGCCGTCCCCAACGTTCATTGGACCGACGGCGCCCTGCTCGACCTGGCGCAGATCGGCACGGCGGCGCGCCGCGCCGGCGCCCGCCTGGTGGTGGACGCCAGCCAGTCGATCGGGGCGCTGCCGCTGGACCTGGCGGCGGTGCGGCCGGACTTCCTGGTCACGGTGGGGTACAAGTGGCTGCTCGGCCCGTTCGGCTGCAGCTATCTCTACGTCGCGCCGGAGCACCGCGAGGGCGTGCCGCTGGAGGAGAACTGGATCCTGCGGCAGGACTCCGAGGACTTCAGCCGCCTGGTCGACTACCGCGCGGGCTACCAGGCCGGCGCGCGCCGCTACGACATGGGCCAGCGCAGCGCCTTCGAGACCACCCCGGCGGCCATCGCCGCGCTGGAGCAGATCCTCGACTGGGGCGTGCCGCGCATCGCCGCCACCCTCGCCGCCACCACCGCGGCCATCGAGCGCGAGCTGGGCGGGCTGGGCCTGGCCGTCACCAGCCGGCCGCGCGGGCCGCATCTGCTGGGCCTGGCGCTGCCGCCGGAGGCGCGGCGCCGCGCCGCGGCGAGCCTGGCCGACGAGGGCATCCACCTGAGCCTGCGCGGCAACGCCGTGCGCATCGCGCCGCACCTGCACACCACCGCGGAGGACATCGGGCGCCTGGCCGCCGGCCTGGCGCGCTGCCTGCGCGCCTGAGCGCCGGCTGCTCCAGGCCGGCCCTTCACTCCATGCCGCGGCCGCTGCCGCCGCCGTCCCGGTGGGCCAGGGCGGTGGCGGCCCGCTGGCGCTGTTCCGCCAGCAGCCGGTCGCGCAGCTCCAGGCGCTGCGAATCGACGATGCTGCTGCTCGCCGTCACCACCGGCCCGTCCTGCGCGGCCGGATCGCCGAAGCCGACGCTGGCCGCGACATCCGGGCGGCGCGGACCGGTACCGTAGTTGTCGGTGTCGCCGAAGTAGACCTGCGCCGGCGCCTCGACCGGCCAGGGGTCGGCCTGGGCCCCGGCGTCGGCGGCCTGCGCATGGAAGGAAAGCAGGGCGGCGGCGCCCAGGATCACAGCGGTGCTGCGGGAAAACGGCTTGCTCATGTCTGACTCCAGTGGACGGCGCGGATGCCGTATGTGGAGAAAGACGGGCGGGAAAGGATGTTATTCCGTGGGGAATAAACCGCCGCCGCGGCGGTCGCGGCAGCCGCCGGAACGGCGGCCTGGTCGGCAAGGCGAAGGGCCGGAAAGCCTCCGGCCCTTGCCGAAATCAGCGCAAGCCGCCTTACTTGACGTGCTTGTTGACCAGCTTGGTCATCTCGAACATCGACACCTGGCCCTTGCCGCCGAAGATCGGCTTCAGCTTGGCGTCGGCGTTGATGTTGCGCTTGTTCTTGGTGTCCTGCAGCTTGTTGGACTTGATGTAGACCCAGATCTTCTTGGTCAGATCCGCGCGGGTCAGCGGCTTGGTGCCGACGATGGCGCCGAGGTCCGCATCCGGCTGCACCAGCATGGCGATGCCGCCACGCGGCTTGGCCGCCTTCTTCGGTGCAGCTTTCTTCGCCGCCTTCTTGGCGGCGGGCTTCTTCACGGCGGCCTTGCCGCCCTTCTTGACGCTTGCCATTCTCAATCTCTCCTTTACTTATCTTTAGGAAGCAGGCGACTCCCGGATTGAGCATCGCACCCCCTGTGCCTTGCGGCAAGGAGGGCAGCAGGTGAATGCTTCCGTTAGCAGCTGCCGATTTCCACCCTTCACCGAAGCTGCGCTGGCCCCAGACCAGATGGCGGAAGTGCTAGCAATGCCTCAATTCACGCAAAAAAGCAAGATGCGTTAACGGGAGGCTGTTTCGCGAATCCCCTCTCATTATTGGCTTCCTGAGAAAACCCCGTGCGCGGGGACCACACCGCCAGCGCCGAAGGACCGGCGCACAGCATTGAGAGAGAGGACCAGGAATCATGAACGCTCCAGTCAAACTACAGCTCCTGCTCGACGCCCAGCGGCTGGAGCGCAATCCCTTCCCCATCCCCACCGGCTGGTTCTTCGCCGACTACTCCGAGAACCTCGCCAAGGGCGAGGTGCGCAACATCAACTTCCTCAACCAGGAATGGGTGATGTTCCGCGGCGAGAACGGCAAGGTCGGCATCAGCGATCCGTACTGCCCGCACCTCGGCGCCCACCTGGGCCATGGCGGCACGGTCGTCGGCGACCACATCCGCTGCACCTTCCACCACTGGGAGTACGACGCGGAAGGCTTCTGCAAGCACATCCCCTACGCCAAGGTGATGCCGCCGATCTGCAAGAAGCAGCCGGTGCTGCGCACCCTGCCGGTGGTCGAGCGCTACGGCATGATCTGGGCCTGGTACCACCCCGAGGCCGCCGATCCGCAGTGGGAGCTGCCCGCCATCCCGGAGATGGAGGAGCCCGGCTACGTCAAGCCGCGCCGCTGGTCCGGCGCGGTCAACACCGCGATCCAGGAAGTGGCCGAGAACGGCGTCGACAACGTGCACCTGAAGTACCTGCACGGCGCGCCGATCGTGCCGCCGACCACCGCCACCTTCGACCGCCACACCATGCAGATCAACATCGGCATGGGCTACATCATCGGCGACATGTACGGCCCCGGCCTGAACGTGATGCGCTTCACCAAGGACGGCGTCACCGCGACCATGGTCTCCTACTCGGTGCCCATCACCCGCGACAGGACCGCGATGAACATGAGCTTCACCTACAAGGACTACCCGCAGGGCTCGAAGGAGCGCGCCATCGCCGAGCACCTGGTGGCCCACTCCATCGGCGAGGCCGAGGGCGAATCCAGCGCCGGCTTCGAGAGCGTGGACATGATCGTCTGGAACAACAAGAAGTACCGCGCCAAGCCGCTGCTGTGCGACGGCGACGGCCAGATCATCAAGTACCGCCAGTGGTTCAAGCAGTTCTACCCCGGCTTCGAGAACTCGGAAAAGATCTGAACCGGGGGCTGCCAGCCCCGGACCGGCACCGACGACGCGCGCGCGGCCCAGCCGCCGCGCGTCTCTTTTTGAGAGAGAGCAACAGATGGCTGTGGAAGTCCTCGTCACCGACCGCGACGGCAAGGGGCACGCGCTCGAAGCCGGCGGCGCCCGACCGCTGATGGAAGTGCTGCGCGAGGCCAATGTCGGCGTCGAAGGCACCTGCGGCGGCGCCTGCGCCTGCGGCACCTGCCACGTCTACGTCGGTTCCGCCTGGGCCGACAAGCTGCCGCCGCGCAGCGAGGACGAGCAGATGATGCTCGAGGCCATCGCCGAGCTGGTCGAGGTGCGCCCCAATTCGCGGCTGTCCTGCCAGATCCCGCTGGGCGAGGAGCTGAGCGGCATCAGCATCGAGATCGGGCCGGTCCCCTAGCCGCTCGCAGGCGGGCACCGCTCCCCGCCTCCAGCTCCGGCCGGGAGCCGCCGGCGACCACGATTCCCGGCGCGTTGTCGGTTGACGGGGCCTGGCGCTAACCTGGGGCGCCCGCCACCAAGGACGCCGCATGAGCCCCGCCCGGCCCCACATCCGCCACGGCTTCGGCGCCGTGCGTCCCTGTCTTTACGGTCACGCCGACCTGCCCGACTTCGTGCGCGAGGTATTCGAGGCGGCGGAGCTGGGGCGCACCGCGCACCGGCACGGCGGCTGCAACGTGGAAATGCGGGTGGACGACGCGGTACTGGTGCTCGAAACCGCGCCCCCGTCCGGCTGGCAGGACGGCAAGCCGCGCGGCGTGGTCTGCGTCTACGTGCGCGACACCGACGCGGCCTATGCCCGCGCCCTGCGGCGCGGCGCCGGCGTGCTGATGGAGCCGCAGGACCGGCCCTGGGGCGACCGTGTCGCCGGCGTGGCGGACCCCTTCGGCAACACCTGGTGGATCGCCACCCACGCCCACCGCTGCGTATAGCGGCGGCGCCTCAGGCGTTCGCCGCGGCCGGCCCCGGCTCCGCTTCGGCGGCGATCTGCCGCAGGGCCTGCTCGAACACGTCCGGCGGCTGGCCGCCGGAGATCAGGTAGCGGTCGTTGACGATGACCGCGGGCACCGAATTGATGCCGCGCGAGCGCCACAGCTCCTCGGCCTGCCGCACCTCGTCCGCATAGCGCCCGGTGGCCAGCACCTCGCGCGCCGCCGCGCCGTCGAGGCCGGCCTTTTCCGCCGCGGCGGCCAGCACCTCCGCGCTCGATACGTCCTGCCCGTCGGTGAAGTAGGCGCTGAACAGCGCATGCTTCAGTTCGCGCTGGCGGCCTTCCAGCTCGGCCCAGTGCAGCAGGCGGTGCGCGTCGAAAGTGTTGTAGAGGCGGCGGCTGCCCAGCGCCGACATGCTGAAGCCGACCGCGGCGGCGCGGTCGCGGATGCGTTCGCGGTTGGTGGCCACCTGCTCCGGCGTCATGCCGTACTTGCGCGCCAGGTGCTCGACCGCGTCCTCGCCTTCCGCCGCCATGCCCGGGTTCAGCTCGAACGGCTGGAACGCGATCCGGGCATCGATCAGCCCGCCGGTGCGCGACAGCGCCTGCTCCAGGCCCTGCAGGCCGATGATGCACCAGGGGCAGGAAACGTCGGAAACGAAGTCGATCTTCATCGGCCGTGACATCGGGGCTGTTCCAGAGTGGTTTCGGTCAATCTGCGCCCGGGCAGGGGGAATTCAACCAGGCCCGCGGGACCGCGGGCTCCATGGCGCGCCCGGCGCCACGGAGCCCGGGCCTCAGGCGGCGGCGCGCTCCTCCCGCCGGCCTGAATCCACCGCCACGAAGTCCGGCTTCTCGCGCACCGCGCACTGCGGGCAGGGCCAGTCCTGCGGCAGCGCGGCCCAGGGGGTCCCGGCCGGGAAGCCTTCGCGCGGGCAGCCCCGGCGCTCGTCGTAGACGTAGTCGCAGTTCGGACACTGGTGCAGCGCGCCCGCGGCGGCCTGTGGCGCGGCCGGCGCGACCGCGGCGCCCCGGGCGACGGGCTGCGCCGGCGGGGGATACTTCGCCAGCAGGCGCTCGCGGGCCGCGGGGTACAGGTTGGCCTGCCGCAGGTCGCCCTGGTGGTGGCGCAGCACCAGCGGGTCCATCACGCGGAACCACAGCGCCGGAAAATAGGCCACCAGGACCATGGCGGCATAGCCGGAGGGCAGCTGCGGACTGTCGTCGAAGTGGCGCAGGGCCTGGTAGCGGCGCGTCGGATTGGCGTGATGGTCGGAATGTCGCTGCAGCTGGTACAGCAGCAGGTTGGTGACGACGTGGTTGCTGTTCCAGGAATGCCGCGGCTGGCAGCGCTCGACGCGGCCCTGGGCATCGCGCTGGCGCAACAGGCCGTAGTGCTCCAGGTAGTTCACCACTTCCAGCAGCGAGAAGCCATACACCGCCTGCGCCGCCAGGAACAGCAGCGCCCAGGGGCCCAGCCAGGCGGTGAGCGCGGCGAACAGCACCACCGTCATGGCCCAGGCCTGCAGGTTTTCGTTGTCCTTCGACAGCACCGGCTTGTGCAGGCGCTGCAGCCGCTCGCGCTCGATCTGCCAGGCCGAGCGGGCGCTGCCCACCACGCTGCGCGGCAGGAAAGCCCAGAATGTCTCGCCCATCTTCGAGCTGGCCGGATCCTCCGGGGTGGCGACGTTCTTGTGGTGGCCCTTGTTGTGCTCGATGAAGAAGTGGCCGTAGGCCACCGGCGCCAGGGTGAGCTTGGCCAGCCAGCGCTCCAGGCTGTCGGTCTTGTGGCCCAGCTCGTGCGCGGTGTTGATGCCCACGCCGTTGATCATGGCCACCGTCAGGGTCAGGCCGATCAGCTCCCACCAGGCCAGGTGTCCGTTCACCGCCAGCCAGGCGCCGAGCCCGGTCAGCAGGTACTGGCTCGGGATGTAGAGGTAGACGATGCGGCTGTACCAGCGGTCGCGGTCCAGCGCGGCCACCGCGGACTCCGGCGCATTGACCTTGTCGTCGCCGATCAGCCAGTCCAGCACCGGCACCAGGCCGTAGAACACCACCGGCAGCAGCCACAGCAGTGCCCCGGGCCCACCGGCCGCCGCGCCCGCCACCGACAACAGCCCCAGCAGCGGCAGCGCCGGGCTCAGCAGCCACCAGTAGCGCTTGCCATCCACCCATCCCGCCGGTGCATCCGTACCCGCCATCGCCTGTGTCGCGTTCATGAAGTCTTTTCTCCTCCTGTGGAGGACTTCAGAATGCCCGCGCGCCGCACCGCCCACCTGTGATTTCACGCCATCTACTTGTGATTTTGCGCCACTCTGCGATACTCAAAACTGGCGGCAACGGGGAGGCCCAAATGGCGCGTCGCGAGATCCGCGTGCCGGTGCGTTACTACCTGCGCCTCGGCGAAGTGCTGAAGCGGCACGGCGTGGACCTCGGCGCGGTGCTGCGCGAGCTGAAGGTGCCGGCCAGCCTGCTGGCGGACCCGGACGCCACGCTGCGCTTCTCGCAGGTCGACGCGCTGGTCGCGCACCTCACCCGCCTCACCGGCCGCAGCGACCTCGGCTACGAGCTGGGCAAGCTGCTCAGCGTCAGCGCGCACAGCCTGGTCGGCTTCGGCATGCTGAGCAGCCCGGATGTGGAGCAGGCGCTGCGCTTCGTGGCGCGCTATTTCAAGCTGGTGATGCCGAGCTTCCGCCTGCGCTTCCACGCCGCGCCCGGCTCGACCGAGCTGCATTTCACGCCGGTGGTGGCGATGGGCCACGACTGCCTGGCGTTCCACCTGGAGGCGATCGCCACCGCCGCGCTGCGCGACGTGCTCGACCTCAGCGGCGGCCGCGCCCCGCCCTGCGTCCTGAGCCTGTCGATCCCGCGGCCGCCGCACGCGGCGCGCTACGCCGAGCTCCGCGGCGTGGAAGCGCGTTTCGGCGCGGAGGCGGTGCCGGGCGTGCGCCTGCTGTTCCAGGACGGCCTGGCCGACTACCCGGTGACCCTGGCCGATCCCAACGCGCTGAAGATGGCGGAGGCGCGCTGCAAGGCCCAGGTGGCGCAGGCCGCGCGCGTCGGCCAGTTCGCCGACTGGGTGGCGATGAACCTGCGCGAGGTCGGCGAGGCCCTGCCGACCCTGCCGGAGCTGGCGGCGATGCTGAACATCGCGCCGCGCACGCTGAACCGCTACCTGGAGCGCGAGGGCACCTCGTTCCGCCGGCTCGCCGGCCGCATCCAGCACGAACTGGCGCGCGAGCGCCTGGACAGCGGCATGAGCATCACCGAGGTGGCGTATTCGCTGGGCTTCAGCGACCCAGCCAACTTCACCCGCGCCTTCCGCGACCGCGAAGGCCTGCCGCCGCGGGCGTTCAGCGGGCGGCGCAGGCGCCGCGCCTGAGCCTCACAGCGCCGCCCGCACCCGCGCCGCCTCGGTCGAGGGGTTGCTGCCGAACAGGCGCTTGAACTCGCGGCTGAACTGCGAGGGGCTCTCGTAGCCGACGCGCTGCGCGGCCACGCCGGCGTTGAGCCCCTCGTGCACCATCAGCAGGCGCGCCTGGTGCAGGCGGATGGTCTTGACGTACTGCAGCGGCGAGGTGGAGGTCACCGCCTTGAAGTGATGATGGAAGGCCGAGACGCTCATGCTCGCCTCCTCCGCCAGGGTCTCCACGTCCAGCGGCGCGGCGTAGTTGCTGTGCACGTGGCGCAGCACCTTGCCGATGCGGCCGCTGTGGCTGTGGCGGGTGGCCAGGGCGCGCAGCGCCCCGCCCTGCTCGCCGCACAGCACGCGGTAGGTGATCTCGCGCACGATCTGCGGGCCGAGGATGCGCGCCTCCACCGGGCTGCGCAGGGCCTCCAGCAGGCGGATCACTGCGCCGCCCAGCTCGGCGTCGAGCGGGGTGGCGTAGATGCCGCGCGGCGAGGCCGCGATGTCCGGCAGGCGCTCGTCCATCTCCAGCAGCAGCTCGGCCAGCTCGCCCAGGTCGATGTGCACGGCCACCCCGAGCAGGGGCTGTTCCGGGCTCGCCTCGGTCTCGCACTCCAGCGGCAGCGGCACCGAGGTGACGAGGTAGTTGTGCTGGTCGTAGGTATAGACCTGGTCGCCGAGGTAGCCGCGCTTGCGGCCCTGCACCAGGAAGAACACGCCGGGGACGTAGACCACCGGGGCCCGCGGCCGGCTGTGCGTGGCGCGGGCGAACTGCACGTTGGGCAGGCGCGAGGGCGTGGGCCCGTCCTGGGTGGTCATGCCGGCGATCAGCTCGGCCATGCGCCGGCGCGCGATTTCGGGAATGTAGTGCACTGTCGAAGTCCTGCTGCCCTGCTCCCGGGCAGTGGACGAAACTCTACACCGGTCCTCCGCGCGCGCAATCCACTTCTCCCGTCTTCTGGAGAATCAGGCAAGCATCCGACAGCATCGTATATCGCCTGGACCCGCCCCGGCGCCGAGAATCCATGCCGTACCCAAGGGAACCCCGGTCCGGGAATCCCGTCGCATTTGTCACTCACACGCTCCGGTACCCGCCCCCGACACTGTCCGGAGCCAAGACATTCAGGAGCCCCCCGATGACCCCAAGGAACTGGCTGATCACCGGCATTTCGCGCGGCCTGGGCCGCGCCCTGGCCGAGGCCGCGCTGGCCCGCGGCGACCACGTGATCGGCACCACCCGCAGCGGCTGGCTGGAGCCGCCGCGGGCGCCGAACCTGCGCGTGCTCGCGCTGGACGTGGCCGACCCGGAGCAGATCCGTCCCGCCGTGCGCGAGGCCCTGCGCCTGTGCCCGCAGCTCGACGTGGTGGTGAACAACGCCGGCTACGGCCTGTTCGGCGCGGTGGAGGAAGCCGCCGTGCCGCAGGCCTACGAGCTGTTCTCGACCAATTTCTTCGGCGCCTGGCACCTGCTGCAGGAGGTGCTGCCGGCGATGCGCGCCCGGCGCCGCGGCCACATCGTCAACATCGCCTCGGTCGCCGCGCTGTCGCCGATGGCCGGCTCCGGCCTCTACGCCGCCAGCAAGGCGGCGCTGGCCGCGCTGTCCGAAAGCCTGGCGGCGGAGCTGGGACCGCTGGGCCTCAAGGTCAGCCTGGTCGAACCCGGCGCCCTGCGCACCGAGTTCCTGTCGGAGCGCTCGATGCAGGTCGGCAGCCGCAGCATCCGCGATTACGCCGACACCGCGGGCCGCGTGGTGCGCCACAAGCAGGAGCTGGCCGGCCACCAGCCGGGCGACCCGGAAGCGGCGGCGCAGGCCATCCTCGAGCTGGTGGACCTGCCCGAGCCGCCACCGCGGCTGCTGCTGGGCAGCGACGCGCTGCGCCTGGCGCGGCGCAAGCTGGCGCAGCTGGCCGGCGAGATCGACCGCTGGGAAAACCTCAGCCGCAGCGCGGATTTCGCCGAGGAGCACGCCTAGCTGCGGTGAGTTCCGGCGTAGCGGAGCATCCGGCGCCGCCCGGGCCCTGGCGCAGGGGCCGGATTCTCCGCCGCGCCCAGCATGACCGACGCAAGGCGATGCGCGGCTTGACTTCGGGGGCCGCGCCCCGATATCCCTGCGTCAAACCTGCCGCAAGGATCGTCATGAGCGCCCTGTTTTCGCCCTGGACCATCGGCCCGCTGTCCCTGCCCAACCGGATCGTGGTGGCGCCGATGTGCCAGTACTCGGCGGAGGACGGCCGCGCCACCGACTGGCACCTGCTGCACCTGGGCCACCTGGCCCTGTCCGGGGCCGGGCTGCTGATCACGGAGGCGACCGCGGTGCTGCCGGAAGGGCGCATCTCGCCCGCCGACCTCGGCCTTTACGACGAGGCGACCGAGCGCGCGCTGCAGCCGGTGGTGCGCGCCATCCGCCGGCACTCGCCGATCCGGCTGGGCATCCAGCTCGCCCACGCCGGGCGCAAGGCCTCCAGCCAGGTGCCCTGGGAAGGCGGCCAGCTGATCCCGGCGGACCAGCCCGGTGGCTGGCGGCCGGTCGCGCCCTCGCCAGTGCCGCTGTCCGCCGCCGAGCCGGCGCCGCTGGAACTGGACGAGGCGGGCCTCGAGCGCGTGGCCGCGGGCTTCGTCGAGGCGGCGCGGCGCGCCGCGCGCCTGGGCTTCGACCTGATCGAACTCCACGGCGCCCACGGCTACCTGCTGCACGAGTTCCTCTCGCCGCTGACCAACCGGCGCCAGGACCGCTACGGCGGCCCGCTGGGCAACCGCCTGCGCTTCCCGCTGGAAGTGTTCGCCGCGGTGCGCGCCGCCGCGCCCGGGCTCGCCGTGGGCATCCGCGTTTCCGCCACCGACTGGATCGAGGGCGGCTGGGACCCGGAGCAGACCATCGCCTTCGCCCGCGAACTGCAGAAACTGGGCTGCGACTACATCCACGTCTCCAGCGGCGGCCTGAGCAAGCAGCAGAAGATCGCGGTGCACCCCAACTACCAGGTGCCGTTCGCGGCTCGGGTGAAGGCGGAGACCGGCCTGCCGACCGTCGCGGTGGGCATGATCACCGAGGCCGAGCAGGCCGAGGCCATCGTCGCCACCGGCCAGGCCGACGCCGTGGCGCTGGCCCGCGCCATGCTCTACGACCCGCGCTGGCCCTGGCATGCCGCGGCGAAGCTCGGCGCGCAGGTGCGGGCGCCGCAGCAGTACTGGCGCTCGCAGCCGCGCGGCCTCAAGGACCTGTTCGGCGACACGGCGATGGGCCAGCGCTGAAGGCGCAGACTGGCACGGCGCTTGCCAGTTTTTGCGGACCAACCCAAAAGTCCGCTCAGGAGCCTCGCCGTGATTTCCCTCAAGGCCGCCTTCCGCTGCTCGCTGTTCGCCCTGCTGCTGCAGGCCGTGGCGCCGGCGCACGCCATCGACGTGCCGCCGCCCCCGGCGCCGACCACGCCGGACACCGTGAACATCGGCTGGATGGTGTTCGTGCCGTCCGTGCTCACGGTCAAGGCCGGCACCACCGTGACCTGGGTCAACGTCGACGACTCCAACCACCGCATCAAGCTGCCGGACGGCATGGGCCCGCGCCTGGACAAGGGCATGACCTACCAGCACACCTTCACCACGCCCGGCACCTACCACGTCGAGTGCGGCATCCACGGCCCGCGCATGTCCGGCACCGTGGTGGTGCAGTAATCCGGCGGCCTCAGACCGATGCGGCGAGGTGCTGGCGCAGCCAGCGATGCGCCGGGTCGCGGTGCAGGCGCTCGTGCCAGAGCATCGACATCTCGTAGCCCGGCACCTGCAGCGGCGGCTCCACCACCCGCAGGGCCCGGTCGCCGCGCACCAGGCGCGCCGGCAGCATGCCGACCAGATCGGTGCTCTCCAGCACCGCGCGCATGAACAGGAAGTGCGGCACCGACAGCACCACGCGGCGCGCCAGCCCCGCCGCGGCCAGCGCCGCGTCGGTGACGCCGTGGAACTTGCCGCCGTCGGGCGAAACGATGACGTGCTCCAGCGCGGCGAACTGCGCCAGGCTGGGTCTGCGCCGCAGGCGCGGATGGCCGGCGCGGCCGACCAGCACGTAACGCTCGGTGAACAGCGGCCGGCGGCGCAGGCCGGGCGGCGCGTCCTCTGAGGTGTGGAAGGCGAGGTCGATGTCGCCCCGCTCCGCCTGCCGCAGCAGGTTCCCCGGCACCATTTCCAGCACCGCCACGCGCGTGCCCGGCGCCGCCGCGCGCAGGCCGGCCAGGGCCGGCAGCAGCACGGTGGACTCGCTGTAGTCGGTAGCGGCGATCCTCCAGGTCTGGTTGGCTGCGGCGGGATCGAAGGCGCTCGACGGCGCCACCGCCTGCTGCACGGCCTCCAGGGCCCGCCGCAACGGCTCGCGCAGTTCCTCCGCCCGGGCGGTGGGACGCATGCCGCGTGGCCCCGGCAGCAGCAGCGGGTCGCCGAAGATCGCGCGCAGCTTGGCCAGTTGCACGCTGACGGACGGCTGCGAATAGTGCAGGCGCTCGGCCGCGCGCGTCACGTTGTGCTCGGCCAGCAGCGCATCGAGCGTGACCAGCAGGTTGAGGTCCAGGGTCCTGAGATTGAGCACGGCAATACCTGGGATTTTAAATATTCATTTCTAATATAGTCCGGAAGGTTGCATCCTGCCGGCCTCGGAAATCAGGAGGCCGCCATGAACGTGCTGATCGTCTACGCCCATCCCGAACCGCGCTCGCTCAACGGCGCGCTGAAGGATTTCGCCGTGCGCCGACTGGAGCAGGCCGGCCACAGGGTGCAGGTCTCGGATCTCTACGCCATGAAGTGGAAGGCCGTGCTCGACGCCGCCGACAGCCTGGACGGCATCGCCGGCGAACGCTTCGTGCCGTCGGAGGATTCCCGGCGTGCCTATGCCAGGGGCCGGCAAAGCCCGGACATCGCCGCCGAGCAGGACAAGCTGCGCTGGGCCGACGCGGTGCTCCTGCAGTTCCCGCTGTGGTGGTTCTCGTTGCCGGCGATCCTCAAGGGCTGGGTGGAGCGGGTGTACGCCTATGGCTTCGGCTATGGCGTGGGCGAGCACTCCGACCGCCACTGGGGCGACCGCTACGGCGAGGGCACGCTCGCCGGCAAGCGGGCGATGCTGGTGGTCACCGCCGGCGGCTGGGAATCGCATTATGCCCCGCGCGGCGTCAACGGCCCGATCGAGGACCTCTTGTTCCCGATCCACCACGGCATTCTCTACTACCCCGGCCTGGCGGTGCTGCCGCCGTTCGTGGTCTACCGCGCCGACCGCATGGACGACACCCGCTTGGCCGGCATCCGCGAGCAACTGGGCCGCAGGCTCGACGCGCTGTTCACCACGCCGCCGATCCCCTTCCGGCCACAGAACGCCGGCGACTACGACATTCCGGCGCTGACCTTGAAGCCCCAGGTGGCGCCGGAGCGCAGCGGCTTCGCGGCACACCTCGCCGGCTGAGCGCTCACTGCCCCGGCGGCAACGACAGGCCGGTGCGCTGCACGTAGGCCTGCCAGTCGCCGACCATCCGGTCGACGATATCGGTGTAGGGATCGGTGGGCAGGCCGACGGTCGGCAGCAGGATGTCGCGCTCGTCGAGCACCTGGTTCTCGCCGCGGTCGGCGGCGAGGTCGAACAGCTGCCAGTTGTGGTCGGCGACCACGCTCCAGCCGTAGTACAGCGGGTCGGTGCGCTCCAGCTTGTAGTCGCCGCGCACGACGTAGCGGTGGTCGTACATCTCGTCGGCCAGCACATCGTCGGGACCGCGCACCGCGCCGGCCTCGCCGCGCAGCAACGGCAGCAGCGAGAAGCCCTCCAGCGGCGCCACCGCGCGGCCCTGGTACTGCGTGCCCGGGTCGGGCAGGCCGGCCGCGGCGAGGATGGTCGGCACCAGGTCGAGCACGGAGGTCAGCGCCGGGATCAGGCGGTGGCCGCCGCCGGGCAGGCGCACGATCGCCGGCACCGAGGTGCCGCCCTCGTAGATGGAGGCCTTGAAGCCCTTGAACGGCACGCTGCTGACCAGGGACCAGGCGACGCTGCGCGTGACGTAGGAGCCGGCCTTGCCGTAGTTGGCGAGGCTGTTGTCGACGTTGCCCGAAGGATCGACGTCGCCGTTGCCGTCCGGCCCGTTGTCGGACAGGAACACGATCAGCGTGTGGTCGTAAGCGCCGAGCTGCCGCAGGTGATCGAGCAGGCGGCCGATGTTCGCATCCATGTTCTCCAGCATGCCGGCGTAGACCTCCATCTGCCGGGCCTCCTGCTGGCGCTGCCCGGCGGTCAGCGCGGACCACGGCAGGTTCAGCAGCGCGAACGGCGCGGACGGGCTGAGCGCGCTGACCGGCAGGCCCGGATTGGGCGCGAAGCCCTCGGGAACGATGCCCAGCGCCTTCTGCCTGGCGATGCGCGCCGCGCCGACCGCCGCATAGCCGGCGTCGTAGACGCCGCCGTAGCGGTTCAGGTAGTCGTCCGGCGCCTGCAGCGGATTGTGCGTGGCCTGCACCGCGAGATAGGCGAAGAACGGCCGGCCGTCGCCGCGCTGCGCGTCGATGTCGGCGATCAGGCGGTCGGTGTAGTAGTCGGTGGAATAGAAGTCCGCCGGCAGCGCCACCGGCTTGCCGTTGTCGTAGTGCGCCTCGTCGGCGCCGTTGCCGCCGTTGGCCGGCGGGAAGTTGTTGCCGTTGCCGGCGTCGGGCTGCAGGTACCACGACTGCTCGAAGCCCCATTGCTCCGGCCCCTTGCCGCTGACGTGCCACTTGCCGGCCATGTAGGTGTGGTAGCCCGCGTCGCGCAGCAGCTGCGCCACGGTGCGCGCCTTGTCGTTCAACCCGTCGTAGTCCTCGCCGCCCTGGTAGGGCAGCAGCGGCGTCAGCAGCGCGCCGTCGCCGACGATGTGGTGGTCGGCACCGGTCAGCAGCTCGCCGCGGGTCGGCGAGCACAGGGGCGTGGCGTGGAAGTTGGTGAACACCCCGCCCTCGCGCGCCAGCGCGTCGAGGCTGGGCGTGCGGATCTCGCTGCCGTAGGCGCCGATGTCCGAGTAGCCCAGGTCGTCGGCCAGGATCAGCAGCACATTGGGGCGGCCGTCGCCGCCGGGCACCGGCGTGCCGGAGCCGCCGCAGCCGGCCAGGGCCAGCGGCGCGGCCAGGATCAGCGCTTGCATGAGTCTGTGCATGTTTGTTGTCGTGCCGCGGCCTCGCGCCGCCCCCCGGCCGCCATGGTAGAGCTTTTGGCGCGGGCGTTTCAGCCGGTCCGCGCCTTGTCGACGGAGCATTTCGCCGCGGCCGGCGCGCCGCACTTTGACCCGGCCGCACGGTCGAATGGCCATAGTCACAAGGACGTGGAGCATAGCCTGTGGCGGATTCCGGCAGGGAGCTGGAGACCGACATCCCGGGCAGGCTGGACCGCCTGCGCTGGAGCGGCTTCCACACGCGCGTGGCGCTGGCGCTGGGCATCACCTGGATTCTCGACGGGCTGGAAGTGACCCTGGCCGGCGCGGTGGCCGGCGCGGTGAAGCAGAGCCTGGGGCTTGACGACCGCCAGATCGGGCTCAGCGCCAGCGCCTACCTCGCCGGCGCGGTCTGCGGCGCCCTGCTGTTCGGCTGGCTCGCCGACCGCCACGGGCGCAAGCCGCTGTTCTTCGTCACCCTCGGCCTGTACCTCGGCGCCACCGCGCTGAGCGGCCTGTCGTGGAACTTCGCCAGCTTTGCCCTGCTGCGCTTCCTCACCGGCGCCGGCATCGGCGGCGAGTACAGCGCCATCAACTCGGCGATCCAGGAGCTGACGCCGGCGCGCTACCGCGGCCGCACCGACCTGGTGATCAACGGCAGCTTCTGGCTCGGCGCGGCCCTGGGCTCCTGCGGCGTGGTGCTGCTGCTCGACCCGCGGCTGCTGCCGCAGGACCTGGGCTGGCGCCTGGCCTTCGGCATCGGCGCCGCGCTCGGCGGCCTGATCCTGCTGCTGCGCCGCTCGCTGCCCGAGAGTCCGCGCTGGCTGATGGTGAACGGCCGCCTGGCCGAGGCCGAGGCGGTGGTGCGCGGCATCGAGGACCGGGCACGGCAGCAGCCGCAAGGCCGCTGCGCCAGCTTGCGCCTGCGTCCGCGCGCCGAGCCGCACGGCCTGCTCGAGCTGGGACGGGTGCTGTTCCGGCTCTATCCCGGACGCGCCCTGGTCTGCACCGTGCTGATGGCGGCGCAGGCCTTTTTCTACAACGCCATCTTCTTCACCTACGCGCTGGTGCTGGGCCGCTTCTACGGCGTGTCCGGCGGCTCGGTCGGCCTGTACCTGCTGCCCTTCGCCGCCGGCAACTTCCTCGGCCCGCTGCTGCTCGGCCGCGGCTTCGACAGCTTCGGCCGCCGCCGCATGCTGGCGCTGACCTACGGCCTGTCGGGCCTGCTGCTGCTGCTCAGCACCGCGCTGTTCCTGGCCGGCGCGCTGGATGCGACCTCGCAGACCCTGATGTGGAGCCTGGTGTTCTTCTTCGCCTCCGCCGCCGCCAGCGCCGCCTATCTCACCGCCGGCGAGAGCTTTCCCCTGGAGGTGCGCGCCATGGCCATTTCGGTGTTCTACGTGCTGGGCACCGCTACCGGCGGCATCGCCGGCCCCGCCCTGTTCGGCTGGCTCATCGCCAGCGGCCATCGCGGCGAGTTGGCCGCGGGCTACGCCCTCGGTGCGGCGCTGATGCTGCTCGGCGCGCTGGTGGCCTGGCGCTACGCGCTGCCGGCGGAGCGGCGCTCGCTGGAGGAAGTGGCGGCGCCGCTGTCGCGCGCCTGAACCGCTGTGCCCTCACCCGCGGGAGGCCGCCGCATGCGGGGGTGGAAACCTGCCTCCGTCAGGAAAGGCCGGGAATCAGAACGGCTCCTTGTACGGCCGCAGGTCGATCTCCTGCGCCCAGGCCGAGCGCGGCTGGCGGTGCAGCTGCCAATAGGTCTCGGCGATGGCGTCGATCTCGAGCAGGCCGTCCGGCCCGCGCATCTGCTCCAGCTGCGGCACCGCCTTGAGCAGGCGCTCGCCGCGGATGCCGCCGTCGATGACGACGTGCGCCACGTGCAGGCCCAGCGGCCCGAACTCGCGCGCCATGCTTTGCGCGATGGCGCGCAGGCCGGCCTTCGCCGCGGCGAAGTGGGCGTAGTCCGGCTTGCCGCGCACGCTGGCCGAAGCGCCGGTGAACAGGACCGTGCCGCGGCCCAGCGGCGCCATGCGCCGCGCCGCCTCGCGCCCGACCAGGAAGCCGGCATAGCAGCCCACCCGCCAGAATTCCTCGAACTTCGCCGCCTCCAGCTCGCGGAACTTGATCGGCCAGTTGTTGCCGGCGTTGAACACCACGGCGTCGACCGGCGCCAGGCCCGGTCCGGGCGCCATGGCGCGGTCGAACAGGTTCAGCACCTGCGCTTCGTCGGTGGTGTCGGTGGGCACCCCCTCCGCGCTGCCGCCGGCCGCGCGGATCGCGCTGGCCACCTGGTCGATCCTGGCCGGGGTACGCCCGGCGACCAGCACGTGATAGCCGCCGGCGGCGAAGCGGCGGCAGATCGCCGCGCCCAGCCCGGCCTCGGCGCCTACACCGACGACGACTGCGCTTGGTTTGTCCATGTTCTTTCCCTGTGACCGCTGCTGTTGTGCCCACACTGCAACACATGCGTTCGCGCCGGCAAGCCGCGACCCCGGGCGCAGCGAGGGCCTGTGCCGGCCCCCCCGGTGCGTCCGCGGCGCAAACACCCGGACGAACGATTCGCCAGGCGTCGAGCCCGCTCAGGCCTTGGCCGGCGCGCGATAGACCGGCGCGCCCCAGGGCAGGCCGGTGGCGCCGCCGTCGACCACGATCTCGGTGCCCTGGACATAGGAGGAATCGTCCGAGCCGAGGAACAGCACGGCCCTGGCGATCTCCTCGGCCTCGCCCAGGCGGCCGAGCGGGATTTGGCGGGTCAGGTAGCCTTCGAGGGCGCCGATGGCGGCGGCATCGCGGCCCCAGATCGGGGTGCGGGTGGCGCCCGGCACCACGGTGTTGACGCGGATGCCGCGCGGCGACAGCTCCGCGGCGAGCGAGCGGGCGATGACGCGCACGCCGGCCTTGCTGGCGGCGTAGGCGCTGTAGGCGGGCGCACCGTTGACGCCGATCACCGAGCCATTGAACACGATCGACGCGCCGTCGCGCAGGTAGGGCAGCGCCGACTGCACGGTGAAGAACACCGCGGTGAGGTTGATCTTCAGCACCTGCTCGAACAGCTCCAGGCTGGTGGCGCCCACCGGGGTGTTGCCGGCAATGCCGGCGTTGGCGAAGAGCACATCGATGCCGCCGAGCTTCTCGCCGGCGGCGGCGATGGCCTTTGCGGCGGCGGGCACGTCGCCGAGGTCGGCGTTGAACGCGATGGCCTCCGGACCCAGCTCCTTCAGCGCGGCGTCGAGGGTTTCCTGGTTGCGGCCGATGATCGCCACTTTCGCGCCCTCGGCCACGAACAGGCGGGCGGTGGCCAGCCCGATGCCGCTGTTGCCGCCGGTGATGACGGCCGTCTTGCCTTTGAGTTTCATCGCTTGCTCCTTTGCCCGGCGCCGCTTCCGAAGCGGCGCAGTCTGATCGGATTTATTGGTTTCATTTTGAAACCATGTTTGCACCTTACTCCAGATGGTTTCATAATGCAACCATGCAGGCGGAAGCGTCCTTCCGCCGGAAGGAGGCCGAAGATGAAACGCACCAGCTTCGAGGGCGCCGACTGCCCGGTGGCGCGCTCGCTCGACAGCATCGGCGACTGGTGGTCGCTGCTGATCGTGCGCGACGTGCTGGCCGGCAAGCGCCGCTTCGGCGAGCTGCAGAAGGGCCTGGGCATGGCCAGGAACATCCTCGCCGCGCGCCTGCGCAAGCTGGTGGAGCGCGGCATTCTGGAGCAGGTGCCCGCCTCCGACGGCAGCGCCTTCAGCGAGTACGTGCCGACCGAGCGCGGCCGCAAGCTGTTTCCGGTGCTGGTGGCCTTGCGCCAGTGGGGCCTGGACCACTACTTCCGGCGCGGCGAGCCGTACCGCGAGCTGGTCGACCGCAAGAAGGGCAAGCCGCTGGCAAGGATCGAGGTGCGCGCCGCCGACGGCCGCGCGCTGCAGCCGGAAGACACCGTGTTCGTGACGCCGGCCTGAGCCGGGAGTGCGCCCCCGCCCTGCGCCTTTTCAGGGCCGGCGGGCACCCGGCATCGTCAGCGCGGCACCATGTGCAGGTAGGGCTCGGCCTCGCGCAGCGCCCGCGCGTAGGAGGGCCGCCGGCGCAGCCGCTCCAGGTAACGCCGGGTATGCGGATGCTGCGGCCCGAGCGGATGGACCATGTCGGCGTAACCCAGCGCCGGCGAAGCCGAGCAGTCGGCCAGGCTGTAGGCCTCGCCCAGCACCCAGTCGCGCTGCGCCATTTCCGCGTCGATCAGGGCGTATGCCGTATCCAGGGTGCGCCGTGCCTCGTCCACGCCGTGCGGGTCCTTGGCGCCTTGCGGGCGCAGGCGGTCGCCGACGATCTTCTGCATCGGCAGGTGCACGTACAGGTCGAACACCCGGTCGAAGTGGCGGGCGCGCAGCGCCTGCGCGGCATCGGCCGGGATCAGCGCCGACGCGCCGCGGTAGTGCTGGTCCAAGTATTCGATGACGATGCTGGACTCGGCGACGACGGTGTTGCGCGTGCGGTCCTCCAGCACCGGGAACTTGCCGATCGGCCACAGCGCGCACAGCGCGGCGCGCTCGGCCGGGTCCTGCAGGTTGACCAGCTTCGCCTCGAACGGCACGCCGTGCTCGTACAGGGCGATCAAGGCCTTCTGGCAGTACGAGGACAGCGGGTGGTAATGCAGGATCAGGTCCGGTTTCATCGTCGTCTCCTTAGTGCGCGAGCCAGCTGCCGAGGTTGTCGAGCAGCTGGCGCGTGCCCTGCTCGCGGCTGCCGCGGTCGTCGTAACCGTCGAGGAAGGCGCACTGCTCGGTGAAGGTCAGGCGCGTGCCGCTGCCTTCGGGCTCGATCTGCACCGTCGCCAGCGAGCCCGAGATCGGCGCATCGCCGATCAGCATGTGGTAGCTGTAGACGATGCGCTGGTCCGGCACGATGTTGTGGTAGACGGCATGGAAGTGGTGCGCCTGCTGGCCGGGCATGCGGCCGCTCAGCACCTCCTGGCCGCCGACGCGGAAATCCAGCTCGCGCCTGAACAGCTCCCATTCGCCGGGACCGATGAACCAGCGCGCCTTGGACTCGGCGCTGGCCCAGGCCTTGAAGACGCGGGCCGGGCTCGCCGGGTAGACGCGTTCGATGGTGAAGCTGTCGTGCACGACACTGCGCTTGCTCATGGGGTCTCTCTGTTCGTCTTCGCTCGTGGATAGATGGCTTTTATTGATCCTCGCCTTCGGCGAGGAAGGTTCCCAACCGGTCGAGGCGGCGCTCCCAGGTGGCGCGGCGCTCGGTGATCCAGCGCTCCACCGACTGCAAGGCCGGGCGCTGGATGTGGCAGGTGCGCACCCGCCCCTGCTTGGCCGAACGCACCAGGCCGCTCGACTCGAGGATCTTCAGGTGCTGCAGTACCGCGGGCATGGACATGTCCAGCGGCTGCGCCAGCTCGCTGACCGAGGCCGGCCCGCGGCTGAGGCGCTCCACCATGATCCTCCGCGCCGGATCGGCCAGGGCATGGAAGACACGATCGACTGGCAGCTGTTGGTTAAGCATTTGATTAAGTATTATCCCGGACGGCTGGCGAATGCAAGCGCGTCCGTCACACGATCCGTCCCCGCCGCGTTGTGGGCGCGCCGCGGCCTCTTGTAGGCTGCGCCATTCGCCGCCTCGGCGGCCACCGGAAAATACCCTCATGCGCAGCACCCTTGCCGCCGCCGCGTTCGCAGCCGCCATTGCCGCCGCCTTTCCCGTTTCCGCCGCGCCGGACAGGTCCGGCGAACTCGCCGCGCTGGAGCGGATGTCGGCGCGTTTCGCGCCCACCGATCTGAGCGTGGACGTTTCCGCGCTGCCGCAGAGCGAGCGCGACTCGCTGGCCCTGCAGGTGCGGGCCGCGCAGGTCCTCAACGCGATCTACCAGCGCCAGGTCTGGTCCGGCAACGGCCCCCTGCTGCTGCAGCTGCTGGAAGACAACAGCGCGACCGGCCGGGCGCGCCTGGCGAATTTCCTGCTCTACCAGGGCCCCTGGGACAGCGTGGACCACGACAAGCCCCTCGTGCCCGGCGTGCCGGCCAGGCCGGACGGCGGCAACTTCTATCCCAGCGACGCCACCAAGGACGAAATCGACCGCTGGATCGCCGGCCTGCCGCAGGCGCAGGCCGACCAGGCGCGGGGCTTCTTCACCGTGATCCGCCGCCAGCCGGACGGCTCGCTGGCCAGCGTGCCCTACAGCATCGAGTACCAGGGCGAGTTGCAGCAGGCCGCCGCGCTGCTGCGCGAGGCGGCGCAGGCGACACGGCAGCCGAGCCTGAAGAAGTTCCTGGAGCTGCGCGCCGCCGCCTTCCTGTCCAACGATTATTACGCCAGCGACGTGGCCTGGATGGAACTGGACGCGACGCTCGAGCCGACCATCGGCCCTTACGAGGTCTACACGGACAACTGGTTCAACTACAAGGCGGCCTACGAGGCCTACATCACCGTGCGCGACGAGGCCGAGAGCGCCAAGCTGGCCCGGTTCAGCGGCCGGCTGCAGGACATCGAGGACCATCTGCCCATCGACCCGGCGATGCGCAATCCCAAGCTCGGCGCGCTGGCCCCGATCGCCGTGGTCAACGAGGTCTACGACTCCGGCGACGCCGCCCACGGCGTGCAGACCGCCGCCTACAACCTGCCCAACGACGAGCGGGTGACCCGGGAAAAGGGCTCCAAGCGCGTCATGCTGAAGAACGTGCAGCACGCCAAGTTCGACAAGGTGCTGATGCCGATCGCCAAGGTGGCGCTGGCCAGGGCGGACCAGGCCCAGGTGCAGTTCGACCCCTTCTTCACCCACATCCTGATGCACGAGCTGATGCACGGCCTGGGCCCGCACAGCATCAAGGTCGAGGGCAAGGACACCACCGTGCGCCAGGCGCTGAAGGAAGCCTCGTCCGCGTTCGAGGAGGCCAAGGCCGACATCTCCGGGCTGTGGGCGCTGCAGTACCTGGTGGACAAGGGCGTGATCGACAAGTCCATGGAGCGGACCATGTACGACACCTACCTCGCCAGCAGCTTCCGCACCCTGCGCTTCGGCATCGGCGAGGCTCACGGCAAGGGCATGGCGATGCAGCTCAACTGGCTGCTCGACCACGGCGGCGTCAAGGTCAACCGCGACGGCACCTTCGCCATCGTCTCCGACAAGATCCGTCCGGCCGTCACCGCCCTGGTCACCGAGATCATGACTATCCAGGCCCGCGGCGACTACGCCGCGGCGAAAGGCATGCTCGACCAGCTGGGCGTGCTGCGGCCGGAGGCGCAGCATGTGATCGACAGGCTGGCGAACGTGCCGACGGATATCCGGCCGCGGTTTGTGACGGCTGAGAAGCTGGTAAACGGGCAGATCGCAACGGGGCCGTGAAAGCCCATCAGGGCAGGCGTATGAATGCACGACTGAACAAGAACGTCCCCGGCCCGTTCTACACGACAGGGGAATGCATGGCTTGCACCTTGCCGGAAGGCGAAGCCCCGGATTTGCTCGCTCCGCTTGAAGGCGAAAACATGGATACCTATTTCCTCCGTCAGCCGCAAACAGCGGAAGAAATTGATCGGGCTTGCTCGGCTGCTCTGGTCTGTTGCGTGAACGCCATCCGATATGGCGGCCATGACCCGGCAATCATCCGTCAACTTGGGAACAGGTCGGCTTATTGCGACCACATACTGCCCGGAGGGCCGATCAGCTTTCCATGGGAGTCCGAAAAAATAAGCGCGCAAGAATCAGACGAATACCGGCCTTGGTGGAAATTCTGGTCCAAGTGATGACTCGCGCGTTCGATACAGCAGTCGGGGAGTAGCGAAGCGAATCCCGACTGCCGTGAATCACGACAAGCAGGATGACTCCCGCCCTTCGGAACTCACTCCGGCATTCCCGCCCCGGAGAACCTTGTGAGTCGTAGTGTGTCCCCTCCCCAACCCCCTCCCGCAGGGAGAGGGGGTTAGAAGCGAGCGACGCTTGGCTTTTGATGTTGCCGTTGCTGTGCTTTTGACGTTCCCCCCGTAACTGCGCCGAGCACCACAGCTCGTGGCGGCATGAGCCGGCGCGTGTGTTCGCGCCGGGCGAGGCAGGGATGCCGAAGCGTCCGAAGACAGGCCAGGGATGGCCTGTCTTCGGACCCCGCCACGTGCATCCTGACGTTTAGTCTGAGCCATCCGGGACGGCCGGGGACAAAGCGGGATTTATCAGGACGGGCGCGGGGTTGCGCGCGGGTGACACAGGCGGGCTGACGTTTGGTTTGATGCATTGATTTTGAGGCGGCGGAGCGGCGTTGCCGGCGGAATTACCGGTGAAAGATAAGGCGAACGCTGGAAAAGCCGAGCGGCCGCATGGCAAGTAAATCCTACAGCTGGAGGTACCGGTCGAACACCCCGAGGATGGCCTGCAGGTCCGCCGGGTGGGGCTTGATCCAGTCGCGGCCGGGGATGCTCCTCTTCGGGTCGCCGCCTTGAAGCGCGACTGATCGTCTTTCCAGCGGCGTTGGCTGGCGTATAGGGGGAAAACGGCCATAGCCGGTCAGGCCCGCTCTGACTCGGGCGCGAGGCCGTAAATCTCCTCGCGAATTCGCCGCAGTGTCTCCGGATCGAGCCCGTTTTTCTTGGCGCCCTTGGCCAGCTGATCGACCTTGCCGGCCGCCTGCTCGACGAAGACCTTGCGCATCTCACGCTCGCGCTGCAGGTTCCACTTGCCCGCCGCTTCCAGACGCTGCATGGCCAGGGCCAGTTTGTTGAGGTCGCCCGGGCTTACCTCGACGTCGCCCTCGGCGAGCTCCAGCGTGGCGTCGAATGCCAGGGTGCGCAGCAGCTCCATCACCAGCTTCCCGGAGGCAGAAAACAGTGACAACGGGGGATATCAAAGGCTGCTCGACCGCCGACCGGGCGCCGCGCCCCACCTGGATCCTTACCGCGGAGTTGGAGATGGTGCAGGACGTGATCGCCTGGGCCGAGGCTCCGAGGGGTATGCGCGGAGCCGAGCTGGTCAGGGAGGCGGCGTGAGGGCCTGGGTCTTCAGCGAGGAGCAGCTCGCTCGCGCGCTGGACGCGCGCGAGCGGGCTCACGTCGACCAGGCCGCCGGCGACGGCAAGCTGCTGGAGCGCCTGGTGGCGGAGCGGCTGCTGATCGAGGCGTTCCTCGGTTCCGAGGAGGCGGCGGAGCTGCGCGTCCGCTCCCTCGACGGCCACGATGGCTGGCGCCACGGACCGCTGGGCGATCAACGGCACGGACCTGCCGGCGAAGCCGGGCCAGGTCGGCCAGGTGCTGATGAATGGCATGCCGGTGGTGACCGGCTATCTGGACGATGCCAACCCCGATTACGATGAGCGGCACCACCTGTTGATGCTGTGCGGGCGCGATTTCACCGGCGACCTGGTGGACTGCAGCGCGGTGCTGGATGGCCAGGCCCTGCTCAACCGGCGGCTCGACCAGCTCGCGGAGGAGCTGTGCAAGCCCTTCGGCATCAAGGTCTCGGTGCCGGCCGGCGGCACCGGGCCGGTGTTCCCGGTGCAGGCCGTCACTGGCGGCGAGACCATCTACGAGGTGCTCTCCCGCGCCGCGGCGATGCGCGGTCTGCTGCCGATTTCCGACGGCAACGGCGGCCTGGTGTTTACTCAGGCAGGCAACGGCCGGGCCAAGACGCCGCTGATCCTCGGCAGGAACCTCATCCGCAGCCGCGGTTTGAACAGCCATAAAAACCGCTTTTACGAATACCAGATCGTGGGCCAGGGCCTCGAACACCTAGCCGTGGCCGGATCGCAGGAGATCCTGCAGCAGTGCCTGGCCAAGGCCTACGACACCAACATCCGCAAGTCGCGCATGACGCGGATCGTCGCCGGCGACGCGGTCACGGCAGGCGAGGCGCAGATCCTGGCCAACTGGGTGGCCTCCAACCGCGCTGCGCGTGGTGTGCGCGCGGAGCTGCGCGTGCGCGGCTGGCTGGACGGTGATACGCCCTGGATGCCGAACACCGAGGTGTACGTCGATGACCGCTTCCTGCGCCTCAAGGGCTGGTATTTGATCGCCCAGGTCGAGTCGCTGCTTGACGAACACGAGGAGATCTCCCTCATCACCGTCGCGCCGAAGGCGGCCTACGTGCCGCAGCCGGTATTCAAGTTCGACGGCATCTCCTACCTGCAGAGCCAGGCCGCGCTGCCGTGAGCCCCATCCAGCAGCTGATCAAGACGGTGATGGCGCCGCTGGAGCGACGCATCCTGGCGCTCGCATCCCGCGCCACCATCACCCTCGTCGACGACACCGGCGTGAAGCAGCTGGTGCAGATCACCGCCCTGAATGGCGAGCGCGACCAGGCGCAGCGCCTGCAGGCCTACGGCTTCAGCTCGAACCCGCCGCTGGGCTGCTCCGGGCTGCGCCTCTGCATCGGCGGCTCGCGCACGCACGTGCTGTTCATCGAGGGCGAAGACGGCTCGCGCAAGAACGGCCTGCAGGCGGGCGAGACGGCACAGTACAACAGCGTCGGCAGCTACATCCTGCTCGACAAGGACGGCAACTGCCGCGTGCACTGCGGTACCAAGGTGCTGCTCGATGCGCCGGAGGCCGAGTGCACCGGCAATCTGACCGTCGACGGCAACTTCACGGTGAAGGGCGATAGCACGCTGCAGCAGAACCTCATCGTGGGGGAGAACGCCACGGTCGAGGGCACGCTGGCCGTCACCGGCGTCGATGGCCTAAGCGGCGACTCGATCCACACCGGCGGCAACATCCGCAGCGATGCGGAGGTGCATGACGGCTCGCGCTCGATGCAGCAGATCGTCGATGCCTACAACCCGCATGTGCACGGCAGCTCGCCGGGCCCGAGCAACGCCATCCCATGACCGATATCGCCGTGCGCGCCGACCGTTATGGCCGCTACGACGCGGCGCTGAACCGCGGCGACCTGGTGCCCGACAACACCTTGCGCGCCGCGGTGCTGGTGTGCCTGTTCACGGACCGCGAGGCGACCCCAGAGCAGCTCGCCGCCTATGGCATGGATCCTTCCGATACCCGGGGTTGGTGGGGTGATGCCCTCAACGACGATCCGAACGACCGCTGGGGCTCGCACCTGTGGCTGCTGGAGCGGCAGATGGTGACGCCGGCGCTGGTGCCGAGCGCCAAGACCTTCGCCGAGGACGCCCTGGCGATCCTGGTGAAGATCGGCGCCGCCTCGGCCGTGGTCGCCAGCCCGTTCATCGACGACGAGGAGAACCTGATCCTGCCGATCGCCATCACCAAGCCCGACGGCAGCGTCGAGAACTACCGCTTCGCCAACCTGTGGGCGGAAGCGGACGTTGACCCATTCGAGGGGATCGCCTGATGTCCGACACAGAACCCACCCTGGCCGAGATCAACAGCCGCGCGGACGCGGCCCTGGTGGCGCGCCTCACCGGCTCGGCGCCGCAGCTGCCGCGCGGCATCATCCCGGGCATCAAGCGGGCGCTGGTGGGAGCGGTGAAAGCGCTGTTCGGCCGCCTCGACACGCTGTTCCAGCAGTCCACGCCCTACGGCGCCACCAAGGACGATTCGCTGCGCTGGAGCTCCATCTGGAACAAGACGCCGCGCGACGCCACCGCGGCCAACGGCACCGGCACCGCGACGGGCGTGGACACCTCGCCGATTCCCGCCGGCACGATGCTGCAGGATGCGGTCGGCAACAGCTACACCGTGACGGCGGACGCGGCGATCGCTGGCACCACCGCCACCATCAGCCTCCTGGCCTCCACGCCGGGCGCTGCGGGCAACCAGGAGGCCGGCGCCCAGCTGACCTTCGTCAACCCGCCTGCGGGCGTCGCGGCCGCTGTGGCGCTCCCTGAGGGCCTGGCCGGGGGTACCGACAAGGAAACCTGGCAGCAGGTGAAGGTGCGCGCTCTGGAGCGCATCCAGAACCCGCCGCAAGGCGGCAGCAAGGAGGACTACCGGGTCTGGGCCCTCACCACTCCAGGCCTCACCCGTGCCTGGGTGTTCCCCCTGTATTCCGGCCGCGGGACGGTACGCGTCTACGTCGTCGACGACAACTACGCCGGCCCGGGCCTGGCCAGCGCCGCCGAGGTGTCGACCTGCCAGACCTACATCGACTCGGTGCGCCCGGCCGGCGCCGCCATCATCTCCGGAGGCGTGCCGGTCTCAGGAGTCACGGTAATGGCGCCGATCGCCACGCCCGTGGACTTCACCATCTCCGGCGTTCCGAGCGCGCAGCGCGCGGCCGTGCAGGCGGCGCTCCAGGCGCTGTTCTTCAACGCGGTGCCGGAGGGATCGATGGGCCGGCAGGCGGAGATCCTGGCGATCGGCGAAGCGTCCGGCATCAGCACCTTCAACATGTCCGCACCAGCAGCTGACCAGAACGCCGCCGCGGGCCACCTACTGACCCTGGGAACGATCACATGGCTGTGAGCTCGACCGACTGGCAGATCCAGCTGCGCAAGCTGCTGCCGCGCGGGCGCGTGTGGCGCTTCCTCCTAGGCGGATGGCTCGACTCGCTGCTGCTTGCGATCGCCGACATCCTGGC